>Ga0307424_1000801_pt1 | contig 16652 bp, 14 predicted proteins | sample SalMarWE160320MG_FD_202157 | JGI IMG/M metagenome (GOLD analysis project Ga0307424, IMG submission 202157) | Salt marsh sediment microbial communities from the Plum Island Ecosystem LTER, Massachusetts, United States - WE1603-20 | ecosystem: Environmental > Aquatic > Marine > Intertidal zone >... | reverse complement strand
GCGGTCAGGACGGCCAGGAGCCTGAGGCGCCGGGAGGCCAGAGCCAGGAGGCCCCAGGCCAGGAGGGCGGCCGAGCAGGGCTCGGTCATCACCCTCCCGGCGTGAGCCAGAAAAAACGGCTGGGCCAGGAGATACCCGACCGCCCACCAGGGGGAGAACCCGGAGAGGCGGGCCAGCCGGGCCACCGCGTAGGCCCCGAGGCCGGTCACCACCGCAGCGGCCAGCCGCGCGGCCAGGAGGCCGGCCTGGGCCGGCAGCGCGAACCCCAGGGTGACCAGGGGGCGTCCGGCCAGGCTCAGGAAGAGAGCGGGGTGGGCGAACCCGTGGCGGGCCATGAGGAAGTGCGCCACCTCCTCGTCCCCGGCCAGCCCCCGGGAGACCAGGGCCAAGAGCGCCGCCACCGCGAAGGCGGCCAGGGCCGGGAAAAGCGACCGATCGTCTCGGGGATGGAGGTGGAAGTCCATGATCGGCAGGAGTCTAGCAGAGAAGCGATAAGGGATATTGGCGGACTCCCCGGGTCTCCTGACTGTGCTAGACTCCTTTTCACACCCAATCCCTGGGAAGCGCTATGAACTTCTCAACGACGCGACGGGGAGAGTACGGCCTCACCGCCATGCTCTACCTTTCCCGACCCCAAACTCACGAACTGTCCCAGATCCACGAGATCGCTCGTCACTGCGGCTTGCCGGAGCCGTTCCTCGGGCAGATCCTGCGGCTCTTGGTTCGCGCGGGCCTCGTCCAGTCCAAGAAGGGCGTGGGCGGCGGTTTCGTGCTGGCCCGGCGGCCGGAGGAGATCAGCTTCCTGGAGGTTCTCGAAGCCCTGGAAGGTCCGGTCGCGGTGAACCGGTGTCAGAGCCCGGTGGACACCTGCCAGCAGAAGGGCCGGTGTTCCATGGAGTTCGTCTGGGCCCGCGCCCAGGACGCCTTGGTCACGGTTCTCCGCGACACGATGCTGTCCGACGCGTACTGCGCCGGACACTTCCCGTTCGACCCCGCGGTGAACGGATCCAGGAGCGAATCGGTGTCGGAGTCTCCCGCGACCTCATGACGCGGGGCGTCTATCTGGATTACAACGCCACCACCCCGGTGGATCCCAGGGCGTTGGAATCCATGATGACGTTCCTGACCAGTGAGTTCGGCAACCCGTCGAGTACCACTCACGGGTGGGGGCGCCGTGCGCGCCAAGCCGTGGAGGAGGCCCGCGCCTCGCTGGCCCTCCTCCTCGGGGCGCGCCCGGAGGAGATCTGCTTCACCTCCGGAGCCACCGAATCCAACAACCTGGCCATCAAGGGGTGCGCCCGCCGCCGGGCCCGGGACGGGGCCGGAAACCACCTGGTCACCACCGCCATCGAGCACCCCTCGGTGCTGGAGACGGTGCGCGATCTGGAGCGCGAGGGTTTCCGGAACACGGTGCTGCAGCCGGAGTCCGAGGGACGTATCTCCCCGGAGGCGGTGGAGGCGGCCATCGGTCCCGGGACGATCCTGGTCTCCGTGCTGTCGGCCAGCGGGGAGATCGGCACCGTGCAGCCGGTGGAGTCCATCGGGCGGCTGTGCCGGGAGCGCGGTGTGGTCTTCCACACCGACGGCACCCAGGCGGTGGGGAAGCTCCCGGTGGACGTCGGCCGGAGCGCGGTGGACCTGCTCGCCCTGAGCGCCCACAAGCTCTACGGACCCAAGGGGGTCGGAGCTCTCTTCGTGCGCTCGGGGGTGGAGCTGGATCCGCTCCTCTCCGGCGGCGGCCAGGAACGAGGGCTCCGCTCCGGAACCCTCAACGTGCCCGGCATCGTCGGCCTGGGGACCATGGCCGCGATCGTCTCCCGGGAGATGGAGACGGAGAGCCCGCGCCTCCGTGCCCTGAGCGAGATGCTGTGGAACGGCATCCGCGAGCGGGTGCCGGACGCCCGGCGGAACGGGCATCCCACCGAGTGCCTCCCCGGCACTGTGAACGTCGCCTTCCCCCGCGTGCCGGCGGAGCGGCTCATGACCCTGCTCAAGGACTTCGGGGTGAGCGCGAGTCCGGCTTGCCACAGCGGGAAGGGCGGGACCTCGCCCGTCCTGGCCGCGATCGGGCTGGATCCGGCCCTGGCCTCCTGTTCGGTGCGCTTCGGGCTGGGTCACGCCACCACCGAGGACGACGTGCGGAAGCTCCTGGAGGACATCGGAGGCGCGGTGCACCGGATCCGGGGGCCCGGCCGGCGAGCGTCGGCCCCGGCGCCTGGGGTATAATTAATCCCTGTCCTCGGGGTCTAGCATCCCGGGCCGGCCCTTCCCGTCTTCAACCGCGAGGTCCGTTCTGCGCCGCATCCTGCTCATCCTCATCGGACTGGCCCTCGCGGGCGCCCTCCCGGCTCCGCAGGCGCGTGCCGGGTCCGATACCCCCGCCGGGGATCGGATTTCCGGGGCCCCGGCCCCGTCCGGTCCCGCTCCCCGGGTCCTGGCCCACCGGGAGGAGGCCCGGGCCCTGGGTCTCTACCGCCCGCGGACCGGCCCGGTCCTGGGACCGGCCCTGAGCCGGCGGGCGGCGGAGGCCGGCGGCGAGCCGGTGCGGGTCTGGGTCTTCTTCACCGACAAGGGACTGGGCACGCGGGGCGACCTGGACCGGGCCCTAGCCGGGGCCCGCGCGGCCCTCTCCCCCCGAGCCCGCACCCGGCGCACCGCGCTGGGGCCGGATCTGGGCCTCGACTTCACCGACCTTCCGGTGCACGCAGCCTACGTCCGGACGCTGCGTGCGGCCGGATTCCGGGTGGTGCGGACCAGCCGCTGGCTGAACGCGGTGAGCCTGGTCACCGAGCCCTCCCGGCTGCCTGCGCTGGGGGAGTTCGGTTTCGTGCGCTGGGTGCAGCCCGTGCTGGAGAAGCGGGGCGAGCCGGGCCCGGTGCCGCTCCCGGCCGCGCCCGAGACTCCGCGGGCCGGCGTCCTGGGTACAGGAGCGCCGGGGGACTCCCTGGAGCACGCCTTCTACGGCCCCTCCTACGACCAGCTGGACCAGATCCACGTCCTGGCCCTGCACCGGGCCGGCTACAGCGGGGCCGGGGTGCGGGTGATGATGCTGGACACCGGGTTCCGCAAGGACCACCCGGTCTTCGCCCACAGCCCCATCGTGGCCGAGTGGGACTTCGTGAACGAGGACGGGAACACCCAGAACGAGGGGAGCGACGTCGCATCGCAGCAGAGCCACGGGACCGGCACCTGGGCCGTGCTCGGGGGCTACGCGCCGGGGGCACTCATCGGTCCCGCCTTCGGGGCGGAGTTCGTCCTGGCCAAGACCGAGGACGTGACCCAGGAGGTGCACGCGGAGGAGGACAACTACGTGGCCGCCCTGGAGTGGGGGGACTCCCTGGGCGTGGACGTGACCAGCGCCAGCCTGGCCTACTTCACCTTCGACAGCGGGGGCAGTTACACGATCGCCGACCTGGACGGGGACACCGCGGTGATCACGATGGCGGTGGACCTGGCGGTGGCCAAGGGGATCTCCTGCGTGAACGCGGCCGGCAATGAGGGACCGGGCACGACCACGATCTGGACCCCGGCCGACGCCGACTCGGTGATCGCGGTGGGGGCGGTGGATGCGAGCGGCGCCGTGGCCGGCTTCTCCAGCCGGGGCCCGACCGCGGACAACCGGATCAAGCCCGACATCAGCGCCCGCGGCGTCTATACCTGGTGGGCCCAGGCCTCCTCCCTGGACTACGGCCAGGCCAACGGCACCAGCTTGGCCACCCCGCTCATCGGCGGGTTGGCCGCGCTGCTCAAGGAAGCCCACCCGGGCTGGACGGGGGAACGGATTCGCGAGGCGATCCTGGCCACCGGCAGCCAGGCCACCAGCCCCGACAACAACCTGGGCTACGGCCTCGCCCGCGCGGACAGCGCCGCGGCCGACGGGGGAGAGCCCCTGGCCCCGCCGCGGATGACGCTCCCTTTCCGGCTGGTGGCGCCGGAGCACGAGGCCACGGTGGGGGTTCTGCAGCCGACGCTGGTGTGGTGCGCCTCAGCCACCCCGGCCGGAGGCGAGGTGGACTACCGGGTGGTCTGGTCGCCCGACTCCGCCTTCGCCGCCGCGGAGACGGTGGCCGTGGGCCCGGACACCACCTACACCTTCGGGCTGGCCGTGGCCTCGGGGACCACGGTCTGGTGGAAGGTGCGCGCGACGGCCCCCCTGGGCTACGTGCGCGAGAGCGAGGACGTGAGGAACTTCCTGGTCGGCGCCCAGGTCGGAGTGCGTCCCGGGGACGGCCCCTCGCCGCGGGTGATGCTGGGACCGGCCTACCCCAACCCGGCCCGGGGAGCGACCCGGTTCAGCGTCCAGGTCCCCTCGGGGGAACGGGCGCGGCTGGACGTTCTGGACGTGGCCGGCCGCCTGGTGCGCCGGCTGGAGCTGGCGGGTCAGGGGCGGGAGGAGAGCGTGTTCTGGGACGGCCGGGACGACGCCGGCCGCGCGGTGCCGGCCGGGGTCTACCTCTACCGTTTGAGCGCCGGATCGGCAAGCTGGACCCGGAAGCTGGTGCGGCTGCCCTAGGCGCGTCCCTCACCCGCGGGATGAAGCCGGCCACTCCACTTTACCCGGGGGGAAGCGCGCCGGGGCCAACGTCGGCCCCGGCCGGCACCAGAACACCCGGGTATACGTCCCCGAGCCGAACTCCGCCCGAGTGATGTGAGGCCGACACGCACGCCCGTGGGATCGCTCCCTTGCACCGCACCGTTCGCCTGCGCCGCTCGCCCTCGAGCCATGGCGCGGAAACGGCACCGTGGCCGATGCCGTCACGGCCGGGGTGTACCGGCTCCCGTCGGCGTGGGGTGACGGAAGTGCGTCAGCCGGTGACGCGATCCGGTCAGGCGGCGCGGGGCCCCCGCGACCACACGCCCGGCACCTGCACCCGGCAGTCCGGGCAGATCCCGTCCGGCCCCAGGCGGTTCTCCAGCACGTGGAAGCCGTGGCGGCGGATCACCGTGCCGCCGCAGCCGTGGCAGCGGGTGTTCTCCCACTCGCTCACCCGGCCGGTGCGGTTGCCGCAGTAGACGTAGCGAAGGCCGGACTCCACGCCGATCTCCGCCGCCCGCAGGAGGTCGGCGGGGCGGGTGTCGCGGCGGTCGGTCATCTTGTAGTCGGCGTGGAAGGCGGTGGCGTGCCAGGGGATCAGGGGGTCCAGCCGGGCCAGGAAGCCGGTGAGTTCCCGGAGTTCGGCGTCGGAGTCGTTGAAGCCGGGAACCAGGAGGGTCACCACCTCCACCCAGAAACCGCGGCGCTTGAGCTGTTCCAGGGTGTCCAGCACCGTGGCCAGGGGCATGCCCAGGGAGCGGTAGGCGCGGTCCTCCATGCCCTTGAGATCCACCTTGTACAGGTCGGTGACCGGGCGGATGAAGTCCAGCACCTCCGGAGTGGCGTTGCCGTTGGAGACGTAGCCGGTCAGGAGCCCCGCCTCCTTGGCCTTGGCGAAGACCGCCCGCGACCACTCGCTGGTGATCAGGGGCTCGTTGTAGGTGCTGACCACGATCGGGGCCCGGGCCAGGACCGCGCGATCCACCAGGTCCTCGCTGCTCATGTCCTCGGGGGGGGCGATGGCGGAGGGATCCCGCAGGGTCTGGCTGGTGAACCAGTTCTGGCAATAGGAGCAGTGGAGATCGCACCCCAGCATGCCGAAGCTGAGCGCGGTGCTCCCGGGCAATACGTGGAAGAACGGCTTCTTCTCCACCGGGTCCAGGGCCAGCGACCCCACGTAGCCGAAGGGGACGCGCAGGGTTCCCTCGCGGTTCATGCGCACCTTGCAGACGCCGGGGCGGTCCGGCGGGATGGCGCAGCGATGGCCGCAGGCCAGGCACCGGACCCAGCCCGGCTTCTCCGGCATCTCTTCGGCCAGGTCGGGATGGGCGACGTGACTCTTGGACAGGAGCAGACGTTCCAGCGTTCCGGACGCAGCGGCGCGGTCGGAGGTCATGGGCAGGGTTCCTCCTCGTATCTGGAATTCTAGTCCAGGTACAGTCCGCCGGCGGGGAATACTCCGGGTTCATGACCTTGCAGACGCCGCGGCGGGAGCCGCCACCGCCCCTCGGCGCCCTTTGCTATGCTCCGGCCCATGGTCACGACGCGGCTCCCCCTAGGGGATTACCTGAACGACCTGGCCGGTCGCTACGGTCCCGGCTACCTCCACACCGATCCGATCATCGAAGTCCGGAACTTCACCCGGCCCGAGGATCGCGAGGTGGCCGCGTTCCTGGCCGCCGGGCTCGCTTTCGGCCGGGTGGACACCATCCTGACCCACCTGCGGGACCTGTGGCCCCGCCTGGACCACGCTCCCGCCCGCACCGTGGACGCCTGGACTGCGGCCGACGCCCGCCGCCTTCGCGGGTTCACCCATCGCTGGGTGCGGGGGCGGGACCTGGCCCGGGTGTTGGACGCGCTGGGCCGGGCGCGGCGGCGCCACGGCTCCCTGCGGGCCCTGTTTCTGGACGGCTACGACCCGCGGGCCGCCGATCTCTCGGAGAGCCTGGCCCGGTTCGTGGCCGCGCTCCGCGGCGATCTCCGCACCGAGCGGTCCCGCCGGCCGGTGGGGGAGGGCGATCTCCCGCCCGGGGTGCGCACCTTCTTCGCCGACCCCAAAAACGGCGGCGCCTGCAAGCGGCTCAACCTGTTCCTGCGCTGGATGGTCCGCCCCGACGACGGCATCGACCTGGGGCTCTGGGCTCCGGTCCGTCCGGATCAGCTGGTGATCCCGCTGGACACCCACGTCTCGCGGCTCAGCCGCTACCTGGGGCTCAGCCGCCGCCGCACCGCGGACTGGAAGATGGCGGCGGAAGTGACCGAGGGGCTCCGCGCCCTGGATCCGCAGGATCCGGTGCGTTACGACTTCGCGCTCTCACGGCTGGGGATCCTCGACGCCTGTCCGCGGCGGGTGGATCCGGTCAAGTGTGCGGCCTGTTCCCTGGTTCCGGTGTGCACCCTGGGGGGATCGCAGGATCCCGCGGGCCGGATGCGCCCGCGCCGCCGGCCCCAAGGCGCCCGCGCCCAGGCCGCGCCGGGAGACGCTCGTGCCTGATCACGACGCCGCGACGTCGCGCCCCGCGGTGCTGGCGGTGGGCGGGCTCGATCCCTCCGGCGGGTCCGGGATCCTCCTGGACGCCATCCTGATCCGGGCCCTGGGCGCGCATCCCCTTCCCGTGGCCGTCTCCATCGCGGTGCAGAACACCGATCGCCTGGACGCACGCCACGATCTCCCGCCCGCGCTTCTCAAGCAGCAACTCGACATCCTGACCGCGGAGTTCCTCCTGGGATCGGTCAAGACCGGCATGCTGGCCACCGCGGATACGGTCCAGGCGCTGGTCGAGTGGCTCGCCACCCTTCCCCGCCTGCCGGTGGTGGTGGACCCGGTGTTGCGCACGGCCAGCGGCGGCGACCTGGGCGGCCCGGGCTATCGCGACGCCCTGCTCCGGTATCTGGTCCCCCGGGCCCGTGTCCTCGTCCCCAACCTGGACGAGGCGGCGGCGCTCCTGGGCTCGCCGGTCGAGACCCGGGACGGCATGGTGCAGGCGGCGCGCGGGCTCCGCGACCTGGGCGCGGACTGGGTGCTGGTCAAGGGCGGCCATCTCCCGGGGGGGCGGGCCGGCGATCTCCTGGCCGGTCCCGAGGGCGAGACCTGGCTGGAAGAGGAGCGCCGCGAAGGCGGGAACGTCCGCGGCACCGGCTGCGCCCTGGCCGCGGCCCTGGCCGCCGGGCTGGCCCACGGCGAGGCGGTGCCGGAAGCGGCGCGGAACGCCAAGGCCGCGGTGACCCGGGGGCTGGACGCCGCCTACGAGGCGGGGCACGGCCGCTTCCTGGGGATGTTCCCGTCCCGGTCCGGGGAATGACTGACCGCCGGCTTCTGCGTCTCTGCGCCGCCGCCTTTCTGGCCGACATGGCCCTCTACCTGGTGATGACCGGCGCCCCCTACAAGGCGCTGGCCCTGGGAGTGGGACCGCTGCTGCTGGGATTCGTGCCGGTGGCCCGTGCGCTTCCCTACAGCCTCACCACGGTCTGGGCCGGCGCCCGCACCGAGGGCCCGGAGCGGCTGCGGCTGGCCCGAGGGAGCCTCCTGGCCGCCGCCGCCGCCGCCGCCCTGCTCGTGGTGGCTCCGGGCATCGGCGCGCTGTTCGCGCTCCTGGCCGTGATCGGGTTCTCGCTGGCCTTCTTCTGGCCCGCGGTGCAGGCCACCCTGGCCGACGCCGCAGCCCGCGGCCGGGTGACCGGCGACCTGGGCTGGTTCAACATCGCCTGGAGCACCGGGAAGGCGGTGGGGTTCGCGGTGGGTGGGTTCCTGCTCGCCGGCTTCGGCTTCACCGCGCTGTTCGCCACCGCCGCCGCGGCGCTGCTGGGCGTGGCCGCGCTGGTGGCCTTCCTGCGCCCGGCCCGCCCGCCGGCCGGCCGGCCTTCCGGCGACCGGACGACCCTCGACTCCCTTCCCGGCCGCAGCCCCACGGCGGACGACTCGATGTCTTTCCCCGCCCTCCCGGACCCGGCCCCTGCCTCCGGGCCACACCCCGCCGCCCGCTCGTTCCGGCTGGCCGCGTGGCTCGGGAACACCATGGCCTTCGGGATCGGCGCCGTCCTCAACACCCACTACCCGGACTGGCTCCGAACCCTCGGGCGGGGCGAGGCGCTGTTCGGTTCCTACCTGGGCCTCATCTTCGCCTCGCAGACCGTGACCTTTCTCCTCCTGGCCCGGTTTCCGGGATGGCACTACCGGAGGCTGCCGGTGCTCTCGGCCCAGATCCCAATGATCGGGGTGGCGCTCCTGCTTCCCCGGCTCACCCAGCCCGCGGCCATCCTGGCCACCGCTCCCGCGGTCGGTTTCGGGCTGGGGCTGGCTTATTTCGCCAGCCTCTATTACTCGGTGGACGCTCCGGTGGCCCGGGGGCGGAACGCCGGGGTCCACGAGGCGCTTCTGGGCGTGGGATCCATGGTGCTGCCGGTGGGTGGGGGATGGGCCGCGGCCGCTTTCGGGCGCCTGGATGCCCCCTATCTCTTTGCCGCAGGGGCGGGTATCGTGACCCTGGCGCTGCAGGCCGGCCTGCTGGCCCGGGCCCTTCCTGGAACAGGCGGGGCCCCGGAGGGGTACTAGAGGCAGACCAGGGCCGATAAGGTCAAGGGAGGCAACCGGGATGCGAGTCAAGAGCATTGCGTACGGGTCGGCGGTGGTGATTGCCGGATTTCTGGGCGGGATGGCCGGATCCTGGCTCTGGCACCCCGAGGCGCCGGAAGCGAGCATCGTGGAGCCGGGTCTGGGACAGGTCGTGGGCACCTTCGGGGTCGGAGGCGTTCTCACCGCCAACGGGAAGCTCTGGCAGTACCGCCCGGACAAGAAGGACTGGATGACCCTGGACGAATCCTTCGCCCTGGAGGGGCAGGGGACCAATGCGGTCCCGCTCCCTATCCCGGTGTCGGAGATCAAGTTCATGGAAACCTTCGGGTTCCTGGTCTCCCAGAAGGACGAATGCTGGCTCTACGACATCGATGAGCACCGCTGGACGTCGATCGGGGCGCCCCCCCGATAGCCACATTGCCACATGTGTGGGCCACAGAATTGCCACATGTGTGGGTTATACTGGGTTTTGTAGCGGTCTTCCCATCCGGGCCGAGCACGCAGGATTTCAGGAGGTGACGTCATGAGAACTTGGATTTTGGGACTCTGCGCCGCCGGGCTCGTGGCCCTCGCGGCCCCCGCCCAGGCGCTCACCGTGGATGATGTGATCGGTCTCACCCGGGCCAAGGCCAACGACGCGATCATCATGGCCAAGATCGAGGCCGACGGCACCGTCTTCCATCTCACCGTCCAGGAGATCCTCGACCTCAAGAAGGCCGGGGTTTCCGACGACGTGATCACCTACATGATCAACACCGGGAAGATGGACGCCGAGCCGGAGGCAATGGCTCCCGAGGACACCACGACCGACATCCAGAACGTCCAGCCGGAGCAATCCGGTTCCGGGGACTCCTCGGACCAGGGCTACGCCACCGATCTGGACCAGAGCTACCGGGGCAACGTCTCCGTGTCCTTCGGGTACTACTACCCCCACTGGCCGGGGTACTGGTACTCGTACTACTACGACCCGTTCTGGTGGCCCTCGCTCTCCTTCTACTGGTCCTACTGGCAGCCGTACCCCTACTACTACGCGTATTACGATCCGTGGTACTACTGCAATCACTACAACTCGTGGTACTACGACAGCTGGTACTACGGCGGGATCCACCATCACCACCGCTACGACTACGCCTATAACTACCCCAACCACCCCACCCGGACGGTCAAGGACCGGAACATCGGTAACCGGGGGCCGGACCCGGGCACCCGGGTGGTGAAGGGGCGCACGGGGAACTCGCCGGACGTCCGCAGTCCGGGGACCCGTTCGGTGAAGCCGACCACGCCGTCCCCGGGACGGGTGATCAAGACCGAGCGCGGCGATCTGGCCTCCGGCGGCCGGGTCATGCCGCCCCAGAACCGCCGTCCGGCCCGGATCGACGCCCAGCGTCCCGAGCGGAAGCAGGTGCGGACCCAGCCGGCCCCGACCCGGCGCGTGCCCGAGGCCCGGGGCCGCTCCGACCGGTCCCCGCGGCCGTCGCGGGAACAGCGGCGGGCGGCGCCGCCGGAGCGGCGCTCCGGGAAGCAGCCGGAGGCCAAGGCCCCGCCGGCCCGGAACAACCGGTCGGTGGAGCGGCCCTCCCGCAACGACAACGGAAACCAGCGGAGCTATTCGCCGCCGTCCCGGAGTTCGCGATCCAGCAGCCACCCGTCCCGGAGTTCCTCCGGTTCCCGGAGCAGCGGCTCGCGGACCAAGAAGGGCGGACATTAGTGTCGTGAGCGTGGGGGGCAGGTGAGCGAGCCGTCCGGGTCCGTGTCCGCATCGCGGGGGAATCCCCCCCGGCTCAGTGTGGTCGTTCCCGTCTTCAACGAGCGCGAGAACGTGGATCCCCTCGTGAACGAGGTGATCGATGAGTTGGACCGGATCGGCGCCCCCTACGAGGTGGTGCTGGTGGACGACGGGAGTACCGACGGCACCTCCGAGGGCCTGGACGCCTGGGCCCGCGACGTCCCCCAGGTCCGCGTGCTGCACCTGGCCGCGAATTGCGGCCAGAGTGCCGCCCTCTGCGCAGGGTGGGACGCGGCCCGGGGGGAGTACCTGATCACCCTCGACGCCGACCTCCAGAACGATCCCGCCGACATCACCCGGCTCCTGGAATGGATCCCCCGCCACGACATGGTGGTAGGCTATCGGCGCCGCCGCCGGGATAGCCGGCTCCGCAGGGTGAGCGGGCTGGTGGCCAACGGGGTGCGGCGCGCGGTGCTGGGCGACGGCATCCGGGACACCGGGTGCTCGCTCAAGCTCTTCCGGCGCGACCTGGTCCGGACCATGCCGCGCTTCAACGGCATGCATCGCTTCCTGCCTCTCCTGGTCCACCTCCAGGGGGGGAGCGTGACCCAGGTGCCGGTCAACCACCGGCCCCGGCACGCGGGCCGGGCCAAGTACAACGTGCGCAACCGGCTGTGGCGCGGCCTGGTGGACCTGGGCGGCGTCTGGTGGCTCAAGCGGCGGAGCCTTCGTTACGAAGTGGTCTATGAAGCGCCGGGACCCAGGGCCTCGCGACCCCGGCAACACGTGGAGGAAGAGTCATGAACTCGTGGCTGGTCCTGGGGTTTCTGGGACAGGTGTGCTTCTCGGCCCGCTTTCTGGTGCAGTGGATCGTCTCCGAGCGCCGGAGCGAGAGCGTGATCCCCGGGGCGTTCTGGATCTTCAGCCTCCTGGGCGGATCCCTGCTCCTGGCCTACGCCATCTACCGCCACGATCCCGTGTTCATCCTGGGCCAGGCCGCCGGCCTGGTGGTCTACGTCCGGAACCTCGTGCTCATCCGCCGCAAGCACCTGGCCGACCGCGGGGCGGGACTCCCCGCCTAGCCCGGTTCCGTCCTTGCCGAGGGTGTCCGGACCCCGCCTGCGCCTGGCCGTCCTGCTCCTGGCCGGAGCCGCCCTCTACGGCTTCCGGCTCGGGTTCCCCGACTTCTGGGGCCGGCACTGGGAGAGCCGCCGCGCCCTGGTGGCCCGCACCATGGTGGAGACCGGCGACTGGCTGGTGCCCAGCCAGAACGGTGCGGTCACCCTCACCAAGCCCCCGCTCTACTACTGGATGACCGCGGGGGCCATGGCCCTCACCGGGAACCGCGCCGAACTGGGGGCGCGATTGCCCTCGGCAGTGGCCGGGGCGGTCGGGCTCTGGATCGTCTGGCGGACGGCCGCGCTCCTGGGAGGGACCGCCGCCGGCGGCCTGGCTGCGCTCTTCCTGCTGGGGAACGTCCTCTGGTTCGGCCACGCCCGGACCGCGGAGATGGACCTGGTTCTGGCCGTGTTCGAGGCCGGGGCCGTTCTCGCCTTCCTGACCGGCCGCGCGGGGGTGCATCCCCGGCGCTGGGCCGCCCTGGGCTGGGCGCTGGTGGCGGCCGGGTTCCTGGTCAAGGGACCGGTGGGGGTGCTCCTCCCACTGGCCGTGGTGGCGGTGTTCCGGATCGCCGACCGGCGGGACCGCTTCGGACGGTCCGGGGGCTGGGTCTGCCCGGGGATGGGCCTGGTGATCTTCGCCCTCCTGGTCGCGCCCTGGTTCCTGGCCGTCCTGGCCCGGGTGCCCGACGCCGGCGCCGTCTTCCTGCGGGAGACGCTGACCCGCTACCAGGGCGAGCTGGATCACCCCGAGCCGGTGTGGTTCTACCTTCCCGTCCTGGCCGTGGGGCTCCTGCCCGGCATGCTCTTCCTGCCCCTCTGGATCCGGGAGGCGCGGAGGCCGTCCCATACCGGTTCCCTGCTGCGGCGTCTGGCCTGGGTTCTTCTCCTGCCGCTCCTCTTCCTCTCCCTCTCCGGATCCAAGCGCGTCTACTACGTGCTCCCGCTGTGGCCGGTGGCCGCGGTAGGGTTCGGTCTGGCCGTGGCCCGCGCCCGGGAGACCGAAGCCGGGCGGTGGCTCTGCCTCCCCACCGCGCTCCTGGGTCTGGCCTTGGCGGCCGGAGCCGCCGGCGCGGTGCTCGTCCCCCGCTTCGGCGGGCCGCCGTTCTTCTCCGCGACCCCGCTGCCGCTGGTCCTGCTCGGCCTGACCGGCGTCCTGGGCGCGGCCGGGGTGGCCCTGGCCCTGCGCGGGCGGTGGCTGCCCGGGCTGGCCGGCGGGGTGCTGGGCATCCTGGCCGCCTGCGTGTTCCTGGTGGAGGGGGTGGGTCCGGTCAGCAACGCCTACCGCTCGCGAAAGGCCTTCGCCCAGGAAGCGGCGGCGCGGACCCCTGCGGGCACGCCGCTCTGCATGTTGCACCGGGACAACTACGCGCTCCCCTTCTACGCCGGCCGGCCGATCCGCGACCTCCGTCCGGACGACCTGTGCCCTCTCCTCTGCCGGGAGCGGACGATCCACCTGATCCTGGACTCCGGACAGGCCGCCCGCCTGGCCGCTCTGCCGCTGCGGGCGCAGACCGTGTTCGAGGCGACTTACGTGCCGCCGGGTCGTCCCGGCTCCCTCCGCAGCCTCCGCCTGGTCCGGGTCCGGAGCGCCGGCTGTCCCTGCCCCTGAGCGGCCCCGGAAGGGGGATTTGCCCCGGTTTCCTGGAATCTCCGACCCCCCCCGGGGTATTAGGAAATGAAGGGGCGACGCCGACCGAGGGATTCGCGGTCAACGGCCCCCCGACCAGCGGAACCGTCGGCCGGCCCCCTTCTTTTGGGATGTGTTGGGCGCATCCGGAATCCCGGGTCCCGGCCGGGAGACTATCGATCGGGACCCGAGGTTCCGGAGCTTGTACGCCCGAGGTTTCCTGCGGAGGGATCCTACCCGTCCGGGATCCTTCGCCAAGGGAATCTCGGGCGTCTTTTTTTGCCCCGGGTGGCCGAGCCGCCTCCCCTTGCATCCCCGGGCGGGGCATGGTGAGCTTCTCCCCATGCGCCCGCTTTCCGAGCCCTTCATCCTCTCCGTCTCCGGCCGCGACCGCCCCGGTCTCCTGGCCGAACTCGCCGGCGCCCTGGACCGGGCGGAGATCGAGGTCGTGGACATCGAGCAGGCCACCCTCCAGGACTTCCTGGCCCTCTCCTTCCTCCTCGACCTGGGCCTGGACGCCGGGTGCGCCCGCCGGCTCCTGGGCGAGGTGATCCCCCGGGCTTCCGCCCTCGGCCTGGCCGTGGACGTGCGCCGGCTGGACACCGACCAGGTGCGGCTCCTCAAGGAGACCGACCACGTGGTGCTTACCGTGGTCTCCGGGCGTGCCTCGGCCCGGCTGGTGGCCGCCCTGGGCGAGACCGCGGCCCGCCACGGGGCCAACGTGGTCAGTATCCGCCGTCTGGCCGAGGAAGACCTGCGGGCGGCGGAGTACGTCCTGGACGTCTCCCGGGTGGCGGACGCGACCGCGCTCCGGGCCGAGCTGCTGCGGACCGCCGAGGGTCTGGGCGCCGACGCCGGGCTGGCCCGCGAGGACGTCTACCGCAAGAGCAAGCGCGTGGTCGTCTTCGACATGGACAACACCCTGGTGGCGGGGGAGATCATCGACCATCTGGCCGAACGGGCCGGGGTCCGGGACGAGGTGGCGGCGGTGACCCGGCAGGCCATGGAGGGCGCGCTCGACTTCGAGACCGCGCTCCGCCGGCGGGTGGAGCGGCTGGCCGGGCTCCCGGAGTCGGTGCTGGTCGAGGTCCGCGACGCCATGGCGCTCACCCCGGGGGCCGAGGAGACGATCCGGGTGCTGAAGCGCCTGGGCTACCGCCTGGGACTCCTGAGCGGCGGGTTCACCTTCTTCGTGGACGCTCTCCGGCAGCGCCTGGGTTTCGACTACGCCTTCGGCAACACCCTGGAGATCGTGGACGGCCGGCTCACCGGGCGGCTCACCGGCCCGATCCTGGACGGCCAGGGGAAGGCGGCTCGCCTGCGGGAGATCGCCGAACGCGAAGGGGTGCGCCCGGACCAGGTGGTGGGGATCGGGGACGGGGCCAACGACATTCCCATGCTCCAGGCCGCGGGGCTCGGGATCGCCTTCCGGGCCAAGGAGGCCACGCGACGGAACGCGGACGCGGCCATTCAGAACAACGACTTCAAGGGGCTCCTGTACCTGTTGGGGGTTACCGGACGCGATCTCCGCCGCATGCGGCAGGGGGATCCGGTTCCGGTGATCCGGCCGGCGGCCGGGGAGCCGGTGCGAGAGGGAGGATAGGTCATGGATTTCGGACTCAAGAACCGGGTGGCCCTGGTGGCGGCCTCGTCCATGGGCATCGGCTACGCCATCGCCCGCAGCCTGGCCGCCGAGGGCGCGCGGGTGGTCATGGCCTCGCGCAGCGAGGACCGGATCACCGCGGCCGCGACCCGGGTCCGCGAGGAGACGGGGGCCGCCACCCTGGGGGTGGCCCTGGACGTGCGGGATCCCGACGCCGGGGACCGCTTCGTGCAAGCGGCCAGGAAGGCTTTCGGCCCGCCGGAGATCCTGATCACCAACGCCGGTGGCCCGCCTCCCGGACCGTTCGCGCGCTTCGGGCAGAGCGACTTCGAGGAAGCGCTGCGTCTCAGTTTCCTGAGCGCGGTGGGCCTCACCCGGGCCGTGCTGCCGGACATGAAGGCCCAGGGCTGGGGACGCATCGTCCACATCACCTCGACCACGGTGCAGGAACCCTCGGTGGGGCTCTTCCTCTCCTCGTCGGTGCGGCCGGCGGTGGCCGGGTTCTCCAAGGCCCTGGCCCGGGAGGTGGGCGGAGACGGCATCACCGTGAACGTGGTGAGCCCGGGGGTGATCGCCACCGACCGCCTGGGCGAGCTGGCCGAGTACCTGGCCGAAGAGAGCGGCCGCTCCCGGGACGAGGAGCTGGAACTCATGGGGACCGCGGTGCCGGTGGGCCGCCTGGGCCGGCCCGAGGAACTGGGGGCCTCGGTGGCCTTCCTGTGCTCGGAGCAGGCGGCCTACATCAACGGAATCGCCCTCCGGGTGGACGGGGGGAAGGTGGTCTCGATCCTCTAGGCCCCCTCTAAGCGCCTGGAACATTCGTGCTTAGTCGGGCCGTCCCCGCGCCGCCGCCTCGTCACGAATGCTGACGGCGGCCCCGGGACACGATTTCAGGGCATAGAATCGGCCCTGAAGGCGTATGTACACCAGAGACAGACGACCCCATCACTTGGGTTTCGTCTGTTTTTGGCCTATACTGGACATCCCCGCCCGGGGACGCATGAGCCTTGGGGGCAACCGGGATCACACCCCGCTTTGAGGAGGACTCTATGGTGCGCCACGCTCGCTGGATACTCGTAGCTCTCATGACGTTTGGAGTGGTCGGCGCGGCCTATGCCTGCGACCACGCCAAGGATGCTTCGGCTTCGAACGCGTCCTGTACCAAGTCCGCCACCGTGCAGACCGCGTCCGCCCAGGGATCCTGCACCGCCGCCGAGAAGGCGGAATGCCAGGCCAAGATGGCCAAGATGACCCCGGCCGAGAAGGCCGCCTGCGAGGCCAGGTGCCAGGGCAAGATGGCCGCCGTCCACCAGGACTGCGAGTACTGCCAGATGGTGGCCGAATGGGCCAAGAACCAGGACAAGGTGAAGATCACCACCATCGAGAACGAGAACGGCGTCACCCTGGTCTTCGCCGCGGTGAACCCGCAGGACGTGGAAGCGGCCCAGCAGGTGGCCTCGAAGGCCTA
>Ga0307424_1000796_pt1 | contig 16681 bp, 17 predicted proteins | sample SalMarWE160320MG_FD_202157 | JGI IMG/M metagenome (GOLD analysis project Ga0307424, IMG submission 202157) | Salt marsh sediment microbial communities from the Plum Island Ecosystem LTER, Massachusetts, United States - WE1603-20 | ecosystem: Environmental > Aquatic > Marine > Intertidal zone >... | reverse complement strand
GAGTATTAAATTGGAAATGACCATTTGTGTCAGTTTCTCTGAATTGATTACCCGGCTCCAGAAATACCGCCGCTCCGGCAACCGCCTCTCCGTTTCCGGCATTATAAACAACCCCTGAAATAATTCCACCCGGCTGGCGGGCCGATACAGACTGATGACAAAAAGAAAGGATGAAGAGCAGGACAGGATATGAAAAAAAGTGGAAAGAAAAAAAATTACGGGGGATATATTCCCCCTGATGGACAAGGCAGGAGGAGTGACCATTTGCTATTGAACAGCGGAAGCATCTCATAAAAAATCCCAATTCTCCTTCGCGGAGTATTGGGAGATCGTTTTATGAGCTGATTCCAACCCTCCCGCGAAGGCTTTTACGGAATATAATTTTCAGCCGGTCTCCTGACTCAGGCTTCACCCTACTTTCCTCGCCTTCCCACCTTCCGGCAGTGGCCTCATGAGGTTTTCGTCAGCCATTACAGTTGCGGGGCAGTGGCGGAATTTCACCGCGCTTCCCGTCTACTAAAAATCATAAATTCAATAAATTAATTTAACCGGTCGTTCGATGAGATGCAACCGCTCATTTTAAAATTTGCCGGTAATGGGAATTAAATTTATATTTTTTTCGACGATCCCCTGATCCCCTGAACATTTAGACAACTGTTTACGTATATCGGACTGAAATGGTATCAAACACAAATGGAAACAACCGAGGTAAGATGAGTAATAATGAGAAGGAACCAAGACTTTTCCGGACAATTTTAAGAGATCTGGGTCAGTTTTTTTCAGATTTGTTTTCAGGTGAATTAATCAAAGAGCTAAAAGCTGGTTTAAGAGATCTTCGGGAATATTTTCTTGACCAGAACCGGGAAAAAAAACTGGACACGGTAGGCCGCATCAGACGGGGAATTTATCTGACCTGGTGGTTATTCAAGAGTTTGCTGTTGCGTCTTTCCTCTTACCGGCGGATTCTTCTAATCATCGCACTTTATCTTCTGTTTACCGGAAATACTCAGGGCGGGAACAGTAACGGCAGGATGATCATCGGTGCACTGATCTTCCTGTTCATTATCCTCCTCGAGCTGAAGGACAAGTTGCTGGCCCGTGAAGAACTGGAAGCAGGCCGCAAAATTCAACAGGCGATTATACCGGACAGCAATCCGCACGTGCCGGGATGGAACATATGGCTTTTTACCCGGCCTGCAAATGATGTCGGTGGTGATCTGGTCGATATTATCAGTATTGATCAGGACCGCTACGGTCTGACGATCGGGGATCTAGCCGGAAAAGGACTGCCGGCCGCTCTACTGATGACTAAACTGCAGGCTACAATTCGTGCCCTGGCCCCTGATTTTAGATCTCTTAGCAAACTGGCTGCCAAAATAAATACCATTTTCTATCGCGATAGTTTACCCAGCCGTTTTGCTTCGCTTATTTTTTTAGAAGTAACCACAAAAAAAGATATTATACGCTTCGTAAACTGCGGACATTTTCCCCCCTTCCTGATAAAACAGGATCAAATTACAGAAATGGGTAAAGGAGCGCCCGCCCTGGGTATCATGGCCGATGTTGAGTTTTCAGAGCAAACCATCTCATTAAACAAAGATGAATTGTTCTTTATTTATTCCGATGGCCTGACTGAATCCAGAAATGAAAAAGGTGAATTTTTTGGGGATGATCGTCTAAATAAACTGCTTCCCGATCTTTTTGGTCTCAACGCAGAAAAGGCCGGCCAAAAAGTCCTTCAGGCGATCAACCGGTTCAGCGGCAATGCCAGACAAAATGATGATTTATCGCTGATCATTCTGCGGCGGGATGTATAAGATGATCTGTCATGCCGAACCCTGGCCTGACGCCAGGGCAGGCTCGTTTCGACATCCGAGGTGGTTGTGAAGGAGATCCTGACCCGCCTGAGGCGGGCAGGATGACATTCCCGGTGATTTCCAGGAGGACCTGCTTGTGTCATGCCGCGTATGGCTATACCACGCTGCCGATTAAAGTATTGGGTGTCACTTCCTCTATTTTGACCTTGACAAAATCACCGGCCCGTTGTCCACGGTTTTGAAACACGACAATTTTGTTCCCATCATTGCGTCCCATTAACTGATCCGGTTTTTTTGCCGGTCCCTCCACCAGGACGTTAAATACCTTGTCCAGGTCTTCCCTGTTCTTCCTGAGGGATATCCTGCGCTGAACATTAAACAGATTGGTCAGTCTATCCGATTTTGTGCCGGCAGGCACATCATCCGGAAATTTACGCTGGGCGATGGTTTGCTTTCTTTCCGAGTAAATGAACATAAAGGCAGAATCGTAACCGACCTTCTCCATAACACTGAGCGTATCCTGGTAGTCGCTGTCGCTTTCTGTCGGAAAGCCGACAATAACATCAGTGGTGAGTGTCACACCGTGGACTTTTGTACGAATCTGATCCACGAGATTCAGATATTCCTTCTGTGTATAGGTACGGTTCATCAGTTCCAGGATCCGGTCATTTCCAGACTGCAGGGGAAGATGAATATGGCGGCAGACTTTTTTATTTACAGCCATAATTTCCAGCAATTTTACGGGAAAATCCTTGGGGTGCGGTGAAGTGAAACGGATCCGTTTGATACCCTCAATTTCACTGACCAGGGCAATCAGATCGGCAAAATCAGTACCTTCATAGCGGTAGGAATTTACGTTCTGCCCCAGAAGGGTAACCTGACTGAAGCCCTCAGCGGCAAGACGCTGCACTTCATCCAGAATATTCTTCGGATCCCGGCTCCGTTCACGTCCCCGGGTATACGGCACGACACAGAATGTACAGAAATTATCACAGCCGCGCATTACCGCCAGCCAGGCATTGACGCCGCTCTCCCGGGTTGGAAAAACATCGCTGTATGTTTCAAATTCTGACAGGGTCAGCGAAAACTCTTTTTCACCGGTTTCGCCTACATGCTGCAGCATATCGGGTAACTTTTTGTAGCTATCAGGGCCGGCGACAATATCTACACCGACGGATGCATCGAGCAGTTCTTTGCGCAGATTTTGTGCCATACAACCAAGCACACCCATGACAAGGTTCTTATTCTTTTTCTTTAATTGTCTAAAAACACTTAATCGCTGATGAACTTTTAAATGGGCATTCTCTCTTACCGAACATGTATTGAGAAAAATAACCTGTGCTTCCTCAGGTTGCTCTGTAATAGTAAAATTATTTTTCTTCAAAATCGATTTGACTATCTCGGTGTCATATTCATTCATCTGACAGCCGTATGTTTCAATATAGACTTTGTTCATAATTAGTATTCTGACACAGGATTATATCGGTTTTTTATTCGTATGGTTATTCTGATTGAGATACTGTATACCAGATGCTGGATGCCCAGCAGTGCTAACTTCTAATCTATCAGCGAACCGCTTATATTATGCAGATCGTCAACCGAGTTCAAACGCACCGGACGTATTGTATTATGCAGATCATCGTCTGCTTGAATGGCTACCGGCAAATAATTTGAGGTATAGCCAGTCCAGTATCCATCCCGGTTCTTGTGTTCAAACAGGACAGATACCGTCTGCCCTATAAATTTTTCATAAAATGTCCGGCGTTTTCGTTCACCCTGCTCGATGAGCAGAGCCGTTCTTGCCTTTTTAACATGATGTTGCACTTTTTCAGACATTTTATACGAAGCGGTGCCTTTGCGGTCCGAATAAGTAAACACATGATAATAGGAAACGGGCAGATCGGCGAGCAGTTTTTTTGTATGAATAAATGCCTGTTCATCCTCTGAAGGATAGCCCACCATCACATCCGTACCGATCCCCACATCAGGCACACGACGGTATACTTCCTCAATAAAATCAATAAATTCACGGGCACTGTGCTTCCGCCGCATCAGTTTAAGGATCCGTTCATCGCCGCTTTGCAGAGGGATATGCAGATGTTTACATAGCTTCTCAGAGTCGGCCATCATCCGGATAACCTCATCGGCAATCGTTGTCGGCTCAATTGAAGAAATCCTGATCCGTTTTAAATCGTTGATCTTCTCCAGCTTTTTCAGCAACCTCGTCAATGTCCGGCCCTCACTCTGATATGTACCGATATTCACCCCGGTTAAGACCAGCTCCTGATGCCCCAGTTCAACAAGCTGGCGGGCTTCCCGAAGGATATCATCAAATGCCCGGCTTCTGGCTGCTCCGCGCGCGGTGGGGATAATACAGAAACTGCAGACAAAATTACAACCATCCTGAATCTTTAAATTTGCCCGTGTGGTATTATCATACAGGCCATGACTTTCAATGGAAAATTCCCCACGGCTGATTTTGGGCGAATGCACAATCAGCGGCGTATCCTGTTTTGATAATCCATTAAGATAATCGGCCAGTTTAAGTTTATGCTCATTCCCAATAATCAGATCCACACCGGGAATCTTCCTGATGGTCTCCACGGCCATCTGTGCATAACAGCCTACAACCGCAATAAACGTTTCCGGGTTTTTACGCAGGGCTTTTCGGACTGCCTGCCGGCATTTGGCATCTGCCTGCTCTGTGACTGTACAGGTATTAATGACAGTCAGGTCGGCGGTCTCGTCAGACCTGGCAATCTCAAAACCTCTTACAGCCAGTGATTTTGCTATAATGGCCGTTTCCGCCTGATTCAGACGGCAGCCTAGTGTATACAAACGCGCCTTCAATAAAGCTTATCTCCTTAAAAAACAGGGCTTAATTTAGGCACAGAGGTCAGCGAATTCAACCCGCGACAGCATAGGGAAGTTTTATCGATCAGATTGACTCACCCTTATGTCCTGTAAATATAAACATATCTGCAGGCACAGTGGTTTAAAGCTCATGCGCCTGTCCGCCGGCCGGTTAGTCTGTTACAGAAAAGCATATCCGTTCTTCTCAGTTTATTAATGTATCACGCCGTTTAAATTATTGATTCTGACGATTATATCTGAGGGAAAGTCACGACTGATCGTGATCCGTTTTGGAATATATATCTTAGAAAAACCTAATTTAAGCGCTTCTTTAATTCGCTCATCGATCCTGCTGACCCCGCGGATTTCACCGCCGAGTCCAACCTCACCGATATAGATATGTGACGCAGGGAGAAGGGTTTCCTCCAGGCTGGATACCAATGCCATGCAAATGCCCAGATCAGCAGCAGGTTCATCGAGACGCAGTCCTCCGGCCACTTTGATAAAGACATCATGAAAGCCAAACGGTTTTCTGAAACGTTTTTCAAGAACGGCGAGAAGAAGATTCATCCGTCGTTGATCGATACCGCTGGCTGTCCTTTGGGGCATGCCGAACTGTGTTTTTGTTACCAGCGCCTGAACCTGAACAAGAAATGGACGGTTGCCTTCCATAACAGCGACCACGGCATTCCCGGACATAGGGTTGTCACTGCTGTCCAGGAAGAGCTGGGAGGGATTCTTTATCGCCTTCAGACCATCACCGGTCATTTGAAAGAGCCCGATTTCATTGACAGGGCCGAAGCGGTTTTTTGTACTGCGTAGTATCCTGTAATCATACTGCTGATCACCCTCAAAGTAGAGAACGGTATCCACCATATGCTCCAGGACGCGTGGACCGGCAATACTGCCTTCCTTTGTCACATGACCGATCAAAAAAAGCGGTGTACCGGATTCCTTGGCATAGCGCATCAGGGCAGCTGTGCATGTCCTTAGCTGGCTGACATTTCCGGGGATTGACTCAATTTCATCACTCCCGATAGTCTGAATAGAATCGATAATAACAAGACCGGGACCGGTCTGATCCATCAGAAAGAGTAGATTCTGCAGATTGGTTTCAACAGCGAACAGGATATTTTCGGACTTAAGACCCAGCCGCCTGGCACGCAATTGCACCTGGCTTTTTGATTCCTCTCCGGAGATGTACAGAAGTGGTTTTTGGTTGCTGAAAGTATCAAGCATCTGCAGCATGAGTGTTGATTTGCCAATGCCGGGATCCCCCCCGATCATCACCACTACGCCGGGGATCACGCCTCCTCCCAGTGTACGGTCCAGCTCGGGGAGTCCGGTTTGCATTCTGGGCGGCGGCTGTTCATCACCTTTTAATAATGGACTGGCCTGCACCGGCTGGTGGAACTGAATGCGCTGGTCTTTTTTTTCCCGGCGAATTTCCTCTTGAAAAGAACTCCATGAGTTACATTCCGGGCATTTTCCCAGCCACTTGGCCGATTCATAACCGCATTGCTGGCAGATATAGAGTGATTTTTGTCTGATTTTTGCCATTATTTACAGTTGGTATCAGTTGATCCTAAGGCAAGATCACAGGATTAACCGAATATAATTTTAATTAAGGGTTCACCGGTAACATCAGTAGAATAAACCCATTTGTTCTGAACCATTCAGCTGTCTGGCTTCAAATCCACGCTCACGCAGGATACCGGTAAAACCACTGAATCCATGCGTACAATAAACAATTTGCGGGTGTACGTGATTAACAAATTTCAATAATTCCTGAAAATCTGCATGGTCACTATAGGGAATGACTTTATCCACCCCAAAGTGATGCGGTGCATAGGCATCCATTGCCCACCCTGACAAATATATGGTATATTTTTTTTCAATTGAATCCATATATTTGCTTTTTCTAAACATGGTAGGCATAAGCAGCGCCTGACCACCGTTATTGTTTTTCTTAAACAGCTTAAAATCACCAAATTTAACACCTAATTTCTTATAGACATCAACATAACGCAGAATCGCCTGATGAACAGCGACGGGGATATTGGCATGGCTGAGCAGATGTAATGTTTCCTGGGCTTTACCGAGCGGATAAACAAAGACAACCGGTGTAATTCCATCTTTTAATTTTTGTCTGATCAAAGCCAGCAGTTCCGCTTCAATTTTTTTCCGCGGAGGAAACACATATTTTGGATCGCCAAAAGTGGTCTCCATGATCAATATATCACAGGACTGATAAATAAAAGATTCTGCTGTTCTTGATGTACCTGTCCGGAAATCGCCGGTATAGAGGAGCGATTTCCCGCCGAACTCATAGTACAACTGCGCAGAACCGAGGATATGACCTGCCGGAAACAGTGTAATTGAAGCATCTCCGATCTTTTTTTTACGGAAAAACGGAATAGTCTCAAAAGTTGGGTTTTTCATACGCAGCGAAAGGATTCGTGCGGTCTCCGGTGTGCATATAATTTTATGATGCCTGGCGATATGATCACCATGGGCATGAGAAATATAGCCGGTTGTCTGTCCTTTTTTTGCATCTATGAACAGATCCAGTTGCGGCAGATAGATCGAATTTTTCTTTAATTGAAATAATTCTTTCATGCTGATTAATGAGGTAAGGGACGGGCATTCCCCATTTGCGGGTATAAGCCAAAGATCAGGTATAAACCTGATTAGGTTCGGCACAGCTTTTGAGTAGGGCAATTCTCGGCATATTGATCAGCACCGAATAGATACTTACAACGGCAAATACTAAAAAGTACTGGCGATTTGCAGTCAATATATAATTCACAAAGCCCAAAATGCAAATCGCTTCCCCCATGGCCCATACTATAATATAATTTTTCCTTATTTGGTTTAGACACAGGGTCGTTAATAGTTCACCGGATTCATGCTTATATTTTGCCAGTATCTTTTCCGGTATAAATAATGTTCTTTTAAAAATCAGGATGGCGAAGGCAAGCACAACCGCCAGAAGAAAGGCAAACTGATTAATCTGAACGGCCCCTTCCACGGGTTGAAGAGACGACATTGAATCTATGAGAAATGTGATCAGACTGAGGACAACGATAAATGCGATAATGGCGACCCAGATAGTTATATTAATACGATGGGCATTTTTAAAAAATTGTTCATCTTCCATTTATTTTAATCCGGTTAAGATACATTCGATATTTCTGCCAGTGCTTCTTCTTCCGAATTGTAGATCGTCGAGTACTCGACCAGACCCATAATTTTAAATGTTTTTGCAACGATCGGGGCCAGATTGAAATAACCTATACGACCATTTATTTCCTGAAGTTTTTCAATAATTTCTATGATGATGGAGACCCCGATACTATTTACGATGCTGGATTCTTTCATGTCCAGTAGAAAGTATTTAAATCCTTTGGCAATATACTCATAACAGACTTCGGCAATTTTTTCGCCGGCAATATTATTAATATATCCTGTTGTTCTGAGGATAACAGCAGAATCTTTTACCTCAACAGATAAATTAAATTTTTCTTCACTCATTTCCTTTCCCCTCTTTCTCAGCGCTTTTTTGTCATCGTAATTGTTGTTCCTTTATCATCCGAGTCTATTGTTACCTCATCCATGAGCTCGCGCATGAGCTGCAATCCCCAGCCGCGTTTTCTGTTGCTGTGTATTTTTTTTGCAATCTCCGGCATCTCTACTTTACTGGCGTCGAATCCAAACCCCTTGTCCTTGATCTCGATGACCAGTGCATCCGGGCGCAGAATAAATCTGATGTGAATATTATTGTCTTCCTCTTTCCCTTTTCCGTGTTCAAAGGCATTGATGCAGGCTTCAATCAGGGCCATTGAAACTTCTGCCGTTTCTTCTTCACTCAACTTCATATAATCTGCAACTGCCTGTGCTGTTTTTGTAGCCGCCAGCTCCATATTGGGCAATATAGGTATCACGAGGTCGATCGCGGGGGGTTGGTCCTTTACCATATCCTCTCTCCATCATGTAAATGCCGCTTGATTAAAGTAAGAAAAAATTCTCTAGCTTCAAATAATAAAATAACAATTATTTTTTTGCCCCGCTAACCGGAAGATAAGGATGATTCTGCAAATAAGATTCTTACCCGGGATATCAATTCCAGACAAAGGGATACCAGATCTCAGGGATTCCGCCGGATATAAAAAACAGTGATATCGTCACTCTGCTCAGCCTCCCCGACGAAACTGCCCACATCATTTATCAATTCGTCGACAAATTGCTGTGCAGGTTTCTCCCGGTTAGCAAGAAAAAATGATTCCAGACGTTCATCCTCATACATTTCCTCCTCACTATCCATGGCTTCGGTGATGCCATCCGTAAAAAAGAGCATGCTCTCCCCGGGTGCCAGCTGAAACGTCTGCATCTTATAAGGCAGATCGAAATCAGCCATACCAACAGGGATGCCACCCGTTATGATTTTTTCCAATGTCCGGTCATTTCGACAGATAAGGGGCGGGTTATGACCGGCATTCAAGGCCTGGACTTCTCCGCTTTCAATATCCAGGAAGCATATACACATGGTGAGATATTTTTCCGCTGTTGTTGAACGATAGATCAGCTTATTCAGTTTTTCAACCAGTGCAGTCAATACCCTGTCGCTTTCCAGGTAGACACGAATAGACGCCTGCAGCGAACTTACCAGCAAAGCAGCGGGTATCCCTTTTCCCGAGACATCCGCCATGATCAACGCATATTTATTTTCTGAAAGGGGCAGGCAATCATAATAATCACCGCAGACCTCAATCGCCGGAATATTGACACCGGCCAAATCAAAACCTTCCAGGTGCGGTAAACTTTCCGGAAGAATTCTCTGCTGGATAGTTGCCGCAATCGCCAGCTCTCTCTTCACCTTCTCCATTTCCACCGACTGGCGCTGCAGGAAACCATTTTCAATGGCCGCATGAGCCTGCCGCATTAACGCATTTATCAGTAATTTATCCGTATCATCAAAGGTGACGATACCCTTCCGGCTCTCTTTCTCCCTCAGGTCCAGGCAATAATACCTATCGGAAAACCTGAAGTTTTCTTCTAATTTCAGGTCATCAGAAAGATTTTTTTTAGCGTACTGCCGTTGTGCACTATCCGGAAAAAACAGACGGCCGCTAATTTTTCGTCCTTCCTTTATCGTTAACCGTCCGTAAGAGGCATTGGTGATACCTACGCCCCGCATCAATACAAGTGATAGAAGGTCGTTCTCTTTACTGGCCTTGGAAAGTTCAATGCCCGTATCAATCAGATTATTCATTTGCAGGAGACGATTGTTCAGAGAAAAGATAAGATCTTTCTCCGCACGGCGTAAAAAAAGTGTCGTGCAGGCATTATCAAGCAGTTGAATAAATAACTGCAAAGACATTAGTTCCTGGTCGCTGAATTTATGCCTCTGCATACCAGGACCCACCTGTATAACAAAACTGGATCCGTCTTTCCGCGGTATAAACACGAGCATCGGATTGTCTTCGCCAGAAAAGAAATATTTAAATGATTCTTCTGCTAAAAAGTCAGCCAGACCCGGCCGTTCGTTTTTACGCTGCTCGTATACTACCGTAAACTCATTCGATCCGATTGGTCTGAAATACAGGTTAACATGGGTGGTCATCAACGACCCGCGCAGAATATGGCAGAAATTTTTACCCAGATCCTCCAGAGTTTTTGCACTGGAAAGAATTTCGAACCCCTCCTGGAATGCATTAATCTGGAAAGTTAGTTTTTCAAACAGTTTATTTGTCTGCGTTAACTCCTGTAACATTTCATGTGTCATAATAAATGTATGCCTCTTTTGGTATCCGCGATAATTTTTCACGGTTGACGATGATTCTGGTGTTGATTCTGATTTTTCCTATCCGGAGATATAAGCAGGTTAAAATTACCCTATACAACTAAAAAAGCGTGCAAATCATTTCCGGTGAGTTAAACAGTGGATAATAAAAAAAATGGGCTGTGTGTCCGGCACACAGCCCATTTGCATTGGATGTTTGCTGAGAAAAATTACATCAATTGCTTGATCATTTTGTCAAAATAGTCCTTTCCCGGAAATCCAACTCTGCCGTCCTGTACATAACCATCCCTGTCAACCACGAATGTGGTCGGGATACCCTGGACACCGCCATAAGCGGCCACCACCTGCGGTGTGCCATAGAGTACTTCATAATTGATGTTATATTCTTTGGCGAATTCTGGTACGACAGACAAATCTCCCTGATCAAGGCTAATGCCAAGAATGACCAGATCGTCTCCATATTCTTTTTGTAAATCAACAAAAATAGGAACTTCATGCCTGCACGGTCCGCACCAGGTAGCCCAGAAATTTATAAAAACGATCTTACCACGGTAATCACTGAGTTTTACGTCTTTACCGGCCAGATTTTTCATGGTAAAATCAGGCGCTTCAATTTTCTTCGGCTCCGCTGTTGAGCTATCCTGGTCCTTCTGCTCAGATTGCACCTGCATACCGGTATTACCCAAAAAGGCATATCCAATCGCAGCAATTAAAACGATGGCAGCAAAGACTGCCAATTTTGTTCTTCCAGTCATCTTATCACCTCTGTTCTTTTATATATTCTTGTCATATTCTGTGAAAGGCCTGCAACACCCTGTCGACATAATCCTTCTCATCAAGAGCCCCTTCTACAGATATTTTATTATTCACTACAGTAAAGGGAACATCTGAGACATGGTATCTCATCGCCAGATGAGGGAATTCTTTGATGTCGATCATATGCGCTGAGATCTGATCATTTTCAATAGCCATACGATGGGCAATATTGACCAGCGCCGGACAATAAGGAGATGTCGCCGATACAAATACCTGTAAATTTAAATCTGAATTAATCTGTTTAAGTTTTTCTTTTGAAACCTCTGAAAGTTCAGATACACCTTTGGAAACCTGTACAATATCCTCAATCAGTGAGGAAACCAAATAGCCGGCAGGAATTCCGAAGAAACGTATTCCATAGTCTTTTTTTGCTTCAATAACCGTCGCCGGTAATTTATCGATACTGAAAGCAGCGGCTTCCGGTTTATGCTCATCAAAAAGATAAGAACGGAGTTCAACTCTGTCACTCATCCCGGCCAGTTCTTCCAGTATCTGACGTGTTTCACGACCGGCTTGGCTTTCCGGCTGCTGGCTGAAAAAAGAAATTTTTACTTCTTCCGCAAGTAGCTTGAATACTTTTCTTACATAGTCCTGTTCAGATGGCTTCAGGATTGTCACCGATTACCTCACAAATTAAAGCCGGATATTGTAATTATTTCTACTCAACGTGCAGCAAGACTGTCCAGATTAAGAACTTTAAAAAGACGATCTTTGACATCAGCCGGCACCGCTTCTGTTTTTTCTAATTCCTGACAAAGCGTGACAGTTTTTCTGACCGTATCAAAATATACTTTGCACTCAGGACAGCTGGCCAGATGATCGGCTAATTCCTTACAGGCCGGTGCAGTGAAATCCTCACCCATAAAATCACAAATCTCGTTATAGATTTTTTTATGCTCCGGTGATTTCATTTAAACCACCCCTTCCTGGAATTTGGTAGAAACTTTGTCTCTCAGAAAAAGGCGTGCTCTGCGCAGACGAATTTTGACGTTTTCCTCTGATATATTTAATATCTGGCTCGTTTCCCTGATCGACAAATGTTCTATATCGCGCAGGATGAACACACTGCGATATATTTCTGAGAGTTCACGAATTGAATTCTCCAATACTTCCCTGATTTCATCATTCTGGACATTGAGTGATGGATCCTGGGACCAGTCAATGAACAGTTTTTCTTCAAAATCCGGCTTATCCGGCAGATCTGCAAAAATAATCTTCTTTTTTCTCAATTTCATCAGACTAGCGTTCGTGGCAATACGATAAATCCATGTAAAAAAACTTGAACGCTCATCGAATGTTTCGAGTTTTTTCAGAACGATCAGAAATGTCTCCTGTAAGATATCTTCTGCGTCCTCTTTATTACGTAAAATCCTGAGTGCCAGATTATAAATTCTGTCGCTATAGGTAGATACGAGCGTCGAAATAGCTTTTTTATCGCCCTGCTTTGCCTGTTTGATCAGTTCGCTTTCCGTCAAGGGCATCTATACCTTTCTGATGAATAAATTTTAAAATAGTTACAAAATATTTTTCACAGCCTGATTTATGGGATCAGCGCGAAAATGATATCCATCACATTTGTCCCGGTTGGACCTGTTATAATCAGATCGTCGAGCGCTGAAAAAAAATGATACGCATCATTATTTTCCAGATAGGCGGCGGCATTCAATTGGTTTTTATCCGCCCTGGTCATCGTGTATTGATCGGCGATGGCACCTGCCGCATCGGTAGGACCGTCTGTCCCGTCAGATCCGCAGCTGACAAAAACAAAAGGCTCGCGGATACCGCTTAAGGCTACTGCAAGGGTTAATTCCTGATTTCTGCCGCCTTTACCCTTTCCACGAATATGTACGGTCGGTTCACCGCCGAGCAGAATACATGCCGGTTTATTTAACGGTATATCTGTCATTTGTATTTCCCGGATCACAGAGCCGATCACTTTTGCTGCTTCCCTGGCTTCACCTTCCAGCATGGAGGTCAGGATCATTGTGCTGAAACCATTTGCCTCCGCAATGGCTGCGGCCCGTTTGAGAGCAAGACGGTTATTACCGATCACCGTATTTGATACCGAATGGAAAATCCTATCGTCACTTTTCGGTGTTTCTGCTTTTTTCCCAGCCCGGCCATCGTGCAGATAGGTCCGGATCACATCAGGTATTTTATCGGCAATCCGGTATTTTTCCAAAATGGCCAGTGCCTCAGCAAAAGTGGAAGGATCGGCAGAGGTGGGACCGGAGGCAATCACAGATAAATCATCGCCGATCACATCCGAAAGTGCCAGGGTGATGCAGCGGGCAGGATGGATTTCCCGTGCCAGTTGTCCGCCCTTTATCCGGGAAATATGTTTACGGATGCAATTTATCTCGTGAATGTTTGCCCCGGACTCCAAAAGTACGGCACTTAGCTGCTGCAGGTCTGCCAGTTGTATGCCGCCAGGCAAACTTTCCATCAGCGCCGATCCGCCCCCGGTTAACAGGACGAAAACACAATCAGTCTCCTGCAGGTTCCGCAGATTTCCAAGCAGAATGTTCGTTGCCTTGAGTGTATTTTCATCAGGCACCGGATGAGCGGCTTCGTGCAGTGTCACTTTCATAAGACGATCTGTATGGCCATATTTAACGATAATGTCGCCGCCAACCAGAGATTCTCCGAGCAGCTCCTCCATTGCCTTTGCCATCGGTGCAGTGCCCTTGCCTGCTCCACAGATAAATACGCGCTGATACCTGCTCAGGTCGATGGGCGCCATCCCCTTACAGTGCAGGACAGTCTGTTTTTTCTCAATTTGCTCTTTGATCAGTATATAAGGATCCACCGCTTTGATGGCACCCTGGATAATCTCAGTGGCGATACGTCTTAGTTTATCCGGCATTATTTATTATCCTCCTCCACTGCCTCTTCTATTTTGTCAAAGATCGTGGGTACGGCGGCAACCACCCGGTTCCAGGTCGGTATGGACTGCACCTCAAAGGGATTCTCCAGAAACTGCTCACAGGCATGAGTCAGGCATTCTCTGAAAGTCTCAACCGCCACTCCCTCTGCATGGCGGTCAAAATAAAGTCCATTGATCAGTGAATCATGATAGTATTTTGTTATAAATTCCTGTGCTGTCCGCAGATAGGTTGAACTGAGTGTGTTGAAGAACTCTCTGCTGAGGATATGACCCATGCTGGCCAGAGTAGAGAACATCATAAGAATAATGTCGACAGCCATTTTACCCAGTCCGCCTTTCATATCGCCGGCAACCAGGCTGGAGTGCTTGTGATCAAACAGATCGGCAAGATCAACCTGGCAAATCCGCTTCTTAGAGCTGTTCCGGTATACTTCCGACAACACGCCGATCTCAAGACCCCAGTTATATGGCATTCGACAGCGGCGGATTAGATTGTTTACAATTGCGAATTCGCCGGCAAGCGGATACCGGAAACTGCGCAGGTAGCGGATAAAATCGTTTCTGGCAATCAAAAGGGCTAGAGCCTGAATCAGCGGAAAAACAAGCAGACGGGTAACCCGTCCGTGCATTTTGGTGGAAATCCTGCTGTAAAACCCCTTACTGAATTCAAAATCACATCCGGGGTGTACAACGGGGAAAATTAAGCGGGCCAGCATCTCGCGGTTATAAGTCACAATATCAGCATCGTGCAGAGCGATGCCAAAGGTATCCCTCTTGGCCAGTATAAATCCGAAACCAAGCCAGGCACCACGTCCCTTGCCCTGCGGTCCAACCTGAAGATCGTTTTTATCCAGCAGCTTCATGATTGATTTTATCCGTGCTCCGTCGTGCCAGAGTATTTTCACATCCTGGGGAAGCGGACCAAAGAAATCTCTGGCATAATTAAACTGATCACGTGTGGCGCGGTCCAGAGAAATAACAATTCTGCTTATATAATCTGCTCCCTTCAGTTCTTCAATGATCTTTGGCAGCGCTTCGCCCTCCAGTTCGGAAAAAAGTGACGGTATCAGCAGGGCGATCGGCCGCATAGGCGTGAAACTTCTCAAATTATCTTCAAGCTTTTCCACGCTCATCAGTTTACCGAGAGAATGGAAAGTGGTAATATGACTATCCTGAAGAAAATCACTCATTTCCAACTCCTTTATTTATCAATTGAATCACGGATTGATTCCAACCCTGCGGTCCTATACCGGGACTTTTTATGAGTCCGGGCACGGTAATGGCCGGATCGTGAGAACCATCCTTTTTCCGGACCAGTACCGGATAATCCACTACCCTCAGCATTGCTTCGTCATTGAGACTGTCCCCAAGCGCTATTGATTTAATAGCGCCTCCCGGATTTTGTTCCCTGTAATGCTTAAGAATAATTTTCACGGCCACCCCTTTATCCGTTAATCCCAAAACATGCATAAAACGCCCGCCGAATAGCAGCTGCAGCTGATAATTTATTATTTCATTCCGGAGTATATATTCTGCCCGCTCATCATAAAACAGGGGCACGGAAAATTCCCTTTTCATCGCTTTTTCCGTTTCACGGCTGTTCAACCCGGTTCTGTCGCTGATTTCGGCTGCCGTCGCATTATGAAATCCGCGAATGGTATAATGGTGTTTAAGAGAGATTTCTTCCAGGTCTGATTTTATTTGGGTATATGTCTTGCCGAGAATCATGCACTCAGGATCTTTCGCTGTCTGCTTTTTTTTAACACCGCCTAATAAATTAGCAGCATTACAGATGGCAGAGCCGTTCTCGACGACATACGGATACGTTTCAATGCCGGTCAGCCGCCGGTAATGTCGCAATTCCTCACGGGTTTTACTGGAAACGAGTATCAGTGGAATTTTATATTGACGTAATAAATTCAGGGCCGGCAGGGCTGCCTCAAATGAATATGTTGAATGATCCAGAAGAGTTCCGTCGAGATCTGTAAAAATGATAAAGGCTGGTGTCATCGTTTAAATTTTAATCAGCTGCTGCACACATTATGCTTTTTTGTCTTCTTTTAATGGTCTGTAGAGAAGGATCGTCCGACCTAAAAGTTGAACAAGTTCTGTGCCTTTTAATTTTGATAAACGATTTGCTATGGATTTTCTATCATCTTCGCAGGTATCCAGAATTTTTATTTTTATCAGGCTCTTTTTATTGAATGCCTCATCAATAAAACGATTTACACGATAGGTCAGCCCGCCGTGTCCGATCATCACGCTGGCTTTCAGCTGATTTCCCTCAGCCCTCATCTTTCGTTTTTCTTTTCCTGTCAACATATGTTTTTCATTTAAGTTTAATATGGTACCGATAAATGTATCAAAAATCAAGTAAACTGTAAATGGCCGGGGACAACTTAAAGGCCTTCAGGAGGACGTTGCATTTTAAAAAATCGCCGTTTATATTTCTTGGAAACAGGGGAGTTTTATCTATGATCCGTGAAAAAATTGAGCAGGCTTTTG
>Ga0307424_1000795_pt1 | contig 16694 bp, 11 predicted proteins | sample SalMarWE160320MG_FD_202157 | JGI IMG/M metagenome (GOLD analysis project Ga0307424, IMG submission 202157) | Salt marsh sediment microbial communities from the Plum Island Ecosystem LTER, Massachusetts, United States - WE1603-20 | ecosystem: Environmental > Aquatic > Marine > Intertidal zone >... | reverse complement strand
TCGCGTCCTATACGCTCAACTACGACGACACTACCCCGATGAACCTTGCGCTCTCGCCATCAGGCTTGCGCACGGTTTCCGAGTTTGAACGCTTTGGCGCATTGGCAGGAAGGGTGACCAATGAGCAGGAGAATCCCGTTCCAGGCGTACGTGTGCTTATCTTCAACGGCCAGGGCTTCTTCCTGGTCAAGCGCACGAATGAGAACGGCGTGTACGAGTTCCCCCGCGTGCCGGTGGGCGAATACCACCTGCTGGGCTATAAGCGCGGCTACCGCACGCACGTTGGACAAGTGGCGATAAACGCCGATGAGCTAACCCACTATGACTTCGTTATGCGCGGCTTCCCGGTCGGCCGGGTGGTCGGCACTGTTGGCGACGAGGAGGGGCGCGCGCTGCCGCGTGTTCATGTGTTCCTGCTCTATCGTGAGGGGGACGGCGACCGTCCGCCTCTTTCTTTTCACGCGATGACGAATGAGCATGGCGAGTACGCGTTTTACGAGGTGCCTGCGGGTCTGGCCGATATGCTTGCCTTCAAGCCTGGGTACGAGCCGGAAGATGCAGTGGTGACGGTCCCGCCGCAGGGGCAGGTCGTACAGAACTTCGTTCTGCACCAGACCGGGCCGCCGCCTCCGCCCCCGCCGCCGGATGTTGCTTCCCTCTCCGGGCACGTGTTCGGCGGGGAGGACCATCCACTCGGAGGCGCGCTGGTTGAGCTGTTCCGCGGCGATGATCTGTACTTCTCGGCCACCACCGGCGATGAAGGCGTATACCACTTCGAGGAGATTCCGGTGGGGCATTACGTCTTCGAGGTCTCGGCCGAAGGATACGGGGCCATTCGCGGCGAGCTCGTGCTCCAGCCGGGGCAGAACCACCGCGACTTCTACCTGCCGCCCAATCCGCCTCCATTCGGCTCGATTGAAGGCACCGTCTTCTGGGGCGAGTCCGAGGAGCGCGTGGTCGGCGCGCGGGTGGAGCTGTGGGTGCCCGGTGAGGGCGGCGAGCTGCACAAGATCCGCGAAACGCAGACCAATGAGAATGGCCGCTTCTGCTTCGGAGAAGTTCCGCCTGGCCCCGGCCTGGTTAAAGCCTTCAAAGAAGACCATGCGGGCGCAGCGGAGTACTTCCTGGAGCCCGGCCAGAACATTGAAGTGACCTTGGGCATCTTCCCCTCGCAAGAGTGGAGCGGGAAGATAATCGGTCGTACCCGCATCGTCGATCCCGAGCACCCCGACCAGTTCATCAATATCCCCGGCGTGGAAGTGAAGCTATTCTACGGCCCGCCGGGTGAAGACAATCCGCCGCTGGCCGTTACTTACAGCGGAGATGGCGGCTTGTACCAGTTCCTGAACCTACCGCCCACCGAGCCTGACAGGCAGTACGTCCTGGTGGCGCACAAGCAGATGGAAGGCCAGATGTGGGTCGGCATGGAAGACACACCTCTGGGCGAAAACCAGGTGGTGGAGCTTCATATCACGCTCCATCCCGAAGGGCCGCCGCCTGGAGCCATTTTCGGATTCGTCTTTAAGGGCGAGACTGATGCAAAGGTGCCCGGCGCGCACGCACTGCTCTTCCACGGTGAGCCCGGCGAAGAGAATCCACCGATAAGAGACACATGGAGCACGGATGGCGGAGCTTACCACTTCGGTGAGCTTCCTCCCAGCGGTGATCTGCCTTACGTAATTGTGGCTGAAAAGGAGATTGAAGGGCAGCTCTGGCGCGGCGCTGCAGACACGCATCTGGAACAAGGGCAGGAGAAGCGCGTAGACGTTCACATCTTCCCCGCCCCGCCGCCCAACAGCGTGCTGTTCGGCAAGGTGTTGCGTCCCGACCCGGAGAATCCCGATCACCTGATCCCGGTCCCCGGCGCGGTCGTGAAGCTCTGGCACGGTGCACCTGGTGGTCCGCCGCTGCGCACGGCAGAGACCGGCCCTGAGGGCTGGTTTGAGTTTGGTGAGCTTCTGCCCAGCGGCGAAGTGCCCTACACGCTCTTTGCCGAAAGGTGGATTGAGGAAGTTCACTTCGCTGGTTGGGCTGACGGCATCTGGCTACCGCCGGGCCAGGAGGTCCGGGTGGACGTCGTTGTCCACGCAGAGGGGCCACCTCCGCTGGCCGACATCCGTGGCTTCATCTTCCGCGAGGACCCGGAGAATCCCGATGGCCACATCCCGGTTCCCGGTGCAGTGGTGAAGCTGTATCACGGCGACCCGGAAGGCCAGGAACCTCTGCGCACGATAGAGAGCAATGGTGAAGGCCATTACGCCTTTGAGGAGCTGGAACCCAGTGGAGACGTTCCGTATTTCGTGGTCGCCAGCAAGTGGATAGAAGAGGTGTTCTTCACTGGTTTGGAGGACACCCACCTGGGACAGGACGACGTGGAGCTAAACGTCTGGATCTGGCCGGAGGACTAGACACCGAATACGCTCGCTGACTGACGCAGAAGGGCCCGCCCCGGCGGGCCCTTCTGATTCTCGGTTGGAGGCAGCGTAGGCGAACTGCGATAAACGTGTGCTAAAATACCTCAACTCTGGGACTTCGCTAGGAGGGGTACTTATGAAAGAGGATGGGCGTATCATCGCCTTCAGTTCGGGCGTGTTCATTATGCGCCTGGTTATCGGGCTTGCTCTTGTCCTGCACGGCGGCCAGATTATGTTCCAGTGGTGGAGCGGCCTGGGAATGCAGGACTACGCCAACTACCTGGAACTTCAGGGCCTGGACTTCTTCATCGGCCCCCTTGGTTGGGCCTGGGTGATTGCGCTGGCGCAGTTCGTTGGCGGCATTCTCCTGGTCTTCGGCCTGCTCACGCGCCTAACCGCCTTCGTGAACGCCGTAGTTCTCGTTCTCATCTTCAGCATTATTGAGATGGAGGCGGGTTTCTTCATCAGCATGCCGGGCCTGAGCGATACCGGCGACGTGGTGATGAACTATCTGGGCGGCGGAGAGTATTCGCTAGTACTAGCGGGAGTGCTGGCTGGCTTGTTCCTTACCGGCGCCGGAAAGTACTCGCTGGATTCCGGCTTTGCGGTCAAGCCCCGCAAGCCCAAGGCCGAGGCCAAACCAGCCGAACCACCTAAGACGGAGTAGCGCGGGTTAGGGATACCGCGCCGCAATTGCCTGCACGAGCTTGGCGTTGAGCTTGTGGCCGCTCTTGACGCCGAGGATGTGGGCGTTCAGCCTGCGTCCGAGAACGTGCAGGTCACCCATCATATCCAGTATCTTGTGCCGGGCGAACTCGCCGGGCATTCGCAGCTCCGGTTTCGTGCCCGCCCGCACGACGAGCCCCATGCTCTCGTCAGTTGCCCCGATCAGGCCCTTCTCCTGGGCAATTCGGGCTTCCTCCTCCATAATGAATGACCTTGCCGGCAGCACGGTATCGGCCAGATTCTCCGCGTCCAGATCAACGCTTACGTACTCCACGCCGATTTCCTGATACTGGCTGTAGTCCAACACGAATGAGAACCGCCGCTGCTCGTCCGGCAACACCACCACCACTGCGCCGTTGTCACCGTGCACTGCGAGAGGCCGGTGGAAGCGGATTTCTCTCAGGGGCGCATCCTGTTCCACCACGCCCACTGAACTCAGTTGCTCCGAGTAGACCTTTGCGCTGCCGTCAAACGCCGGAAGCTCCGGCCCGTCAAGCTCCACTTCCAGGTTCGCAATCCCGAAAGCGGAGCAGGCGGCCAGCAAGTGCTCCACCACCTCAACCGAGATATTACCTGACGTGATGCTGGAGCAGTTAGGGCGCGGTTGCTGTGTCTTGGGAGATACGGCAAGCCTTGATCCAGACAAGTCGATGCGGACGAGTACAATGCCCGAATCGGGCTCCGCGGGAAGCAGCCGCACGGTTGTCTGCCGGTTGTGGATGAAGCCCTTCCCCTGCAGCTCAACGGGCTTCTTGATTGTTTTCTGAAGGGCCATCGGCCAGCGGTAACTTTAGCACATCGCCGTCGCTGGCGGCCGCCTCAATGTGGGCGCAGGTCGCGAACATCATTGCCGCGCGCCCGTCTGTATAGTATAATATCCCTGAAGGCAAGTTCCTTGAAAGGAGGCACCCCATACCGATGCAAGTGACGATAAAGGGGAAGAACTTTGACGTATCCGACCGCCTCAAGGAGTACGCTGACCGCAAGGTGGGCAAGCTGAGCAAGTACTTCAACCACATCCTCTCAGCCACCATCGAGTTCGCCGACGAAGCCGGCGGCAAGAAGCAGAACGCCCGTAAGGCCGAGATAACGCTCAATGCGGCCGGGCAAATTCTGCGGGCTGAGGTGGTTGGAAGCTCGTTCTACACGAGCCTTGACTCAGCTGCCGACAAGCTCGAGCGGCAACTGCGCAAGTTCAAGACCCGCCTGATTGACAGCCGCCGGGGCAACGGCGAGGATGAGCTTGAAGCTGCCGCTGCGGCGGCCGGTCGACCGGATCCGGAGGATGAGCTGGTGCGAATCAAGCGGTTCAGCCTGAAACCGATGACGCCGGAAGAGGCGGTGCTCCAGATGGAACTCTCAAACCACGACTTCTACCTGTTCCGCGTGCCGGATTCCAATCAAGTAGCGGCCGTGTACCGCCGCAAGTCCGGCGGTTTCGGCATGCTGGTTCCTGACGAGTAACCCGTCACGGGCAACTGGTGAAGGTGAAAGCGAAGCCCTCCAGCCCGGGGGTGAGCCATACCAGCTCAAGCTGGTGGCGCCCAACGCCCTGATTGCGCGCCAGGTTGTACATTCTGGGCGTGTCCACTATCACGATGCTGCGCCCGTCCTTATAACTCACTTGCTCGCCCGCCACGGCCTTATCCAGCGATGCACCGTCCTGCGCGATGATGAGCTTGCCGGGACCGTCCGCTGGCGGATGCAGCACCAGGTTCAGCTCCATCCCCTCGTAGTCCAGCAGCAGCCGCCCGGGTTTGGCCTCGTCACCCGTGAACTTGACGCTCCAGGAGGTGGCTTCAAACGGGCCCTCCAAATAGACTGTGTGGGGTTCTAACTTCTCTGGCAAAACGTAATCGGCGCTCGCGTTATGGATATGCCCGCCACGGTTGCCCAGGCGCCCCCGGGCGTACCCGAGATACAGCTCCGGGGTCACGGGCAGCGCGCAGAACTCTCCCTCGCTTCCGGTTGGCGTGCGCGGCACCTCCGGCAGCTGCACGTCCGGGTCAATCTCTCGCAGCAGCGCCTGAATGCCGCGCTCGCTTTCCTCATATCCGCCCTCGCCGAAGTGCCAGCTTCGCAGCCGCAGGTTGCGGTCAAAGAAGTACTTGGCCGGCCAGTAGCTGTTGCCCAGGCTCTGCCAGATGGCGAAGTCGTTATCCAGCACTATCGGGTATTCCAGCCCGAATGCTTCCACTGCCCGCCGCACGTTCGCCACCTCGGTGGCAAAGGGAAACTCCGGCGCGTGCACGCCGATGATTACCAGCCCCTTGTCCTTGTAGCGTTCGTGCCACTGCTTGATGTAGGGTAGGGTGCGGATGCAATTCACGCATGTGTAGTCCCAGATGTCCAGCAGCACTGCCTTTCCCTCAAGATCCTCCGCTTTCAGAGGCTTGGAGTTCAGCCAGGCCGCGCCCTTCAGTTCGGGTAACCGCATTCCGATTCTCCTGTCAGTTTCGCTTGAGGCCGCTCGCTTTTGGAAAGCCGCCAACTCGCTCCCGCCGACTGCGGTGCTCTCCTGAGCTGATTCTGGTTTCACGCAGGCGGTGCCGGCGGCCAGCAGCAGCAGCGCAATCACAAGTGTAAGTTGTCTTACCATTGGCTAGTCTAGTACCTGATTAACCGCGTATGTATTGTGCTCCAGTGCATCCCGGCTGGGGTGCGGCATCGGTAATCGCCCCTTGGTGGTATAATTGTCTATCTATGAGCGGTCGCGGTGACGACAGCGGAACCTACGCCGGCAACCCGCGCTGCAGCTTCTGCGGCGAAGAGCAGGCCTCACGTAACGTGCGGATGATCAAGGGGCCCGGCATTTACATCTGCGAGGAATGCGTCAACATCTGCAAGGAGCTGCTGGACGGCCCCAAGTTCCAGGCCACGCCCAAGGTCGCGCTGGGGGAGATTCCCACCCCCCAGGAAGTAGTACGCTACCTGGACGAGTACGTTATCCGCCAGGGCCACGCCAAGAAGGTCATCGCCGTAGCGGTCTACAACCACTACAAGCGCATCAACGCGCTCACCAGCCCCAACATCGAGTTGCAGAAGAGCAATATCCTGCTCATCGGCCCCACGGGCGTGGGCAAGACGCTGCTGGCGCAGAAGATAGCCAACATCCTTGATGTCCCCTTCGCCATCGCCGACGCGACCACGCTCACCGAGGCCGGCTACGTCGGCGAAGACGTGGAGAACATCCTCCTGCGCCTGTACCAGGTCGCCCAGGCCCAGTCGCCCAACGCCAACGCCGCCGAGGTCCTGGCCCGCACCGAGCGCGGCATCATCTACATTGACGAGCTTGACAAGATCGCCCGCAAGAGCGAGAACCCGTCCATCACCCGTGATGTCTCCGGCGAGGGCGTGCAGCAGGCGCTGCTGAAGATACTCGAGGGCACGGTGGCGAATGTCCCACCCCACGGCGGCCGCAAGCATCCGCAGGACGAGTTCCTGCAGGTCTGCACCAACAACATCCTGTTCATCTGCGGCGGCACCTTTGACGGCCTGGAGAAGATAGTGGAGCGGCGGCTGGGGCAGCGCACCATCGGCTTCCGTTCCCAGGAGAGCGCTGCCAAGGGCGCTGATAAGAGCCGCTACGACATCCTCCAGCATGTGGAGCCGGACGACTTCATGAAGTACGGCCTGATACCCGAGCTGGTGGGCCGCCTGCCAGTCGCCGCCGCGCTGGAGGACCTGGACGTGGACGCGCTGGTGGAGATCCTCTACAAGCCCGCCAACGCGCTGGTGAAGCAGTACCAGTACATCTTCCGCGAAGACGGGGTGGAGCTGCGCTTCACCCGCGGGGCGCTGCGGCGCATCGCGCGGCTGGCCAAGAAGCTGGGAACCGGCGCGCGCGGGCTGCGAAGCATCACCGAGAAGCTGCTGCTGGACTTCATGTACGACCTGCCGAACCGCAAGCAGGAAGGCACGCTCACGATAGACGCCAAGGACGTGAACAAAGTGTTCGCCGGCAGTATTGTCCCGTTTGAAACATCTGACGAGGAAGACGAGTCTGATGAAGCGGTGGCCGCGCCGGCGCCGCGCCCGAGGCGGAAGGAAGGCCAGTTGCAGTTGCCCCCGGCCGAACCCGAAGTTGCGGGCTAGGCTGCTGGTCTTTCAGTTCTGAGGAGGGAAACATGCGTACTTCACGCATTCTGCTGACCATCACCAGCGCATTGACAGTGCTGCTGTATACCCAGTCGATCTTGGCCGATCTTGAACCTGGAACCGAAATACCACCAGTTGACTGGGCGGAGGTTGCGACCGAAGTGCAGGACTGCCGCTTGGGCGCGGACGAGCTTGGCGGTTACGTTGCGCTGGAAGAGCTGCAATTCAGCAAGGGGCTGTACTGGTTTGCCTCGCCCGAGGAATGCCGCCTCAAGCTGCTTCCGTTCTACTTAGATGACCGCTTCGCCGGGGAGCTTCCGCTGGACCTGGTTTATGATGTAATCCAGCGTGGGGACATCCCGCTGACCAGAGAGCTGGCTCAACTAATTGGCGTCAAGCGCAACGCCCTGCCGGACTGGAAGGAACTCACGCGCACCGAGCGCTTGCAGCTTTTCGCCTCCTTCCCCGCACCGGAGCGCAACATGCCGCTGCCGATGGCGCACCCGCCCTTCGCGCTGACGCTGCCGGGCGCGATGGCAGCGCAAGAGCTTGGCGCCGTTGACGGGCTGGGCGGCTTCTTGGCTGTGGCCTTCGCCGACCCGGAAAGCACCGTCAGGTTCGATGCCGACCACCGCATGTATTCGGGCGGACGCTGGCTGCCTCGATTCACGAAGCGCTACCTGCGCCTCATTGCTAACCAGCAGACCGGCGGCTTTTTTGAGCCGTGGCACGAGAACTTCTCGCCGGGGAACGGCTACTTCATCAGGATTGACCGACCGGAAGCGATTGATGCACTGGTGGACTACTGCGCGGTTGCCGACCGCGACCTGCTGCTGCGCCGGATAGCCGTCCATCCGCCCTCGAGGGCCATAAAGGAGCCCATGGGCGGTACTGCCGGAACCATGCTGTGGCTGCGTTCGGTGGACCCGGTCAAGGTAGTCCGCGACGCCCTTGAGACGGGTCAACTTCAGGAGTATGTCTCGTTCTACTACTTCCGGATGTACGGCAGCGAGCGTGTAATTGCCGAGGGCATTGTCCTCGCGCCGACCGAGCAGGCGCTGACCACCGCCGCCGAGAGCAGCGTTCGCGGCTGAACAGTGCACACGCTTGGTGCGTCATACCTGCATCCAGTAACAAACACTTCCGAGGAGGGGGACGATGAAACGCATACTACTTGTAGCCGTGCTGGTCCTGCTGGCCACCGCTTTCTCCGGCTACGCGCGCGCCGAGGAGCAGACGGTGGTGAAAAGCATGGCTTTCACTATCAAGCTTGCCGGAGATGAAGCCGCGGCGAGCGATATGGCTAACGCCATGCTCTTCATCCACGCGCTCAAAGCGGTGGGCGGCGAGATCCACTTTGAAGGCGACAACGTGGTCATCAAGCTCGACCTTACGCCGGAGAAGGTGGAGGCTCTGCGCCTGGCGCTGGAGCAGGGCGGCTTGCCCGTGGGGCTGATGCCCGGAGTGGTCCTGAAGAAGGGGGACATGCCCGAAGGTATGGAAGACTTCATCTGTCCTCCTCGCAAGTCTGGCAGCCACGAGCGTTTCCTGTTGGGTAATAAAGACGAAAAGGGTAAAGGCTACTCCGAAAGCTACACCTCACGCGGGCTACCCGAGATGCCCGAGATCAAGTGCCCCCATTGCGGCAAGACCTTCCGCCCGGACATGCCGAAGATGATGATGCCGCATCCGCCGATGCCCCCGATGCCGCCGTCTGGCGGCGAGTTCAAACCGGAGATGCCCCACGGGCCGATGCCTTACGGCGGAATGATACCCGGCATGGGCCCGATGCACGAGGATGCAATGAAGCAGCTTCAAAGTCTGCGCGAGCAAATGGAGCAGATGCGCGCGGAGCAGGGCGAGCTCTGGCGGGCGCTGGAGGAGTTGCATATGCAACTGGGCCAGGTGCACAAGATGGACCGCGCGAAGTGCGAGGACCTGGACGCCCTCTGGCGCGCCCTAGATAAGCTCTATGCCGAGCTGGACGAGGAGGACGACTAGCCCGCTGCGGTAGAATAGTAAGGAGAAGTCTCTCAGGACAGGAGGCGCCATGTGAAAACCGGGTGGCTGATGGTGGTGCTGGTGGCGCTTGTGTGCGCTGCCGGAGGGTGTGTCAACGCCAAGGCCCAGAACGATCAGGCTGAAGCGGATATGGATCGTGAGCAGCTACTGGACGAGTACACCCAGTTCCTGAAGGAAGTGAAGTGGGACACCCCGATTGACTTCACTCAGGACTTCTTCCGGCCCGACGAAGGCTTTCGCCCTCCAGATGTGCCTCAGGGGCTGGGAGACTATCGGACACTGCCTCTGCTGCTGGACCTATTCGGCATCAATGAGCTGCCCATACCGAGCGGCGCGACCTTCGCTGGGATCAAGTTGACCGGCGAAGTGGAGCCACTGGACGAACTATCGCTGGCGGAGCAGAACACGCTGATGCTTCGCTTCCGCACGTCGGGTAACCTGGGGAACATCTATAACGCCATGACGCAGCTGCGTCTAGCTCCCATGATGGCGTTGAGCGGGCAGAGTGAGCTGAGCTCCATCCGGGATATTGTGGAGTGCGAGCGGGGCAAGCAGCCGCTAGTAACGGTAACTGATTACGTCGGTTGGGTCCGGTCGCAGCGGAGGCAGCTCCCCACCAGCGATTACCAGGAATGGTTCCGCCAGAACGTGCTCCCCTACTATGCGAACTGGGTGACGGGCGGCCTGTTTGAGCCCTGGCATGAGGAATTCTCGCCGGGTAACGGCATCATCCGCGAAATAACCGATGAAGCCGATCGGGCTCAGCTCCACGAGCTGGCGGTGAAGCAGGCAAGTGAAAAGGGCGACGAATACGATACGGGCTTTCTAGAAGAGAACCCGGATGACGTAGCGTATTTCGTCTATCGCCTGTACGGGGAAGATAAGGTCATCAAAGAGTGTGTAGCGTGGTGCTTGCGGAGCCGCGCTTCGTGGGGCGAACCTCTTCGCCGGGAGCACGATGAAGTGATAGCTATTCTGGCGCGGAGACTCGAGGAGAATGTCCTCACAGACGAAGGTCTTGAGCAATATGCAAAGATCACAGACAGATGGGAGTGGGCTAAACACAATCCTTATGCTGAATGGTGCGAGAACTGCGCTGAAGGGATTGACGAGCGTTATGAAGAGATGATGGACGAGCTGCAAGTGGCTCAACACGGCGAGTTTCCCGAGATAGGGGAAGACTGGAGTCTCTCAGACTTACCGCTCAATGATAGCCTGGTCTACTGGGAGAACCTGACTGACGGAGAAGAGCGGACGCTGGCCTTTCGTGAGAACATCAGTTCGTCGTTCACTGATTACTTGCAGGACCTGGCTGGTTCCGACTATGAGGCAGTTACTTCATGGGAGCAACTTGCCGAGGTCGTACTGCAAGATCTGATCAGATTCCGTGACGAAACCTGGATTCAGACGGTTTCCTCAAAACGCAGTCAACGGAGTATTGACTGCTGGCTCAGCCCCATCACCCGCCGCACCTTCGAGCCCTGGCACCGGGAATGGAGCCGAGGAAATGGATACATTATCCAGATAGCCGAGGAGGATATGCTGGCCCGGCTCATTAAGCTATACGAAAAGGCGATTGAGGAAGAAGTCGTTCCTACAAGGCTTCACCCCTTTTATTACGAGCGCTACCCACATCGTCTGCGCTTCTATTACGTGCGCCTCTATGGTGAGGAGGAAGGTTCCATCATCTCCGAGGGCATCTGGTCGGCCTGGCCGCTGAATCCCATGCTGGACTAGCAGCCGCTCCCATAGCTGCATCCCCCGGGAGAATCGGGTAGACTAATTGCGCCCCGGCGGGCGCAGGCTGATGGCTCCCGACACCCGATACAACGCCGGCGTTTCCCTTTCCGAGGTCTACGAGACCGTGCGGATTCCCGCATTCGGCCATTGGTGGAAGCGGCTGCTGGCATTCATGGGCCCCGCGTACCTGGTCTCCGTCGGCTACATGGACCCGGGCAACTGGGCCACCGACCTGGAGGGTGGGGCGCGTTTCGGCTACCAGCTCATCTGGGTCGTCCTGATGAGCAACCTCATGGCGGTGCTCCTCCAGGTGCTCTCCGCCCGGCTGGGCATCGTCCGCCGCCGCGACCTGGCGCAGGCTTGCCGTGAAGCCTACCCGCCCATCGTGTCCTACCCCCTATGGATACTCTGCGAGCTTGCCATCGCCGCCACCGACCTGGCGGAAGTGCTGGGAACGGCCATCGGCCTGAACCTCCTGTTCCATATCCCGCTGCTCATCGGCGTGATTATCACCGCGTTTGACACCGTCCTGGTGCTTTACCTCCAACGCCTGGGGATGCGGCGGCTGGAGGCTTTCATCGTGAGCCTGGTAGCCATCGTGGGCGGCTGCTTCCTGGTGGAGATCTTCCTCGCCAAGCCCGACTTCGGGCAGGTCGCCGGCGGCTTCATCCCGAAGATAAACGCCAGCAGCCTCTACATCGCCCTGGGCATAATCGGCGCCACGGTTATGCCGCACAACCTGTATCTCCATTCCGCGCTGGTGCAGAGCCGGGCGGTTGACCGCAGCGAGCAGGGCGTGCGCACGGCCAACCGGTTTAACCTGATTGACACTGTTATCGCCCTCCAGTTCGCCTTCCTGATTAACGCCGCCATCCTGGTGCTGGCCGCAGCGGTGTTCTTTCAGAAGGGAATAGTGGTTACCGAGATACAGCAGGCGCACGAACTGCTGGCGCCGCTGCTGGGCACCGGTCTGGCGTCCATAGCATTCGCCGTGGCCCTGCTGGCGGCGGGTCAGTCCTCCACGCTGACAGGCACCCTCGCCGGGCAGATAGTGATGGAGGGCTTCATCCGGGTGAAGATGCAGCCTTGGGCGCGTCGGCTCATCTCGCGGCTGCTCGCGGTTATCCCGGCGGTAATCGTGGTCGCTCATGCCGGCAGCGAAGGGACTTACAAGCTGCTAATCCTCAGCCAGGTGATTCTGTCGCTGCAACTGCCGTTCGCCATCGTTCCGCTCATCAACTTCACCAACGACCGCGAGCGCATGGGCAAGTTCGCCAATCCAGTCTGGGTGCGCCTGCTGGCGTGGCTAACCGCCATCGTGGTCATCGGCCTGAACGCCTGGCTGGCGGGTCAGATGTTCCAGGAGTGGCGCCAGGCTTCCGTGTGGGCGGACATTATCGGGATTCCGTTGGGGATAGCGCTGGTGCTACTATTAGCCTACATGGTATTCCGCCCCTGGCTCAAGCACCTGTTCACGGCCAAGCCGCACAAGCCGGTCGCGCCCGCGCTGCCCGAGTTCCCCACCGGGCACCTGTATCACAAGGTCGGCGTGGCGCTGGAGGTCAAGGACACCGATGTGAAGATCCTTAAGCACGCGCTGCCCTACGCCGAGCAGTGCGACGCGAAAATGGTGCTGATTCATATCGTGGAAAGCGCCACCGCGCAGGTCTATCCCGGAACCGCAGAGGACCAGGAGCGGATTGAGGATGAGGAGTACCTGAACGGGCTGGCGGCAAAGCTGCGCGAGCGCGGTGTCACCGCTTCGGTGCGTATGGGCTACGGCAACGCCGCCAAAGGTGTGGTGCGCATCGCCCGTGAGGAGAAGCTGGACCTGCTCGTCCTCGGCAGCCACGGCCACAAGGCCATCGCCGACTGGGTGTTCGGCTCCACCGTCGCCGTGGTGCAACACGACATCGGCGACATCCCCATCCTGGTTGTCAAGGGCACCTGAGCCCGGGCGCGGCTTTACCACTCCTCCTTGGGGACGCCTGCGCCACTGCGGTCGGGATACTTCGGCTTGGGAGTATCATGCCAGGCGTGCGTCTTCAACTCCTCCAGCACCTCCTGGATGGCGCGTTCCAGCTGTGGGTCAATCCCCTTGGCCAGCAGCGTGGGGTCGTCAATGACCTCAATGTCGGGATCCACCCCGTGCCCTTCAATCGCCCAGGTGCCGTCGAGTTCGTAGATGCCGAAGCTCGGCACCGACACATAGCCGCCGTCAATGAGGCCGGGGTTGCCGGTCAGGCCCACCAATCCGCCCCAGGTGCGGGTGCCGATGAGCTTGCCCAGCCCGGCCTTGCGGAAGTAATAGGGGAAAGCGTCGCCGCCGGAGCCGGCAGACTCGTTGATCATCATTACCTGCGGGCCCGGATGCGTGCGGTAGGGCGTGCGCCAGCTCATGCCGTCGTGTAGCGCCCAGTAGTTGAGCACCGGCCGGTTGAGCAACTCAATGAAACGGTCGGGCAGCATCCCGCCGCCGTTCCAGCGTTCATCAATGATGAGCCCGTCCAGGTTGTGTTGCCCGAGGAACTGCCGCTGCAGGTCGATAAGGCCGCTCCAGGACGTGTTGCGTACGTAGATGTAGCCGATGCGCCCGTCACTGCGGTCAAAGACATGCTGGCGGTTGGTTTCTATCCAGGCGCGTAGCCGCAACTCGTAGTCGCTGCCCGCCGGCTGCAACAGCACCTGCCGGGAGTCATCGTCCGCGACCGCTTTCGTGCTCACGGTCAGCTCGGTGGTTTTCTCCGCCGTCCCCGCTAGCGCGGCGTATGGCGACTTGTCCTCCGCCAGCGGTATGCCGTTCACCGCTAGCAGGAAATCGCCCTCGTGCACGTCCACTCCCGGGTGGCACAGCGGTCCGCGCACATCCAGCTCCCAGTCCGCGCCGTCGTAGATCTTCTTGATGCGGTAGCCCCAGTTGCCGTCCGCGTCCTGTGCGCGTTCAAAGTCGCAGCCCAGCAGGCCCACAGACATGGAGCGTGTCTCTTCCGTGGGCCAGCTCCAGACGTAGGCGTGGCCCACGTTCAGTTCGCCCACCATTTCGCCCAGCACGTAGGACACGTCGTCCCGGTTGGCGGCGTGCTTCACCAGCTCCAGCGCCTGGTCGCGCGCGGCTCCCCAATCCACGCCGTGCATATTGGGGTCGTAGAAGAAGTCGCGGTAGAGGCGCCAGGTCTCGTAGATGATCTGCCGCCACTCCCGGCGCGGGTCGATCTGTATAGTCAGGCCCTCGGTATTCACCTGCTTGTCCAGCGAAGCCCCGGGGCCCGCCTGGGTAATGAAGTACCCGCCGCGAGCCGAGACCAGCATCTTCTTGGCGTCCGGTGTCAGCGCGAAGCCGGAGGCGCCCAATATCAACGTTTGCTCTTTCTGATCCGCCAGGTCATACATGGAAAGGCCGCCTTCGCCACCGCCGCGGCGGCGGCCATATCCGCTCAGGTAGAACACGCGCTTTTCGCCCGCCTGCAGGCCGTAGTAGGAACCGGCGGAAACCGGCAGCAGTTCCGCCCGCTCTTCCAAGCCCTCCAGGTCTATCTTCAACGGCTCCACCTCTTTATCCTTGCCATCGCCCTTCTTAGCAGTCTCGGCACCTTCATCCTCGGCTGCCTTCTCGGCGTTTTCGCCGGAATCGTCCGCGTCCACAACCGCTTCCTCCGGCTCCGCCTTAGTATCTTCCTCCTCCTTGATTTCCTCCTCATCGTTCTTCGGAGCGAAGGGAGAGGCGATGTCGTTACGCAGCGGCACCACCGCCAGTTGCGTCGCGTCGGTGAAGACGAAGGTGCCCTGGTCAAAGCTGCTGAAGGTTGGGCTGAAGCTCCGGTCGGTGGCGAAGTACAGGTACTCGCCGCTCAAGTCAAACGCCGGGTCGCGGCTGGAGAACATGTCCGAGGTCACTTGGTGGGAGCGGCGGTTGGCCAGGTCGTAGAGCTTGATGACGCTGTTGCTGTTGCGTTCGCTGGCGACGGTGTAAGCCAGCCAGTTGCTGTCCTGCGCCCAGGCGGCGGTGAGCCCCTGGCCGTCCCACGGGTCGCGGTCAATGAAGATGGTTTCGCCGCCATCAATATCGTGAACGTAGTACGCGCCGGTCTTATCGGAGAAGGCGATCTTCTTGGAATCGGGCGACCACACCGGGTAGTAGCGGAAGGCGTTCCCGTTGCGGGTCAGCTGTTCTTCCGCGCCGCTGCCGTCTGATTTCTGACGGCAAAGCTCGTATTCGCCGGTCTTGTCGCTGAAGTAGGCGATCCACTGGCCGTCGGGCGACCACGCCGGATAGCGCTCGGCTATGCCGTCGGTGCGGTTCAGGTCGCGCGGGAAGCCGTTCTCCGCCGGCAGCGTCCAGATGTCGCAATGTGCGTTTGCCACCAGACGCTTGGCCTGTGGCGAGATACCCACCTGGGACACGCTGCCGGACACGTCCACCGTCTGCAGACGCACGTGCGGATGGTCGCCGGGCACGTTCACCTGCACCTGCTCGGTTTTATGGTCGGACAGGTGCAGCAGCAGCAGCCGGTCGCCGTACTGAAACACGAGGTCGTCAGGCCCGATGGACGGCCACTTCACGTCGTAGCGGGTGAACCTGGTCACTTGCTCGCGCTGGGCGCTCTTGGTGTCGTAGACCCAGATGTTGAGGCGGTGTTCGGGGCCGGCGTCGGACAGGAAATAGATCTTGTCGCCGTGGAACATCGGCAGGTCGTCGGTGCCGGGGAACAGGGTGATGCGGTGCGACTCGTAGGTCTTGAGGTTGAACAGCCAGAGGTCGGTCGCCCGCCCGCCCTGGTAGCGCTTCCAGGTGCGGAACTCGCGGGTCCACGGCGTGTAGGCCAGCCAGACGCCGTCGTCGCTGATGGACGCATTGGCGCCGTAGGCCACCGGCAGCGCTTCCGGCAGCGCGCCCGTGGGCGAGGCGAAGTACAGCCGCAATCCCGCGGGGCAGGTCGGCTCCCGCGCGGAGCTGAAGATGACGCGCCCGTCGGGGCTGTAATCCACCACCAGGTCGGTGGCAGGATGGTAGGTCAGGCGCTGCGGAATGCCGCCCGCCACCGGCATGGTGTAGACGTCCTCGTTGCCGTCGTAGTTGGCGGTGAAAGCGATGGCCTTGCCGTCGGGGCTGAACTTGGGCAGCATCTCCTGCCCCGGGGGCGAACTCAGGGGGACGGCGGTGCCGCCCGCCTTGGGCACTATCCACACGTCGTTGTCGTAGACGAAGACGACTTTGTCGGCGCTGACGTCGGGATAGCGCAGCATTACCGCGCTGACCTCCTCCGCGGCGCGCGCGCTGAAGTAAAAGGTGGCAACGGCAAGAATGAGTACGAGCAAAGCGAGAATCAATCTCCGCATGAGTGGTTCCTCCTGGTTGGAAGATGCCGGGGCGGCTCTGAACTCACCGATTTTACCATGCGGCGAAGATGCGGGGATTGAAACCTCAGCCCGCCCGTGTAACCTCTCCGGCGCCCCGCGTGTCTTATTATTGGTAATACATGGCCCGCAGAACCGACGAATGGCCCCCGGAACTGGAAGCGCTGCTCCGCGAGCACTTCACCGCCGCCGCCGGCTTCTGCCGCTTCCTCACCGGCAGCGAAGAAGCGGCGAAGGAGTTGCTGGCGGAGGCCGTGGCGTTGGCAGCTATGCGCTTCCGCCAGTTGCGCGACCGCGGCAAGTTTCGCCCCTGGCTCTACGCCATCATCCGCAACCGCT
>Ga0307424_1000791_pt1 | contig 16714 bp, 19 predicted proteins | sample SalMarWE160320MG_FD_202157 | JGI IMG/M metagenome (GOLD analysis project Ga0307424, IMG submission 202157) | Salt marsh sediment microbial communities from the Plum Island Ecosystem LTER, Massachusetts, United States - WE1603-20 | ecosystem: Environmental > Aquatic > Marine > Intertidal zone >... | reverse complement strand
ACAGCTCCGTAGCTGTAGTATAATCGACACAATCGTCCAATGGAGTAAGTATAGCATGCCCATAGCTGGTACTAATATTGTTATAGTCCAGCCCAGTTTCATCAAAGTGAACAGGTGGGTTATCGACGGAAACAGCATTCAATCGCATCATGGAGTATGGGCTTAGGGCGTAGCCGCCAGCTTCTGGATCTTGAAGACCAAAACCAAAAAGAGAAGAAGCTGTCCTGCCCCAGTTTGTGGGGTTTCCTGGAGATAGACAAATAGTGTTCATTAAGTCGGCAGCTTTTGTGGCGACTTGTCGGTTTTGGTCATAGTCAGCGGCAGTCGCGAACATTTGGTTATACGTGGTCATGGCTACTAGCAGCGCCGCTATAAGGATTATAAGTGAAATCATGTGATCTATAGTAGCTCCTGTCACTTAATCAGCCTCTCCAAAAGAAAAAACGATAGTATGCTCTTCATCATCTAATTTCTGGACGTTAATGAAAGCATCAGCAGAGTTACTTCTGAGAGTCGAATCTATCCATTGTACATTAGTACCCAGCACAGCTGACGCGGTAGCCCTATTATCCACCTCGTCCAGAATCAAAGTAACGGTTAGAACATTAGCAGAACCGCCTGGAGGTTCACTTAACGAACAGGTGACATTGTAAGGGTAAGAACCAACAGTTACTGGAACGGGTGAAGTTTGAGTTATGTCACCTGTTAAAATGTCTTCACTGTTTATAGTTAGGTAAAGCTGCTGAATGGTACTCGCCAGATGATCTGCAGCGTCTTGTAGTTCGATGTTTCTTTGCGAGTCCTGCCAGCTGGAGGTCATCGTACTTGCTACAAACGGAAACAATATCACCTGACTGAAGAGCAGCGGAATCAGTATCACGTACTCAATCGTTACGCTCGTCACTTACGATGAATCTCCTCTTTTTCGTTGTTTTTAGTAGTTAAGTCCAAAATCAACTGACACCTCGCTTAAGTAAAGCTCCAAAACCACATTATCGTATTCAGACGGCAGAACTCCCATAGAGGGAACGTCAAGTTCCTCAGAGTTATCCGGAAAATTGAAGAAAACAGAATCTAAACCAGAACCTTCGCTTGGAAAATCAACAGTAACACTGATCCTGGTAACCTCATTTACGGTGTGCGCGTTAAGCGACTCTCCAGTTAAAGTGAAAGATTGAGATAATCTAGGAGCCTCACCAGCATTGAGAACTGGAAGATACATCCTGACGTAATAGGTTGAACTGATGGAAGTGTTAATCGAAGAATATAGAACCCTGATGGATGGGGCTACAACTACTCTTATGTAACTTCCATCAGGCATAGGTAGCCTCTCAACCACAAACACTCGTGCGACTGGAGCAGACGTGCCCTTCAAAGTAAGCGATTCGTCCTGATCTGGAAAGATTCGCTCCCAGTAATTGTTGGTTATTGAATATCTCGAAGTTGGAAGATTAAACATGAGAGCCCCAGTTTCATACTGCTGAGGCGCCCCATCATTAACGGACACGCTGTAAGTCAGCGCTGAAGGCGCAAACATAACCTCTCCGTACTGGCTCGCGTAAAGAATCGTCTCTGTGCGCCCCACAGTCCAAGCTACATCATCTATCTGAAGCCCGACAGTCTGCATCAACTGCTTCGAAGAATCAAACTCGCCTTCCGCAACGCTAGACGACAAAAAATTGTTGGCAAAACCCAAAGCAACACTTAGGATAGCAACCATGGCACCAGTCAGAATAACCGTGGAGATAGCTGGACTAACCGCCTTTTTACCTGAACGTTTCTTGTAAAACTTGCCAAACACCACAGTTTCCTCCTAAGCCAGTAACACCGGAACAACCTTTGACGCAACAATAGCAATAAGGACCAGAATAGCAGCATGCTTGAAACCAGCAGCCAAGGACTCTTCACTAATCTTGCCACAAACCAACCCAATCAGGTAACAGTGGGTAATTACTGACACAGTAAAAATCATACTAAGGTTGTCTGTGTCGGCTGCGGAAGCAGCAGTCTCACCACCCATGGCAATTGTGTTGGTAGTGAAAAGAAGAGTCATGAGAGTTGTTGATACTAGCAATATTGCACCGAAGTAGGGCATGATCATGTAAGGTCTAACGCTCATCTTCTTCTCTTTCTCAACTTCTTGAGTCATGTTGTTGAATCTTGCAAGAGACTCAATCATCGCTATTGTACCGCCCCCCACATCAACAGCTTCCAAGAGCAAAAACATTACAATCTGGGACATCCAACTCTTGGTCTTATTCACAAAACTCATTATCACATTCCGCATAGGAATGCCCCAACCAATATCAGATGACATCTTTTGCAGTTCCTTAGAAAATGCCCCGTAATCCCTATCCGAAAGATTCGAAATACACGCTTCTGGGGAAAGCCCAGTCTTTCTTGTTTCTGTTAAATCTCTCAGAAAATTAGATATACCCTTCTCCATGCTCGCTTTTCTACCCGCAATCTTTTGGTGCACAATAGCCGGAGGCACAGCAGAAACTATCAAAGTGATAGCAACCGCGATTGGCAGGTCAACAAGATTTTGGAGGGGTGTTGCAATCATGCCAAAGAATCCAGTGAAGAGTAATAGAAGTACAACTCCTATAGCTGAAGAGAGGGCATATACTTTGTATGGTCTATACTCGTTTAGTGGGCTTTTTGGTTGCATGCCGTGAGCCATCCATATGAAAACAATAGAGAGCAGAGGAGTGAAAACATATGTATACATAATCACTCCGGAATTCATGTCCAGACCTGTACTGTATATGGACTCGACGCTGAAGAGTATGTAGAAACAGAGGGACATTAGAACCATCACGATAATAAATGATTCCAGAAGCATTCCCATACGCTCGGCAGCCGCCTTAACCTTCATTGATCCTGCCTTGAAGATTTCCTGCGCCTTTGTTTCAAGGAAGTGAATAACGTCACCCCCGATAATAACTGTGGAAGCATACCCAGAAATGAAATCTTTAAAGATAGCCAGCGGATTATTCTTCGCCGCTTTTTCCAGAGCACTTAGCGGATCTACCCCAAAAATTTCCACATCACGAATTAGAGCTCTAGCTTCCTTACGTGTCGAAGGCAACAATTCAACATTTGAAAGCCGCTTGAAACTCATGTAAGGCGGTATACCTCCAGACGCCATGACAGTAACGTATGTTGCTGAAAAGGGCATCTCCCTATCCAGGGCACTGGCCCTTTCGCCGGCTCTCGACATCGGGACAACCATAAAACCTATCATAACGTAGACAGGTAAGGGCACCAAAAAAATCAGAAACATAATTTTAGTGAAGTATAAGAGAACAAACGCTATGATGGATACTGGCAGAGTCAGCGTAGCAATCAAAAACATCATGGAAACGTAAGTTTCAGGATAGATTTTGATTCCGGCTTTCGCTAAGTGATCTTTGAACTCATAGACTCCACTTAAGAACTTGGGAGAAATACTACCGAAAAGACGGTAGGAGACGCCTTCAAGCGTTTTTAGCAGGGACATCAGCTAAAACCTCCTTATTGTAGAACTCTTCAGGTTTGGAGCTATATTCGGTTATGACCCCCGCGACATCCTTGTAACTTCTAATATTGCGTTGTCGCATCCAACGCAACACGCTCTCTCGACGTTTCATCTCATCCAACAATTCTTTCCAAGATATGCCTTTGCTTTCGCATATGCCATTAAGCATTATACCGTTTTTGACATGGGAATCATGAATGTCGCCAGCGGCTTTCCATTTGAAAGTGTTTCGGTAATCCTCGTAATCTGCAATTTCGTCCACAGAAAGTATTCGTCGGTAAGCGGTCATTTCACCAGTTTTTGACTGTGGTAAGTGTACTCTCTGAATGGATGCAACAATATTCATAAGAGGCATGTATGACGGTGCGATGTCCATGGGCTTCTGGATCAAACGTTTGACAGCTGACTCTATAGAATCTGCATGCATGGTGGCCATACCACCGTGACCCGTTGCCAAGGCTTGGAACAAGGTATATGCTTCGCTTCCTCGAATCTCGCCGACCACTATCAAGTCTGGACGGTGCCTCATCGAAGTCTTAACCAAATCAAAGAGCGTTACTTCTCCAGTGAGGTTTTCTCCTAGACCGTAACTTCTCCGTGCAATCAGGGATACCCAGTTTTCGTGGGGCAAATTAAGTTCTGCTGTTTCCTCAATTGTGATTATTTTGCTGCCTGGTTTAATCAAGCAAGCTATGGCGTTGAGGAATGTTGTTTTTCCTGAGGCTGTTCCCCCTAGCACCATGAGAGAAGCTCTGTTTTCCAGACAAATCCAGAAATAGGCTGCCATCTCTTCAGATAGGGTGCCTAAGTTTATCAGGTCGATAATTGAGTATGGGTCATCTCGGAACTTTCTTATGGTGAAAGCTGTTCCGAATGGTGTTACTTCCCTTCTGTAACAGACAGCGAGTCGGTGTTTTCCGGGTAAAGAGGCGTCAACTATTGGGAAGGCTGAGCTTACGTGCTTTCCAGCCATGTGAACCAGTTTTACCACAGCGTCGTCTACTTCTTGGTCGTCGTGAAAGACCAAGTTTGTTTCAAGGTTCTCGTATCGTCTGTGCCAGACGTAGACGGGTTTCTCGACACCGTCACATGAAATATCTTCTATGTTTTGGTCTCGCATCAAAGCGTCGATTGTGCCGAAACCGACAAGGTTTCGTTGGGCATGATAAAGGATTTTGGACCAAGAAACGTCAGGCAGCCAACCTAAACTAATTCGGTACTTTCCAACAATCTTTTCAGCTTCAGTAACGAAGAATTGTCGAGGATCCTCGATTTCTGCTTCTGGCGAAGCAATCTCGGCGAGCAGGATTTCTAATATTCGGTCGTACACGTTTCTTTCTAGTATGTCTAGCTGGAGTTCATCTAGAATGTATTTGTACTCTCCGCTTGCTGGGTTTTGAGCGATTGCTGCGTGAGCGAAGGGCTCGTATAGAGGATATCTTTCAATGATTTTATAGCCCCTGGGCAGGGGTTTTGGAGGAGCAGCTGGAGGCATTACTTTTGGTGTCTGTTTATTGAAAACTCTGCCAGCAGACTTTAATGCTCCTGAGATTCGCTCATTAAATCGTTTGATATGTTGCATCGGAGATCTCCTATACAGTTAGAAATTTCTCTGCAGTATTAAATCTTGCGTCTTAATAAAGTATACTGTGAATATGGTGTCTGCGTTCCCAAACAACAACTAGCGCACTACAAAAAAAGCAACTCAAAAAAAGAGAAACGCCTTTCTGAAAGCCCTAAAGACGGGGTTTACAGATTATCTCCTTAATCACCAAATCAAAGAAAGCATGAGTATTACTTGGCTTTAAAACCACTGCCGTGTCCACTCCACTTCCAGTACCGCCAATCATAATGGCTTCCTCATCTGTCCGAATCAGACCCGCATCGGCAGTCATGCAAGCAATCTCACAGGCGACCTTCACGCCCTGACCAAAAAGACGAAAAACAGCCGAAACTATTCCATCAACCTGAATCGCCCCAAACTTTTTAGTGACAGCACGCCCCAAGGTGCCAAATGCGTGTGCGGTTGTCAGGATTTTCGCACCGTTGTTTTCAATGATGTTGCGGTTCTCTGGAGCCAGTTGCTGAACGTCTGGTCTCATGAATCCCGTAACATGCGTTACCACCACTAGATTGTAGCCCATGAAAACTTTGGAGGCCTTAACGCCGGTCTCACCTGTTGTCGAAGACACAACAATGTTTTTAATTCCAAGCTCTTCAGCCCGCACTTTCGCCAACCTGAGGGTTTCTTCAGTGTTTTCGGGACCCGGTTTCTCAAAATAAACGGTCCTACAAATTATGTTCGGCACATCAAACAGCTCCAATCAATTTCCTCAACATTAGAGTAACGTAAATGGACTTTATATTTGTTACAAACAATTATCCTTTTAGAAACTAATATTACATACAAACTAAGGAAAACAAGAGGCAAAAGATAATGTCAAGACATTTCTGCATCGATGTAAAAAGTGAGGCTGGCATACTTACGCTGAAAAAAGCAGTGGAACAAATAATCAAGAAAAATCAGAAGGTCTTTGATAACCTAGCGAAAAGCAAAAAACATAAAACTGATTTTTTAACCGGTTTCAAATGGTCATAATCAAAGCATCTGACTAGATGATCGTTTACTAGCCCACAGCCTGCATGAGCTCGTAGCATATTTCGCAAGGATTGCTTTAGAGATTATTCATCAGGAATAGAATGAGTAGAAGTTGAGCAACTACTTTTTTCACCTGCTCAACAACTTCTAACCCCAGCCGCTGCAGTTACATCCTAACAGCCGCTTCTGATTTCTGCAATACATTCTTTCTGTAAAAAATCGGCTGACGAACATTTGATGAGAGCGGAGTCGAACCCGCTCTCCTAGATTGACGGTCTCAGAAGGCTATCGAGCATGTGCTACAGAGTTAACAGAAGCGTCTTTCAGAACGCTTATATTAACCTCAAAACCTCATCGTAGATGATGCACATGCATGAGTTTGATGTAGTCATAATCGAGGACGAGACAGGCGGATATGTATCACTAGTGCCTGCGTTGCCTGGTTGCCATACTCAAGGAGACACCTTGGAAGAGCTTAGTAACAACACAAAAGAAGCAATCAATCTCTACAGAGAAACACTAAACAAAGAGGAAAAAAAAAGACCTTCTCCAACAGAGAGTGGTTGGAATACAGAAAGTGAAGGCGCTTGTGCCTAAAATCACGCCCATAAGCCCCCTGTCTGAAAGGCGCTGTGGAATGGTAACAAATCTTTTTCTTTTCTCTTTGAATTCGTGTGAGGTTTAGGATTTGGTTTATGACGAAAAAAATGAAGCATTTAGCATTCAGACATTAAATTTGACTAAGAGATTTGCTAAAAAGAGGCATAGAGGCTTCTTCGGTTTTCTGCGAAGGGGGCAATCGAATAATAAACGAAAAGAAGACAATGATGTTACAGTGGCCTTGAACAAAGTCAACCTTAAAATTCGTCCCGGAGAACTCTTTGGACTTCTTGGACCAAACGGGTCTGGAAAAACTACAATGATTAAATGTTTATCCACCATCTTGATTCCAGACGAAGGCACTGCATTAGTAAACGGTTTTGATATCAGCAAAGAAACTTCCATGGTTCGAGCGAGTTTGGGAATGGTTGTGGGCGGCGAGAGAACGTTATACTGGAAGCTTACAGCCAGAGACAACCTCATGTACTTCTCTTCGTTGTATAAAATGCAGAGAAAACATGCGAAGAAAAGAATTGAAGAGCTGCTAGAAAATTTTAAGCTCTCTGACCGAGCTGACGAGAGGCTAGAGGATTACAGCACAGGAATGAGGCAGAAAGTTGCCATAGCCCGAGCGTTACTTCATGATCCGCCGATTCTGCTGTTAGATGAGCCTACCCTAGGTTTAGATCCAAGTTTTTCGAGGCAGATTCGCAGGCAAATAAGGGAGCTTTCAGAGAAGAATGGAAAAACAGTTCTTCTAACCACCCACTACATGGATGAAGCTGAACAACTGTGCGATCGAGTAGCATTCATAAACAACGGCAATATAGTCGCAGTTGACACACCCAACAGGCTCAAGGCAATGATAAAAGAGAAAGAGATTCTAGAGGTGGATGTTTACAGTCCACCAGCAGGAATTGAAAAGTATATTCGTTTCCTTTTACCTGACGCAGAAATCATCAAACTTATTCCCGGCAATGAAGATGAAGGAACCCCTTCGAGAATCAAGATAATTGGGGGAACAGCAGAAGACTATGTGGGAACAATCATTGATGCACTTAGACAGAAGAACATTCGCATCAGTGGCTTAAACGTTGGTTTACCCACACTCGAAGATGTTTTCATCAAGTTAACTGGCGCAAAACTCACGGAGGGAGGAATGCGATAGGTGATACAAGGCGCTTATCAGCAGTCTCCTTTATGCAGCAACCTCTATGTTGTCTGGAGTGAGCTAGTTAAAAACATCAAGTCGCTGCTGGCATACCCGACCATAATCGTTTTCTGGGCGATATTTCCCATCTTTTGGTTTATTCCCTTCATTCTTCAGGGACAAGCCTTTGTAGGCGGTTCAGAGAGCGCAAGTTTTGCACAAATCACTGGTAGCGGAGAATACATTCCATTCATTGTGATAGGCGCGGTCCTCAACAGCTACGTGAACACGTTGCTTTATGGCATGGGCGAAAACATACGAAAGGAAGCATACCAAGGAACACTGGATTATGTGCTTGTGGCGCCATGTAACCAAGTTTATGTGCTAATCGGAAAAGCCCTAAGCGAAAGCTTGTCCAGCACAATCTTCGCAGTTAGCCAACTAGCCATCTCCGTGCTCCTGTTCGGAATGAACATAACGTTGGGGGTGATTGCTCCCGTGTTCTTCATAATCATTCTCCTGATACTGGGATTGTATGGCATGGCTCTCATCTTGGCTGCAGTCTCTCTCATGTACAAACAATCATACGACCTCTCGGAGACAATCGGATACATTTTCTACATTTTTGCTCCAGTACGCTACCCCATCGAGAGCCTGCCAACATGGGCTCAAATCTTCGGCAAACTCATACCAATCACATACGCGCTCATCATCGTACGAAGCATCATCCTTCTAGGAGCCGACCTTTCAGCAGTCTACCTGGAGGTCATAGCGCTCATAATCATTGATGCCGTCCTGTTACTTGCTGGCTTCTATCTGTTCAGTTGGATGGAAAAGAAAACGAGGAAATCTGGAACCATAAGCCATCACTAAGGAGAAAAACAGGATTGAATAAAAGCAATAAAGAACACAGGCTGCGGGAAGTCAACTGCCCAACAGGGTTCAACTGGAGCAACCTAAAGGCTGAACTGAAAGCCGTCTGGCAAGCTAACATCAAAGACTGGAAAATCGAGTTCGCTTATCCAGTAAGCTTCATTCGCCAACTGATTTCTCCGCTTGTCTTTCTGCTGCCTTTCCTCATCTACGGTCTTGCCTTGGTTGGAGGAGAATACAGCGAAAATTTGGCTCAACTTGTTGGAAACGGAGATGTGGTAGCATTCATTTTCACAGGTTACATGCTGATGGGATTCATTGGAACAGCAGTTTGGGCAATGGGATTCAGCATAAGAAGAGAAAGATGGTTTGGCACGTTAGAGGCAATTTATGTGACGCCCACCAGCCGCTTGGGTCAAGTATTAGGCATGGCGTTACACAGCACAGTCCATCAAATCGTGGGTACACTCATCCAGTTAATCGTCGTATACCTCACGTTCGGTTTAGCACTAAAAATTGAGGGAGTCCTGCCCGCGCTAGGCATTTTTGCTCTCATGATGCTTGCCCTATACGGTTTCGGCATAGTAATCTCGGCTGTAGGTTTGATTTTAAAGGAGGGATGGGTTGTCTCGGACAGCCTCTACAGCATCATGATGATTCTTTCGCCCGTAGCTTACCCGCTGATTGTGCTTCCCACAGTGGCTCAGCAGGCAAGCGCCCTCTTTCCAACTGCACCGGCTTTGGTTGGAATACGAAGTTTCCTGATAGAGAATTATCGGGCAGAGGCTTTCGGCAACGTCTTCCTACATCTATTAATTTTAGGCGCGGCTTGGATTCTCTTTGGAATACTTGTCTTCAAGTTGACGGATAAATATGTTCGAAAGAGGGGAATGCTCACAAAATTCTAAGAGAAAGGGGAGTCGAGATGATAGATGTTTGCTACCAGAAAAGAAACAATGTTTGGTATGGCGCAACAGTGCAGGATAACCAAGTTTTTGCCACAGACTTTTCTCTTGAAGAACCAGACTTGAGGAGGCTACGGAGAAAACTGCCACACAATATTCCATTTCAGGTTACGGAAGAACCAAATCAAGTTCAAGCGAAGGTTCTGGGAGCGTTAGAAGAAATCTTCAACGGAAAAGACAGAGAATCTTACGGCTTTAAGATATCTTTGGATCATCTTTCCAGCTACACAAGAAAGGTGCTTAACTGCACAAGCATGATTCCTGCGGGATACGTGACAACATATGGTGCCTTAGCCAAGGCTGCGGGGGGAATCGGAAGGTCTGTGGGGCGGGTTGAGGCATCAAATCCTGTTCCTCTGTTGATTCCCTGCCACAGGATTGTGTGCTCTGATTTGAGTATAGGTGGCTACGGGTATGGAGAGCAGGTTAAGATGAGGATTCTTCAGAGGGAGGAGAGAGGCTACGAAGAGTCAATAGAACTAGAGGTTGATGACAAAAAGCTTGTTCTGTTTCCAGCAAAATGGGTAAGTAAAGTTAGGCAAAAAAAGAGTTGAAGGCGGTTACCCTCTTATTGCTCCACCTATTGCGCCTCCAATGAGGGCTACGATGGCACCGACCAAACTAAGCAAAAGCACAATAATACTGATACCGAAACCGACCAAGAAACCTATGACTCCCAGAAACGCTGTACCCAAAAATGTTATCACCACAGCTATTATCAACGCGCCTAATATTCCAGAAAGAAAGCCTGCTGTGGCACCTCGACCTGCACCGCCCCGCGCGATTAACCCTGCAATAAGACCTGCGATGAAGGCGCCAATAACGGGAATCCAGCCAAGTACTATCATGGTGAGGGATCCGAGGAAAACTGCAAGACCAAGACTGCCTTGTTGACCCAAAAATTTCACCAGCCCAATGTTGAGGCTCTAAACTTAAAAGCGTTGTTACAAGGGGTTTGAGTTAAAACTCATATACATCAAGCATCATATGTTTTCTCATTGGGGAAAAACGGATGGTGAAGCGCGGACTCTTTGTGGGAAGGTTTCAGCCATTTCATAACGGACACCTAGAGGTTATCAAAAGAATCCTGAAAGAGGCTGATGAACTTGTTATAATTGTGGGCAGCTCACAGTACAGCCACAAACTCGATAACCCCTTCACTGCCGGCGAGCGCATCACCATGATACGGAAAGCCCTAGAAGAAGAGGAAATCCAGTTGCCGAGAATCTGGATAATACCCGTACCGGACGTTCACCAACATACACTATGGGTCTCCCGGATTGTTGGTTATTCCCCAAAGTTTGGTGTTGTCTACGCTAATGAGCCGTTGACTCGTCGACTCTTCATCGAAGCTGGATTCAATGTCGAGTCGATGCCTATGATAAAACGTGAGGTTTACTTGGCTACGGAGATTCGGAAACGCATGTTAACTGGAGAAAACTGGAAAAAGCTTGTCCCAAGCAGCGTTGCCAAATTCATAAAGGACATTGATGGTGAAGTGAGGCTTCGGGACCTAAACAAAACCGATAAAGTCTGCTAAAATTCTTGTTTCATTTAAAAGTGAACAAAATCTCAAGACATCTTACGCACAGGGACGTTAGACAGCCGCCGACAACAAAAAAGGCATACCAATGTATTCATATATACGTCGGGGCGTTTGCTTTTGAGGATGACAAAAAATGCGGAGCTTGCCCAAGTTATCGCCAACAACCTTTCTGGTCGCTGTGAACGTAATCGTTTACATCTACACGTCTGTTGCAGGCGGAAATTTCGCCGAAACAAACCCCGACGTTCTCATTCAATTAGGGCAATTCAACATCAACGTATGGCACGGCCAGTACTGGCAACTGCTAACTTCCATCTTTGTTCACGTAGACATAATGCATATCGGATTAAACATGCTGTTCCTGATCATTTTTGGTTTAAGGGCAGAAGAGCTTTTCACCACAGAAGAATACTTTGCTGCATACATGCTCTCAGGACTGTCAGGCAGCCTACTGACACTCTTTCTGATGTCCCCGTATACTCTCTCCGCTGGAGCCTCAGGAGCAATATTCGGAATGTACGGCGCAAGCATCATATACATGCGAAAAACGTTCGGCCAATCCATTGTAGGAGCATTAATGTACGCATTTCTGCTTTTGATGCTGAGCACAGGCGCAGGAGTAAACATAATTGCCCACTTCGGCGGACTCGCAACAGGACTAATAATTGGTTACGCCCTAGCAAAATCCCGCGGAAACATGATTTGGACAGAAAACTATTGAGTTCGGTTAGCTGGATTCAATCTCAGAGACGCGAAATGTGTCCCCAATTTTTGCCTTGAAAATTGCTGAGGCACTTCCCTGATTAACTGCTGCCTCAAGAAAGTTGCTACCGCCGATTAACGCCAAGGGAGCGCCAACAGGAACCTCGCCGTAAGCTGAACAGAACAGCACATTCACGGTTTTGCTGCCAAGCGCAACAACTAGAGAGTTTCCTTCATGAAATCCTGCGCGTTCAAGGTCTTCTGCTGAAATGTTGCTGATGATGTTGCCGAAACCGTCTATGCTGAGAACCTCGCCGACCAGTTCTCCCCGTTTCATGTGTGGCTTCACGAATTCAGGAAAAACGTAATCATGTATTGCGACCCCAAAGTCAGAGGGCTTATTTCCCGTTGTTAGATACGCGGCTGCCGGAGCAAAGATGTCTCTTCCATGAAAAGTTTTTGACACTTCAGAAAGCATGTATCGTGGGTTGTCGATGCTGTAAACGTTATTTATTTTTTCTTTGTTGGCAGCCAGCATGAGGAGCCCGTTGTCGGGTCCAACATAGAGGCTGCGGCTGGTTTCTGCGATTATTGGGCGTCTTTTTGTTCCGACGCCCGGGTCTACGACCGCCACGTGAATGGTGTTTGGGGAAAAGTATGGGGCGGCTGAGGCTAGGACATAGGCGCCCATACGGATGCTAAACTTTTCTATTTCATGAGTTATGTCTATGATGCGGGCTTGGGGGTTGATGGAGAGGATTATGGCTTTCATTTCCGCCACGTAAGGGTCCTTCTGACCGAAATCCGAGAGCAAAGATATTATGGCCATGGAACCTGCCCTGAAACCAGATGATAAATTGCCATATTTAATAACTGTTCTTGAGGAAGTAGTTTCTGAGTGAGAAGAATTGCATACGGGTGAAGTCGTCTCCCTGAAGGAGCTGCATGAAACAAAATATTGTCAAGTTCTATGTTACCCCAGATGCGAACAGGAAGAACTGGAGAGACGCCTCAAGGAGCTGGAGAGGCTCGGAGTCCAAGCTCTGGAATTCACCGGAGAGAAGAGCGTTTTTGATGTGCCGGTTCGGGGGAAGGGCTGCGTGGGCGTCGTTATTGTAGCCTACACTAATTTGGGGAGAGCCGCCTTGAAGATTCGCAGAGTTGACGCTGACCGAAAGGAAATGTTCCATGAAGGAGAAATGCTGGAAATAGCAAATGCCGTGGACGTTGGACCAAAACTGCTTGAGACCAGCGAAAACTTTCTTCTCATGGAGCTAGTTGGAGGCACCCACTTTCCAGAGTGGCTAGAATCCTTGGAGGGAATAGAAGTGCAGTCGCGAGTTAGCTTTGTCTTAAAGAGCATTTTGGAGCAGTGCTACAGGCTTGATGAAACAGGATTAGACCATGGAGAGCTAAGCAATGCACCGAAGCATATTATCGTTGACGCGGAAGACGTTCCTCATCTGATTGACTTTGAAACAGCCAGCATCAACCGCAGAGTATCAAATGTCACTTCCGTCTGCCAGTACCTTTTCTTGGGAAGCAAAATCGCAGACAAAGTAAAGGAGAAACGGGGAAAAGTTGACGAAAAAGAACTAGTGAACGCGTTGCGGACTTACAAGCGGGAACGAACAAGAAAGAACTTTGAGAAAATCAGAGAAATAGCCGTAACATAAGAATAATGAGAAATTACTCTTTTTTCCCATCCGAGACTTTTCGGTTGAAGAAGTATAACATGATTGATGCAACAGTCACCATTATTCCCAGCCAAAAAGCAAGATCCAGCATTAGGGCATTAACGTCGACATTCCACAGGTTAACAGGTCCAACTATTGTGCTCAGCGTTTGTGTACCCCAAACAAGAGGAAATCCATAGTCTATGTGGACATAATCTGGCCAGTCAAATCTAGTTCCCCAAGTCACAGCAAAGATTGCTAAAACCGTCCATACGACCAAGAAACATACTATAACCCAGAATCTTTTCGTGATAATCCACGCTCCCCAATATTTGATTGGACAAAGTTGTTAATTAACATGTTTCTCTTGAAATTTTTCATGTATAACGCACAAAGAATTGTTCTATAGTGGGTTACTAGGTTTCGCCAAAAACTAGGCGGTCAGTAACCAACGATACAGCATAGAAGACGTCGTCGGGGTCCAGCTCGTCTGTGGCTAGAACAAGATTGAAGGGTGTAAGGTCGCGACCTAAATCGAACCCGTAGAGGCACTTGTATATCTGCCGGGTTCGTTCATCTTTTTCGGTTAGAGCCTTCAGTGCCTCTTCATCGCTGATGGCGTCCCGAGTTACCACACGTTTGGCTCGGACCTGAGGCGAAGACTCCAACCACACCTTGAAGCCCTCCTTTAGTAGCCAAGGCATAGTCCAGCTGTCCAAAACAATGTTTCCTTCCGCTGCCAGCTCCAACAATTTTTCATCAATTTTTTTGTCAAAGACGGGGTCGCCCATTCTCTGTTTAAGAAAATTTAGGCCCTCAGCGGTTTCCCACCAGCCTCTTACGTCAGAGTCGTAACCCTCTTCTTGAGCTAAGATTCTCAAAGCGTTTCCGCCAGAAAAGTAACCAAGCCCATATTTGTCTGCTAATTTTTTCGCCACTGTGCTCTTTCCGGAACCAGTCATTCCGCTAATACATATTACAACTTTTTTCTTCTCGTTTTTGCCACGCGTTTTCACAGTCTGACAGCCGCCATTTCAGGTTAAAGATTTCTTGCTGCCTGTCTAAGTAGACTTCGTAGGCAACTGTGACATAGATTGCCGCTATAGATGCGTCCAACTCTTCTTTGAGTTCCGGTAAGCTTGCCGATTTTGGCTGAATCTAGTCGTGGAATCCCAGATAGTGCTTGACCACAATTGGAACAGCGTGAAACACTTGTCTTCCCTGATCCATAGTGGACAATTGTTCGTCCTCCAGAGGATCTGGTTTGATGTCGTTTCTTGTTTCGAGCACGCCTAGAAGGATTTGGCACCTAATCCAGTCCTCCAGTTAATCCGAAGATGCGCGAGAATAGGGCACCGAACAGGAAAGAGCAGATGAGATACCAGTAGAACAGGCTCAACGGCAATACGCCGCCAAACCATGGAAGGTAAGCTATAGGGTCGGGACCCATGAAGGGGCTAGTGAACAACTTGATGCCCAGAATACTTCCAGTTAGCAACAGCCAGACGACGAAAAAAACTGCCATAGTAATGGGTAACACCCTAATCTGTTTAGAGGATAAGGAAAGGGCTTGGGATTGAAGCTGAAGAAGCTGTTTCTCTTGTTTCTGAGCCTTCTTAAGCAGTTTTTTGTCGTCAGTGCTCTTTGCTTCTTTCATGTTTTCGTTTTTTTCTTTAGTTAACGCAGAGATTCTACGTTGCAGGTCCTTAACTTTTTGGCGGTGCTCCTTAGGCATGAAACGGCTGTTAATGAAAGAGGACAAAAAGGACATAACTATGGAAACGGACAGAACCACAATCGTGGCAACTGGAGGCTGCGCCAAAAAAGAACTCAATACAATTCACTCCTCCAACAGTCTATATTTTCTGTAGTATGAAAGTCTTTTCCAGTTTCGGCTATTGTTCTACGCAATGTTTATCATCCCAATACGCGACCGAGGGCGGGATACATTTCGGCAACCTGCTCTTGCACAAGCAACTGATAATACTGATATAATATGCCTACGGCAAGCAGTATTCCTGTACCTGTTGAGAACACTCCGAAGAAATTTGAGACAGCGGCAATCAAGCCGATTATTGCGCCTCCAAGAACGGTGACTACTGGGATGTAACGTTTAAGAATCATTTCTATGGATTTGCCTGACCTACGGAATCCTGGAATCTGCATGCCCGAGTCGACAAGCTGTTTCGCGACAGTGCCAGGTCCTAAGCCTCCTACCTCTAGCCAGGTAATCGAAAAGATGACAGCAAATGTAACCATGAGTCCTACGAAGGCTAAGGCTCTCACCGGGTCTGCACTAACTTGTGCTAAATTTCGGGGTGACGTTACGTAGTATGCGAGACCCCCGATGGGTGCTCCTCCTTCTCCTCCGAAGGTACCTAAAATGTTGACCAAGAAGTTGTTCGGAAACTGGCTTTGCAAGAGTTGTGCGAAGACGTATACGTTGGCGAAGAGTGCAGAGGCGAATATTACTGGCAGGTTAGAGACGTAGAGAAGTTTGATGGGGTATTTGCCTCGGAATCCTCTGTAATTGGCGTGAGAGATTGGAAGTTCAACTCTAATGCCTTCCATGTATATTACTAAAATGAAGACAGCGACTGTTGTTATTAACCCTAGCATAGTGGGAAGAGTTGTAAGAGCGCCACTGGAGTCGTATCTGAAAAAGGCGTTTGCCAAAGGCTGCCCGCCAAGAATTGTCTGGCCTAGGGCTATGAATGCACCATAGGTTTTTCCGTCCTGCATAGTAGCGGTTATGCCAAAGCTGTCCCACATAATGCCCTGTGTTACTCCGGCTAGAATGAAAAGGCTGATTCCGCTTCCAAGTCCCCAACCTTTCTGCATCATTTCGTCCAACAGCATCAGCACTATACCAGCTATCAGAAGCTGAATGAAGACTATTATGGTTGTGACCAAAGTCAGAGAACCATAAACTCCGCCTATAAGGTAGGCACCAGCTTGGACTCCAGTTAGAACAATAGAGAAGACTTTGGTGGCTGCTGTGAAGAGAGCCCGATCTTCGGTGTTGCCTAAATCAGCATTGATAATGTTGGAGCCGATGAGCAACTGCAAAATAAGACCGCCAG
>Ga0307424_1000790_pt1 | contig 16722 bp, 11 predicted proteins | sample SalMarWE160320MG_FD_202157 | JGI IMG/M metagenome (GOLD analysis project Ga0307424, IMG submission 202157) | Salt marsh sediment microbial communities from the Plum Island Ecosystem LTER, Massachusetts, United States - WE1603-20 | ecosystem: Environmental > Aquatic > Marine > Intertidal zone >... | reverse complement strand
CTATTTCGTAGTCTGCCGATGCTTTCCAGGTTCTGACTTTGGCGGCTTTCTCGTAATATTGAATCGCCTTCTGTTTCTGGCCGAGATTTTTATATACTTCGCCCAGACCGAAATTAGCCCCGCCGTCTATCGTTTGTGATTTCGATAATTTCACCGCATTCAGAAAGGCCTCTTCTGCATCATTATATTTTTTCAGTTTGAGATAAGCATTCCCCAGTCTGAAATAATAATTGCCTTTTTCAGAAGCCCGGTTTGTATTTTCCAGGGCTTTTTTGAAAGAGTCCACAGATTCAGACAATTGATTCAGCTGCTCCTGGCAAATACCGAGTTCGTTCCAAGCCAGGTCGAAACTGGGATCGATAGCGACGCTTTGTTTTAAGCGCTCCACCGCTTTTTCATAATTCTTCTGCTTATAAAAAACATTGCCTGCACCGAAATGAGCCTTGGCAGACTTCTCATTAAACGCCAGAACAGCATTATAACTGTTGATGGCACTTTCATAGTCTTCCATCGCTGTCTGCAAATTACCCAGCGCAATGTAGGCATTCTCAAATTTCTTATTAACCTCAATAGCCTTTTTATAGGAATTCATTGCTTCTTTATTCTGATTCAGCTTTTTCTGTGAATAGCCAAGCATATAATATGCCTTGGCAAATTCGGGATCCGCTTTGATCGCTTTTTCGAAGAGTGTTGCGGCGGCTTTATAATTCCTTTTTCGCGCCTGATCAAGCCCGTCGTTATAAGCGTTGCCCGCCTCCGGGCTTTTTGATTCATCGGAATTCTGCGCAACAGATAAACTTACAGACAACACAAGTATGAACATCAATATAAATTTCTTTTTCACGCTTTCGGCCTCCTATATCATTATGAATAGTCTGCAGAAATTTAATTTAAACATTTATGAATTTTTATTCAATAAAAAATACGCTGTGCCAATTATTTCGCCCGTTCGAGGTATTTTCCGTCAGTAGTATCGATGCGGACCACCTCCCCTTCACTGATAAAGGGCGGGACCTGGATCTTTAGTCCGGTTTCCGCGACGGCAGGTTTATAGGACGAAGTTACGGTTGCTGTTTTCATCGACGGTTCCGTTTCGACAATTTTCAGCGCTACTGATCCCGGCAATTCCACACTTACCGGCGCATTTTCATAAAAATTTACATTCAGTCTAACATTTGGCAGCATATACAGCGGTGCGTCGCCCAGAAGATCGGCACGCAGAATGATCTGATCGAATGTTTCGGTGTCCATGAAATAAAAATCATCACCATCATTATACAGATATTCCATCTCCTTTGTCTCCAGAGAGGCTTTTTCTGTCGTTTCGTCACTGCGGAAACGATACTCGGCATTGGAACCCGTTTTGATGTTTTTCATCTTGGCTTGCACCGAGGCCTGTCCTTTTCCGGGAGTATTATGATAAACTTCTGTCAGCTGATAAAGTTCATTATTGAAAAGGATGATCATACCTTTTCGCAGCTGTGTTGCCTTTAATTTCATATAATTTTCTCCATATTTTTTACTGTCATCACTCTTTTCAATTCCTGATATTTGTTCTCATTAAACTCAAATTTAAAATCTTTCATTCTGGCATTCACATATTTTTTGTACTTTTTCTCGTTAAAGAGTTTTTTCAGGGTATCATCGAGGGGAACCAGCTGCTCACCAACCATCCACTCGAAAATTTGCCCAGTTTTCCGGTCGTTAACACAGCCCCAGTCAATTCCCCAGGATATTTTTTCCAGCGGGATATCCTTGAAAGTCTTCTTTAATGCCAAAAACCTGGCTTGAAGGGTAGGATCAAGATAGTAAAATATTTTTGAATATAGCACCGCATTATGATAATGGCCCGGAAAATTAACCAACGCCGCTACTTTCAGACGCCAGCAGATGATCATTAACAGTTCAACAGCCAGGGAGGAAAGTCCGAGGCCGGGAAATTTCTGACCGGGCAGTCTTGGCCGCCGGGGTGTGAACATGGCTCTGGGATTCTGCATCGACAGCCAGTCAATGCTCAGACATTGAAAAAATTTGCCATTAGCTGCATACTTGAAAGGCATGTTCAGTTTGAAAAAAGATTTTCTCAATACCAGTTCTATCAGCAGATTTTTTTGCTTTATTTCATCAAAATAGACGGAGATCTTGTGTTTAAAGGTATCTGACGTGTCTATCCGGGTCAACACTTCTGTAAAACCCAGATTCTTTAATTCAGCATACAGACCATATTTCTCCAGGGCCATCCTGATCCCATCGGAAGAATAATAACCAAGAAAAAAATCACCACCCCGTTTACCAATATCCAGATTAAACAAGTCTGCTTCTTCCATATCCAGGCGGACAATCTCTCTTTGTTTTAGATTCTTTTTATTCAGCCAGGCAACTATCTGGCGGTACCTGTTCGGGAAATTCATCTTATTGGCCCCTTAAGGGTTGAGGCGATGAAATCATAATAAATTTTCCAGCTCTCAGATCCATACCCGCCGCCGGCAACGATAACCAGGGGTCTTTTCCGGGCTCTTACCAGGCCCAATATATAAAGATTCCGTTCCAGCATCTCCTCGCGGGTGAGATTCAGGTCACAGAGCGTGTCATTTTCATAGGGATCGGATCCGGCAATATAAAAGACCAGCTGCGGATCAAATGATTCGAACACCGGCATCAGTTTTTCCCGCAATATGTTCATATATTCGGCACCGCTGATTTGATGTGAAATCAAAATGTCCAGATTGCCTTCTGTCTCTGTTTCCATCCATTTTGTAGCATGCATCGAGAAAGTAAAAACATTCGGATCTTCCTTATAAAACAGTAAATTACCGTCACCCTGGTGATAGTCGAGATCAATGATCATAATATTTTCCAGCTTATATTTCCTGCGTGTTTTTTCAATGGCAATCGCAACATCGTTCAAAAGACAAAAGCCGGCAGCCTGTTCAGGTTGGGCATGATGAAAACCGCCGCCAAGATTAAAGGCGATGCAGTTATTTTTCAGCGCCTGTTCGGTGGCCAAAAGCGTGCCCCCGCCGACTGTCCGGAAAAATTCCAGAATGTATGAATCCCATGGCTCAACCTGCCCGATGCGAAGATACCGGGCGACGGTCAGCGGGTCTTGTATCTGTTTCAGGTAAGAAGCGCTGTGGACCAGACGCATATCTTCATAACTGAGCATCGCCGGCGCGAGAATATGACGGCGACGAATGATTTTTTCCTTGATTAAACGATCCCTGATTTTCTTATATTTCATGATATCAAAGGATTGATAGGCATTGGATGTCGAAATGCCGATGTAATAATCAAATGAAAAGACAAGTTTAACAGCCGGCTGGAATAGATGTTTAATATTCATGCAGATTCTCTAATCAGTTTCTCCGGACTCTCCCGCCAGGGGACTGAGCATATAATGCAATACACGATCCTGGTCCACCATGTTGCCGAGCAGGAGCATAAGTTTGACCAGCGCCGCTTCGCGGGTCATATCTGTCAGTGAGCTGGCACCGGCTTTTTGCGCCAGACGGCCGGCGGCATAGAGACTGAGATCTGACCGGCCATGGGCCGATTGGCTGCCTACAAACACCAGTTTATCCTTTCGTCTGGCCAGAGCAATGAAATCAAACCATTCATCTGTAACAGCCGGTAAATTTCCGGCACCGAAGCCATCGATGACAACCGCACGGAGCCGCTCGTTGAGCAAGGGAAGAAAGATCTCCGCCCTCAAGCCCGGAAATAAACGCAAAGATAAAATACCCGAATCAAATTCTGGTTTCAGAGTCAGGCGCTGCTTCTTCCTGAGAATATAATGAGAATTCAGATGCACGCCCAGTCCGATGGTTGCCAGGGGCGGGTAATTCGGGGAATCAAAACTTTGGAAACTCTCAATGCTCATCTTTTTTGTCCGATTACCCCTGAACAGCTTATTTCCAAAACAAATGAGGACCTCGGGGATATCATAGGTTGCCAGTTCCACAGAATTTATCAGATTTCCATGTGCATCGGACCGCAAAGCGGAAAGTGGCCGCTGTGCACCGGTAAGGATAAGCGGTTTATTCAGATCGAGTAATAAAAATGAAAGGGCGGCCGCACTGTAGACGAGGGTGTCGGTTCCATGTATAATCACCATCCCATCATATTCATTCATTTCTTCCCGGATAAGTGAATACAGACGCTTCCATTCATGAGGCCCAATATTCGAGCTATCCAGATTAAAAGGGATCTTAATCGTGATTTCGGCCAGTTCACGAATACTTGGAATATATTCATCCAGATGCCGCTCTATTTTGCCAGGCTGCAGTGTTTTATCCGGTTCTGCCGGTGTCATGCCGAAGGTGCCGCCTGTATGGATGATCAATACCCGTTTCATATAAGGCCTCCCTTGGAATATAATTAGGCCGGAATTATAAGACAAACAGAATCTGATAATAAAAAAACCCGGTATAACCGGGTTTTATAAGTTCATATCAGCAGCAGATGCGTGTGAATGCGCTATTCCGTTCTATTTCTATTTGGAATGGATCGCCTCCTGCGCCGCTGCCAGACGTGCAATCGGTACACGATAGGGAGAACAACTGACATAATTCATACCGACCCGATGGCAAAATCCGACTGATTTGGGTTCGCCGCCGTGTTCTCCGCAGATACCTATTTTAAGATCTTTTCTGGTAGCCCTTCCCTTCTCTACCGCCATTTCCACCAGCTGACCCACACCGCTTTGATCAAGCACCTGGAAAGGATCTTCGGGAAGGATACCACGCTGTACATATTCAGCCAGAAATTTTCCTGCATCATCACGTGAGAAGCCAAAGGCCATCTGTGTCAGATCATTCGTACCGAACGAGAAAAATTCCGCTTCTTCAGCAATCTCATTGGCAGTCAGTGCAGCACGCGGAATTTCAATCATCGTGCCGATCATGTACTCAACCTTTACACCGAACTCCTTCTGGACCTGCTCGGCCACCCTTCTTACAACCGACTTCTGATCAGCTAATTCCGCTTTTATACCAACCAGGGGGATCATGATCTCAGGAAATACCTTTACGCCTTCCTTGGTCAGCTGGCAGGCGGCCTCCATGATAGCGCGGGCCTGCATTTCGGTAATTTCGGGATAAGTAATGCCTAGACGGCAGCCGCGATGACCGAGCATCGGATTGAACTCGTGCAACGCATCGACTTTGGCTGTCACTTGATCCCTGGTAATCCCCATTTCATCCGCCATTTCCTGCTGATTATCTTCATCATGGGGGAGAAATTCATGCAGCGGTGGATCCAGTGTTCGTATCGTCACCGGCAGATCGTGCATCGCTTTAAGGATGCCGTAAAAATCTTCTTTTTGATAAGGAAGGAGTTTTGCCAAGGCTTTGCGCCGGCCGGCTTCATCATCAGCAAGGATCATTTCACGTACGGCTTTGATACGGTCACCTTCAAAAAACATATGCTCGGTGCGGCATAACCCGATACCTTCTGCACCAAAATTTCTGGCCACCTGTGCATCATGGGGTGTGTCGGCATTGGTCCTTACCTTCAGGCGACGGACTTCATCGGCCCAGGACATCAGTGTGCCGAAATTTCCGGAAAGTTCAGGCGTGACTGTAGGTACTTTGCCTTCAATAACTTCACCAAGTGAACCATCCAGTGACAACCAATCCCCCTCCTTAAACAGTTTGGATCCGACTTTCATTTCTTTAGTCCGGTAGCTGATATTCAAACTGCCGCAGCCGGCCACACAGCATTTTCCCATGCCGCGGGCGACCACAGCCGCATGTGAGGTCATACCGCCCCGAGAGGTGAGAATGCCCTGTGCCACGTTCATACCGCCGATATCTTCCGGCGAGGTCTCAATACGAACAAGAATGACCTGTTCCCCGCGGGCTGCCCATTCTTCTGCATCATCGGCATGAAAGACAATACGACCGGTTGCCGCACCGGGAGAGGCCGGCAGCCCTTTGGCCACCACATTTTTTTCGGCCTTCGGGTCAAAAGTCGGATGGAGCAGCTGATCGAGTTGAATGGGTTCTACACGCAGAATGGCCGTTTTACGGTCAATCAAACCCTCTTTTTCCATTTCAACAGCAATTCTGACAGCCGCTTCAGCTGTGCGTTTACCGTTTCTTGTCTGCAGCATCCACAATTTACCGCTCTGGATTGTGAATTCAATGTCCTGCATATCCTTGTAATGCTTTTCCAAGGTATTATAAATTTTATCAAGGTCCTGATAGGCGGCGGGCATGATATCTTCGAGCGTTTTCTGCTCTTCGCTTGATTTGGTCGAGCGGTTGACCGGCTGCGGTGTGCGTATACCGGCTACGACGTCCTCGCCCTGTGCATTAACCAGATATTCGCCATAAAACTTCCTTTCCCCGGTGGCCGGATCGCGTGTGAAGGCCACACCGGTCGCACAGTCGTCACCCATATTACCATAGACCATCGCCTGGACATTCACCGCTGTGCCCCATTCGGCCGGGATGTCGTTCAAATTACGATATTTAACGGCACGCGGATTATTCCATGAACCGAAAACAGCGCTGATCGCACCCCATAACTGTTCCCATGGATCGGTTGGAAAGTCCTTGCCGGTGTTCTTTTTGATCGCTTTTTTAAACCGGTCTACCAGTTCTTTCAAATTAGCCGCTGATAATTCCGTATCGAGTTTGACCCCGAGTTTCTCTTTCATTTCATCGATGATCACTTCGAACGGATCTTCTTCTTCCTTGGATTCAGGTTTCAAATCCATCACCACATCACCATACATCTGCACAAAACGGCGATAGGAATCCCATCCAAAACGCTCATTAGTGGATTTCTCGCAAATCCCCTTAACGGTATCGTCATTTAGTCCAAGATTCAGGACCGTATCCATCATGCCCGGCATAGATGCCGGTGCGCCTGACCGCACGGAGACGAGCAAGGGGTTGTGAATATCACCGAATTTGGCGCCCATGATCTTTTCTATCGAGGCGACACCCGCCTGCACCTGCTTTTTAACTTCTTCCGAATATTTCCCCTTATTTTCATAATAAGCGGTACAGACATCCGTTGATATCGTAAAACCAGCCGGTACGGGAATGCCCAGATTTGACATCTCAGCCAGATTTGCGCCCTTGCCGCCAAGCAAAAGCTTCATCTTCGTATTGCCTTCCGCCTTTCCGTCACCAAATGTATAAACAAACTTATCAGACATAGCTCCTCCGTTTAAAAATATCCCAATTCCACATAAATATTAAGCTTTTAATTTATCAATCGTTAATTACAATTTCAAGGTGATGATCGTGTTTTCAATTGGGAGAAGGAGGATAATTGAACGCGGATATTGCTGATATACGCGGATCGCCGCGGATTGATTATCCCCTCTCCTTCCAGGAGAGGGGAAAAAGGGGTGAGGTATGTGCCATTGAAGAATCGCAACGAATGACCGTTTGGATTTCAACCGACCTCACCCCCTGCGCCCCCTCTCCTGAGAGGCTGTGGCAGATATGTGTGTTTTTAGTTTAACATACTTATTAATTGACGAATAGGCAAAATTTATTCCCCCTTAGCAAAGGGGGTTAGGGGGTTGTTATTAAACAATTTACACAAAATAATAACCCCCTTAGTCCCCCTTTTCAAGGGGGAGACAGGCCCTTGCTTCCCCAAATACTGAGGCAATTATCTTAATCTGCAACAACCTCCTGAGAGGAGAGGGGGAGAACCAATATTCCGGCCAGAGTGGGTAACGGTGTCTGGTGTGAGATTCTTTCTGGGGATAGATTTTTTATATGATTCTTATTGTGAAAATAAGTAGTTTCAATGATTAAAATACATTTCAGGCAGAATGTCATGATCAGGTGTTATTACATATTTTTTATCGTTTTATGGATTGTTTTCAGTCGCTTTCTGCCCGCCGCCGCCCAGATCATCATCCACGGTCATATTCAGGATGCGGAAACTAACCTTCCCCTGCCGGCGGCAAATATCCAGATCGAAGGTACTTTCCAGGGTACGATTACCAACGCGGACGGGAATTTTGTCCTCACCCTGGATCAGTTGCCGGCCACCATCCATGTCAGTTACATCGGTTACCAGTCCCAGGAGATCAGCATCAGGCGGCAGGTGCCTTCCGATTTAAGAATTTCCCTGAAACCTATCATCCTTGATATGGACGCTATCGTCGTGGTCGCCGAAGATCCGGCCCTGGCCATAATGAGAGAGGTGATCCGGCGCAAACAGCTGTGGCGCAAAGACCTTCTGACCTACCGTGCAAAAGCTTACAGCCGTCTCGTTTTTGAAAACGATTCGGGTATTGTATCAATCGCTGAAAGTCTATCCGATTTCTTTTGGGATCATGAGAAAGGCACGCGGGAAGTCATCACCTCCAAACGGCAGACCAACAATCTCAGTGATCAGCAAAATATGGCTGTGGCCAGTTTTATTCCAAATTTTTATGATGATGACATCGATATCATCGGTTTTAAGGTCATCGGTCCGACCCACCCTGACGCCCTGGACTATTACGATTTCAAACTGCTTCGTGAACGAAAGCTGGACGATCAAACCGTCTTTGAGATCCAGGTCATCCCGGACAGCAAATTGCAGCCCACTTTTGAGGGAAAATTATCAGTTTTAGACAAAGAATTTGCACTTCTTGACGTTGAGCTGAAACCGAGCGCTACCATCCGTTTCCCGATGCCGATTCAGGAACTTAACCTTTATTACAGCCAACAGTTCAATCATTATAAAAAGGAATTCTGGCTGCCGGTTGATTTTCGTGTGGATGGTGATATTAAGATCGGTCTTACCGGTTTGCAATTTCCGCGTATCATCTATAAACGGATCACAGCACTTTCTGCTTACCAGATCAATGTTGACCTGCCGGATTCGCTCTATCAATCCGAAAACGTGCTGACGGTTGATTCGCTGGCCCTTCAACAGGATAGTCTTTTTGCCACTACACGTATCAGCATTCCGCTCACACAGAACGAAGAAACGGCCTATGCAACACTGGACAGTACGATGACGCTGGAAAAAGCATTTAAACCAAGTGGGTTTCTTGCGGATCTGATCGAGGTAACTTCCGATGATGAGCGTTCAGAAAATGATGGCGGAAGCGACCTGTTTTCCTGGTTAAATCCACAACTCTGGTACAACCGGGTTGATGCTCTGCACATCGGCCTTGCATTTTCACCCCGGCTGATGCAGAACCTGGAGGTCAAATTCGGGGGCGGCTACAAGACGGGTGCAAAAAAATGGTCGGCCCTTCTGGAGCTTCTCTACCATTTTGGCGCAGACAGGCACTGGTATGCGTCCATCGCCTATGAAGCCGGGACACAGCCCCGCTACCCATCGGAAACCTGGTCTCTTTTTCTGGCCAGTTTTCAACCCGTTTTCGCTCAGCCGGATTATTACGATTATTATTGGCAGGAGGATCTGCGCTTCATGCTGGGTTACAGAATATCTGCCTTGCGTACGACGGTCTCTGTCGGCGCAAGCTCTGCTTTTCAGACATCGATGGACAAAACAAGTGATTTCAATGTTCTCGGAACCGGTTATGAGCAACGGGAAAATCCGCCTGTCCAATCCGGCATCATGCACAGCTTACATCTGCGCATCAAATACGGAGATGATCTGATCCCCTATGGCGTTATCGGTCAGAAGAGACTGTTATTACAAATTGAGCGAAGCAGCCCGTCTCTCCTGCAAAGTGATTTCGATTTCAACAAATATATGATCAGTTTTGACTGGCGATTCAATACATTTCTAAGAAGGCGGTTGCTGCCCAACACTCTGGACATCCATGTGGACGGCGGCAGCAGTACCGGTCATTTGCCGGTTCAACGCTGGGGAGCCGTGGATGGCAGCTTTTCATTTTTCACCCCCTACCCCGTACTGCGCAGCAGAAGATCAAGACCTTTCGAAGGGGAACAATATTTCTGCTTCAGCTGGGAGCACAATTTCCGCACCGTACCCTTCGAACTTATTAATTTTGATTTTCTGATTGATCACAACATAGGCATCATTATCTTCGGCAGCCACGGAAGATCCTGGATTTCGGACCAGTCCCTGGCGGAACTTGAGTTTGACCCTGCCTATAGCGGAAAATGGCACAATGAAAGCGGGGTATCCCTGACAAATCTGTTCGGGTTTTTACGGTTTGACACCGTGTATCGCTGGGAAACCGGAGGGGTTTATACGGGGCTGTCACTTACCAGGTTTTTCTAGTTTCATTAAATAAACGAATGCGATTTGCCTCAAAGGAAGGCAGATAGTCAATCTTCTTTCGGATGTTCGGAAACTGATTTATCGATGTCCAGTATCAGATGGCCGTTCAGATATTCACGGGTTTCATAGCGGGTAATACGCATCAGCTTTCGGGTAATCTTACTCATCTTGCGTATTTCTTCTTTTATAATCTGCAGTTTCTCTTTGATCTGATCTTTTTCCATATTTTCGGAGATGATTTCAGAATTCACGGACACGACGGTCATCGGCTGATTCAACTCATGGCAGACCGCCCCGGCCATTTCAAGTACCCCTTTCATTCTTTCTTTTTGAACACGGTCTTCTTCGGCCGATAGTTTTTCAGTCACATCATGGGCGATACACAGAATCCCTTCTTTACCATCAGTAAGAGAAATCTTGGTCTCATGCAATTCCATAAAGCAGATAGAACCATCTTTGCGCAGACTTTTCTCATGATGTTTGAGTACTTTGCCTTTTTTTAGTTCATTGATATTTTCTACCACCTGATTCAACACATCGGGATGGACAAGAATATCCACAGGCTGCCCGATTAATTCTTCCTTTGTATAACCGAGAGAGTGGCAGAATGCCGGGTTCACATCGAGGATAATACCATCCATATCTTCCAGCAGCAGGCCTGTCGGTGAAAGTTCGAAAAGAAGTCGATAACGCTGATCTTTCTCGGCCAATTCTTTGGCCCCCTTTTTTTCAGAATCAGGCACGCTGGAAGATCCCGCACAAGCGGGATGACAAATGAGGGGTAGTTATTTCGCCGGGAAATTCCCTGGTGCGGGTACTTTTGAACCGACCTTTATCACTCTCCCGGGATTACCATTATTTCTGCGGGAGTGAAATGGTATATTCGCAGTAATTTTCACTGGTAAAGGTAATCTTTATTTTCCCCCTATGCATCTTCAGTTTCTTTTTCACCATTTCCATATCATTAAAGATTTCCTGTGAGTACTCGGCTTCTGTCAAACTGGAGGTTGCAGTTGTCGGCATAAATAAGAGACGGATAACTTCTGTGCCGAGCTGATCCTGAACAGCCTGTTTGTCACTGATCAGTTCGGCTTCGGTTGTTTCAATGGATTTCTGCAAAAGTCGCTCAATGCGGATCAGTCTGCCGTCATGGCGTAATCTGAAACCAAAAATACGGCCTTCCGTGAAGGTCTCGATTTCCAGTATCCCGACCGGATTTTTATTGGCACTGCGTCTTTCATCCGGTTTTTCAAAACAATAAAGAATAGAAAAGCGTACAAGTATGATCAGAAACTCACGAACAATTTGCTGATAGGCATAAGGGATTGAAGAACTGTTAAACTGTTTATAGTCAAATTCAACCTGTTTACCAAGATCCTGACTGAGATTTTGTACCAGATTATCTATCGCCCGGATTATCAGACCATCCTCGAACTTGCGTTTGGGACGGACAGATTCCGTAAAATGTTTAAAGCGGTTCATCAGGACTTTCATATCCTGAAGCATCTGGCGAATTTCACCGAGTTGGATAACGATAGGCACGAAATCGCCGCTGCTTTTATCTTCCTTGTTTTGGATATTTTTTATCAGATGCTCAAATTGTTTGATCTTGGAAATAAAAAAGTTAAGTTTCAGCAGCGAAGCATTTCTTATCAGTTGATGGACAGTACGTAATATCTTATTGAAAACGGTGTTATAATCCTGGGTCTCTCTTGTTTCTTTCAGTTCATTATCAATGGATTGCATTTCAAGCTCTGATACGTCGAGGAACTCCCGCAACAGAGGCGGCTCCACGTGCAGCATACTGACCAGCCATTCCATTTGCTTATTCGTATCATTCTCAATTTCTTCAAGCTTTTTTGAAAGCGAAATCTGTTTTGTGATATCACTGACGGTGATAATTAATCCGGCAATCTTACCATCCCGGTGCAGACGTTTAAATTTAAAGGAGAGATACTTGGAGGAGGTCCAGAGTCCCCAACGGTTTTCAAAATGAAATTCGACAGCATTCAACGGATTAAGTTCATTCACTGTCTCTTCATCGAGATCTTCTTTAAACATCAGACTCAGGAATTCAAGCGTATTATTAGTGATGTTTTCCGGTACTCTATTTTCAAATAGTGATATAAAGGGTTGTCCGGTTTTGATCTCCTGATCGATTATCTTTTCCAATGAATCTGAGTACTCATCAGCGATCTCAAGATTCTCATAAAGAAAGAGGACACCCTCCTCAAGAGCTCCAAGAAGGTCCTGTTTTCTGATTTCTTCTTTTAATATTTCAGTTGCCATTTAATTTTACACCCATAGTTGCCTTACGACTCGATCCGGTTCCGGGTTTGGCAGCTATGCCACGTCAGGTGTATACCACCGGCCTTGCATACTCAAAAATCAGTCGTTTCCCACCAAAATCCTGAACATATTGTCACGATCTGACATTCAGCTAAAAAATTTGTCTCGTGGAAATCTGATTTTAGGGAATAATATTTATTTTTGCAATCGCCCGCTGCGTCAAACGGATATCAGCATTATTCGAGACAGACCACAAGAAAAATTTTAAAGTCACGCCAGGTGATCGGTATAACAAACGACTGGATATTATTAGGTAATTTAATATCTCTTGCTTTACCTTCCACTACCACGGGCACGGAGATCATAAAATCACTGCCATAGGCCTGGCGTACATTTCCGGATATTGTATTAGCAATCTCTCCCACTAAATCCTTGATTTCGCCTCTCTCTACCTCTTCAATACCAAGAATCAGTTTAGCGATGGTTCTCAGCATTTCCTCTGTTGAGGTGACATAAATGCTTCCTTTTCTTTTACCGGAAATCCCTATAATGCCGGTATACTCCAGAACGACAGGTTCCGAATCTTTGATGTAGGGTATCCCAGCAGTTGCTTTTTCATTGGTCACTTCTTCGAAATAATTCACTGTGCTATCGATGAAGAAGTGAAGATCAGTCTCATTCATTTAATTCTCTCCTATTCAATCATAAACATGTTTAGTCTATCAACCGTTCAAACGATGAACGAAGTTTTTCAGGCGTAAAGGGTTTCGGTAAAAAGCTCTTGGCACCCAGTTTTATCGCCTTCAGACCTGTACTCTTATCGGATAATGCAGTAACTACCATGACCTTGACACTCTCATCAATTTTTAGCATCTCTTCTAATACCGTCAGACCGTCGAGCTCCGGCATGGTAATATCGAGTGTTACAACATCCGGCCGTGTCTTCTTAAAAACTTCAAGTGCCACTTTTCCGTCTTCGGCATTTCCGACCACCTCGATATTAAACTCTTTGAGATGTTTGTGAATGGCCTGCCGGATGATTACAGAGTCATCCACAATCATCAGTTTAATTTTTTCTTTCATGAATCCTCCTTACTTTAAGACTGTGCCGGGTGCACATTTATATCAGTTATATGTCAAATTTTCATAAGAATTTTATTTACAGTACAAGTACTTCAGTTTTCGTTAACGGGCAATTTGACAGTAAATTCCAGGAATTTTCCTTCATCGAAATTCATCATCAGTTGTCCCTGGTGACTGCTGATTTTCTTCTTAATGATATCCATCCCCACGCCTCTGCCGGCCGTCAAATCTGCCTTTTGGAAGGTAGAAAAACCGGATTGATAAATTAACTCTGCAAGTTGCTGGTCGGTCCATCCGGCAATTTCATGTTTATCCCACTTACCTGAATTTTCGGCTGTTTCCCTTAGTTTCTTTAGGTGTAATCCGCGCCCGTCATCTTTATATGTAAAACAGAAATATCCATTCTCAGAGAAATTTTTAATCTCAATTCTGCCGACCACCGGTTTTTTTCTTTTCTTTCGCTCCGCCATGCTCTCTATCCCGTGACTCATACTGTTGCGTACCATTTGAACCATCAAATCCTTCACCAGCAATCTGTACTCATAAGGCAGTTGGTCGGGATCGAAATCCTGATGTTCAAACGTCACCTGTTTGTTTAGATCCTGGGAAAGTGATTTGATAAGATTTTTAAGTGAATTCAGTAAAAGCTGATTTTCGTAGATTCTTTTTGGTCTGAAATGGGTATGAATACGGCTGATGCGTTCAATCATTTTGGTTATTTCACCGATGTTTTTACGCATCTCGTTCAATTGCATGACAAGTGGAATAAAATCTTTGGCACTAGTTGTTTCTCTTTTCTTTACTTCTTCAATTTTTTCTTCAAAGGCATGTGCACGATTGGCAAAAAACTTAAGATCAAGCAGGCTGGCATTCCCTTTAATCATATGGACTGAACGATAGATGCTGTCGAGTACTTCAGTTAAATCAAGTTCTTGCCGATCGGTCCGGAAAGTTGTTTCAATCTGATCCAGCTCATAATTAGCACTATCTATAAATTCTTTAAGCAGAGGTGGTTCGACGTGCAGGATACCCATGAACCATTCCATCTGTAATTTGGCTTGTTCCTCTGATTCCACAAGTTTTCGGGCCAGTCTCACCTTTTCGCTGATATCCACAACTGTGGCGATCAGACCAATAATTTCATTATCATTAAAAATACGCTGGAATTTAAAGGAAAGGACCTTGTCTTTTGTTATCAGTTCATTTTCTTTCCGTATTTTCACATTAATTTCAGTGAGTGGATTCAGTTCAGTCAACGTCTCTTCTTCGATGGTCGGTTTAAACATCAGTTCCAGAAAATCGACTATGTTTTCAGTCGATTCATCAGCGCTCATCGACTGCAGGACAGCAGGTAAATGCTGCTGAGCCGGCTCCTTTATTTCCAGTATGTCCCTTAACGCTGCAGAGTGTTCCAGACTGATCCTGAATTTGTTATCCAGCAAAAAGAAACCTTCAGCTACATTCTCAAGGATATTGTCTGTCCGTCTTTTGGCAGCCCGTAAACTGTTTCTGGATTTTATTAATTCCGCTTCCGCTTTCAACCGCTCTTCAATTTCTTTTTGCGCCTGCTCATATAAACGTGCATTCAGGATGGCGCCGGCAATCTGGGAGCTCAGTGTCTCAGCGGCTGTAACATCAGATTCATCAAATGCATTCACCAGGTCACTCTGAAAATCAAGAACACCGATCACCACTTCCCCTTTCATGATCGGTACGGAAAGTTCTGAACGGGTTATTTCACCCGCTTTTTTAACATAGTTCGGATTGAGCGTGGTATCATAGCATAACTGCGTTTGCTGTGTCAGGGCTGCCTGGCCAATCATTCCCTCGCCGACTTTTATCGTCAGATTCACTGGAAAAATTCTGGCATAGGCGCCGGCGATCGACTGCAGGCTGAGTGTCTGTTTTTCACTGTCAAGTGAGAGCAGCATCACACCGTAATAATCAAAGGTATCTCTGATATTGACAACGATCGTTTGAAGCAGATTCCCGAGGTCGAGTTCGCTGCTGACCTTCTGCCCGATCTGGTAAAGCAGCGAAAATTGAGTGGCCCGCCGTTCCAGTTCCTTTTCTATTTTCACCCGGTCAGAGACATCTCTCACGATACTTACAGTGGCCTGTTTTCCCTCGTATTCAATACGGTTAGAAAGAATTTCAACAATGAGCTTTACGCCACTTTTTTTATAATGTGTGAAAGTAAAAGGGATATCCTTGTTTACTATTTTTATTGCCTTTTTGACGCGTGTTTGTTCACTGGCGGGATGAAGGTCAAAGAATGTCATTCTGCATATTTCGTCACGTTTGTAACCATAAATACGGGTTACCGCCTGGTTACAGTCAAGAATCCGGCAATTTTCTGTGTCAAAAATAAAAATCGGATCGGCGATCTGGTTAAAAAGGCTGTAATATTTATCATTGCTGGGTGATTTCATTAATCCGCTCTTCGAAACATTTTAAACAGGCATGCCGGCCACTGTTCCGAGCTGCTCTTCCACCGGGATCTCACTTTTAAAAGGGATTGTAATGATAAATTCACAGAATTTTCCCGTTTCATATTTTACAGAAATCCGGCCTCCTGCTTGTGAAACTTTATCCTTCACCACGTCTAATCCCACGCCTCTGCCGGCAATCAGATTGGCAGTATCCAGGGTGGAAATACCGGCGGTGAAAATTGTCTGGGCAACCTGGTCGTCATCCCACTGACCAATTTCAGCTTCTGTCCATCGCTGCGATTTCAGTGCTTTTGCACGCAGTTTGTCAATCAACAGTCCCCTGCCGTCATCAATCAAACGAAATCCGAAACTATCCTCGCTTTTGAGTGAAATGATAGTTATCGTACCCCGCGGATTTTTTCCGGTCAGCTCGCGTTCTTCTGCGCTTTCAATACCGTGATAAACGGAATTTCGGAGCATCTGGATAAGAAGTTGCCGGGTGAGCAGCCGGTAGCGGTAAGGTATCATACCGGCATCAAAATCATCGGTGATCAATTCGATCTTTTTATTGACATCATGGGCAATGGTCCTGACCAGATTCAATAATGACGTGTTGAAAAGTTTTTTCTCATAACTTCGTTTGGGCCGGAAATTCATATGAATCTTACTTATCCGGTCGACAAGCCGGTCAAGTTCGACAAGAATCGTTCTCATCTCACGCAGCATCAGCACCAGC
>Ga0307424_1000789_pt1 | contig 16732 bp, 13 predicted proteins | sample SalMarWE160320MG_FD_202157 | JGI IMG/M metagenome (GOLD analysis project Ga0307424, IMG submission 202157) | Salt marsh sediment microbial communities from the Plum Island Ecosystem LTER, Massachusetts, United States - WE1603-20 | ecosystem: Environmental > Aquatic > Marine > Intertidal zone >... | reverse complement strand
TCATAAATGACTGTTTTCTTTCCATTTTCAGCGCTTTAATGAAGAGGCTGCTGCCCTTTATTGCCACTTGCGCCCTCTGGGTCGTAGCTTCCACCACGCCCATAGCCGGAGCGACGTGCCTAAGCATCTCGGATATCCCCATGGACACGCAGCTCCAGGCGGCCCCGGCCAGCGTGATGTTCGTGATCGACGATTCCGGGAGCATGGACTGGGAGTTTATGACCACGGAATCGAGCGGCATTTTTCACGGTGAGTATTATAATTTCGATTTGGGTCCCGATACGGACAACGCCTACTCGGACAGTTACATCGTGGAGGGCACCGAAAAGAGGCTCTGGAAGGCGAGATGGGCGGGATACAACAAGATGTACTACAATCCGGACGTAAATTACACACCGTGGCCCCGCCAGTCAGACGCCGACACCACAGCGCCCCGCTCCAACCCCATACTTGCCACCCCTACCCTGACCCTCTCTGACGAATACGATTCCGTTGAGGAAGGGATTGTCGTCGATAATACAGATGCGGGGTTTTCCACATCCGCCAATGGCTGGGACCCCAATCACTTCACTCACGCCGAGGAGTATGGGACCAACTATGACTATACCCTTGGCAACGATGGGACTGCCTGGGCCAAATGGATCGTGGATATTCCAACCGCCGGAAACTATGAAGTTTTTGGATGGTGGCGATCCCACACAGACCGGGTAACCAATGTAACTTATGATATTTTCCATGACGGGGTGCTGACCGAGGATGTGCCTCCCGGGGGCGTGAACCAAAATGTGTTAGCGCAGTGGACGTCATTGGGGACATACCATTTTTCAGGGGGAGGCAACGAGTATATACGGCTTGACGCAACAGTGGCAGGGGACAGCAAATATACCGCCGACGCCATGAAATTCACGCCAACCGGTTCCTCCGCCATCAGCATAAAGAATGCCCACTACTATACCTTTTCGGAGAGCGAAAACATCCCTTACCTCGTTGTCTTAGACGGAAGTATCAAATACTACAGGTTCAGCACCAACGTTGACAGCATTGATCAGGCAGGTCTGATCCTGAATGCAAGTCCCCCTGGTGACGTGGTCCCGAAAAATGACGACGGGAGCAATCGTTCCTACACCCAGGAGTTGCAGAATTTTGCCAACTGGTTCTCCTTTTACCGCCGGCGGGAACTGACCGCAAAGGCGGCTATTGCAAACGTCATCGATAATATCGAAGGGGTGAGGATCGGTTTCTACTCCATCTGGGGAAGGCTCATCCAGACGGTCATGAATGTGAATGTGACAATAAATACGGTACTCTACGATAACACCGACACCCTGTTGACAGCCCTGTATGGCCTTGATTCCGACAGCACGACCCCACTGCGCGCAGCGCTCAAGAACGTGGGGGATTACTTCGATGAGGCCGGCGGCGACGGCGGGATCGGCGCTTCGCCCTATGCCAGCGAGGCAGAGGGCGGCGCCTGCCAGCAGTCCTTTGCCATTGTCATGACTGACGGGTTCTGGAACGGGAGTGTCTCGGGTATAGGAAACGAGGACAGCGGCGAGGGCGCGCCTTACGCGGACGACTGGACTGCAACCTTGGCCGATGTGGCCATGAAGTACTACAAGGCCGATCTTTCATCCCTTGATGACCTGGTCCCCACCAATTTCCCGGATACTGCCAACAGACAGCATATGATAACCTATGGCATCTCCTTCGGGGTGGGCGGCACATTAGACCCGGATGACTACGATCTCTACAACAGCGATCCCAACCAGAGGGTGTATCCTGACTGGCCTGATCCTACAGGCGCGGAAGACGGGACCAAGATCGACGATCTCTGGCATGCCTCTGTGAACGGAAGGGGAATATTCCTGAGCGCCTCCAACCCCGAGGAACTGATCGAATCCTTAGACGCCGTCATGCAGAATGTCATGGCGCGTATAGGCTCAGGGGCCTCAATATCGATCAACGCCGAAGAGCTCCACGCGGGAAGCCGCATTTACCAGGCGAGCTACCATACCGACAACTGGTCCGGCGATGTAAAGGCCTATGCGATAGACCAGACCACGGGTGCGGTAATACGGGAGACTCCCCTGTGGTCGGCGAGCGCGGAGTTGGATAATATCAACTACGGCAGCAGGATTATCGCGACCTACAATACAGACACCTCTGTTGCGATACCGTTTCAATACAATAACCTGAGCGATTCGCAAAAAACCCAGCTCCATACCGACCCTGCCACGGCGGAAGACATGCTGAACTTTATCCGGGGCGATGACACGAACGAAGGCGTCTTCAGGAACCGGACCAGTAAACTCGGTGACATCGTCCATTCAGCCCCGACCTATTTTGGAGACGTCATTTATGCGGGAGGCAATGACGGGATGCTCCATGCCTTTGACGCAGGCACCGGGCAGGAGCTTTTTGCATATATCCCCGGTCTGGTATTCGCCAACCTGGAACATCTCTCTAACCCGTTCTACTCCCACCAATTCTATGTCGATTTGGCCCCCTATGTGGCCAATGCAGGGGGCACAACCCTGCTCGTAGGGGGGCTTGGAAAGGGAGGCAAGGGATATTACTGTCTTGATGTCACAAATCCGGGCAGCATAACCTCAGAGAGCGCCCTTGCGAATAGGGTCAAGTGGGAATATCCTAAGGTATCCACACCTTCGGCCGAAACGGACGATATCGGCTACAGTTTCAGCGAGGCCTATATTGTCGAGTCCAATGATGCTGCGCACCATTGGGTCGTGATCTTCGGAAATGGCTACGAAAGCACTAATGGACATGCGGTCCTCTTTGTGCTCGACGCCTTAACCGGGGCAAAGATTGCCCAGATCGATACAGGGGCCGATACCTGCAACGGCCTCTCCACCCCTGTCCCGATAGATGTTGACCTCGACAACAAGGTGGACTATGTCTATGCGGGAGATCTCAATGGGAATCTCTGGAAGTTTGAATTTACCGGCTCTGCATCTAATTGGGGGTTAGCCTATAACAACAGCGCGCTGTTCCAGGCAAAGGGTCCCTCGGGCAACCCCCAGCCCATTACGACCAAGCCTGATGTTATGTTCCACTGCGTCCCGGGAATGCCAGGGTTTATGGTTATTTTCGGGACAGGCAAGTACCTCGGGAATACGGATTTCGTAGACACCAACACCCAGACCATCTACGGAATATGGGACTATGGCGACGACGAGGACGACACCGAATATCTCGGCTCATTCAACAGACCGGGACTCTCAAATCCAAATCTAGCCTCAGTCACTCTCTTAGAGCAGACAGAGATCTACTATGGCCAACCCGCCAACAGCAACTATACTCTGAGGGTATTGTCCCAGAACGAGCCGATCTGGGCTACGGTTGATGATTCTACGAACGGTCAAAATCCTGATCCATCCGATACCGAGCCCAACCACGCAGGGTGGTATTTTGACCTCCCGATCACCAAAGAGCGGGTGGTAAGGAACCTCATGATCCGGGACGGCAAGGTCATCCTCATCTCTATCGTACCCAAGGAATCACCCTGCGCAGCCGGCGGTGACTCCATAATAATGGAGATGGATGCCTGCTCGGGCGGGAGGCTCGGAGGTGCCCAGTTTGATATCAATGATGACGCTAAAATCGATGAAAATGATATGATCCCAATCCCTGACCCGGGCGGTGGTCCCGATATCCTGGTACCGCCCACCGGCTTGGGAAAACCCGGCATCCTGTATCCACCAAAGATAGTGAGGAATCCTGACGGGACCGAGACAAAATACTTCAGCGCGTCCACGGGAAATATCCCTATGCTCCGGGAACAGGGTGAGAAAAGAGGGATTTATTATTGGAGGATTGTGGATTGATGCAGGGTGCAAAATGAGATACACGATGCGGGATGGATGATTGGATGAAACGAATCAACGAATTGACGAATCAACGAATCAGTGACAAATGACTAATGACTAATGACAAAAATCCCATGCGATTGGTTTTTTTTCTGCTCATTCCCGTTTTTGTCTGGTTTTCATCTGTGGCATACGCCCGGGTTTACCAGTACAGGGACAAGAACGGCGTGGTACATTTCACCGACAAACTGTCAGAGATCCCTCAAGACCAGTTGCCGGAGGCCCGGCCCCTTAAGGAGAAGGAGAAACACCCCATAGCGGAAAAACCGCAAATTCAGACAGACGAGAAGGAGGAAGCCTCCGGAAAAGACGAGGCGGCGGTAGATGAGAAGGGGGATGGCTCCGAGGAAGAGAAGGCGATCCCGATTGTCGAGAAGTTGAACAAAGAAAAGGGCGCCTTGGATAAAGAACATGCCAGACTAATGAAGAAAAAAAAGGCCCTTAAAAATGAGAGGTCTACCTTGAAAACCCCTGAAGAGGTCAGGGCCTATCAGGAAAAGGTCCGTAGCCTCAACAAACGCATCCGGGTCTATGAAAATCGAAACAGGGCATTTCAGAAAAAAGTTGATGCCTATAATAAGGCCGTTCGAGAAAAAGGAGAAGAGTGATGTATGAGAACAAAAGAGGGATATTTTTAGGAGCGGTTTCAGGGTTTGCACTCTTTTCGATGCTGTTTTGCCTTTTGGCTGTGTCCCAGCCTGCCTGGGGAGGAAAAAGCCGCGGAGAAGGCTATATTGACGGGCGCTCTCTAAAGGATTTTACCGGAGTAGGCCGTATTGACAGCATGAAAAAGGATCGATTAGTGATCAATGACACATCGCAAACGCTTTCTCCCCAAGTAAAATACTACATACAAGGCCGAATAAAGACGTCAAGGTCCTCGTTTAAAGTTGGAACCAGGGTGGGGTACGTCACAAACTCAAAAGGCGAGATTATCTCGCTATGGCTGATCCGGGAGTCCCGCCGTTAGGGCTCGCGCAAAAATAAGTTCCCAGAATTGGCGCCCAGATTTAGGTTAGATTTGGCTGCGCCGATTGAGCAAAACCACAGGAATAGTCTTAATATGTCGAGGATTTTGGGATTGAGGCGCGGCCGAAGATGATCTAAAGATGGGATGCGAAAATGTGAAGTTATTTTTGCGCGAGCCCTTAGTTGGAACTTTGAAATCCTTCCCTGTTCCATACCAGGGCTTCACCGTAACCGGTCACGGATTCAGAGGCTCAGGGTCCATCGAAAATCTAAACCCATAAACACCTACCGATTATTTCACCATAAATCTCCTGTTTACCCAAAAGTTGCATAAAATTTGAGTTCAAAACGCTTTAGATTAGGCCATCAAGAAAAGCTGGCCTGATATAGAGCGAGGGTAGCGTTTTTGGACCGAAGGTTTATGCAACGTTAGGGTTTATCCTGTCAAAAATAATTGAACGATTGACAATATGGTTGCCTGGCAATACAATTATTTAAATTGCGACACAAAGTGGACCGCCCATGCCCTTGTCAAAAATTCCCTCGGAAATCCAGGTGAATGTCACAATTTTGTGCATGGCTCACCTTTGCTGCCGATTGTTTCAAGGACATACGGAACAGGGACTGCCCACAACCTTTCTCGACGAGTATAAACGGCTTATGAAATGGGAGCAATTCTCTATTGCCCATATCGCCCAAAAGATTATCCTGCCGGGTCTAATGAACAAAATTGATACCTTCCCAACATCCTTCAAAGAACTTCTCCTTAAGTACTCTGAGGGTCTCAAGGCAGGGACATGATGAAGGATGCAGAACAATAAATGACAAATGACCAGTGACAAATGACCACCGAAAACATCGAGAAGTCGGCAAATCTATTAAAATCCAAGGGTCTTGACAACAAGAGGGCCGGTCTCCGGGCTCTATCTAAGATGAAAAGCCCTGAAGCAATGCGGATCCTTGGTGAAGTCGTCGAGTCAAGAGAACCTCCAATTGCTGATGAGGCCCTGACTCTCCTTGCCGGCATTTCGGGGGAAGATGCGACCCGTGCCATGGGAACCGGTTTGTTCTCTTCTGACCCATCCTGGCGAAGCTGGGTGCTTTATGCCCTGGGTAAACGGGAAGAGCCGAATGCCTTGAAATGGGTATTCAAAGCAACAACCGATGAAGATCCCGGAATAAGGCGAACCGCGATCGGGTTTCTCAATGATGCCTCTAAAAAAAGAAGCGGGCATATTGCTGCTCTCAACGAGTTTTCCATAGACAGGATCTTCAGCGTGCTTGACAGGAAGATCGTCTTAGGGTTTTTATTACCAAGTCATCCGGTATCGTTACGGCTTGGAGCGATCCGATGGCTTCGAGGCGTAAATTCAGACAACGCCGCTAAGATTCTGGTTTCGTTTTGTTCAAATAAAGATCAAGCATTCCGAAAGACAGCCATTTCTTCCCTTGAAGGGGGAGGACGTTTTGGGCCGGCGAGGCTCATCCCATTACTTAAAAACGCTGATCCGGAGATCAGATCACGTGGTCTTAAGCTTTTTGCACATTTGTCAGGGAAGAAAGGCGCCAGAAAGATAGCGAAGCTCTTAAAAGACAGCGACCCGGTTGTGAGGTCAACTGCCGTCGAATGTCTGTGCGAAGTCGCAGATTCGGGCGCCATTGAACCGATATCCGGATTGCTGATGGATCCTGACTTACAGGTACGGCACAAGGTCGTGGAGAGTCTTGCCGGATTTGAAGACGAGGGGGTTGTAGCCTTTCTCCTTCAGGCAGCTGTCGATCCTGATGATAAAATTGCCGAAAAGGCTGTTTTCAGCCTTGCAGATAGAAAAGTATTTGCCCCGGAGCTGGAAGACATCTATATCAGTATATTGAAAAATGGGGTTACCAAGCCGGAGTTAGCCATAGAGGAAGTCGATTCCTTTTGCAGGATAGTGGGCATTTTAGAGCCTTCACGTTCCATAGAGCTTCTCAACATACTGATACATGCGGCAAATTCATCCGGCAGACAGCTACGGAGGGCTGCAATTGCGGCTATTGACTGTTATCCAGATAAGCAACGGCTCCGGGCCTTGAAGCAACTGCTTAACACGGATGATCCATCAGTCTTGAAGGCTGTGGCCCTCGGGCTTGGCAGCGCGGGTGATTCAGCTGCGTTGGTCCCCCTGGTAAGGGCTACGCAAGAATGTTCGAGGGATGTAAGGAGAAAGGCTCTCGAATTACTGCAAGAGCTAACAGATATCAAAGATCTTTCCTTGTTAATTGAGCTGCTGCAATCGAGATGGCCATCAGTTAAACAATTTGCAGCGGAACAGATCATCGACATGGATTCGCCGGAACTTATTGAGCCTCTCTTACAATCTATGCAGGACAAAAATGCGGATTTACAACTGATCATAATTGAGGCGTTGGCAAGTTTTGTCTATGATAAACGTGTGGTTGAATGTCTTTTGTCAACCATTCGTATGGGAGTAATGCCCCTCCGCCAAAGGGCCGTTGACATACTGGGTGATGCTCGAGTCGAGGAGGCGATAGCGCCGCTAATCAGGGTTCTGAGCAATAAATTTTTGGGCAAGAAAGCGGAGAAGGCGCTACTGAGAATTGGGGATAGAAAGGGAATATTGGAGGTCAAGAGACGCAGGCTAAAAAAGGAATATATTGATAGAATGATATCCCAGGAAAATCCTCAACAATGAGTGAAATTTGAAAATCGAAAGCGGGAATCCATAGGCAGTAACAACAGAGGGAGAAACCAATGACAAAGCTCGGAGAAATCCTCCTGAAAGAGGGGGCGCTAACATCTGAACAGTTGAAAGAGGCCCTTACGATCCAAAAAACCAAACCTAACCTTTTCTTAGGGGACATACTTATAGGAAAAGGCTTGTTATCCGAAGACGTGATAGTAAAGGCGCTAATCTCACAGGCAGGTATTCCACAGGCTAATCTGGATAGAGTTCAATTCGACCCTGGTTTAGTTTTCCTTATTCCCGCGAAGACCGCCAAGGCTTGCCGCTCAGTTCCCGTTAAAAAAAACAGGAACCTTCTCTCTGTGGCCATGACCGACCCGTTAAATGAAACCGTGATAAGTAGACTTAGCCAGATAGCGGGGTGTGAGATTCACCCGATGGTTACAACCCAAAAGGAGCTGGAAACGGGCTGGAAGAGTCTTTATGGAAACAATCTCGCGTCGTTAGACACCTCGGTCGAAATTGATTCTTCACCCGGAAGTACACAGAAACAACAGCTTGTCCAGCCATCTATAGCGATGGAAGAACTGGACGCCGCCATTGATTCCGCCACTAATGACGCGATAGATCTTGGAGCGGCGAAAGTGGCGACGGACAGTTCCCTGGTTGTGCAACTCGAGATCACTTCGGAAAAATCACACGTAAGAAAACTCGTAAACAGTCTCATCTTAAAGGCTGTCAAGATGCGCTGCTCCGACATTCACGTTGAACCTTTTAGAGAAAGGGTTGATATCCGGTTTCGCATAGATGGGGCACTGTCTAATATAAAGACCCTTCCAAAAAGCGCCCAGAATGAAATAGTATCCAGAATCAAGATCATGAGTAGAATGGACATCGCGGAACGACGTAAACCACAAGACGGGGGCTTTCGGGCACAACTTGGCAAAGAGATGCTGATTGATTTCAGGGTTAACACCCTGCCGGGCGTCAACGGAGAAAAGGTTGTTCTCCGTATTCTCGGTCAGTCCGAACTCCGATCAAACGTCACGGAGCTCGGCTTCTCAAGGCATAACCTGAAGATGGTAAATGAGGCGATAAGCAGTCCTTACGGAATGATTCTGGTGACCGGGCCTACGGGAAGTGGAAAAACCACTACCCTCTATACTATCTTACAGCAGCTCAACCGGGAAGAAGTAAACATATTGACTGCCGAGGATCCAGTGGAGTACCAAATTGATGGCATTACACAGGTAAATATTCGTCAGGCTATCGGATTTACATTCAGTATTGCGTTGCGCGCCTTTTTGCGTCAGGATCCGGATATCATTTTTGTAGGTGAAATGCGTGACTACGAAACCACCACCATTGCTGTCCGGGCCGCCCTGACCGGTCATCTCATACTCTCCACCATCCACACCAATAGCTGTGCGGCAACCATATCAAGGCTGGTTGACATGGGTATAGAACCCTATCTCATTTCTTATGCCCTCAGACTTATTATCAGTCAGCGTCTTGTGCGACGGATATGTCCTCATTGCAAGGAAGAACTTTCCTTAGGTGAGGCGGAAAAACTGAATTTGGATGACTCGACACTCGAAGAGATCGAACACATGTATAGAGGAAAGGGTTGCGATAAATGCAATGGCCTCGGGTTTTTTGGCAGGGCCCCGATTTTCGAAGTGCTGCCCATAAAGAGCAATGAAATGAGAGGAATCATTACAGAGGCCGGCACCGAAGATCAGATAACCCGGGTCGCACGAAAGGAAGGAACCAGGCAGTTAAAGGAAGAGGCTATTGCTGCGGTCAATGCAGGAATTACCACCCTTAATGAAGCGCTGAAGATCATCATAATGGAGTAAATGGTGTAGCCGTTCATGGCTTGAAATTGGAAATTGGAAATTGGAAATTAGGGCCTTGATCACCGTTTTCCAATTTCAACGTTCCGTGAACGTTTTTTCCTGCATATTGTGTCACAATATCAGTTTCGTTCTATATGTTGTTAAGTTAAATACAATTATATAAAATTATCATTAAATGGTTGACAAATGTCAAAAAGTATGATTTGATGTTTCCAAAGAATTCAATTCTATGGTAAACACTGATTGACTTCGAAAAACATGCATAGCGAAAAGGCAAAACCGTTGAAAGACGGGGACGCAAAGCCACGGATCTACAGCCTTACGGCCATGACCGCCGGGTTGCCAATAAGCAACTTGAACCGCGCCTTTGGCCCAACACATGGCCAGAGGTTTTTTTTGGGGAGGACAGAGTGGATCAAAATGCTGTAAGGAAAATCAGAGAAAAATTTCTTGTAAGCAAGGCAGAGCTTGCAAGAAAGGCGGGGGTTTCTCCCATTACCATTGACCGCGTTGAAAAGGGAATGAGTTGTCGAATGGAGACCAAGAGGAAAATAATATTTGCCCTTGGGTTTGATCTGTCAGACAAGGAAAAGGTTTTTCCCGAAGGATGAATTTACTCAAAAACCTTCGCGTCTTTGCGCCTTTGCGTGAGACATTTTCTTTTCTCTCCGAGCCGAAGGCTTTACGAGCCGGAGGCCGGTTTATCCGGGTTAGGAACTCATGAATATTTCAAAAGCGATGTCGGTTGTTAGGAAAAAAAGCCTGGTCGGATTGGATATCGGCTCGCATAGCATCAAAGTGGTCGAAATAGAGTATTCCAAGCGTGGGAGGGTCCTTCGTAATTTTGGGATAATAGCGACCCCTCGGGCCGCAATTGTCGAAGGCTCCATAAAAGATGTTGAAGCGGTCTCTGCAGCAATAAAAAGCCTCTTCAGAAATTTGAAGGTGAAAAACAAGAAAGTGGCAGCCTCCCTGTCCGGTTACTCGGTAATTGCGAAAAAGATAGTTTTGGACAGGATGGAGGAATCGGAAATAGAAAAAGCGATCAGAGAGGAGGCCGGAAAGTATATACCCTATGGAATCAACGAGGTGAGCCTTGATTACGCTGTCCTCGACACCGGAGGCCCCACAGGGGAATCGGCGGACGAAAATGAAGCATCAGGGTCTTCAGGCCAGATGAACTTCATATTGGTGGCCGGGAAAAGCGATATTGTTGATGAACATGTGGCGCTCATTCGGGCTGCCAATCTCAACTTAGGTGTGCTGGATGTGGACGTATTTGCTATCCAGAATGCCGCTGAAATATGCATAGATAACCCCGAGGGGTGCTATGCTGTTATCACTGTGGGGGCCAGTGAATTAGGAATAAACACTGTCCACAGGGGCCAATCCGTCTTTTCCAGAGACTCGTCCTACGGTGGAGACCAAATAACAGAGGCAATCATGTCGGAGTTCGATGTGCCCTTTGAACAGGCTGAAAAGATGAAATTGGGGGGTGTTGACTTAGACGATAACACGACATTGGGGATTGAAAAAATCATAGCCAGTACAGTATTAAAATGGATTGACGAGATCAAGCATGCGCTCGATTTCGTGGCCAACACCCATCCTGATGAGACCATAGAACAGATCTTTGTAACCGGGGGTTCTTGCGAAACTCCGGGTTTTCAGCGCGATTTAGAGCAGGAGACAAATATCTCTGTAACCGGGTTGAATCCCTTTAGATATCTCGTAATAGATAACAAACTTTTTGACCCCGTCTACCTGCAACACCTGGCGCCTCAGGCCAGCGTGGCAGTTGGTCTGGCCCTGCGAAGCATCGGCGACAAATGATTAAAATAAATCTCTTGCCCTTCCGGGCGGCCATAAAACAGGAAAATATAAGGCGGCAGGTTAGCGTCTACTTCCTCTCTGTTGTCTTCCTTTTGACACTAACGATTTATTTATCCCTGAGCCTCAGCAGTGAGTTGACTAAATTGAAAGGCGAGGAAAAGCAGCTCAGCAGTGAAATGGCCTCATATGCCGATGTAACGCGAGAAATGACCCAGATAAGAAAGAAAACAAAGGAGATGCAAGATAAATTTGTTGTCATTAAGAATCTTGAAAACCAGAGATCAGGACCGGTCCGGCTCCTGGAGGAAATCGCCACATCAGTTCCAATAGACAGGCTATGGCTTAGCGCCGTCTTGGAAAATGGCGGCAACCTGACCCTTGAGGGAAGCGCCATGGACAATGATACTGTGGCCCTCTTCATGACCAACTTAGAGAAAAAGAAGCAAATAAAATCTGTAGACCTGAAGACTACAAAATTGCAGAATTTTCCCAAGTACAAGCTCAATGCGGCCAACTTTATTTTGGCCTGCAAGACAGTCTTTCACAAGGATAAACCTAAAGCGAAACCCAAGAACGGCCGGTCCGGGAAGAGGCATTAAATGCCCTTAACAAAGAGAATAGAGGGGCGGCCCACCCTGGAAGCCCTTTTCAAAAAAGTCGAAGCGCTGAAAAGGGTCCATAGGATTCTAATCTTTGCAGGAACCCTGTTCCTGTTAGGCGGCCCCTTTTTCTATTTTGTTTACATGCCCCATACTGCCGCAATCGACCAGACTGAAAAGGAGATTGCAGGGCTGAAACAGCGCATTGCCCTGACAAAGGCAAAGGCAAAGAATCTGCCGAAGTTCAGAGAAGAGTATGCCCGGGTAGAAAAACAATTTCAAGAAGCCCTCAAGATCCTGCCCGATAAGAGAGAAATACCAACCCTCCTGGCAGGCATAAGCCAGCTCGGTATTGATTCAAAGCTGCAGTTCAGACTTTTCAGCCCGGGCAAAGAGGCGTCACAGGATTTTTATGTTAAGATCCCTGTTTCCATAGAAGTTGGCGGCAAATACAGGGCTGTGGCCCTTTTCTTTGATAAAGTGAGGCGAATGGACCGGATAGTCAACATAACGAATATCTCCATAAAGCCGAAAGCCCCACTCTCCACAGATCTGGTCACTAAGTGTACGGCCATAACTTACAGATTTAAAACCAAGGCCGATGAACTAAAGGAAAAAAAGGATAAGAAAAAGAAGTAGGCATTTCAGAATTGAGGAATTTAGGGATTGAGGGATTTAGGGATTGAGGAATTGAGGAATTGGATGATTGGATGATTGGATGATTGGGGATTGGATGATTGATTCCTGAATGGTTACAACATGGCAAACTGTAAAAAAAATATCATAAGTAGTATCATCTCCATGGTCTGCCTGTTGTTTTTTGTGAGTGCTGCCGACGCCAATCCTTCCAAAGAGATTCCCGGGGTGGTGTATAAGGAGATGCGCCCTCCAAAAACCCCTTTTGATCCCGGCAGGATCCCCGACCCCTTTCTCTCCTATCTTGTAAAGCGCGGCCAAGAGCTTTCCGCAAAAACCCAGGATGACAAAAAGAAAGCACTCGAGGCTGAAGAGAGATTGAAACAGCAGAAACTCGCAGCGGCAGAGAAGTTAAAAGCCCTCAAGAAAGCCAAAACCGAGCTGCAAAAAATGGGTCTTTCGCAGTTGACCCTGACCGCAATCGTTAAGGCCGGGGATGTAGCATGGGCCATGGTCAGGGATTCGACGGGTAGGGGATTTGTGCTAAAAAAGGGGACCTACATCGGAACAAACGGTGGCGTGGTGTCAAGAATAGCAATTACCGAGAAAAAAATAATCATAAAGGAGCCTTATTTGGAGAAAGAAATCTATATAAAATACAAACCGGTTGAAATGGAGCTGCCGGACCAGGTTTATGAGTGAGGATTTAGGGATTGAGGGATTGAGGGATTTGAGAATTAGAGGGTCAGAGGATAAAAGGATGAAAAGGAAAGTCAGGCTGATTATCTTGCTCATTTTTGTGGTATGCGGGTTGGCATTTACGAGCGCAGCAGGCGAAGAGAACGCCCTCTCCATCAACGAGGGGACCGACAAACTCGCCCTGTCTTTGATGAAAGAGATTGCAACAAAATATTTCGACGCGAAGAAGAGGCCCGTAATAAAAGTCGCTGTTTTTGACTTTACAGACCGGAATGGCGATGTAACCGTCGGTTCGAAGTATATATCAAACCGGATCAAAATCGCATTCGGCAGCAGTCCTCAATTCGCGTTACTGTCGGTTCAGGAGTTTGAGAAAAGCGGCTTCTTGGTCTATGCAGACGAATTTGAGAAGAACAATCGTCTGAGAGACCGGATAGTGGGTGAGATGAAATCGGATGTGTATGTTTTTGGGCAAATTGATACTTCGGGGGGGGCAAAGGTTGCCTGTCAGGTTGACCTCTGGGGGCTTAAGCCCCCATTTGACGATTTCAGCAATATCGAAAACCTCAAGGAACTGAAAGAGACAGAAAAGGGTCTGACAGAGGAAATCTTGGCCCCCCTGCCGTGGAGGGGGAACCTCTCTTCTTCAGGTCTCGACTTTTTCAACCATGTCCTGCTTAAAGGGATTGACGAAAGCGTGGACATCGCCGCGCGCGGAAACCTCGGTGAAGTCATCTTTCTGTCACAGCCCATATGTGACGACCTGAACCTTTCGTGGCAGGTGAGGGCCGACGGCCTGGTATATGACGTCAGAAAGGAGAGAGATGCGGGGAGCCTGCGCAACCGTACCGGTCAGATCATGCAAAGCCGGGTAAAAGATGTTCAAACCTTGAAGGAACTCAGTTACATTATTAAAAATTTCGGTCTTGTCGTAAAGGACGCGGAGGGGGCCGCCTACCAACTTCAATCCTACATTATCCCCGAAAAGAGCGATTTCTACTTTGTTCCGTACCGGCTGGAAGGGACCGGGCTCCGTTTTATGTATCTCTGGAGCAAGAGTGGCAGGAGCACGAATCCGTCTCCCCATGAAACCGGTAAGGGGTGGAAGCTTTATGTGGCTGACCAGGATTTCAAGAATATAATGCCCGTAGGCAACCACACGGCAACAGCCACCTTTGAGCCGATGGCCGAGAGCGAATACGGCACCAAGAAGCCCAGGGCAGAGTTTGTCAGCAGGTTCAAGTTCTCTGTCAAACCGGGTCTGAATATATATGTAATTAACTATGTTTACAGAAGGGACCAGCCGGAGATCTTTGTCCGGCGTCTTGAAATAGAGGGGTCTAAGGATCAACCGGTGAAGGGGATAAAGAGGATAACAGAGATCTACAGGGTGTATGGAGGGGAGTAAACAGATGAACATCGAACATCGAACATTGAACATCGAGTTTTGAATGGGAAAAACAGCAATGTTCCGAAATCATAATCTTAATCATAATCTTAATCTATCTAACAGGGTCTAAAGATGCCTAAAATCTTTGATCATGAAAAACTTCATGTGTACCAAGCTTCCATCGAGTTTCTTGTATGGCTTGAGAAGATATTGGAGCGCATTCCAAAGAGACCCGCTGTTTATGACCAACTTGATCGGGCTTCAACATCCATTCCGTTGAACATAGGGGAAGGGAACGGCAAATTTACACAACGTGATCGGTGTAGATTCTTTGATATTGCACGCGGCTCTGCTCTTGAATGTGCGGCGGCTTTGGATGTCCTGTCAGCTAAAGCCATATTGCCGGAAAATGAAATAACGCCCGGCAAGGAAATCCTGCTCAAAATTGTCTCAATGCTTGTTGGTCTAATAAAAAGTAATTCGGCAGATAGGATTTATGAATCTCAGGCAGAGTATGGATGTGATTATGATTAAGATTATGATTATGATTAAGATTATGATTAAGATTATGATCACTATGATGCTCCGGCTGGCCGGTGAGGAGGATGCATAGATGGATTTGAATCTGGGCAGGGTTTTACGGAGGAGGCTTGGCCTGTTCCTCTATATTTTGGGGTTTCTGATCAGCGGATGTTCGACATCTCCTGAAACCAAGGTGGGTGTGGCGGACAAGACCCCTGGCGTGGCAGTCATAGAGTCTGTACAAAGCGACGCAACTCCTAACCAGGCCATTATCACCTTTGTCTGTTCAAAAAAAACGACTCATGGAGATCCCTTTGCTGTGGCGAATCCCGCCCGGATATGTTTTGACATCAAGGGGACCCTGGCCAGGGATCTTCCCGACCTAATAAAGCTCAAGGCAGGCCCTGTAAAGGAAATCCTCATCAAAGAGAAAGAGGGTGGTAATGCCGGGGTAGTGGTGTATTTCCGGCATGAGGTGAACCATTCTCGCCTAATAAAGAGAGGAAAGGATATTGTGCTCGAAGTGACCCCGAAGGTGCTGGAAAAGGGGGCACTGGAAAAAGGGGACGCGGCAACCATCTCTCTGGCCCAAATTTTAGATGTAACAGTCACCCAGCGCAAAGGAAATCGGACGCGTCTCAGTGTCAAGACGGACAAAGAGGTAAAGTTTGACGTGAAATTAGACAGGATGGTCCTGCTTATCGACCTGAAGAACGGCTCAATACAACCTGATCTGATGAAAGAGCTCGATTCCGAACATGCTGAAGGGGCCGTCAACCGTGTTAACGCCTTTTATTCCGCCTTAGATCATCACGTATCCCTGAGGATCATGCTAAGAAAACTGATCCCGTACCACATTACTCAGGATGGAAAGGTGCTGAATATCGATTTTGACGCCGTGCCCGGGGAGATTCCCCTCGTTGCCGGCCAACCTGCTACAAAGACGCCGCTGACGAAGGCTGAACCCTCAACGGTAAAAAGGACCGCTGAAAAAAATAAAGGATCAGTGCCGGCTGAAACCCTATCCAGGGCCGGGTTGTTCGAGGCAACATCAAAACAGTATGCCGGCGAGAGGATGGGCTTCGATTTCGTGGATACCGACATCAGGAATGTCCTCCAGCTAATCTCTGAAGTGGCAGGGATAAATATCGTCTGGGGAAGCGATGTTGAGGGCAAGATATCGATGAAACTCGATAACATACCCTGGGATCAGGCCTTGGAAATGATACTCAGACCCAACGGCCTCACCTATCAGATCGAAGACGATGTTCTCTGGGTGGTCCCCAAGGAAAAACTCCGTGATATGGAGATCAAGGAAGGAAAGAGGAAAGGGGCCCTGTTAGCGGCAAAGAGACTCCAGGGGATCTTTGAAGCCAAGACTGTCGAATTCATAACCCTGAGACATAGAAACGCTCATGACGTTTATACCCTGTTGGTAGGCGGCGAAATGGATGTAAAAGAAGTAGTTAACGGCAAATTAATAATTAAAAAGAGGATAATTGCACCCCTCCTCGATATCGAAATAGCTCAGTCCGAAGAGCAGGAAGAGGGGGAGGAAGAAAAAGGGAAAAGAACAAGGATCGTTACAAAAGATCTGTATCTCACTTATGACGCAGGCACAAACGTTATCGCTGTTAACGGTGTCAGGTCA
>Ga0307424_1000788_pt1 | contig 16754 bp, 12 predicted proteins | sample SalMarWE160320MG_FD_202157 | JGI IMG/M metagenome (GOLD analysis project Ga0307424, IMG submission 202157) | Salt marsh sediment microbial communities from the Plum Island Ecosystem LTER, Massachusetts, United States - WE1603-20 | ecosystem: Environmental > Aquatic > Marine > Intertidal zone >... | reverse complement strand
CGTCCTGCTGGGGTACTTCACACCGGAGGTCGGGCTGAGCCGGGCCCAGATCACCACGGTCGCCAGCTTCGCCCTGCCGATCTTCCTGCTGACCACGCTGTGCTACCTGCTGTTACGCCGCGAGGTGCATCCACTGCGCCAGGTCAACGGCCGGCTCGAGTCCCTGCTGAACCGCGACACACCGGCCACGGCCAGGTACCAGCCCGACGCAGACATGCAGGCATTCATCGGCCGCTGCAACCAGTTCATCGAGGTCGCACAGTCGCGCATCCAGCGCCTCGAAACCGACCGCTCGAAACTGGAGACCTCGACCAAGCTGCTCAGCTACCGGCGCACGCGTATCGAATCCGTGCTGCAGTCGTTCCCGGACGGGCTCGTGGTGCTGGACGAGGGCGGGGCCGCCATTCTGTGCAACAGTGCGGCTACCCGGCTGCTGGACGTGCCGGCAGACAGGATCGTCGGCCACAGGCCGGGAAAATGGTGCAACGAGCGCGGGTTATTGCAGTTCCTGATGCACGTAAGCGGTGAAAACAACCAGGGCCTCCGCGTCGAGTCACTGGAATTCGCGCCCGCCGCCATGCCGGACAAGACATTTGCGGTAACGTCCTGCCCCATGTTTTCGCCGCAGGACTCCACGATCCTGACCGGGACCCTGCTGGTGTTCCGCGATGTCAGTGAGAACAAGCTGGTCAGGAACATCGGCGCCGAGTTCGTCGCACACGTGTCGCACGAGCTCAAGACACCGCTCAACGTGCTGTCCATGTACAGTGAGATGCTGCAGGGCGAGGACGGCAAGGACCCGGCCTTCCGTATCGAGGCCGCCAACGTGATCCATGACGAGGTCGAGCGCGTGGCGCTGCTGATCAACAATATTCTCAGCATCACCAAGATCGAGAGCGGGACCATTGCCATCGAGCGCAAGCGCGTGCGCTTGCGGGAACTGCTCGAGGACACGTTCAACGCCTGTGCGCGCAGCGGTCACGGCAAGCGACTCGGCTTCAAGCTTGACCTGCCCAGGGACATCAGCCCGGTGGCACTGGACAAGGAGCTGATCCGCATCGCCATCAACAACCTGCTGACCAACGCGATCAAGTACAGCAACGACGACGGCCTGGTACGCCTGGCGGCGGAAGAAATCGAGCAGACCGTGCGGATCACGGTGCAGGACACGGGTATCGGCATTGCCGCCGAGGAGCAGGAACACATCTTCGACAAGTTTTACCGCTCGCAAGGCCCCGCGATGGAAGGCCGCAGCGGGCATGGCCTGGGCCTGGCGCTGGTACGGGAAATCGTCCACCTGCATCACGGCACCCTGACGGTCCGGAGCACGCCCGGCGCGGGGTCCGAGTTCGTCATCGAGTTCAACAAGGAATCCGGTCTCCTGAAGGAGGCGGTATGAGCACGAAACGCATCCTGCTCGTGGACGATGAGCCGCATGTCATCCGCATCCTGAAGCTGGCCCTGTCGCGCGCCGGCTACGCGGTGGACGATTCCGGTGACGGCAGGAAGGCCCTGGAGAAGGTGCTGGCCAGCCCGCCCGACGTGCTCATCTGCGACATCGATATGCCGCACATGAACGGCATCGAATTGTGCCGGAACATCATTGAGAAGCTGCCCGGGCGGAAATTCAACATCCTTGTCCTGACCGCCCGTGCGGAAGACGAGTTGCGCGGCCGGCTGCGGGCATTCGGCAACATCGGTTTCCTGGAGAAACCGGTCAGCATCAAGCGCCTGCTCGAGATTCTCGAGCGGCATTTCCAGCCGGACATACCAGGGGATGACGAGGCATGTCTGTCGAAACGCTGAGCGGACTCGAACTCGAGCCGTATTTCGCCCTGTTGCAGCAGGCATACCCCGACGCAGCCGGGTTCTGGCTGTGCAACGCCACCGGTGAAGTACTGGTTGCCGGCCCCGACGGCATGCCGGAGCCGCCGTCCCTCGCACCGCCGGCGGAGGCAGCGGTCGCGGACGACCCGGATGTACGCAGCCGCGTGCGGGTCGGCGACAGCGGCAGCACCTGGAGCTGCGGGATCCATGACCATGCCGACCGGCTGGCGGGCATGCTGGTCGGCCACTTTCCGGCCCGCGACCAGCCGGAACCGGCCAGCCTCGTGCGGATTGCCGGGCTGATCGGCAATGAATATCGCCTGCAGCAGGAACTGAATGACATGGCCACGGAACTGTATGTTCGTTACGAGGAACTCAATCTCGTCTACGACTCGCAGGACCGGTCCACGGGCTTCATCCACAACCACGACAACATCCGCCACCTGCTCGATCACTACATTGAACATGTCGATGTCGACCTGGTCGCCCTGATCTGCCCGCAACAGGAACAACGGCTGTGTGCCACGGGCGAGTCCGGCAACGCCTGGAACACGGACGAAGTGATGCACTGGCTTGAACAGGACCTGCTGCCGGTGATGCACCGGAGCAAGGCCGGGATCCTGGACAACAGCCCGGACGGGGGATGTTATGCCATCCACTGCAAACTGCTGGCCTTCCCGCTGCTCAACAGCCGGGCACAACTGGAAGGCATGTTCGTGTGCCTGAACCAGCCGCACCGGAAGGACTTCTACAACAGCGATCGCAGCCTGCTGGCAGTGATCGCGCACAAGATCGAGAAAATCAACCAGCTCAATTTCGATTCACTGACCCACCTGATGAACCTGCAGCCGTTCCGCCACGCCCTGCAGCATGCACTGGAACAGCCGGACCCGGCGGACATCCCGCTCTGCCTGCTGGACGTCGACCTCCACCAGTTACGTGTCGTGAACGACAATTACGGTCGCACGGCCGGCGACCATGTCATTGAACACATCGCCGGTATGCTGACCGGCAGCCTGCGCAGCTCGGACATCATCTGCTACAAGGGAGAGGGACGCTTCTCCGTGCTGCTGAAACAGTGCAACGCCGACCAGGCACGGATGATCGCCCACAAGCTCGCCGAACGCGTCAGACAATCCAGTATCGAATGGTACGGCAACCGTATCGATGTCCTGATCAACACGGGGATCACCCCGGTCGATAATGGCGGCTACAGTGTCGACGACTTGCTGGAAACCGCGGAACTGGCGCGCCTGACCGCCAGGAAGGGCGGCAGTGAGCAGATCCAGCTCTACCGTCCCGACGACGCGGAGCTGCTGGCCCACCGGCAGGACATGCAGATCGTCACCCGGGTCCGGGAGGCCATGCGTGACGATTCCCTGCTGCTGTATTGCCAGACCATCCAGCCGGTCGCAGCCTCCCGGGAACGCTACCACATGGAGATCCTGGTACGCATGAGCGGTAAAGACGGGTCGATCATCCGGCCCGACCAGTTCATCCAGGTGGCTGAGAAGTTCGGCCTGATGATGCAACTCGACCGCTGGGTCATCAATGCCACCCTCGCGCATCTGGCCGCCGCCGGTATCCGCTCCGGCATCACCTCGATCAACCTGTCCGGCCAGTCCCTGGCCGACACCCAGCTGGGGGATTTTATCGAGCACAAGCTGCAGGAACATGCCATCGCACCGGCAAGCATCTGCTTCGAGGTGACCGAAACGGTCGCCATCGGCAACCGCCAGGTGGCGCTTGGCATGATCAACCGGCTGCGCACACTCGGCTGCCGCTTCTCGCTCGACGACTTCGGCACCGGTCTGAGTTCGTTCAGCTACCTGCGCGAGCTGCCGGTCGACTTCGTCAAGATCGACGGCTCCTTCATTCGGGAAATACTGCACGACCAGGTTGCCCATGCGATGGTCGCCTCGATCATCCAGATCAGCCATATCATGGGACTGTCCACGGTAGCGGAGTACGTCGAAAACCGGGAGCTTGCCGACCGCCTGCGCATGATGGGCGTCGATTACCTGCAGGGCTACGGCATCCACCAGCCGCAGCTGCTGCAGGACTACCTCGCCGCGATCCCCGGCAGCCGCACGGCCACGAGGGCCGGATAATGTACCTCGTCCCGCCCGGCCCCGGCCGGCACCGGCCGCCGGCCCGGAGGATGCGTCCATGAACGCACCGCAGCCCGCCGCAAACCCGCAGGACGTGCTGCGTACCCGGGTCGGGGTGACCACCCTGCTGGCACCGCGCTCATCCCTGCTGAACGCCGCCGATATCGAGCTGCTGATCGCCGCGGCCGGTGACTGCCTGCGGCTTGGCGACACCCGACTGGTGGTGGATCTCGGCTCGGTACGCACCCTGAACAGCATTGCCCTCGAGGCCCTGGTCGACCTGCAGGAGCGGGCGGTACGCCACGGTGGCTGGCTGAAACTGACCAACGCCAACACCCTGGTCACCGACATCCTGCGCATTACGGCCTTCGAGCGCTACGTCCCGGTCATGGACCGGGAACAGCCGCAGGCGCCGGCCGGGACGCAGACCCGGCAGCGCCTGGGCGACATCCTGCTGGAACGCGGACTGCTCACCGAGGAACGCATCACCGAGGCGATCGCGCTGCAGAGCCGCTCCAACCGGCGCCTCGGCCAGATCATCATCGAGAAGGGCTGGGTATCCGAGCAGAGCATGCTGGAAGCGCTCGGCGAACAGCTCGGGGTCCCGTGCATACGGTTGCGCACCGGCATCTACGACCCGGATGTCGTGCCGCTGGTCAGCCCGCGCATGGCCAAGCGACTGCAGGTGCTGCCGCTGCAGAAGCTCCGCGGCACCCTGTTCCTGGCGACTTCCGACCCGCAGGCCATCCCGGTATTCGATGAAATCGAGCAGTTCACCGGCTACCAGATCAAACCGGTCATTGCCCTGCACGAGGAGATCCAGAACGCCTTCGCCGATGCCTTCTCCGGCAAGACGGACAGTCTCGAACTGGCCGGAGATGTCGACGCCGACTTTGCCGTGGTCGAGAACCCGGTCCGGGACGACTATGCCGTGATCGACGAGATGGCGGAAGGCAGCCCGATCATCAACCTGGTCAACTCGCTGATCCAGCGCGCGATCCGTGACGGTGCCAGCGACATTCACATCGAACCCTCTCGCCACATGACGCGTATCCGCTACCGCATCGACGGCGTGTTGTACGAGGTCACCACGCTCAGCGCCGAATACCACCCGGCGATCGTCTCGCGCCTCAAGGTGATGGCCAACCTGGATATCGCCGAGCGGCGCATGCCCCAGGACGGCCGCATCCAGGTACACACCCGCGGTCGCGCGGTCGACCTGCGCTTCAGCTCCCTGCCGGGGCTGTTCGGGGAGAAGATCGTACTGCGCGTACTGGACAAGAACCACGCACTGCTGGACATCGACCGGCTCGGTATGAGCAGCGACAACCTCGCTCTGTTCAAGTCCCTGCTCGACAGCAGCAACGGACTGATCCTGGCTACCGGGCCGACCGGCAGCGGCAAGACCACCTCGCTGTATGCGGCGCTGAACTATCTGAACAGCATGGAAAAGAACATCGTCACGATCGAGGACCCGGTGGAATACCAGCTCGATATCGTCAACCAGAACGAGGTGCATGACAGTATCGGCCTCGGTTTCTCGACCATCCTGCGCCATACCCTGCGCCAGGATCCGGACATCATCATGGTCGGCGAAATCCGCGACCGGGAAACCGCCGAAATCTCGATCCAGGCGGCACTCACCGGTCACATCGTGCTGTCCACCCTGCATACCAACCACGCAATCGGTGCAATCTCCCGCATGATCGAAATGGAGGTCGAGCCCTACCTGCTGTCGTCCGCCCTGATCGGCGTGGTGGCGCAACGCCTGGTGCGTACCATCTGTCCGGCCTGCAAGACCCAGTACCTGGCGGAACCGGAGCTGGCCGCACGCTTCGGCTGGAGCGGCCAGGTACAGCTGGCGCGCGGCCGCGGTTGCAGCGAATGCTATGACTCCGGCTATCGCGGCCGCATGGGTATTCACGAAGTGCTCCGGATCGACGAACCGCTGCAGCGCCTGCTTACCACCAATCCCGGCCGTGACGAACTCAATGCCTGTCTCAGGGAACGCAACTTCCGGAACCTGCACGCAGACGGTCTCGAGCACGTACGCATGGGCAGGACCACGCTGGAAGAAGTGGCGCGCGTCGTCAACGCCTAGGACCCGCCGGCATGCCCATCGAGATCAGCATCGAACAGCAGGCCGCAGACAAGCCCACCGGCCCGGGTGCACACCGGCCACGCCGGCTGCTGCGCAACCGGCGTCCCGGCACCCAGGACCGGATCTTCTTCACGGAGCAGCTGGCGCTGCTGCTGGAGACCGGTACCCCGCTGCACACCGCGCTCGGTGCGATCAGCGGGCAGCTCGCCAGTCCCGGCATGCGTACCATCGTGGAAGGCCTCCGGGAAATGGTCACCAATGGCAGTTCCTTTTCGCACGCGCTTGCCCGCTATCCGGAGCTGTTTCCGACCAGCTACGTGAAACTGGTTGCCGCTGCCGAGGAAGGCGGCTTTCTGGACAACGTGCTGACGGAACTCAGGAACATGGACGAGAAGCGTGCCGAACTGCGCCGCACGGTGCTGTCCGCACTGTCCTACCCCGCCTTCCTGATCTGTTTCTCGCTGTTCGTGGTCATCTTCGTGCTGGTGGTGGTATTCCCGAAGTTCGCGGACATGTTTGCCCGTATCGCGGACCGCCTGCCGGTCACCACCCTCGTCCTGATGCGGGTGAGTCATTTCCTGAACCATTACTGGCCGCTGCTGCTGGCCGGCCTGGTCGCAGGTACCGCCCTGCTGGTGTGGTGGCTGAAAAGCGCCGCGGGCGGGGCCGCACTCGACCGTGCGCGGATGTCGTTATTCGGCGTGCGGGAGATCTACATCCGCATTTACCTGATCCGGTCGCTGCGACTGCTGGCGCTGTCACTGGGCAACGGTGTCAGCGTGCCGGACGCGCTGCTGGCCTGCCGTGAGGTGGTGCAGAACCGGGTATTCCGCACATTCCTCGGTTCGATCGAGACCCGGGTCAACGATGGTGGCGGCTTCGCCGCGTCCTTCCAGGAAGCCCGCTTCATCCCGCCCATGGTCAGCCAGATGGTGACCACCGGCGAGGAGACCGGCCGACTGCCGCTGGTGCTGGGCCGCATCGCTGACCACTACGAGCGCGAACTGGCGCGGACCCTGGCGGCGTTCTCGCGTCTGGTGGAGCCGGTGATGCTGATCATCATGGGTGGCGTGGTCGGCCTGATCGTCAGCTCGCTGATCCTGCCGATCTTCAAGCTCTCACAGGCAGTGCACTGATGCAGTGCGGGGCACACGACACCGAACTGACGTCCTGGCAGCCCGTCTCCCCAAGACCGGTTAAAGGCCGCACGGTCTTACGCCGATAAGCCGTTCACAGCAACGGAATTCTTTACTCTTCAAGCGAGGCTGGACATGACATTGCACATTCCGAGCAACCGGCAACGTGGTTTCACCCTGGTGGAACTGCTGATCGTTGCCATCATCCTGGCCATCCTGGCAGCGATCGTGGTGCCGCAGTTTGCCTCCACGACCGATGACGCGCGTTCCGCCGCCCTGCGCTCGAACCTGGCCGGCATCCGCAGCGCCATCGACCTGTATACGCAGCAGCACGGCGGGGTCCTCCCCGGCTCCAGTGCAGCCTCGGGTGGAACCTGCAGCGGCACGGCGGGTACCGGCGCCGCCGACAGCGCGGCGGCGGTGAATGAACAGCTGCGGTATTACTCGAACGTCCAGGGCCAGACCTGCAGTATTTCCGATGACCCTGCCGGTGGCGTGGTGGAATATCCCTTCGGCCCCTACATCAAGGCCGACATCCCGGCCAACCCGGTCACCGGCGTCACCACCGTCACCGTCGTCACCAGCGGTGACCTGGCCATGCGTGCCCCGGCCGGCACCGCCACGGGCGGCTGGCGCTACGACGACACCTCGGGCAAGTTCATCGCGGATGATGCCACCGGCGTGGACGGCAACGGCACCAACTACGACCTGTACTGAATGTTCACCGTGACCGCGACGGGTACACCAGAGTCCGATGAGGCAGTTGCGTAGTCATGGCGTAACCCTGGTCGAACTGCTGATAGTGATCGCGATCCTGGGGATTGCCGCGGCCGTGGCAATCCCCTTTTTGTCCGCCACACGGCCGTACCAGGTCGAGCTGGCCAGCAGCGGCTTCGCAAACGCCATCGAGTATGCCCGCAGTGAGGCCATGCGCACCGGCCAGCCGTACGGGTTCACCCTCGACGTCAGCACCCAGCGGGTGCGCGTGTTCCGGGCCGACACCAGCAGCACCCCGCCGACGCCCGTCTACGACGTGTATAACCCGGTCAGCCGGCAGCTCTACGACGTGCAACCCGGCACCAGCCAGTTCGATGCGCTGGACGCGGTGAGCGCCGCGCCGAAGTACCGGGGGAACTGCCTGGATACCCGCAACACCGTATTCGATGCGCATGGCGTGGCATACTGCAACAACCCGGGCAGCATCCTGTTGCAGGATCTGCTGGTCACCTTCCGTCTCGGCGGTCTGCAGCAGCAACTGAGGCTGGACGGCGTCAGCGGCATGGTCAGCATGCCATGAGATCCTGCCCAGGCCGGCCAGCACACCGATCCCGGTCACGGCAGCGCGGGCTCGCCTACCTGGAGGTCGTGCTGGCCACGCTGCTGATCATGCTGGCGCTGGCGCCGGCGCTGGATGCCCTGCAACCCGCGACCACCGCTGCCGGGATCGTCCAGGATCGCCTGATCGACCACTACTACCTGACCGGCAAGCTGGAGGACGTGCTGGGGCAGCCCTTCGGAGTGCTGGCGCGCGCCGCCGCCGCGGCCGCCAGCCGCAGCACACCCAGTTCGCTGTCCGACACCGTTACCCGCACGGACGGTCAGCGACTCACGCGCAACGTCTACCTCGCGCAGTACGATGCGGACAACGCCGACAAGGACAATGACCCGTTCAGCGGTGCCGATGCCGGCCTGCTCTGGATCCGTGTCGAGATCCCGGAGTCCGGGCAGGCACTGGAGAGCCTGCGCAGTGAATAGGCGCACCGGAACGCCCGCCGGAGAAGCCGGCTTTACGCTGCTCGAGCTGCTGCTGGCAATGGTACTCGGCGCCCTGCTGCTGGGCGCGCTGGCCGATGTCAGCCGGCAGACGCTGGCAACCCACGACAGTGTCGATGCCCGGCAACGCCTCAATCGCGCGGCCCTGGACGCCATGCAGCGGATCACCCGGGCGGCCGCCGCCAGCCCCGGCCTGCTGCTGCCGCTGCAGGACAACCCCGCCACGGCAGGCAACGCGGAAAACATCCGCTCCGTGCTGGCCATGCGCATGGATCCCGCGACCGATCTCGACGGCAACGGGGTGCCGGATGCCGACAACGACGGCGACGGCCGGATCGACGAAGATCCGCCGGCCGACGCGACGAACGACGCGGCGCCGGGCATCGTCGGCATCGACGATGACAACGACGGCACGGTGGATGAATCCGGTATCACCGCTTCGGACGACGAGTCCGCCACGGTCGATGACGACCCCGTGAACGGAGTGGACGACGACGGCGACGGCAGCGTCGACGAGGACCCGGGCGCCGATGCCAACGGCGACGGCTGCCCGGGCATCTGCGGGGTCGACGACAACGGTGACGGGACCGTCGACAACGGCAGTGTCAATGACGACGACGAGGACGGCCGCAGCGACGAGGACTGGATCGACCCGCTGGTGTTCTACCAGCGCGGTACGCAACTGATCCTGCGTACACCGGTGCCGTGGGATCAGGACGGCAACGGCCAGGTGGACGGCCGGGATTTCGTGGAATCCGTGCTGACGGACCGGCTCGAGACGTTCCGCGTGGAGCGCCTGCCCGACAGCGCGGCAGGCAGCGTGCTGGTGGAGGTCACGCTGACGCTGCACGATACCCGCAGCGGAGAACGCATGACGGTCAGCAGCCGGATGCGCATCGGGAGCGGTACATGAACGGCCGGCACCGGTCCCCGGGTTTCGTGCTGCTGCCGGTGGTATTGCTGCTGGCGTTGCTGGCGGTAATCGGCTACCTGTACAACCAGGCCGGCGCCCTGCAGGGCCACCTGGTCAGCGGCGGCGAGGAAATGGACCAGGTGCGCTACGTCACCGAGGCGGGCCTGAACCATGCACTGGCGCGGGTCCGTATGGCCGGCTGCGGACCCTATACCGATCTCACGAACGAACCGTTCGGCACGGCGCACTACACCACGACCCTGGTGACCAACAACGTTGGCAGTACCCTCTCGACCGTGCGCGTGCCGGTCACGGACGATGCCTGGATCGAGCAGAACAACGCCGGCACCAATCACGGCAGCGACAACACCCTGCAACTGGGCAGTAACCTGCTGGGCATCGCCAGCAGCTGGCCCGTGATCCGCTTCGATATCGGCAACGCCGGTATCCCGGCCGGTGCCAGCGTGGTTTCCGCGGTCGCGTATCTCTACGCGGAACAGTTCACGCATAACCTGCCGGTGACCGTACACCGGTTGACCGCTGCCTGGGACGAAAGCACGGTCACCTGGAACAATATCAGCAGCCGCTACGATGCGACCGCCTCAACCTCCATTCCCGCCGGCACGGCCACCGGGCAGTACGTGGCGCTGAACCTGACCGGGCTGGTGCAAAGCTGGCTGGCCGGTGCACAACCCAACTACGGCATCGTGCTGCGGCCGAACCTGCTGAACGCCGGGCAAGTTTCCCGCTATGCCAGCAAGGAGGACAGCAATACGGCCGTACAGCCGTACCTGTCCATCACCTATAGCGACGGCGCGCTGGCCGACCGGGCCACGCTCACCGCAACCGGTGTACTGGCCTCCGGGACTCGTGACACACTCGTGCGCACAAACGTCCCGCTCTATCAGCCGCCCACGACCCGCGTCGTGCAGTTCGGCACCGAACTGCGCGACACCTCGGTACGCGGCACCAATCCCGACCGCAACTACGGCGCAGACAAGAAACTGTACGTGGATGGAGGTTTGAACGTCCGCAACAGCCTGCTGGCGTTCGATCTTGCCCGGCTCGTCCCGCCCGGAGCGCACGTCGATGCCGCCCGTCTCGACCTGTACCTGTCCGGCGCTACGACCATGAACAGCGGCGTGCTCGACCTGCACCGGGTCACACGGCCCTGGACAGAGGGCATCCAGGTCAACGTTGCCCCGGGTCCCGAGGGTGGCGCCACCTATAACAGCGCGGACGGCACGACCAGCTGGACCACGCCCGGCGGCGATTTCGCTGCCGCGCCGTTCGCCAGTGTCACCGACAACGATGCCGGCCCGCACTGGATCGGCTGGGACATCACCGACCAGGTAAATGACTGGCTCGCCGGCACACCCAACCTGGGCCTGCTGCTGCGCGCCGGCAACAGCGGCGTGAGCGGCACTACCTTTGCCAGCAGCGATGAAACCGATCCCACGCTGCACCCGATGCTGACCCTGGACGTCGCCTGCACCTGCGGCGTGGTCTGCCAGGCACCCGCCGGCAACGGCCGGCTGCTGCTGGTGGTGGACGACCCCGGCGCCCTGCGTGCCGCCGACCTGCAGAAAAGGGCCCTGTTCGAATCCTGGGGCTACACGGTGACCCTGCTCGACGATGACACGAGCCAGGCGGGGGTGAGTACGGCACTGGCCAACGCGGATGCGGTGTATGTCTCCGACTCGGCGTCCGCGACCGCCGTCGGCAACAAGCTGACCAATACCACCAGGGGCGTAATCAACGAGAAGGCCGGGCTGCTGGCCAGCCTGGGTATGGCCGGCGGTGGCAGCCAGAGCGTGACTGACCGTATCGAGGTCACTGACAACACACATTACATCACCGCCCTGTTCCCGCTCGGGACGCTCCCGCTGAGCGACGCAGGCATGGAGAACACCGTCATCACCGGCAGTCCCGCCGCGGGGCTGCAGTCTCTCGCCACGATCGGTGGAGCCACCGGGCTGGCGGTGCTCGACACCGGCGCCACGCTTTACCCGAGCGGCACTGCGCCGGGCCGGCGCGTCCAGTTGCCGATCGGCCGCATCGATTACTTCAACTGGGATCACCTCAACAACAACGGCCTGTTGCTGGTGCAGCGCGCGATCCAGTGGGCCGTCGACGGGGTACCGGCCGACCCGGGGATCAAGGTGTACTGGACCGATGACGTCGCCGACAAGATCCAGCGCGCCGATGCCGACGGCAGCAACGTCGAGGACGTGCTGACCGGGCTGAACCGGCCCACCGGTCTCGACCTCGACACCGTCAACGGCAAAATCTACTGGACCAACGGCCTGCAGGTCCAGCGTGCCGACCTCGATGGCAGCAATATCGAAACCCTGTATACGGACTCCGGCAACACCTTCGACATCAAGGTCGACGCCAGTGGCGGCAAAATGTACTGGACTCACGACAACGGCTCCAGCCTGGTGAAACGTGCCAACCTCGACGGCAGCGGTGTCGCCACCATCAACAATTCCATGAACAAGCCATCCTACTTCACCCTGGCCCCGGCGCAGAACGACGTCTACTACACCAATTTCGGGGACGGCAACGTGACACGAACCAATCTCAACGGTGGCAGCGTCACTACGCTGGTCACCGGGCCGGACGGCGCCGTCGGCAACGCCGTGGACCTGGCCGGCGGCAAGCTGTACTGGACCGGCGGAGCCAGCAATGACTGGATCAAACGCGCCAACCTGGACGGCAGCAACGCACAGACCATCGTCAGCGGACTGAACGCACCGCAGGACATCGCCTATGACAGCGACCACGACCGCATCTACTGGGTCGACGCCCTCAACCATGTCGTGCAGCGCGCCAACGCCGATGGCAGCAACGTCGAGACCATCGTCAGCGGCCTGGCACGCCCGCGCGGCATCGCCGTGGTCAGCGCCGCCGCCGTGCCGCCGACCGGTGGTGGTGGCGGCGGTGGCGGTGGCGGCGGTGGCGGCGGCGGTGTGCCCGGCTGTAACGGGACCTTCCGTGATGAATTCAATAACCTGGACTATTCGGGCAATGACGGCACCCTGGCCTGGGGCGGCGACTGGCAGGAAGTGAACGAGACGGACGGTCCGCGGCGCGGCGACGAGCAGGTTGCCCCGGACCCGACCGCCTGGTCGACACCGGGCACCAACCAGGCGCGGGTGCGCGACAACGACGGCGGTGGCGAAGGTCTGCAGCGCGCACTCGATCTCAGCGGTGCCGGTACGGCCACGCTGTCGCTGTACTACCGCCGCAACGGTCTGGACAGCAGCAGCGATTACGTGGCCGTGCAGATGTCCACCAACGGCAGCACCGGCCCCTGGACCGAGGTCACCCGCTTCCAGGGCGGCGGCACGGATTTCGCCTATATCCCGTTCAGCGTGGACGTCAGCGCATTCATTTCCGGTTCCACCGCCATCCGCCTGGTCAGCTCACCGACCCTCGGCCCGTGGGATGACGTGTGGTTCGACAACATCCAGATCCAGTGCACACCATGAAGCGCCGGCATGCCAGAACGTCAGGTCAAGATCAGGGCTGTACTGCCGCTACAGGCAGCAGGCCGCCGGTGTCCGGACTGATACGGTCCCATTCATGTAACCAGGAACCTGCCGAATGCTGAAACAGCTGCGCGAGGCGTGGTGCGCCACCCGGTTTTCCTCCGCGGAGGTGGCCATGTTCGCCCATGGCATTACCCTGGAAGAGGCACGCCGCGGCGTGACCCTGCTGAGCATGGTATTGATGTGGATCTTCGGTGTCAGTGCGCTGCTGTTTCACTTCCTGCATTATGGCAACCACACCATCTACACCTGCATCCTGCTGTCCGTCCTGTCCGGTCACATCATGCTCTCGGCACGCGTCACGCGCGAGTCCGCCACCCTGTACATGCTCGGCACCACGCTGCTGATGATCAGCGGGACCGCCTTCGTACTGCTGGCGCACAGGAGCGGCGAGTTCAACCAGGTGCTGTTTTCCAGCACCGCGCTGTTGTTCATGGTGGCACCGCTGGTTCCCTGGGGCCTGCGCGAAGCCCTGCTGGTCACCGGCCTGATCTACCTGACCTTCACGGTCTCCACGCTGGCCTCCTACCAGCGCTTCGATGCCGAGACGCTCTGGTCACTGCAATTCATCATGCTCAGCGCCGGACTGATCAGCCTGTTGCTGGTCACGCGCAACACCTGCGTGCGCAAGGCCGATCTGCAGACCCGCTTCGAGCTGGTGCAGGCCAACCGCAGGATGTCACACCTGTCCAACAAGGACCCGCTGACCGGTGCCTGGAACCGGCGTTTTCTCAAGAATGTCTTCGACCTGCGCGCGCAGGAATGGCATACGGACGGCAAGACCTTCCATTTCGCCTATTTCGACCTGGACAACTTCAAGCCGATCAACGACAGCTGCGGCCATGAGTACGGCGACGAGGTCCTGCGCAGCGTCAGCCTGCATTTCGCCCTGGCGCTGGGCGAAAGCGGTTACCTGGTGCGCATGGGCGGGGACGAATTCGCGCTGCTGTTCACCGCGGACGCGCCCGAACAGCTGATCGAGGATTGCCTGCAGGCCATCCGTGCCGACCTGCGCCCCAGCGGCCAGTGCCGCCGGCTGCCGGTCGGGCTGAGCGTCGGCCTGGTGAGCGTACCGGTGGGCGTACACCTGCCACAGGACAGCATCTACCGCGAGGCCGACGAGGTCCTGTACCAGGCCAAGGCCCGCAAGCACCTGATGCGGGAAACGGCCAACATCGTCCGTCGCACCCTGGACTCGATCGGCCACGCACAGCCCGCCGGCTAGCCGCTGCCGCCGGCGCCGCACGGCACCGCACTCCTCCCGCCACCGCGTTAAAGACCGGACCGTCTGCTGCCGATGATCAGTAATAGTTTATGTTTGTCAGACAAACACCTACATGGCCCCCGGGTCACGGACCAAGCGGCAGATGGGCGCATTCGCAACAGTCGTGCAACGCTTCCCGCCAGCGCGCAATGCACGTCGCGTGGGACTGATCGGGCTGGAGTGCGCACAGAACGCCGTACACCTCGTCCAGCTGGCCGCCGGCCATGACGGCAGGATCCACCCGCACGCCAGTACCTCGCTGCCCTTTCCGCGGCCACGGAATGAACTGCTGGCCGATACCGCCGGCTTTCGCGACCTGATCCGCGCGGCACTGTCCCGGGACCGGTTTCGCGGACGCGGTATCGTGACCACATTGCCGTCCAGCCAGACCCGCATCATCCCGCTGACCTACTCGGCATCCGCCGACCGGCCGGATGCGGCAGCAATCCTCGAGGCCATGGACGAGCGGCTGGAAGGTCCGCTGTCGGAATACGTCATCGACTACCTGCCGGTACGCCCGGAACAGGGTGCCGGGGATCGCATGGCAATCGTGGCGAGCGCGCGACGCGACGACGTCATCCGTCATCTCGAACTGCTGCGCAAGTGCGGGCTGGAAACGCGCCACCTCGAGATCGGACCGTCCGCCATCCGCCGCCTGGTGAGCGCAGTCAACGCGCCGGGCCAGTACCGTAATGTCCTGGCGATCAACTGCGGGCGTTCCTCGAGCTACCTGACGGTGATTTCCGGGGCACGCCTGCTGTTCGACCAGGAAGTCCGCTTCGGTGAAGCGCGACTGCTGGAATTGCTGGCGAACCGGCTGGACATGCAGGAAGCACAGGTGCGCGAGGTAGTGCGCAGCAACGGGCTGGACCGGCTGGCGCTGGCAACTCCCGGCATGACGGAACTTCCCGATGCGGAGACGGCCGCCACGCTGCAGGAGATCGTCAAGCCGGAGTTCCTGCGGCTGGCCGAGGAAATCAGCCGCATGCTGGTCTACGCTGCCTCCCAGACTCGCGGCGAGGCCGTCAGCCGCATCTACCTGTTCGGCAGCCTGGCACGCTGGCGCGGCGCCGATACGCTGCTCGGTCAGCTGGTGAAACTCGAGGTGCAGACCATTCCCAACCCGCTGCAGGTGTTCCATCAGACGGGAACGGGCGCAGCCGGTGGAGCGCCGGCACAGCCGGAAATTGCCGTCGCCACCGGCCTGGCACTACACGGATTGCTGGAACATGGCTGAGATCGACCTGATCCCCACCGACTACCGCAAGCGGATCTGGCTGCGCGGGCGCGCCCGCGCGGTCGTCGCCGTGACGCTGGTGCTGGGCCTGTTGCAACTGGCAACAGCCGGCCTGATCCATTACCGCTCCGGCACGCTGGATACCCGCGTCGCCGCTCTCGAATCGCGCCAGGCGATCACCCGGCAGCAGCACGCGAAGCTGGCACTGCTCGACACCACCCGCAAGGAACTGGAGAGCCGGCTGGCGCTGCTGGCGGGGCTGCGCGGCGGCGCCGCCGCCCGGACCATGTTCGAGGCCGTCGATCGCGCCCTGGTCAAGAACGAGATCTGGTTCCTCGACTGGGAGTTCAATCGCGACGGCAGCGTGGTGGAGCCGCCAGGGCAGACCGCCAGCAACGGGTATTTCATCATCATCCCGGCCGGCAAGGATGCAAAGAAAAGCGCAGCGTGGAAGATCGATACCAATATGCGCATCCGCGGCCAGGCCAGCGATCATTCCGCACTGTCCCGGTTCGTCCGGCGCATGTACCAGCAACCCGAGATCCAGGACGTCAGGATCATCAACACCGTCCTGGCCACAAACAGCAGGAACGTGAATTTCAATCTTGCCGTGACCGTCAACACCCGGGCAGGCAGCAGCTGATGAAAGCGATCCTGCGCAACACGCCTCCCCGCACCCTGCTGCTGCTGATGGGTTCACTGGCAGTGCTGCTGCTGGCCGCCATCGCCAGCCGCGTGGTCTGGCCACAGTACCGCCACTACAGCCAGGCACAAAGCACACTGCGCATGCTGAACAGCGCACTGGAGCACGGTGACGGGCTGATACGGGAAATGCAGG
>Ga0307424_1000786_pt1 | contig 16780 bp, 9 predicted proteins | sample SalMarWE160320MG_FD_202157 | JGI IMG/M metagenome (GOLD analysis project Ga0307424, IMG submission 202157) | Salt marsh sediment microbial communities from the Plum Island Ecosystem LTER, Massachusetts, United States - WE1603-20 | ecosystem: Environmental > Aquatic > Marine > Intertidal zone >... | reverse complement strand
GGCGGCTGGAGCCTATCCGGAATTCTGTGTGTGAGCCATTCTTTGAGCCATGGGCAAGAAAGGCAAGAAGATGGCATTCGCACCAGAGGTACTGGACGCGCTGTTCGAAGGGTATGAGCGGCCCGAGGATATGCTGGGCCCCGGAGGGATCTTCGATCAGTTGAAGAAGGCGTTGGCCGAGCGGGCCTTGGGGGCGGAGTTGACGGCGCACCTGGCCGAGGAAGCGGCGGCGCCGGCCCCCCGTCGGAATCACCGCAACGGCACCACCCCGAAGACCGTGCAGACGGACACGAGTGCGCTGGATCTGGCGATTCCGCGGGATCGGGCGGGGACGTTCACGCCGCAGCTGGTCAAGAAGTACCAGCGCCGCCTCCCGGGGTTCGATGCGAAGGTGATTTCGCTGTACGCCCGCGGGATGACGGTGCGGGAGATGCAGGGGCACTTGGCGGAGCTGTACGGGGTGGACGTGTCGCCCGGGCTGATCAGCGCGGTGACCGATGCCGTGCTGGACGCGGTCACGACGTGGCAGCAGCGGCCGTTGGCGCCCCTCTACCCGGTGGTGTTCTTCGACGCGCTCCGGGTGAAGATCCGGGACGAGGGGGCCGTCAAGAATAAGGCGGTGTATCTGGCCCTGGGGGTGCTGCCCGACGGGCAGCGTGACGTCTTGGGCCTGTGGATCGAACAGACCGAGGGGGCGAAGTTTTGGCTCCGGGTCATGACCGAGCTGCAGGCGCGCGGGGTCCAGGACATCCTGTTCGCCGTGGTGGATGGCCTCCACGGCTTTCCCGACGCGATCACGAGCGTCTTCCCGCACACGACGATCCAGACCTGCATCGTGCACCTCCTGCGGCACTCCCTGCACTTCGCGACGTGGAAGGACCGGAAGGCCGTGGCGGCGGCGCTGAAGGGGATCTACCGCGCCATCGATGCGACCGCCGCCGAGCAGGCGCTCGCCGAGTTTGCCGCCGGGCCCTGGGGGCAGAAGTACCCGCCGATTGCCGCGGCGTGGCGCCGGCAGTGGCCGCAGGTCATCCCGTTCTATGCCTACCCGCTCCCGATCCGACGCGTGCTCTACACGACCAACGCGATCGAGAGCCTGCACATGCAGCTACGCAAGGCGCTCAAGACGCGCGGGCACTTCCCGAACGACGAAGCGGCCGTCAAGTTGCTCTACTTGGTCTTGCGCAACATCACGGCTCGCTGGCAGCGCGGGCCTCGAGACTGGACGCAGGCGATGACGCAGTTCGCGATCCTCTACCCCGACCGGTTCACCCCGGAGGGATAGCCAACCGGCCCACACACAGAATTCCTGACAGGGCCGTTTCAGCGGACGTGAACGTCGTTGAGGGGTACGCTCTGGCCACGAAACCGCTGTTCCTCCGCCATGCGCGCATCGCTCTCGGGTCCACGGCTGAAGCACAGCGCCTGCTCAGAATCGCCTTGGTGCGCGGCTACCTACCACCAGAGACGGTGCGCCCGCTGGTCACGATTGCCGACAGGACGATGGCATGCCTGTTCGGGCTCTTCCGCAGCGGGAACCTGCCCTTTCCGGAGTCGACCTCACGACGTTGACCCTCAGTCTCACCACCAACCACCAACCACTAACCAGCAAACCTGGTTGCTAGTTGGTAGTTGGCGAAGATCCGCTACCGCGTCTTCGCTTCGTAGATCGAATCCAGAATCGGCCGCAAGTCCTCAATCGACACCGCGCCGGACAGCAGGCCTCCCTCGATCACGAACGACGGCGTGGCGTGCACTCCCGCGCGCACCACGCTTTGGGCTTCTTGCATGATCAGGTCGCGTTCCCGCCCGGACTTGAGGCACGCGTCAAGCGAGTCACGCGCGAGGCCGACGGCGTTCGCGATGGAGTAGAAATAGGGCGACGGGTCATCCAGCGGCGCCCACGTTTCCTGTTCCGCGTAGAGCGAGTCGTGCACGGGCCAGAACCGGTCCTGCAAGGCCGCGCACATGGCGAACTCGGCCGCGGCTGCCGCGTTCGGGTGCAGTTGGACCAGGGGGAGGTTCACGAAGAGCAGACGGACCTTCCCCGCATCCACATACTCGTGCCGCAGGGCCGGCAAAGTCTCCGTGAAAAACAGGCGGCAGGCCGGGCACTGGAAGTCCGCGATCTCGAGCACGGTGATCGGCGCGTCGGGCGATCCCTTGGTGCGCGCCGCCAGCGTGGCGTCCGACGCCGGCGTCTGTTGGACGGCGGCGGGAGGAGCGGGCGCCGGCGGCGGCGCTGGCGCGTTGCCGGTTCTGAACGCCACCACGCCGCCGCCGGCCAGCACGATCAACGCCGCGCCGGCCGGGAGGAACAGCCGACGGTTCATCGGTCGGACACTGGCCTGATGCGGCGGAGCACGCCCCCGTTGCGATCCAGGGCGTAGATGGCGTCGCCGGCGACCTCCACGGCGGCGACGAAGCCGGCGCCGCGGGACAGGCCAACGGGTGTGAAACCGGTGCCCGTGAACCGGAGCACGTAGAGGCCTTCTGGCCCGGCCGCCACGTAGACCAAGTCTCCCGACGCGGCGACGTCGTAGGCGAACCGCGCGCCGCTCCAGTTCCCAAGCTCGACTGGGGCGGCGGGGTCCCGAATGTCGACTGCGTACACGCCACCGGAGCTCGCCGCGACGAACGCCAGGGTGTCGGCGAGCACCAGCCGTCGGCCCAGGGCGGCGAAGGGAACGGCTCCCAGCTTGGTGGGTGTCGAATCGAGGCCCACGTCGTACGCGGCGAGCTCGTCTTCGGTCAGCGCCCAGAACCGCGTGCTGTTCTGCCACACGAGATCCACGACTCGCGCGTCGCCGGGCAGCGGCGCGCCGACGGTTTCGAGCGAATCGTTGACGTGGGCCAGCTGGAGGTCCAATCCCAGGCCCAGGGCCAACTGATCACGGTCGCTCGCAATGGCGGAAATCTCGCCGGCGTGGACCAGCACTCCCGGCTCGTCGCCGCGGATGGGGAAGCGGTAGAGCCCGGTGCCCGTTCCCACGAGCAGCAGGTTCCGCGCGCTGTCGCTCGCGATCGATCCGATGCCACGCAGCCCCCGCGCCTTGAAGCCGATCTGCGCGAAGTTGGTGTCCGCTCGGGCGACTTCGATGCCTTCCAGGCCCGTGACGAATGCCGTGTGTTCCTTGACCGCGAGGTCCGTGGGGACCACCGCCAGGGTGAGTGCCTTGCCGTTGAGGGAGATGGGGGGCGCGTGACTGTACCGCAGCCCGTAGAGGTGGTCCATCTCACTGCCGATCATGAATCCCAGGAGGCCGCCGCCGATCACGCTGACGCCCATCACGCACCGCGCCGACGAGCAGCCCCCAATGTCCCGCTCGAAGTAAGCGGCGTAGAGCGCGGCCACCGAGCCGGCTGCCAGGGCGCCCACCCCGGCGAGCAGCCATTTCCGCGGGAGGCGGTGGTGTGCCTGTTGCGCCTGGAGCGGCGCCGCGATCAGAGCCAGCGCCAGGGCGGCGGTGAGCAGCCGCTTCATGGAGTGGGTTCCGTCACGGTGAAGGCGCGTTGGCGCACGGCGATTTGTCCGGTGCGGCGGTCGGTGATGATCAGCTCCATCGTGTAGATCCCGCGCGGCGAGTCAGCGAGGTCAACCGCCACCCAGCCGGGGACCCGGTCGCGGCCTCCCAGCGTGGTGGAGGCATCGTAGCGAACGGACACCCGGTCGTCTCCCTTTGCGGTGGTGCCCACCGCGTCGAGGACCCCGCCGACGATGCGCGCAACCAGCCCGTGTCGCTCGAGGGATTGTACGCGGAACACGACCTCCACCTGGTATTCGACTTGATCGGTGCTATCCGGCTGGAGGTTGTACATCTCCCAATAGAGATGCACTTCGCCCCCGGGGGCAAACTCCATGGCGGGATTCGGATCGACGAAGAAGTCGGTCCGGCCCGCCGGCTCTTCGACTCGCGGCGCGACCCGGTCGGCAAGGATCACGTCGCTCAGCATCAACGTCGGTCGGTTGAAGGCCTCCACCGTGAGCGGGCCCGCGCCGCGAGCCGCCCGGCCGGTGGTAGGCTGCCGGGCCTCGACGCGGAAGCGGTATTCGCCGGGGGTCAGCTCGGTCGTGTACGTGCGCCGCTCCAGTTGGTGTTCGGCCGCGAAGCGCACGGTCTCCGTGCGCCGCTGGGTGGTGACCGCGCGCTCGAGCGGATCCGTGACGAACAAGCCGTTCTGGATGGGTCCTTCCACCAGATCCACGCCGCTCGCCATGCGCGTCAGCGGCAATCCGGCAAAGAACACCAGGTCGGTGGATCCGCTGTCCGCGCCCCGGGATCGGAAGGCCGCCACCTGGACGGGGATCGAGTCCATCGCTTCGTTGACCGGGACATTGTCGTACTTGACCGGCTGGGCGTAGCGCGCGTCCTCGACGTAGGTGCGGAACTCGCCGGCGAAGCGCGCGAAGTTGTATCCGGGCGGCCCGTAGAACACGAAGCGCAGGTTGCGCTCCGGATAGAACCAGACCGTGGTGATCTTGCCGGTCATGGCGATGTCGGAGCCCATCTGGCTCGTCTCGGGCGGGAACGTGGCGATGACCGGCGGCGGGCCGTACCGGATGTAGATGACGCCCCGGTCGGTGTCCCACCCCCGGAGATGGAGATCGGGGGCCGAGTACCGGAGGTCGGCGTACGCCACGCGGGCGAGGTGCTCGAGCAAGTGTTCGTTTTCCGGCGTCAGCTTGAGCGGGTCGTTCGCCGACCAGTAGATGCGGTTGAACTCCGCGCGCTGGGCGCTCGTGAGCTCGTCATAGCGTTCGGCGTCCGCCCGCCGGAGGATGACGGACAGATCCGTCACGTGGGCGCGCTCGCCCGGCGTCAGAAGGGCGAGCCCCCGCTCGAACGCGCGGACCGCCTCGGCGGCCCTGCCGACCCGCCAGAGCCCCAGCCCGGAGAAGAGGTTCGCGCGCGCGCTCTTAGGATTCGCGCGCACGAACTGGTGGGAGATTTCGAGAAACTCCTCGTAGCGCTGCTCGTCGTACAGAATGCCGAGCAGCCCCATACTGCTGGCCTCGTGGGCGGGGGAGGCCGACACGCCCGCGCGGTAGCGGTCTTCCGCCAGCCGCAGGTCGAGCTCACCGGCGTCGTCGATTGCCGACGTCCGCGAGTCAAGGAAGTCCTTGGCGTAGTGTTGGTTCGCCATCGCCTCGTCGGGGTCGAACTGCCACACGTCACCGGTCAGCATACGGCGGTGGCCAACCGCCGCGTAGCGACGGTAGTAGATGTCCCCCAACTCGGCCTGGACGTCCGCCACGACGGTGGGATTACCGCGTTGCTCGGCGGCTTGGAGGGCCCGCTTGAACAGCCGTTGGGCGTCGAGCCGCATCACGCTTTCCTTGAGCCGCAGCCGTCCCAACTCCAAATAGTAGGCTGGGTTTCCCTGCTCGATTCTGATCGCCCGCTCCAGCTCGGCGTTCGCGGCCCGGCGCTTGAACAGATCGCCCATGCCGGTCCCCGCTTGACGGGCCATCAACATCCCGCGCCGATAGTGCGCGTCGGCCATGGTGGGGGCGAGTTTGGTGGCCCGCGTCAGCCGCTCCATGGCGGCGGCGGTGTCACCCCGGTTCGCGAGCGTGACCGCCTCCTCGACCAAGCGGTGCGCTTCGGCGGCGTTGGGCCCTTGGGCCCGCAGCACCCCGGCCGGCCGGGCCAGCAGGAGCGCGAGGCACGCCACAGAACCAATCCGGGCGGCCAGCCCCTGGAAGCGTGCCATCAATTGAACGCGCGCGGTCATCATAAGTGACTGCCCCCGAACTGGACCCGAAGGCGACCCCCAAACCGAGCCCGGCTACCCCTTGCGGAATCCGGGCCCCCGCTGTCTTGTTACCCCCGCCTAATCCCCGGGGTACTCAATCGTGGGGCACGACGAACAATATGCCGGCTTGCGGCACGGGCGCCAGGAGCCCTCAGGCCCGGGCTCTTGCGGACCCCACTGCCGGCCTGTAGGTTGGGCCCTTAACAATCCGGTCACGAATTCGGCGCGCTCCGGGGAGGTCCGTTCGAGCGCCCGATCTGCGGTCCGTGGCGGTGCAGGGTCCACACAATCGAGTTTGGTGGTGGCAGGCGCCCACGGAGGGCAACTCGCCGCCGGCGGTTTAGATAGAGCGTCCCGTCGTGAGCGCTCCCGGGTTCGGCTGGAGTGCGTGAGGTCGGGTGGCTGGGGTGGACGTGGCGCCGACCTTGTGGACGTGGCCCCCTCGGGTGCGGTCCGCGGAAAGGAGGCTGTCGTATACCGGTGTTTCGTTCGGACTTCCGTTTCCCAGAAGAAGGAGAGCTCCAAGTGAAGCACGCATTGTCCCGCCTCGTGGCCGGACTTGCGGTTGTCGTGCTGTGCGCCCTGTTTGCGAACACCGCGCAGGCACAGACAGGCAAGGTCACCGGCGTCGTTACGGACGCCCAATCGGGCGCGGCGCTCGAAGGGGCCCAAGTGATTCTGCAGGGTACGGGAATCACCGCGTTGACCGGCGCGAACGGTCGGTTCTTCATCGTCAATGTTCCTCCCTCCACCTACACGCTCCTGGTGCGGCGCATCGGCTATCAGTCGGCCGAGGTGCACAACGTCGTCGTCCAGATTGACGTGACGCGTCCGGTGGACGTGGAGTTGTCGCCGGCGGGCGCGGTGGGGCTCGAGGAGATCCGCATCACGGTGGATGAGGTGCCGCTGGTGCAGCCCGGGGTCACGAGCAGCAAGACGAACATCCGGGCGGAGGAGATCTCGGCGCTCCCCGTGACCAACATCAACGACGTCCTGTCGTTGCAGCAGGGCTTCATCGAGGTGCCGCAGAACACGGACCTCGTCTCGTTCTCGGAGCAGCGGCGTAATCCGATTACGCCGATCCGCATCCGGGGCGGGCGCGGCGGCGAGTCGCTGACGCTGCTGGACGGGGTGCCAATCAACAACTTCGTGTTCGGCGGTCCGGCCTTCAGTGTCACGAACGAAGCGATCGAGCAGGTCGACTTCAACCAGGGCGGCTTCGAGCCGCAGTACGGCAACGCGCTGTCGGGTATCATCAACATCGCGACGCGCGAAGGCGGCACGAACCTGGCGGGCGCGATCCGGTACCAGACTTCGGCGGTCGGCGGGGCGCTGGGCAACACGCCGGACGAGCTCCAAGACTTCAACCTGGTCGAGGGCTTCCTGTCCGGCCCGATCCCCGGGACGGCGCAGCGGCTGCGGTTCATGGCCGCGGGGCGCGTCCAGACCTCGGCCGACCGGGTGCTCAAGTTCGACAACGACGTGTACAGCGCCTCCGGTCGGGATCCCAACCTGCTTGGCATCCAGACGCTCGATCTGTTCCCCGGATGGCGCGCCTTCGGCTACAACAACCTGCGGGACATCACCGGCAAGCTGACGTACTACTTCACGCCGACCGCGAAGCTCAGTGTGAGCGGCGTCCGGTACGAAGGCCAGCGGCTGCCGTTCGACTTCGACTGGATGTTGCTGGGCTTCTTCCCGCTGAACGCACCGGCCGTGACGAACTTGGAAGACTCGCTCGCCGTGGGCCCCGGCGGCCCCTATACGGCACCGCAGAACGGTGCCGGTGGCGCCTACGACGTGGTGCAGGGGTCGATCAACGTGCAGCGCACGCTGTTCTCGGCGAAGTGGGACCACACGCTGGGGCGGTGGGCGTACAAGGCCCGCGCGGGCCGGTTCGACCAGCAGCGTGAGACCTGCAACGTTTGGCAGGGCGTGTGCCTTGGCCGGGAGTTCGCGGACATCAACTTCAACGAGCAGTTCGTGAGCAACGGCATCTCGGTGCACCCCACGGACGGCACGGCCGAGATTTACGGCGGTGAGCATTTGATCACCACGACGGCCGGCGTGGACGTCCAGGGCCAGGCCACCGACCACCACCAGCTCCAGTTCGGTGGGTCCTACACGCATCACGACCTCAAGTACTCGGAGTTCGAGAACGTCGGCGTGAACGACGTGTTCGTGGTGCCGAAGTACTACGCAGCCACGCCGTGGGAAGGCGCCATCTACCTGCAGGACCGGGTGGAGTACGACTTCCTGACCCTGAAGCTCGGGGCGCGGTTCGACTGGGGTTCGGCGCCGGGCAAGGCGCTCGCGGACCCGCGCGACCCGACGAACGGCACGACGGCGCGCGAGGTCTGCAACGCCGACTCGGCCACCTACCAGTACACCGATCCGGCCACCATGACCACGTATAGCGGCTTCAGCGCGTGCGCGCTCAACGGTGACCTGCTGGCGCAGGCGACGGCGGCGGCGGCGGCGGACGATTTCGTGGACGCCGGGACCCGGACGCAGTTCAGCCCGCGGTTGGGCGTGAGCTTCCCGCTCACCGAGCGGTCGATGGTGTTCTTCAATTTCGGCCGTTACAGCCAGAACCCGTTGTACAACAACATCTATACGAACACCGGCAATGGGACGGTGGCTGGGGATTCGGCCGGGATCTGCGGCGTGGATCAGGTGATCCCGGGCACCAACGAGTGCTACCCGGTCATGACGTACGCCTACGGCAGCGCGCAGTTCGTCGGCAATCCCAACCTGCTGATCGAGAAGACGACGCAGTACGAGTTCGGGTTCGCCACCGAGCTGGGGAATAACTACGCCTTGCAGTTGTCGGCGTACTCCAAAGACCAGTTCGGTCTCACCGGCACCCGGGCGGGCGGGCAGTCGTCCGACGGGGCGCGCTATTTCGACGTCGGCTCGACGTACGGCGCCTCGACCTACACCTACTGGGTGTTGGTGAACCAGGACTTCCAGACGGTGCGCGGGCTCGAAGTGACCCTGCGACGCCGCCTGTTCGCGTACTGGGGCTTCAACGTCAACTTCGGCCTGACGCAGGCCACTACCAACGCGTCGGCGCCGGACCTGGAAGCGCAGAACCGGGATAACGGCGATCCGCAGAACCTGAAGGAGATCCGCTCGGAGATCGATCTCCCGGCGTCCTTCAATGCGTCGCTGACCTTCCGGGTCGGCAACGAGCAGCCGTTCGGGATCGGCGTCCTAGATGCGATCGTGAAGAACGCCGGCGCCACGGTGACGTTGCAGGCGCGGAGCGGCTTCCCGTACACGCCGCAGCTCAATACCAACGGCCTCGGGTCCGCCAACCGGCTGGAGCGGAACAGCGGTCGGGGGCCAGGCGTGTTCAACGTGAACCTGCAGGCGGAGAAGAACTTCTGGTTGACCAACCTGCAGTGGGGCGTGTTCCTGCGGGTGAGCAACCTACTCGATAAGGTGAACTGCCAGCAGGTGTACGCCACCACCGGAAACTGCGACGGCGGTCGGGTGGACCAGACCCGCCGGAACAACGGCAACACGGTGGGCAATGCGACGAGCACCTACTATGACCGGGCGAGCTACTTCGGTGCGCGACGGTCGATCAACTTCGGTGCGCGAGTGAGCTTCTGACGGGACGCGGGGCGAGCGTCCTCATAAGGAGGACGCTCGCCCCGCCGTGCACTTTGAAAGTTCGCGAAAGAGGAAATGCCATGCTTTCAATCCAAAGTACGGTTGGCAGGAAGCTGACCTGGGCGGCCGCGGCCGCGCTGATGGCCGCGCTCCTGCCCCTGGGACGCGCCGGGGCACAGCGCGTGCCCCAGCAGCGGGTGACGCCCGTCACGATCATCAAGGCCGACGGGGCCGGGCCGGATTTCGACCTGCGCACCGTCCGCCGGGGCTTCAGTCTGTTCGGCGGCGGCGACGCCGCGGTGACGGGCATGCGGGCGACCGGGAACTTGGGCGCCGGAATGACGAATTACGGCGACTGCGACAACGTCTACTCGATTTATCGGTGTCAGAGCTCGCGGCAGGTCTACAACCCCGTGACCGGCAATCAGGTCTCGCCGTTCTTCGAGATCGAGTGGGCGTTCGCGGCGCCGCCGAACGAGTACGTGAAGATCAAGAAGATCGCGCCGTCGATCGCCAACGCCTTGGGCGGCGGCTGGACCGGTGGCACGAGCTTCCGCGTCCTTGGCCGGACGCCACGGTACGGGCCGGCCGACGGCACGCTGGGCAAGATGTTCTCCGGCGTCACGACCACGACGGACGGGTCGTGCCAGGACCACGGGGGCTACTCCAACGGCCTCTGGGGCGCCGGCTATCAGCTGCTGCCGGGCTCGGACTGCCCGGCCACGTGGGGCAGCAACGGCTGGGCGGGAGCCCACCCGATCGATCAGGCAGGCTATGAGGCGCTCTGGCAGGCGCAGGGCACCACCTTCAAGTGGGACTACTGGCGCGTGCCCGAGGCGAACCAGCGGCTCGACAAGCAGTTCCTGGGCTCGCGGTTCACCGTGTACGGGGAAACCAGCGACTACAGCTCGGACGTCCTGCCGGCGTACGGCGGCGTGGTGCCGACCGGGGCGGGCGCTCCGACCATTGACGGCTACCCCCTGGGGCTCAAGCTCCACTTCGAGGCGTACGACTTCGGGGTTCCGACCGTCAACGATGCCTACTTCGTCCAGATGTTGATCATCAACGAGTCACAAGATGTGTGGGGCGCGCCGGGAGTCGACTACGATTCGCTCTACTTCGGCATGTCGATCGGGACGCTGTTCAACACCCAAAACGTCGCGAAATACAACGCGCCCGAGCTTGGCATGGTCATGTACCACGAGAGCAACACCCAGGGCGCTGGCGGGCCGTGTGACGACCCGTACCGGCGCCCCGAGGGTTCAGGGTGCAGTGGTGCCACGTCCGGGAACACCGGGTACCTGAACAGCGCGCTCGCGATCATGTTCTTGAAGAGCCCGCTTGGCGATCTGCGCAACAAGCTGTTCTCGCGGACGCTGGCTGGAACCCCCTGCGTTGTGGGGACGGACGCGTTCTGCATGGACGTCCCGGAGCGGGGTGACACGCTGACGCTCAATAGCCAGCGGTTCGGCGACTACTCGTCCTCGTTGGACTGGGGCTGGGTCACCGCCAAATCGACGATGGGCTACCTCTCGGGCAACGAGGAGCTGACGAACAACGGACGCGATCCGGCGACGCAGACGGACCGGGTCCTGTGGCGGACGTTCCGCAGCGAGGACTGGCCCACCAACAAGGCCCATTTCAACAAGTACGTGCCGCCGGCGAGCCCGCCGTGGGACTACAACCACGATGGCGTGCCGGACACCCTGACGCTCCAGACATGCGGGCGCCTGGGCTGTGCGGCAATGGACGGGGACACCATGCCGGGCGGGTTCCTCAATCGCCGCGGCAATATCGGTGGCTACCAGGGGTTCGGGCCGTTCGCGCTGGCCGCGGGCGACACGACCTCGCTCATTTACGCCATCATCGGGGGCGGTGACTCCACCGAGATCTGGTCGCAGATCAAGGCGGTGACCGACCTCTACTTGACCTTCTTCCTGGCGCCGGACGCGCCGCCGCCGGTGCGGGTGGTTTCAACGCAGCTCACGCCCGGCACGAATGAGTTCGGCACGATCAACCCGCAGGTCAACATTTTCTTCTCGGACGATCCCGAAACGTGGGTAGATCCGTTCCTGGCGAAGACGGCGGACGACATCGAGGCCGCCTCGGTGGGGAGCCTGTACGAGCTGCTGCGTACGGGCAATCCGTGGCTGGTGGACTCCCTGCGGACGCTGTCGCGCAACAACCTGCGACGCATCGAGGTCTACAAGTCATGCGACGCCGGCAGCTCGTGGACGGCGGACGGGAACTGCGACGGCGACCCCACGGGAAGCGCCGATACCGCCACCAGTGGGTTCGGGTGGCGGACCTACGGGGTCCTGGACGTGGACGCGAACAAGGGTGACATCCCCAACACGTTCCAAGACGGCAACGTGGACGGCGGCCGCACGTACATGTACGCGTTCGTCGGGCGGTCACGCGGGGCGAATCTGCTGGTGGACAGCGCCGGCAGCCCCGTCATGTACAGCTTCTCACCGGCCATCTCGAACCCGTTGTCGCGGTCGACCTCGGATCCGAACGTGGTGTCGGTGTACGTCCCGATCAGCCGAGAGGCAGGCTACCAGGCGGCGCGCGTGGACACGACGACGCTGCCGACCTCGACGGTGACGTTCGCGCTGAATCTGAGCGACAACGTGGAGAGCGCGACTTACCGCGCCGTGTTCGGGACCGAGATCGTCGTGCAGCGCGACTCCAGCATCTCGACCGGCAAGGGATTCCAGTCGCTGGTGACGCTGCAGCGGCGCGAATCCGTGGACGAGTCAGGCGCCGCCGTGGACTCGGTCATCCGGCGGGAAACCTTCACATACGACAATCCACTGGCGTTCCTGGTGACGGGGAGCGCCGAGACGGTGCTTTCAATCGATACGATTGGCACCAGCGATACGGTCCGTGTCACTACGGTCTATGGACGGACGGTTCCCGACACGGGGCTCGCCTTCGTGCTGGCGCTGGATGACGGGACGCCGGTGTTCGGCAGCACGGAACTGACGGCGAACAAGTCGACGCCGCCCGCGCTGTTCGGCCGCGCGGAGTACCCGGGATTCACGATCAATGCCGACAACTCGATCCAGGGGACCTTCAACGCCGGGTTCGAGTCGCAGTTCCGGGGTGCGGAGACCCGCGCGGAGCTCAAGTTGACCGACGCGGACACGGTCGTTCCGCGAGGCCGGGTGAATGCCGCCATGGTCCAATGGCGGGAAGCCTCGTCCACGCGGGCGGAGGGAAGTGGCGATTACGAAGTTTCTTGGGGGGATGACCCGTTCGGGGTTGCGCGCGGGTTCACGCTGAACCTGCTCAACCCGGCGGCGACCGAGGCGGATGTCCAGGCGACGCTGAATGCCCGGGCCGTGATGTCCACGGGCCTCACGGACCAGGCGACGGCGGATCTGCTCAGTGTTCCGCAGGGCGATCTCGTGCCGGTGAAGCTACCGTTCACGATCGAGAACACGACGTTTGATCGCCCCGTCGATGTGGCGATGGTGCGCCGCATCGCGAACCGGCTGGTGCTGGGGACCAACCAGGACACCCTTTCGGTCGAGATCCCGGACGACGTCTGGGTCCCGGGCGACGTGTTGTACTTGCTCGAGGATGTCACGGAAGACTCGACGGTGGGCGGGCGGCTGGTGATGGACAGCCCGACCCAACCGCACCGCGCTACGCGGCGGGCGATGACGTTCTCGGCGGCGGTCCTCGGCTGCGACCAGGTCCGCGAGTCGTGCAACCCGGTGCCGCAGTTGACGACGGGCGCAACGGGCTACGAGCCGATGCGCAACGGCGACAAGACGCGGTTCGCGTACTATGCGCCGTTCACCGCGACGACGGAGTACGCGTTCTCGGTGCAGAAGGCCGTGTCGGGTGATCAGATCGCGGCGGTGACGGACTCGTCGTTGGGGTTGGTCACGGTCGTGCCGAATCCGTTCGTGATTTACTCGACGTATCAGACTTCGATCAACAACTCCAGCATCGCGTTCACGAACCTCCCCTCGCGGGGAACGCTCAGGATCTACACGCTGAACGCGCAGCTGGTGCAGGAAATCAAGTGGGTGCCGGCGGACCTCCAGGGGGACGGTGATCTCTTCTGGGATCTGCGGTCCCGCGAGGGCATCGACATCGCGAGCGGTCTCTACATCTGGGTGTTGACCGCTCCGAGTAATCCCAACGATGAGAGCAGCGCGCCACTTCGGGCACGCGGCAAGTTCGTTGTCATCCGCGGCGACGCGCAGTGAGTGGGAGGAGACGACTTATGCACAGGCATACAACGCTCATTGCCGCGCTGCTGCTGTTGCCCGGTGGTCTTGCGGCGCAGCGCACCGGCACCTTTCTCGAGCCCCTGCCGACTGAGGGGACGACCCGCGTCGCGCAACGCGGCGCGAACTTCCTCGAGATCGCCGTAGGGGCGCGCGCGCGCGCGATGGGCGAGGCCTATACGGGCCTGGCATCCGGCGCGAGCGCGACGTTCTGGAACCCGGCCGGACTCGGTAGCATCGAGCGGTTTACGCTCGCGTACACGTACCTCGACATGTATGGCGATCTGGGCATCAAGCACCAGTTCGCCGCGGTCGCGCTGCCGATGTTCGGCGGTGCGGGCGCCGTGTCGTACATCGGGCTCAACTCCGGCGATATTCCGCGCACGGACGAATCGAATCCGAGCGGGGGAAACTCGGCGACGGGCGACGTCTTCTCGTTCTCGGGGCAGGCCATCGGCCTGCACTACGGCCGGCGCCTGACGGACCGCTTGCAGGTGGGGTTCACGGGGCGGTACGTCAGCGAGGGCATCACCCAGGCCACGGTCAGTTGGTGGAGCCTGGACTTCGGCACGCTGTTCAACACCGGGCTGTACGGTATCACGATCGCGGCGACGCTGGCCAACGTCGGACCGACCTCGCAGTACCAGGGCGGGCTGATCACGACGCGGGTCAACACGGATCAGGCGTTCCCGTTCGCGATCCCCATCCGGTTCAAGACGACGGGCTACAGCCTGCCGACGACGTTCCGGTTTGCCGTGGTGTCCTCCCTCATGGGTGGTCCGGACGCGCTGTTCGCGCCCGGTGGCAACAGCGACTTGAAGCTCGCGGTGGAGCTGAACGATGCCGTGGACACCGACATTCAGATGGCGGTGGGCGCGGAGTACAGCTTCAATCGGCTCGTCTTCCTGCGGGCGGGAAAGAAGTTCGTGAACGAGGCACATTCCGATTTCCGGTCCTTCGGTCACGCGCTGTCCTTCGGCGGCGGTTTGCGGTTGCCCCTGTTCGGCAGCGCACTGTCGTTGGACTACGCCTACACGAACATGGGTGAGCTGCAGAACGTGCATGCGTTCTCGTTCGAGCTCGGCGGCACCCAATAGACAAGGCGGCGGGGGCCGGGCGATGTCTCGCCCGGCTCCACGCCCGCGGGGAGAAAGTGCATGTACCGACGACTTGTAGTGGCCATTGGACTCGCCGCCTTGGTGGCGGGACCGCTGGCGGCCCAGGACTTCGAGATCGGTCCGCGCCTCGGCTACGTGAAGTGGAAAGACGCAACCGGGATAAAGGGCGCGGCCATGCTCGGTGTGGACGCCATCTATCGCTTGAACTCCCATCTCGGGGTGGGCGTACGGTTCGACGTGGCCCGGCCCGGCACGGACGGCAAGTACTTCCCGGCCCAGATGAGCTTCAATGACACCACGATGATCTTCGCGGTCTCGCAGCCGCTCACGGTGATCCAGTACGGCGCGCAGGCAGTGGTGGAAACCGGCGGCGCGTTCAGCCTGTTCGCCAAAGGCGGGGCTGGCGCCCGCACGATCATCCTCGATCCGCAGGCGGCGCACGGTCGCGTCAACGTGAGCGATTGGGCGTTCCAGGCCGGCGGTGGCATCAGCCTCCGCGCCGGCAGCGGGACCAGCGTGAAGCTGGAAGTGCAGGATCTGATCTACACCAACTTCCGCCGCGCGGATCTCAGTCCGGTGGAGCCGCGGTTCGAACCGACACGGTTCCCCGACGTCGTACCGTATCAGCCGGCATTCGACGGCACGGCGCATAACATCTATGCCGCGATCTCCTTCATCTTCACGCCCGGAGGTGGCCGATGACCCGCCGACCGCAATCCGGCCGGATGGCCCTGTTCGCCGTCCTCGTGAGCGGCGCCTTCCTGGCGTGTCAGAGCAGCCTCACGGAGGTCACGGAGGCAGTGGGGCCCCGGAGCTTCGACTTTGCCGTCGGACCGGCAGGCAGCGTGCTGCCGGGCGGTGCCGCCTATCGCGAGTTGGTGCGCACGCTGGTGCAGAGGCACCAAGTCACGTACGAGGGGGTGCTAGTCACGAGCGACACCGTGGTCCTACTGGCGTCCACCAACACGCAAGACACCACCGCCACCGACTCGGCGACCACCGTGATGGTGGGGTCGCTTCGCCACCTTAGCGGAAACGGCGTCTACCAAGTTTGGGCGCAAGCGCCGGACGGGACGATCAGCCCAGTGGTGGGGCGCGTAACGGAGTACACGCACGTGTTCGACCAACTGGACCCGATCACCGGCGACTCGGTGTTCGTGGCGGACAGCTCGGATGTCGCGGCCAGCGGCGGCGGCACGTACGCGGGCAGCGACGACCCGCTGGTGGACTCGGTCGCGTTCCGCATCATTCCGGCCGATCCGGGGAACACCGTCAATCCCTTCGTGAACACCCAGGTCAACGCTGTGCTCGTCACGATCGAGTCCGCCCAGGCCACGACGCCTAGCAACGTCCGGTTCGCCTGGCGCAGGCTCGGGATCGCGACGGGTGGATCGACTAGTTCGGACGCGGTTCTCAGGGCCGATACGGTGCTCCTGGCGACCTTTACGGTTGGCAGCGTTCGCACGGACAGCATCGAGGTCACTCGTTATGCGCGTCGGCGGCTCACGGGCACTGGTGCCCTGACGTTCGGCAACTACGGCGGACTCGACATCGTGAACGCCGCCTCGCCAAACGATTACATATTCGCTCCGAGAGGTGCGGGACTTGCCGGGGCCCGGGGCCCGGAGATGTCGGTGGACATGGAGGAGTTGGCCCGCCCGCCGGTGGGCTTCTACTACGCCGGCTACATCGTGGACGCAGATGGCAAGGGCGTGCTCGTGGACACGCTTCGCTCGGCATGGAGCGCGGACCCGACGGTCAGCCGGGTGAGCATGTACGACGCGGACGTGAACGACCTGCTCCCCGACATCGTGGCTGGGGAGATCCGGCATTCGCAGATACGGAATTGCGCAGCCGGGTCCGGCCAGAACAGCTGCCAGAACACGATGGCGCTCCCGGCGGACAACACCTTCACCGGGTACGTGAACTTCCAACTCAAGCTGGAGCCCAAGGGCGGCGTCGCGCTGGGGCCGAACAAGTCCGTGACCCATCTGGGTCCCTTGCCCAAAGCGGTCAAGTGAGATGCGAACGCGCACG
>Ga0307424_1000785_pt1 | contig 16791 bp, 17 predicted proteins | sample SalMarWE160320MG_FD_202157 | JGI IMG/M metagenome (GOLD analysis project Ga0307424, IMG submission 202157) | Salt marsh sediment microbial communities from the Plum Island Ecosystem LTER, Massachusetts, United States - WE1603-20 | ecosystem: Environmental > Aquatic > Marine > Intertidal zone >... | reverse complement strand
AAGGTAGACAGTATTGCCGCTAGTTCCGCCAGCGCCGTAGACCTGATTACCAATACCCGTTCGGTCAAGACCAGCGTGATTGTTGATGATGGACATATCATTGTACTCGGCGGCCTCATTGATGATCAGGTGACCGAGTCTGTACAGAAGGTACCCCTGTTGGGTGACATCCCGTTACTGGGACTATTATTCAAGTCAAAGACCAGCAAAAAAGTAAAGACAAATCTGATGGTTTTTATGCGACCGACCATCATTCGGGATGCAGCGGTGACCTCGCAATTGACCAGCAGCAAGTATAATTACATCCGTACCCAGGAAATGAATGCGCGGAAAAGAGGCTTGTTACTGATGCCCAACCAGGATTCACCCCTGCTTCCCGCACTGAATGAGCTTCTTGCCGAGCCGCCACCTTTCAAGGAGGTGCCGTTTGAAGATAATAGTCAAGAGAAGCAGAGAAAATCCACCGACGATAGTAATGATACCAAGGAGATGACCAATCCGGGCGCCGCTGATTCAGACAAGCTGAATCAGTTGGAACCGATCGATACCATGCCACCACAGACATTAAACCAGACGGAAGAGGTCGCTGCCCGGCCGCCGATATTTTGATCACAGAACTTTAGTGCAAGAATCTTAATGGAAGTAGATACACGCAACGATGCACCAAGAGCGGCAGATATCCCTGTAGATACGGCAGCCGCACCATCCGAGGCAGACAAACGTCTGCCCTTTGCCTACGCCAAACGCCAGGGTGTGCTGGTGACTGATATTGAAAATGGTTGCGCCAGGGTGGTATGTCGGCCTGATGTATCTACTCAGGCGCTCACCGAAGTGCGGCGTTTCTTGGGAGTACCCTTACAACTGGAAATCATCGCGCCGGACAAATTCAATACCATGTTACAACGCTCCTATGAGTATGGTTCATCCCATACCATGCAAATGATCGGTGATATGGGGGATGAGATGGATTTGTCCAGCATTGCGCAACAACTACCTGAACCCGAGGATTTGCTGGAGAGTGAGGATGATGCGCCTATTATCCGCCTGATCAACGCGCTGCTGACAGAGGCGGTGAAGGAAAACGCATCCGATATCCATATTGAACCCTATGAGAATCGCATGGTAGTGAGGTTCCGGGTCGACGGCGTGCTGCGTGAGGTACTGGAGCCGGTGCGCGTGCTGGCACCGATCCTGGTATCACGTGTCAAGGTGATGGCCAAACTGGATATCGCGGAGAAGCGTCTTCCCCAGGATGGACGGATATCATTACGCATTGCCGGTCGTGCGGTTGATGTGCGTGTATCGACACTGCCCTCCGGCCATGGCGAACGCGTGGTGATGCGGTTACTGGATAAAAAGGCCGGCCGGCTCGATTTGGAACAATTAGGCATGGCACAAGATTCACTGCAGGTCATGGACAAGATCATTCACAAACCGCATGGTATTATTCTGGTGACGGGACCTACGGGATCAGGCAAGACGACGACACTCTATGCGGTGTTGACCCAGCTCAATGACAAGAGCGGAAACATCATGACCGTCGAGGATCCGATCGAATATTATCTCGATGGCGTAAGCCAGACCCAGGTACAGCCCAAGGTCAATATGACCTTCGCACGCGGACTGCGAGCTATTCTGCGCCAGGACCCCGATATCGTCATGGTGGGTGAGATCCGTGATCTTGAAACTGCGGAAATTGCCGTCCAGGCGAGTCTTACCGGTCATCTGGTGTTATCCACCTTGCATACCAACACCGCCATTGGCGCGGTAACGCGTCTGCGGGACATGGGCGTGGAACCATTTCTGGTAGCCTCGAGTCTGATTGGTGTATTGGCACAACGTCTGGTGCGGCTGTTATGTCCGTCGTGCAAACGCCCGTATGAAGCCAGCCAGGCGGAATGCAGGAAACACGGTTTGCCCGTTGATCCAGCGCCGACACTATACCGGGGAGAAGGCTGCAAACAGTGTAACTTTACCGGCTACCGCGGTCGGACGGCAATTTTTGAACTCGTTGAGATCGATGACAAGATGCGTACCATGATCCATGACGGGACTTCCGAACAGCAACTGGAAAACTATGCACGTTCACGCAGCCCGAGTATCTATCAGGATGGTATGCGGCGGATAATAGCGGGCGACACCTCCTTGGAAGAAGTGTTACGTGTGACGCACGAGGACTAAATTGTGGGTGCATTTGAATTTACTGCGCTCGATGCCGGTGGCCGTGAACGTAAGGGTGTTTTAGAGGGAGATGCGCCCCGCCAGATACGTCAGCAATTACGTGACCGGGGTTGGGCACCGATATCCGTACAGGAGGTGGCCCAGCAAGAGGCGCAACGCGGCAAACGCTCGTTTGTGTTTCAACGCGGTATCAGTGCCGCTGATCTGGCATTAATCACCCGTCAATTCGCCACCTTGATACGTTCCGGTCTGCCGGTTGAGGAGGCCTTGCAGGCGGTATCGCAACAGACTGAAAAGCCGCGCATCAAAAGTATGCTGGTGGCCGTACGGTCGCGGGTCATGGAAGGACAATCACTGGCCGCAGCATTCGATGATTATCCACGGGTGTTTTCCGACCTTTACCGCGCGACAGTGGCGGCAGGTGAACAATCGGGACATCTCGAGGTAGTACTGGACCGGCTGGCCGATTACACCGATGGCCGACAGGCATTAAGACAAAAGGTCTTTCTGGCATTGATCTACCCGGTGTTGGTAATTGTGGTTGCCTTGTGTGTGGTAATATTGCTGTTGGCGTACGTAGTGCCACAGGTCGTTCAGGTATTCGAAAACATCGGCCAGGAACTGCCCCTGCTCACCCGGGGCCTGATTGCGACGAGTGATTTCGTCCGCGGCAACGGTATAGCGCTGTTGTTGATCATAATTGCGCTGATTGTCGGTTTCAGACTGTTGTTGCGCAAACCCGGTCCACGACGTCGCTATCATCGCCTGCAGTTGGCTATGCCGCTGTTGTCGCGCCTGGTGCGGGGCCTCAATGCGGCACGTTTTGCCCGCACTCTGAGTATCCTCACCGAAAGTGGTGTGCCGGTCCTTGAATCGCTGCGCATATCTTCACAAGTGGTGTCGAACCTGCCGATGCGTGCCTCTGTGGAAGAAGCCGCGCGTCTTGTTCGCGAGGGTTCCAGCCTCAACAAGGCCCTCGAACGCAGTGGTTATTTCCCGCCCATGACGATACATTTAATCGCCAGTGGCGAGACCAGCGGTAAACTGGAGATTATGCTGGACCGTGCCGCAAGCAGTCAGGAACGCGAACTGGAGTCGGTTATGCAGACTGTGGTGGGCCTCTTTGGACCGTTTATGATCTTGATTATGGGCGGTATCGTGCTGGTTATCGTGTTGGCGATCTTGCTGCCGATATTCAATCTGAATCAACTGGTAATTTAACCAACAACTTGGTGGATAACTATGAACAAGGGACATCAGCAAACGATTCACAGGACTATTAACAGTACGGGCTTTACCCTGATCGAAGTGCTGGTGGTCGTCGTCATTCTCGGTATCCTGGCGGCCATCATCGTACCGAATATTATGGACAAACCGGGCCAGGCGAAGATCACCAAGGCCAAGGCGGACATTCGTGCGATAGAGAGTGCATTTAATATGTATCGTCTCGATCACCATGTCTATCCAACGACTGATGAGGGGATTGAGGCCCTGGTCACCGGTGACTACCTGTCCCGTATGCCCAAAGATCCATGGGACCATCCCTATCAATATCTGAGTCCCGGCGTACAGGGCAAGATCGATATCTTTACGCTTGGTCGTGACGGTGCCCAGGGCGGCGAAGGCGAGGATGCCGATATCGGCAACTGGAACATTGAGTAGCAGGCAGCAATATCAGGATCAAGCTTCGACAAATCACTTCATCACGCGCCGGGAGATTGCGGCGGGCCCATAGTTGTAACAGTATTAACCGGCTTGGTAGCACTACAGGCAAGGGGTTTACCCTGCTTGAGATAGTAGTGGTTGTATTCATCATCGGTATTGTGCTCAGTATGGTGGTGATTTCCATCAATCCCAACAAGGGTGACGAACTGAAATCGGAGGCCGATCGTTTTATATCCCTGGTGTCGCTCGCCACGCAGGAATCTATCCTGCTTTCAAAAGAATTCGCCCTCGAACTGTCACATGACGGTTACAGTTTTCTCGCCCTAGAGGATCAGCAATGGGTCGCGGTGGACGACAAGACATTTCGTGCCCGTACCCTGCCGCAAGGAGAGTACATCGATGTCTACCTTGAGGGGAATAAATTCGACTTTGCCAGGTCTGATGAGGAAGAAAACCATCCTCGCATTTTTCTGCTATCAAGTGGTGAGATGACCCCTTTTGAAATCATATTTAAGAGCGAAGACAGTACGGACAGTTATCATGTAACCGGCGATATCGGCGGCAAACTGAGTATGGATGACCAGCAATAGCAAGCTTTATACTGTTTTCCCGGGCGTGTAACAATGGAACCGGGACACGATGAACCTGTTGTGTGACCAAATCGGTGTGATTTACTTACCATGATTAACAAAAGATTAAAGTCGATGAAGCGAAAATCCAGCGGCTTTACACTGCTAGAAATTCTTGTTGCGTTGGCCGTAATTGCAATTGCGTTGAGCGCGATTGTCAATGAGGTCAGTGCCAACGTAAAAAATGCCGCCCGCCTGCGGGACAAGACTTTGGCTCATTGGGTAGCAATGAACAAGATCACCGAATGGCATACCAGCGGCGACTGGCCTTCACCAGGCGAGACCCATGGCGACGTTCAGATGGCCGAGCAGGAATGGCGCTGGTCCATCAAGGTATCAACGACCGATTATGATGATGTCAGGCGCATGGATGTGGAAGTACGTGGCGACCCCAACGCTGAAAACTCCGATGCAAGCCTGATTGCCTATGTGGGAAGACCGATGAAATGATGTTCACGGCCACGTTCAAAATTTCGCTATATGCCGTGAGTAAAAGATCACCCATTACGATGTCTATCAAGCATCCATGCGCCTGAAATATGGGAATATACGACAGCGTAACGCAGGGTTCACACTGCTCGAATTACTGGTGGCGTTGCTTATCTTTGCGGTTTTGGCGGTGATGGCGTATGGCGGACTTCAGGTGGTGCTGGACGCACAAAAACGTACTGCCGTACAGGCAATGCGATTAGGGGAGCTACAGGTATTTTTCGCGATTTTAGGTCGTGATGTTGAACAAATGATCGATCGTCCTATACGCAACAGTTATGGTGACGAGGAGGCTGCGTTGATAGGCGCTAGTGGTACCCTTGAATTTACGCGCACCGGTTGGCGCAACCCGGCCGGATTTGCCCGCAGCAACATGCAGCGTGTTGCCTATGTTCTCGATGACGATCGTATTATCCGCTACGGTTGGCAGGTACTGGATCGCTCACCGGAGAGCACCGCAATCGAGAAAGTATTGCTTGAAAAGGTGAATGAGATCGATGTCCGCTATCTCGATCAGCAACTGCAATGGCAAACGCAGTGGCCGGCGGTGAGTGTAAATTCCGCCGTCGTACCCGGTCTGCCACGAGCAGTGGAGATAACGGTGGATGTGGAAGGATGGGGTCGTATCACCCGGTTGTTCAGCCTGGCGGCCGGTTTTCCCGCGGCGTCTGCCAAACAAGCGTCACAGACCAAGTCAGCGGGGGCCACGCCGTGATAAGACGACAGCACGGCGTGGCCCTGATTACGGCATTGCTGATTACGGCCATTGCCACCATTGCCGCGGTTGCGATGGCCTCGCGTCAGCAAATCGATATCCGCCGCACGGGTAACATTGTAGATATCGATCGCGCCTACATGTTTGCGCTGGGGGCAGAGGAATGGGCAAAACAGGTCTTGAGGCACGATCGCAAGGACAATCAGACAGATAATACTGAAGAAGACTGGGCGACTGTCTTACCGCCGCTGAGTGTTGAAGGCGGGGTTGTCGCGGGCAAGATCGACGATATGCAAGGCCTGTTCAATCTCAATAATCTGGTGAATAACGGTGCCCCCAGCCCCCTTGACAGGCAGATTTTTGAAAGATTACTGCAAAATTTGGATATAAATATTGATATTATAGATGCGATTATCGACTGGATAGATAAAGATGATCGACAAACATTTCCCAATGGCGCGGAAGATACCGAGTATCTGCAGCTGGATACTCCCTATCGAACCCGCAACGCGCCAATGGCAAGTCCAAGTGAACTGGTGTTGGTCAAGGGTATGAGTTATGAAAATTACACAAAAATCGCCCCGTATATCATTACGCTGCCCGAGCGTACCACCATCAATATTAATACGGCACCGGCACAGGTGTTAATGGCCGTGGTGGATGGTCTATCGGAATCTGAAGCGGACCAGATTATAGAAGACAGGAAACAGGACCCTTTTACAGATATTAACAGTTTCATGGCACACGCCCTGGTAAAGGATAAGACAGTTAACCAAAACAGTATCGGAGTGGCGAGCAGTTATTTTATGATCAATACCGCCGCCGAATTTGATCAGGGCCAGATCTCCATGTACAGCCTGGCATACCGTAATGCTAACGCCGAGGTAGAAGTGATTATGCGAGCCCAGGGATTGTACTAATGCGTGAGCGCCTGTTTATCCGTCTAGATCATAGCACCTCTGTAGAGGCCGCCTGGTTGCGCGTGGGTGAAGCAGGTAGAGATACTGACACCACGTCTGCGGAGAAAATCCAGGAAACGGCGCAGGGATCGCTTGAACAGGCTGCACTTGAGGCCACAGGATGCCGTGTCATCGTGCTGGTACCCGGTGTCGATGTCGTGTTAACCAGTGCGATTGTGCCAAGCCGCAACCGTCAGCGCATTCTGAGCGCCATTCCATATATGCTTGAAGAACAGTTGGCCGATGATGTCGACTCGTTGCATTTTGCCGTTGGACGACGTGATCCGGAGGGTCGGGTAAGTACGGTGGTCGTGAATCGAAACCGTATGGACGACTGGCTCCAGCGCCTGCGGGCGGTGGGAATCGAACCAGACATGATAGTACCGGAATCGCTGGCGTTACCAGTAGAGACGGGTTACTGGACCCTGCTGAAAGAACCGGAAATAACGCTTGTCCGCACCGGCCTGCAAAGTGCTTTCTCTCTCGACAGCAACAATCTTGCAACACTGTTGCCTATGGCGTTGACGGAAAGCGATGACAACATGCCCGGGCAGATTAGATGGATTGAATGCAATACGGATGACGTCAACCTGCCGCTGGACTTGTCGCAATTTGAAGTTGAAGTCATTCCGGAAATGTACACGGGCACAGCGCTGGAATTTTTTGCCCAGCATTTCAATGAGCACGAATCAATAAATCTATTACAAGAGGCATACAGTCGTCGTGAGCAGCTGGGCCGACTGTGGCGGCCGTGGCGACCGGCCATTGCAATGGGTGTGCTGCTGCTGGTATTGCACGGCGGACTGACAATCAGTGATTACGTCAGTCTGCGCAAGGAGAGACAGGCGCTCACAGAGCATATTGAAAAAATCTACCTTGATACCTTCCCGGGCACGCATAAGATCGTAAATGCAAAGGCGCAAATGGAAGAAGGCTTGCGCTCACTGCGGGGTGACACAACGCGGGTTTCAGGCGGTTTCCTCGATTTACTGGTAGGCAGCGGCGAATCCCTCAGCCAGACGGATGGGCTGGAATTGCAACGCATCAGTTATCGCGATGGTCAGCTTGATCTGGCAATTGTCATCCGCGATCTTCAGGGTCTGGATCAGCTCAAGCAGCGTCTGTCGGCGCAATCGGGATATGCTGTGGAAATTCAGTCGGCAACAGCCCGTGGCAACAGCGTGGAAGCCCGCTTGCAATTAAAGAGAAACGACTCATGAAAAATATACTGGCAGGCCTGGATAGACGACAGCGCTCACTGGTTGTCAGCGCTGCAGCAATACTGGGTGTCTTGATTATTGCGCTGATATGGGGATCGCTTCTAAAAGATGTCGAACATCTCAAATCCATCGTCGCTGAACAGCATAAATTGGATCAATGGATGCAACGGGCTTCTAAAGAGGCGATGCAACTGCGCGGCGTCACTACCGGTAACAGTGCCGTTACTGGAAACAAGTCGTTGCTCGCCCTGGTCGATGAAACCGCCAAGCAGTCCCGCCTTGGCCAGGCGCTGAAACGTGTTGAACCTGAAGGTCAGGACAAGGTGCGTATTCAACTTGATAGCGCGATATTTGATGATATGGCGCAATGGCTGGAAAAGCTGGAATTAAATTATAACATTCACGTCGAGCGAATCTCCGTCGACAAGCTGGATCAAGCCGGGTATGTCAACGCGCGGGTTACCCTGGCAGGTGCCGTAGTATGAAAAAAGGCTTTCGTTACGGTGTGCTGGTGCTGGTTCTTTACATCATATTTTTGCTGGTATTGTTGCCCGCCGATCGGGTTTATGCCGTGCTCAAGGAAAAGATAACCTTGCATGTGAGTCTCTACCAGGTTCATGGCAGTGTGTGGCACGGCAACGCCGCGGTTGCGATGATAAACAATCAGCGTCTCGAATCCTTCGACTGGCAATTAAAACCTTGGGCGTTGTTGCTGGGACGTTTGCAGATTGCCCTCGGTTTTGACAAGAATAGTGGCAGTGTCAGCGCCATTGCCGGACGTTCGATTTCAGGACAATATTTTCTGCATAATGTGGCAGCCGAACTGCCAGCAAGTGAAATTGAACCATTATTAAGCAGTATTAAACTGGGGCTGGCGGGAAACGTGACGGCGCACCTCAAAGAGGTCAAGCTCGAGGGTAACCGCCTGACCACGCTGGATGGCAACCTGGCATGGAAGGGTGCGGGATTAACGACGTCCGCCGCCACTACTGCGGGAAGTTTTGAGATCAATTTTGAAACGACTGCGGAAGGTGTCAAAGGCGTGTTGAAGGATACTGACGGGCCGTTACAGGCAAACGGAATTCTAATGCTAAAACCAGACGGCAGTTATCAGTTCACCGCCACATTTACACCGCGTGATGCCACGCGTAACGATATAAAACAGGCATTACGTTTTCTCGGCAATCCAAGCCCCAGCGGCAAGGTCACAATATCAAGGTCCGGAAAACTCCAGCTGGAAAAATATTTACCCTTTATTGTCCAATCATGAATATTTGTGGGACCACATAATAATACATAGTACCGGAACTATAATCCGGCTTCCGTCCGTTCTATGCGATTGTAAATATACACTACATTGTCTCAATGAAATCCATGTTCAGATTAGTCAGCCGCATTGCCTGTGCCATAGAGGCGCTTAGTGAATGGTGCGGACGTATCATTGCGTGGCTGGTGCTGGCAATGACACTGTTGATCGGTTACGACGTTACCATGCGCTATGTTTTTCACAGCGGCTCGGTCGCACTGCAGGAACTGGAATGGCACCTTTTTGCAGTGGTATTTTTGCTGGGCGCCGCCTATACGTTCAAACATGATGAACACGTTCGGGTAGATGTCGTCTACCAGGGCCGCCACATGAACGATCGCCGCCGCGCTTGGGTCAATCTGCTAGGGGCAACACTGTTTCTGTTGCCCTTTTGTATTCTTATTATCAGCAGCGCTTTTCCATTTGTAGAAAATTCCTATCTGATCGCTGAAACATCACCCGATCCCGGCGGCCTGACGCATCGTTATCTGATCAAGGCCGCAATCCCTGCCGGTTTTTTCCTGCTGATGTTGCAGGGCATTGCCACGATAATCCGCAGTCTGCAAATCATCTATTGTCCCTCTGACCCACCTGGTAGCAGTGCAACCGTCAATAAAGAGTCGACTGGATCCTGATGTCAATGGAAGTCTGGTCATTGATCATGTTCGGGGTTGTCTTTGTATTGTTATTGCTGGGGTATCCGGTGGCGTTTACGCTGGGCGCAACCGCAATGGTCTTCGGCACGATCTTTTTAGGTGTCGATTTTTTCGATCTGTTACCCCTGCGTATCTGGGGCGTCATGACCAATTTTACCCTGCTCGCGGTACCGTTGTTTGTCCTCATGGGCGTGATCCTCGAGAAATCAGGTCTTGCGGAAAAGTTGCTTGAAACCATGGGCATGTTGTTTGGACGCATCAGGGGCGGACTTGCCGTATCCATTATCGTGGTGGGGGCGTTACTTGCGGCCACCACAGGTGTCGTCGGCGCAACCGTGGTGACCATGGGCATTATTGCCCTGCCTGCCCTGCTGAAACACGGTTACCAACCTGAGCTTGCAACCGGCACCATAGCGGCGTCCGGTACGCTGGGGCAGATTATTCCGCCGAGTATCATCCTGATATTGCTTGGAGACGTTATCGGCGTACCGGTAGGCAGCCTGTTTATCGGTGCCGTTACGCCCGGCGCAATACTGATAGTGTTGTTTATCCTGTACGTAATGGCGGTGGCGTGGTGGCGTCCCGAGGCGGCGCCGGTGATCAATGCTTCATTATTACAGGATGGTGGTGACAAGGGTTTGCTGAAAAGGGTAGTGACCAACCTGGTACCGCCGCTCTCTTTGATGACGGCTGTACTCGGCTCCATTTTTTTTGGTATTGCATCGCCCACCGAATCTGCGGCTGTCGGCGCACTGGGAGCGATGATACTTGCGGGCCTGCATCGCCGCCTTGACATCGCCAATCTCCAGGATGCATTACGACACACGACCCGCCTGACCAGTATGGTCTTCATGGTGTTGATTGGCGCCACCACCTTTGGTCTTGTTTTCCGCGGCATGGGCGGTGCTGACCTGGTGGAAGACCTGATGACGAATCTACCCGGAAGTGAATGGGGATTCCTTGTCGTCAGCATGCTGGTGATCTTTATTCTGGGATTCTTTCTGGATTTTCTGGAAATCTGTTTTATCGTCGTGCCGATTTTGGCACCCATCGCGGAGTCGCAAGGTATCAACCTGCTATGGTTTGGCGTGCTGGTCGCGATGAACCTGCAGACATCGTTTTTAACGCCGCCATTCGGTTTCTCGTTATTTTATTTAAAGGCAGTAGCGCCACCTTCCATCAATATTGCTCACATTTACCGCGGTATCATCCCCTTTGTCATCTTGCAGCTGGTCACCCTGGGGCTGATAGTCGCCTATCCCCGTATCGCACTGTGGTTGCCCGAGGTCATGGATAAACTGCAAGGGTTGTGAAACGGTAAATACTCAAAGTTTCAGCGCCCGCGCATAGGCAGCTTCGGAGATGGCATTCCAGGCATCCATGTTTTTACTGAAGCTAGAATAAGCGGCGTAAACTTTTTTAAACTCGGCATCCTTGTCCGCCTCTTCCGCGAGCGTTTCCAGTGTGAGCTTGTGCAGTTCCCTGAGCACGTCGGCCGGGAATTCAAAAATCTGCACCTTGTGTTCATTGGTCAGGGTATGAAGCGCATCGAGGTTATTGGCCTCGAACTCGGACAGCATTTGCAGATTACTCGCCTCGGCCGCCGTTTGTACAATAATCTGCAATTCCTTTGGTAGCTCTTCCCAGGCCTTTTTGTGGATGATCAGTTCCAGCGCCGGTCCCGGCTCATGCCAGCCGGGATAATAATAATATTTTGCGGCACGATATAGTCCGAGACGTAAATCATGATAGGGCCCGACCCATTCCGTTGCGTCGATGGTGCCGCGTTCCAGCGCCGTGTATATTTCACCACCTGCCATCAGTACCGGATTAACGCCCGCCTTGGCCATGACCTTGCCTCCCAGTCCCGGGATGCGCATCTTGAGTCCCTTGAGATCGGCGAGTGAGTCGATTTTCTTTCTGAACCAGCCACCCATCTGCACGCCGGTATTACCCATGGGGAAAGGCACCAGCTCGTGAGGCGCATAGACCTCCTGCCACAGTTCAATACCATTGCCGCCGTAAAACCAGGCATTCATGCCCTGGGCGTTCATGCCGAAGGGGACAGCAGTAAAAAATTGTGCCGCGGGGATCTTGCCCGCCCAGTAATAGGCCGCACCATGCCCCATCTCGACCGTTCCCTGAGATACTGCCTCGAATGTCTGTAACGCCGGTATCAATTCGCCACCTGCAAATACCTGAATATTGAGTTGATTGTCGCTCATACGCCTGACGTCATTGGCAAAGCGTTTGACTCCATCCTGGAAAATAGGAAAATTCGGTGGCCAGGTAGTGACGAGTTTCCAATTGAACCGTTTCGCCGCCAGGCTCGGCTGTGCATTGGAAAGCAATCCGCCAGCCACCGCGGAACCGGCGGCAATTTTTTTCACAAACTCACGACGTTTCATGAGGCATTCCTTCTCATTGTATTTGTTAAATCGTTTGCAGATTGGCGTACGCTACTACCAGCCATTTACTGCCGGCATTTTTGAAGTTTACCTGGACTCGCGCATGCCCCCCCTGACCCTCGTAGTTCAATATCACGCCTTCACCGAATTTCGCATGGGAAACCTGTTGGCCGAGACGCAGTCCCGATGGCGCGTCATCCAGGGGTCTGCTGGCACGTTTTGGCAGCGATGCGGGAATCACCATGCGGGGCGCGGCAGTCCTGATTTCCTCGATAAGTTCATCGGGAATTTCACGGACAAAGCGCGATGCCGCCTGATAACTTTCCGAACCATAGAGACGCCGACACTCGGCATGAGACAGATAAAGATGTTGTTTGGCGCGTGTAATGCCGACGTAACACAGACGACGTTCTTCTTCCAGACGTCCGGGTTCTTCAATCGACAGTTGATGCGGAAACAATCCCTCTTCCATACCGCATAGAAACACCACGGGGAACTCAAGCCCCTTGGCGGAATGCAGAGTCATTAGCTGTACACAATCCTGCTCGTTATTACCTTGACTTTCCCCAGCCTCCAGTGCCGCGTGGGCGAGAAAGGCGGACAAGATATCCATGTCGAGTTCTTCGGCGTCATATTCAAACTGGCGGGCGGCAGTGACCAGTTCTTCGATATTCTCGATCCTGGCCCGGCCTTTCTCGCCTTTTTCCTTTTGATAATGATTGATCAGTCCACTGCTTTGTATGACATGCTCGGCCTGTTCATGCAGTTCAAGATCGGCCGTCTCCTGTGCCAGGTGTTCGACCAGCTGCAAGAATACATTCAACGCCGCTGTACCCCGCATAGTGGACGCTTGTGCATCGCACAACATAGTACTGGCCTGCCATAACGAGACTTTGTGTTGCCGGGCATGATCTCGTACTGTCTCAAGGGTGCGGTTACCGATACCGCGTACGGGTGTATTGACTACTCTTTCAAACGCAGCATCGTCATTGCGATTCTGCACCAGGCGCAGATATGCCAGGGCGTCCTTGATCTCGGCACGTTCGAAAAAACGCAGGCCTCCATACACCCGGTAGGGTACGCCGGCCATCATCAGTGATTCTTCAATGACCCGCGACTGGGCATTGGAGCGATACAGCACGGCACATTCACTGCGCCGCTGCCCTGTTTCAAACCAGCGTTTGATCCTTGCTACGATAAAATTTGCCTCATCAATTTCATTGAACGCCGCATATAACTGGATCGGCTCCCCTTCACCACCCGCGGTCCAGAGCTTTTTACCCAGACGACCGTTGTTAAAGGCGATCAGGGCGTTGGCAGCGGAGAGGATGGTTGCCGTGGACCTGTAGTTCTGTTCGAGACGCAACAAGCGGGTATCAGGAAAATCCTTTTGGAAGCGCTGGATATTTTCGATGCGCGCGCCACGCCACCCATAGATTGACTGGTCGTCGTCGCCGACTACAAATAGTTTATTTTGCTGCCCGACAAGTAAACGCAACCAGGCATATTGGATGGCATTGGTATCCTGGAATTCATCAACCAGTACATGGCGGAAGCGTTGTTGATAATGTTGCAGTATTTTAGGGTGGTTACGCCATAATTCGTGGGCGCGCAGCAGGAGCTCGGCAAAATCGACCAGACCGCCGCGATGGCAGGTCTCCTCATATGCTTGATAGATGCGAATCATCTGTGTCATATAGGCGTCACCGCGGTCGTCAAGATGTTGCGGGCGCAGGCCCTCATCTTTTCTGCCATTGATGAACCATTGCACCTGTTTTGGCTGCCATTTGTCTTCATCGAGCGCCAGGGACTTGAGTAAACGGCGAATTACACGGTATTGATCATCACTGTCGATAATCTGGAAGGTCTGGGGCAGATTGGCGTCTTTCCAGTGGGCCCGTAGCAGGCGATGCGCAAGTCCATGAAAGGTGCCCACCCACATACCGCCAGCCGGCATCCCCAGCAATTCTTCGATTCGTCCACGCATTTCGGCGGCGGCCTTATTGGTGAATGTCACGGCGAGTATGCCGTAGGGGGATATTCCTTCGGCCTGAATCAGCCAGGCGATACGGTGTACCAGCACACGGGTCTTGCCGCTGCCGGCACCGGCCAGTACCAGGGTATTGGTAGCGGGTGCGGCAACCGCCTCGCGCTGGGCATCGTTTAGAGGATCGAGAATGAAGCTAACGTCCATGGGCAGATTTTAACAGAATTGAGGATTTCATTTAGTACGAAATTGATATTGTATTTACACATCATTGATGTAATGTGTGGCCGTGATGCCTATTTTTTATCTGCGTTATTTTGCAGCTTGATATTTGCAAGTATTTCCTCATTATGCAGATTTGCCGTCGCCAGAGTTGCCAGCGGGATGGAAGTGCCGTTCATGATGGTTGCCGTTAGCACGGCGCCGGTGAGGTTGGCGCCGGTGAGGTTGGCGCCGGATAAATCACAATGTGACAGATTGGAGAATGATAGATCAGCGCCACTCAGATTGGCGAGGCGCAGATCAGCGTTGGAAAGATTGGCGTATTTAAGACTGGCATTCGTCAGATTAACCTGAATTAGATTCGCTTCGGCGAGCTCGGCATTTGCGAGATCGGCACCTACGAGCGTGTGTCCTTCCACCGTAAGGAGTTTTACAAATCCCTTTCTGTCAAAGATATGTATCATGAATAAACAGGTGCAATGACTGTTACTGCAAAGATATTATTTTCCCGGTTCCCTGGGTTGCTGGCGCATCACTGACAGTGGCATGGACATGACACTGATAAAATCAAGTATCAGCCACACTCCCAGCATATAAAGTATGGGTATAAAACTCTGTTGATAGAGTGCCATGGCGATAAACGTCACCACAACCCAGGTATAGATGAAGTAGGCTAAAGCCAGCACCCAGGGATGGGCACAGAGGCGGGCGCCGCAGAAATCACAATAGATGATCTGCCAGAAGCTGGCCCGGTACTTGTTCTTCAGGTTGATCCCCGCTCGCTGACACTTGGGACAGATAAATTTTTTCATTCCCCGTTTGCTTATTAGTTGCTCTCTCAATACGCTATCATAACCAGCAGCACAGACCCATACTAGCCGCAGATATCAATGTCGCCCCGTGTCATGATTACTTCTATCGGGTATTCAATCACTTAGGTTGCTGCGACCTGATGCGAGATTTTGCATCGCCGACCCCACATGTAAAGTATTGCCAGATTGTCTCAGTGATCCACTTACACGGTGTGACTTTTTGCTAGAATCATCGCTGAGAATGAGCGTATATAAAGGGTTGGATATGCAGCTGAAACATTTGATTTATTGCTTCCTCGTAGTGATGTTACTCGCCGGTTGTGACGGTAACACCCCTCTCATGAAAAAGGTCCTGCACGAGGATGTGGCCGGTACGCAAGAAATCCTTGCGCAAGGCACCGACATCAATGCCAGAAATAATTATGGCTGGACCGCGCTGATGCATGCGGCACGGCTGGGTAACAGCGAGCTTACCAGGATACTGCTGGAGCATGGTGCCGATATAAACGCGCAGAACGAAGACGGATGGACGGCGCTGATGCGGGCGGCGCTTAAAGGTGACGCCGCTACCGTCAAGGTCCTGATTGATCATAATGCCGATGTCAATATACTTGAAAGTTCGGATTCCAATGCCTTGTTCTGGGCGGCACAACGCGGTAATACTGAGGTGGTAAAACTATTGCTCGCGGCTGGCGCCGATTATACGCATGTAAACTCAAGCGGCTGGACGCCAATGATGGCAGCCTCTTCTGGCGGTTACAATGATATTGTGCAGATATTAAGAGATGCAGGTGCCCGCCAATGAACGGCTACCAATGAATGGCTAAAGGTACCGTGGTAACGGCCGATGTTGCTCATGTAAGACTCTTTGTACATCGGGGTTTCTTGTCATCAAATAAGTTCCAGTATAAGCATGCGCAAAAAAGCCAGAAACAGCGACGCCTCAGAAGATCAGCAGGAACGTCGTAAAAGTGAACGCCGCGCCAAAAGTGAACGTCGCGACATGGTGCGCTGGGAACCAGAAAAGCCCAATCGGCGCAAAAAGAGAGACCGTCGAAAATCTGCGGGTGCTTCATGGGATGACGCCCTCATAAGACGACGGTAATTTTGTATATAACATCCATCGGGCGTATTCACTTTCACAGATCATTTTTTACCTGGGTTGCTGTCCTGTTTGACGGTATTCTGGTCAATGATATTTATTTTTGATTGGATCACGCCTTGATAATGAAAAGCGGTCAATTACATTCATGGGATGTTAGTAATGACGAGGCCGGGGCCATACAGCAACGACTGCGTGATAAAGTCATTACCGACGACAGACTTGGTTCGGTAAAATTTGTGGCCGGGATTGACGTCGGTTTCGAGCAAGAGAATACTATCACAAGGGCAGCGGTCGTTGTCCTGAGTTTCCCTGCCCTTGAACTTCAGGATCAGGCGCTCGCCAGACGGCCTACTTCATTTCCCTACATTCCCGGATTATTATCCTTCCGCGAGATTCCAGCGGTGCTCGACGCATTTGACAAGCTCAGGATGCAACCT
>Ga0307424_1000783_pt1 | contig 16814 bp, 12 predicted proteins | sample SalMarWE160320MG_FD_202157 | JGI IMG/M metagenome (GOLD analysis project Ga0307424, IMG submission 202157) | Salt marsh sediment microbial communities from the Plum Island Ecosystem LTER, Massachusetts, United States - WE1603-20 | ecosystem: Environmental > Aquatic > Marine > Intertidal zone >... | reverse complement strand
TAAATGCATAGATGGGTCTGAAAGTAATCTGATGATGGTGATATTTCCTGAAAACAGGATCCTGTGAAAAATAAGCCAGTGTATCGTTCATCCAGCCCATATCCCATTTATACCCAAAACCAAGGCCGCCCAGATAGGTCGGCCGTGAGACCATCGGCCAGGCAGTGGCTTCTTCTGCATAGGTCTGTATATCAGGATATTGCGCATAAATTTCAAGGTTAAAACGGCGCAGAAATTCAATTGCCTGAATATTTTCATTTCCACCGAAGCGATTGGGAATCCATTCCCCTGCACGGCGTGCATAATCTAGATATAACATGGAAGATACAGCATCCAGCCGGAAACCATCGGCATGGTACTTATCCGCCCAGAAAAAGGCACTGCTGAACAAAAAGCTTTGCACCTCCGCACGCTCAAAATTGAACATATAACTGTTCCATTCCGGATGAATACCCCGCTGCGGGTCGGGGTGCTCATAAAGATGAGTACCGTCAAAAAAACCCAGTCCATGCATATCGTTCGGAAAATGGGCAGGGACCCAGTCAAGAATAACACTGATCTGGTGCTGATGCAGATAATCGATCAGGTACATAAAATCCTGGGGTGATCCATATCGGCTGGTCGGTGCAAAATAGCCGGTGCATTGATATCCCCATGAACCGTAAAACGGATGTTCCATCACCGGTAGAAATTCCACATGGGTAAAACCCATGTTTTGAATATACCCGGCCAGTTCTCCGGCTAACTCACGATAACTCAGAGGGCGGTTGCCTTTTTCATTCCGCTGTTTCCAGGATCCGAGATGCATCTCATAAATGGAGATTGCGGTCCGCTGATCACTATGATCTTTTCGGCTTTGCATCCATTCTTTATCCTGCCAGCTGTAATCCAGCGGCCAGACAACTGAGGCATTGTCCGGGGAAATTTCATGAAAAAAACCGTACGGATCAGTTTTTTCTACCTTATATCCCCGCTGACGGCTTTGAATATGAAATTTATATCTGACCCCTTTGCCTGCATCAGGAACAAAACCCTCCCAGATACCGGAGGCACCACGCAGTTTAAGCGGATGTGTATTTTTAGTCCAGTCATTAAAATCACCGATCACACTGACTGCCTGTGCAAACGGTGCCCATACCGCGAAAAAAGTGCCTTCACTGCCATCGTCAGCTGTCATAACATGAGCACCCAGTTTATCATAGAGGCGGAAATGACTACCTTCATTGAAAAGAAACAGATCATCCCTGCTCAGACGTGACACGTCATGGCGTACAGGCGGTGACTGTTTTATTACTTTTTTTTTCATGGTCGGTGCTGTGGTCTTTGGATGCATCATAAAAGCCGATCATCTCAGCGTGGCTGGCCAATACCAGATAAAAAGCCATTTCCGGTTGCGACCGTTTTCAGGCCGGGAAAAAGGGCGTTTGTGCATCTGTATGGGCAACAGGCATGCCAGAGTTCGACTGTCTACACATAAATTCATAATTAACAAATAATTAAACGAAAAGTTATTGACGCTTATTCCGGTGATGTGCAGCGGTTTAAAAAAATTTCGCCGCTTTATTGTAAAGGTATAGTACATATCGGGCAATCCTCAGATATATCTGTGTATGGTGGGTACACTGTTGCTGCGGATAACATGATCTTCTGGCTGCAGGTAAACACCGGCAGGATAGAAGAAATAATCATTTCTACAATTGAGTTAGAAATTTATATCACATCTAAAAGAAAGGAACAACATATGAAACTGCTCAAAATTATCGCTATACCTGTTATAGTTTGTCTATTCAGTCTTACACTTTTACAGGCCCAGGAATTGCAGACACCCATGCCCTCTCCGACCGGAACGATCACACAATTGGTCGGTCTGACCGAGGTGTCCATTAGCTATTCACGGCCCGGGGTGAAAGGACGTGAAATCTTTGGCGATCTGGTTCCTTACGGGGAATTATGGCGTACCGGGGCGAACAAGTCAACCACGATCTCCTTCAGTAAGGAAGTAAAACTGGAAGGAAAGTATGTGCCGGCCGGAGAGTATGCCCTGTTTACCATACCCGATAAACAGGACTGGACGGTGATCATCTCTAAAGATATCGGTTCGGGAACCTCAAAATATAAAATGGATGATGATGTGCTCCGTTTTAAGGTGATGCCACGCAGTCTTCCTGAACCGGTTGAACGGTTGACTTTCGAAATTGCCGATATAACGGACGAAAGCGCACGTATCGTATTGCGATGGGCGTCTACCGAAATTTCATTCGGAATGACTGCTGATACGGAAAACCAGGTCATGGCCCAGATCGATGAAATCATGGATAACGAGGAGTTAAAGGATGCTAATACCTTTTTCCGTGCTGCTGAATATTATTTCAGCAATGATGAAGATACCGATCAGGCGCTGGAGTGGATCACCCGTGCGGTTGAGCTCAATCCGGATGCATTTTGGATGCTGCGTTTAAAATCCCGTATTGAAGCAAAGCTGGGTGACTATAAGGAGGCGATCGAAACAGCTCAACTGAGTCTAAAAGCCGCCGAAAAAGCCGGGAACCAGCAGTATGTGCAGTACAACCAGGAAGCCATCGCCGAGTGGCAGGCGAAACTATAACTGTCTTGCCGGACCCCTCCCATCTTTTCAACGTTAGTCTGTCATCCGGTTTGTCATCCTGAACTTGTCTCTCCGAAGGAGTTCTTTGGACTGGATCTCATTTCCGGATTTATCGTTCCCAGGTTAAACCTGAGAACGATAAAACAGAATAAAAGAGAATAATATCCTGATAGTATAGTATCAAAATTATTGGATGAAATTGTAAGCTCATTGAGTTGTATTACCATGTAGGGCAAATAAAGTTGTCCCGGATGGATACATCTTGGGCAGTTTATTTAGCAGCACTTCATTAAGTATGAAGGAGGATATTATGGAAAAGGCGATTCAGGGTTTACACCATATAACTGTTTTGGCCAGTGAGCCGCAGCGAAATTATGATTTCTATTCAAAAGTTATGGGGCTGCGTTTTGTGAAGAAAACAGTCAATTTTGATGCACCCGACGTCTATCATTTTTATTTTGGCGATGAAACAGGCACACCAGGTACGATATTAACTTTTTTCCCATTTCCTCAGGCGCAGCGGGGAACACGCGGAACAGGTGAAGCGACGCTGGTCAGCTTTGCAATTCCTTTCGGCAGTATGGATTTCTGGATAGAACGGCTGAGCCGCTTTGATATATCAATCGATGGACCGGACCGTAAATTCGGCCAGGATATGATCACATTTCTGGATCCTGATGGAATGAAAATTGGGCTTGTAGAAGACGATGTACGGCATCTGCAGGGATGGGAAACAAGCGAATTACCTCGAGATCACTCGATACGCAAATTTTTCGGCGCAACAGTCCGCTTAAATTCTTCACAGGCAAGCGAAAATCTGATAGAGAACATCATGGGATTTAAACTGGCTGGAGAGCAGGGACATCTGAAACGTTTTGTCAGCGGCGAGGGTGATCATCAGGCAAAATTTGATATTAAGATTGATCCGGACGGCCGTCCGGCTGTCCAGTCCGCCGGCTCCGTACACCACATAGCCTGGCGAACAGAAAGCGATACCACGCAGCGGGAATGGTTAAAGAAACTGCGGGATGGGGGATTTTTTACGACAGACGTGATTGACAGAAATTACTTCCATTCCATCTATTTCCGGGAACCGGGCGGTGTGCTGTTTGAGATTGCTACCGATGAACCGGGATTTATGATCGATGAAGCCTATGACGAACTTGGCACAGGTTTGAAACTGCCTGAGCCGTATGAATCGCGAAGGAAAGAGATCGAGAGCCGTTTAATACAGATCCGGCAGGATGTTTCTCTGGTAACAGTTTAATAATTCAATATTCAATATCCAACAGACGAATATCCAACCGATGAAATATTTGGATATTGGAAATTGAGTATTGGACATTGGATATTTATGCTTTCATCAGGCTCGAGTATCCAGTATCTATTTTTTTTTGGGATTTATGGATGAATATCACAAGGATATATACGGATACAAACGGCGACTCGGTTTTTGAAGATCTGACCATCGGGTTGTCGGATCAGGGCGATATCGGAAAATTGAGCGAAGCATACCCTGTCAGAAAATTGATTTTCAGAGAGACAGGTGGCGATTACGACTATGATTTTCATCATGCCCCGCAGCGCCAATTCATCATCATGCTTGATGGTGAAATTGAGATCGAAACCAGCCGGGGAGAAAAAAGAAAATTCCACGCCGGCGATATTTTACTTGCCGAAGATACCACAGGGAAAGGCCACCGAACACGCAGCATAGATAAAAAATTACGGCGGTCGCTGTTTATAACGCTTGGAGAAAGTAATGTTGTTTTTGGAAAAGACCATACCACCGCATACAGGTGAAAAAATAATCTATGCAGGATCACCTGCCGGTTCTGCCGCTTCGGCGATGATTCTGCTGCATGGGCGTGGGGCCGATGCCGCCTCGATGAAAAGTTTGATCGGTCAGTTTACGGTCGATAAAATGCTCTTTATTTTGCCGGAAGCCGATAATTTTACATGGTATCCGTACCGCTTTATAGAAAAGCGGGAATTAAACGAACCGGGTATTTCCTCAGGATTGAAACTGATTGATGCCATCGTAGGAGCGCTTGGTGGGCAACAGATAGGCAGTGAAAATTTATTTCTTTTAGGATTTTCACAGGGAGCCTGTCTGGCCCTGGACTATACGGCCCGTTATCCTGACCGATTCGGCGGTGTATTTGCTCTCAGCGGCGGGTTGATCGGGGATGACCTGCGTGCGGAAGTGTATCAGGGCGACTTGCAGCAGACACCTGTATTTTTCGGGTGCTCAGACAGGGATGATCACATTCCCGAAGAAAGGGTACACGAAAGCGCGGCGATATTTGAAAAACTGAATGCAGCGGTCACGAAGAAAATATATCCCAATATGGGGCATACCGTTAACCGCGATGAGTTAAATTTTATTAACCAGGTTTTATCCTCAAGACATAACACGAGACGGCAAAAGACAGGATCTTAATCGAAGCGGATTGAGGGGAGGGAATTGCCCTTTGTAGGAGAAAATCAGATAAAGTTGCCTGATAAGTCAATCTTCCGCCGAGTGTTCACTCCCCGCTTAATTTTAGTATAGGGTAAAATTTTTTGCAGTCCCAAGCGCTATCCCTGCCAATTTCCGACCATAGACATTTCTGAAAATATAGATTTCATCGGCCGGAACGGTATGAAAAAGTATATCCGGCACACCGTTTCCGGTGAAGTCACCTTTGTACGATTCTATGTCTATATCGGTCCATGCTAAAGGCAGCTCGAAAATCACCTTTTTTCTGCCGGAACAATCGAACAGGACCTGCGTCTGCGAAATGTGAATATATTCGTTTCCGGAGCCGTTCCAATCGATCGTTAGATGCCGGCGGCTGCGATCGGCGATGATCTGGCCCAGCCATTCACCGTCCTCGCTCAGGATCCAGGTTGGACTTTCACCACGCGGGCGATGATCGATATCAAAAATTACCTGCTGACAATCCAGGAACCGGCATAGTCCGGATCGAGACTGAAATGTTTCCATGGTTTGATTAGCAGACAATCTTGCTCAGGGATCTTGTCGGCGCGAACATCAAATAATCTGGGTTTATCCTCTTTTTCCTTTTTCAGATTCAGGCCGTTCAAGGAAAAAGCAGCTATACCCCAACCGGTTGTTTTCAAAAATTCGCGACGGTTCTGATATCCTGCTTTCATATTTAATTCCCCACAATTTTTTCCCTGACCACTACGTCATAAACTGTCGGAATGACCACCAGGGTCAGAAGCGTTCCGGTGAGCAACCCGCCGATCACGGTGACTGCCATCGGTGTACGCAGTTCGGCACCTTCGCCAAATCCAAGTGCCATCGGTAACAAACCGAGGACGGTGGTTAAGGTCGTCATCAGGATCGGCCGCAGGCGTACCTGGCCGGCCTTGGCAATCGCTTCCCGTTTAGGCATCCCCTCTTTACGCAAATGATTGATATAATCGATTAACACGATCGCATTGTTAACGACAATACCGGCGAGCATGATCAGACCGATCAAAACCACGACACTGATCGGTGTACCGGTAACCAGGAGTGTCAGGACAACTCCGATCAGAGCAAATGGGATCGTGAACATAATGATAAATGGCTGTACCAGGGATTCGAACTGGGAGGCCATCACCAGGTAAACCAAAAAGATAGCCAGGGCGATAGCCAGGATCATGCTGTCAAAAGAGGTAACCATTTCTTTTTGCTGACCGCCTATACGCACCCGGAAATCCGGCGGCAGGGCCATACCATCAATCACCTTCTGAATATCCATGGAGACACTGCCCAGATCACGGCCCTTCAGATTGGCAGTTACCAGGGCCACCCGTTCCTGATCGATCCGTCTTATTTCACTTGGCCCGCGCTCCAACCTGATGTCGGCAACGGTAGCCAGGGTAATCGGAACCTGACCACTGCTATTAATCACCAGATTACGCAGATCATCGACATTATTGCGGTCTTCTTCCCGGGCCCGCACACGAATGTCGACTTTGCGGTCCTGGCGGTTTAATTCAGTGGAAACCTCACCCATAATCTTATTCCGGATGATATTACCGATGGTAGCCACATCAAGACCGACATGTGCCAGGCGGCGGCGGTTAAAAACGATCTGAACTTCCGGATTACCACCTTCTGTGCTTGATTTGATATCACGTAATCCTTCAATGTGATGCATTTCCCGGGTCAGGATCTGGCTGAGCCGCTCCAGTTCTTCCAGATTATATCCGCGTATTTCCACCTCTATAGGTGTTCTGAAACTGAACAGGGTGGGGCGTGAGATCTTGTACTCGAGACCGGGAAAAGAAGAAAAGCGCTCCCGTAATTGATCTATGATACGCAGCTCGTTCTGACGATCTTTGCGCACCTTTAACTGAATATGCAACTGGCCCAGATTCTCGCGTAACTCGGTGGCGCTGAAACCCATCTGAGCCGCGGTTCCGGACACGGCATACACACTGCGAATGCCTTTGATGTTTTGCGACAGAGTGGCCATTTCGGCAATGATCTTTTCTGTTTCCTTCAGTGGCGTGCCTATCGGCAACAGTATATCGACAAAAAATTCACCCTGACTCATTTCCGGTATCAGTTCAGTACCAATGATACGTACACTGAACAGGCAGAGGATGAATAGCAGGAAAGTACCGCCCAGTAGTTTTAAGCGGTGTTGCATCACGATATGCAAAAATTTTGGATAAAAGGTGGTGAGACCGCTTAAACTTTTATCAAAGAGGCGGTAAAGCGGGCCCAGAATACGGTTGAGAAGAGTCGTCACCCGCAAAAAAAGATGTCGTAACAGGTTTATGAGCTTGACCGGCAGATCAACGAATGCCTGATATTTAAATCTTTTGACTGCTGATCGCTCTCCTGTTGTCTGCAGCCGGTTCTTTTCCGGCATGGAGTCATGCAATTGGAATTGTCGTGAGGAGAACATGGGAATCAGAGTCAGGGCAACAATCAATGAGGCCAACAGTGAAAATGTAACGGTCAAGGCCTGATCGTTAAAGAGCTGGCCGGCAATACCTTCGACAAAAATAATCGGTATAAATACACAGACGGTGGTGAGTGTGGAGGCAATGACAGCCTGACCGACCTCTGTGGTTCCCTGATCGGCGGCCTCCATCGGTGTAAGATCACGTTTGCGGTAGCGGTCAATTGATTCCAGAACGACAATGGCATTATCAACCAGCATACCGACACCAAGTGCCAGGCCGCCCAGTGACATAATGTTCAAGGAGACATCCGTCATATACATAAAAAAGAAGGTGACGACAATCGAAATAGGAATCGTCAGGCTGATGATTACCGTGCTTCGCATGCTTCTCAGGAACAGATAGAGCACCAGGACCGCCAGAATACCGCCCCAGATGGCTGTGTTCAGCACTTCGTCCACCGAGTTCTGAATAAAGAGCGATTGGTCATTCACGATCGTCATGGCCAGCGGTACCTTATACTGCTTGAATTCAGCCATTACCGTTTCCATCCGCGCTTTCACGGTACGGGCGACGGTAACCGTATTTTTATCGGCCTCTTTATAAATGGCGATTTCCACGGATTCTTTACCGTTAAGGTGGGTAATGATTTTGCGGTCTTTATGTCCGCGGCGGATTTCTGCCACATCTCTAAGCTGGATTGGTGCTTCCCCGCGCATCCCGACGATAATGTCCTCCATTTCATCCGCTGTTTTAAATTCATTAAGGGTGCGGACAAGAAATTCAGATTCACCATCTTTCAGCATGCCGCCGGTCAGATTAACATTTTCCTCTGCCATCCGCTGGGTGATCTGTGTGACGGGAATCCCCAGTGCAGCCAGCCGCCCCTCATCGACATTGATCTGGATCTCTTCTTCCAGTCCGCCCGATACCTGCACTGAAGCCACGCCGTCCAGTGGTTCCAGTTCCTGCTTCAGACGCTCTTCCGCGAACAGGCGCAAAGCGATCAGGCTTTCATCGCCGGCCAGGGCGATGCGCATAATCGGATCGAGAGAAGGATCAAAACGCAGCAGGATCGGCGGTGTCGCATTTACGGGCAGAGTTAACATATCCAGTTTTTCCCGGACCTCCAGTGAAGCAAAATCCATGTTGGTATCCCAATCGAATTCCAGAATCACATCCGACATACCGGGACGGGAAACCGAACTGGTACGCACCACACCGGATATCACGCCGACGGCTTCCTCGACAGGTTTTGATATCAGGTTCTCCACTTCACCCGGCGCCGTGCCAGGGTATTCGGTGCGGATGGTCAGTGTAGGGTAGGAAATGTCGGGCAGCAGATTGATCGGCAGGCGGTCAAAAGCGACATATCCGAAAACAACAGCGGCCACCATGAACATGGTAATGGTTACCGGCCGGTTGATTGAAAATTTAACAAGCTTCATACGTGTAATGCTTTCATTAGAAATACAAAGGATTCCTACCACGAAGCACACGAAGACATTTGATATATATGTATTGGCTCAACCATGTGCTTACAGAATAATAATGGTTGTTAATTTTATGTAAAGCGTTTTTCGTCATGCCGAACTTGTTTCGGCATCTCCTAAAAATAAGGATTCAGATCCTGAAACAAGTTCAGGATGACATTTTGAAGAATCTGGTTTTAATTCATGATATAAACAGACAATATGTAAATTCCAGATTAAGACATGATAATTTATAATTTAAATTAACAACTAATAACAAAATTAAATTTTATGACTTCGTGAACTTCGTGAACTTCGTGCTCTTCGTGGTGAATTTATTAATCAGTTCAATTTATCTATACGTTCAGGATCTCTGATCCCGGGCGGTTTTGAATACGCGGGCGAGCCAGTTGGTCACATCATCGAGCATCACATAGACAATGGGCATCAGGAACAGCGTAAGCGGAGTGCTGGTTACCAGGCCGCCCACTACCGCCAGGCCAACCGGTGTATAGTATGCCGAACGGCCTTCCTGGGGACCAAAAATGCCCGGAAAAATGGCCGGAAGGGCCAGCGGCATGAGACCAATAATCGTCGTTAGTGTGGTCATCAGAATCGGCCGTAGCCGGTTACGGCCGCCAAGCCGGATCGCTTCTTCACGGGGCATCTTCTGACGCCTGAATTTATTGATCGCGTCGATCAGTATGATCCCGTTATTCACCACCAGCCCGCAGACGACAATGATACCCAGATAGGCCATATTGGTGAGGTTCGTGTTGGTTGCCCAGAACATGATCAGTACACCAATAATGGCGAAGGGAACGGTCAGTAAAATAGTAAAGGGGTGAACAAAGGATTCAAACAGCGATGCCATGACAATATAGACGAGAATCAGAGCAAGAATTATTGCAAAATTCGATTCCGATTCCATCTCACGCATCATGTACCAGTTACGTCCCAGCCCCCATTCATATCCAGGCGGCAGCTTCATGGTTGCCATTTTTTCGCTGATCTTCTGGCTGACGTCGCGCAAACCGCCCTGCTCTGTATTGGCAAAGACCCTCACCGTCGTTTGCCGGTCCTCACGCCGGATTGCATCCGGCCCCTTCTGAAGATCAAAATCAACCAGCGAGCCAATCTGAACCATTTCACCGCGGTTGCTGCGAATAGCCATATTAGCCAATTGCTGAATATTCATGCGATCCTCTTCCGCCAATTGAACCAGGATGTTAACCTCCTTATCCTGGGTTTTGAAACGCGAAGTGGAACGGCTGCTCAGCGCCGAACTTATCGATCGTGCCACTTGTTCGGCGGAAAGGCCGTACTTTTGCGCACGCACGCGATCCACGCTGATACGCATCTCCTCTTCGCCTTCCTCAAGCGATGTATCGACATCCTTAACCCCGGGAATTGTGCGCAACATTTTTTGAACTTCCTCAGCATAGAGCGTCAGAATAGCTGTATTCTTTCCTTTCAGCTCCACGCGAACTCCCATTTCCCGCCCTCCGCGGCCATGCATCTCCCCTACACGGAATTGTACACCGGGAATCGGTGGCAGCAGGGCACGTACTTCCTTGTATAATTCGGTTGTCTCCTTTACCGCTTCTTCCTCGGGGGTGAAATAAACAGTCAGGTTGGCATGATAATGCCCGCGGTGCTTCATATATCTGCTGGCGACCTGGGAAATCTCCAGACTATCTTTATTATTGAGTAGCAGCGTTTCCAGAGAATCATAAAGTGCTTCAATTTGCGTCACATTGTAGGTGTGGGGCAGATCAATGGTCAGATCCATTCGTCGTTCAGGAATACGTGGTTGCCAGTCACGGTCGATAGTTTGATACAACTGCCAGGCCCCCCAACTGATTGCCAGAAAAATGACTAAGGCCGGAAAGCGGAATCTTATCGCTTTACTGATGGCTGATCCGTAAGATTCCCCCATGCGCATCAGAAAACGCGCCCTTGGCCGTTCTTTTCCGGTAAAAATACGCGAGGCAGCCAGTGGGATCAGCGTCAGACTGATGATCAAACTGGCCAGCGTAGCAGTGACGATAGCGATACCGAAATCACGGGACCAGCGCCCCATCGATGACTGGGACATGAAAACCAGCGGTACGAAAACGATCACTGTTGTCATCGTCGCTGAAATGACAGCGACCGATACTTCGCGTGACCCGATAATAGCCGCCTGCCTGGCGTCCAGTCCCTCTTCCTGTTTGTGCCGGAAAATATTCTCCAGCACGACTACCGCCGGATCAACCAGCATGCCTACGGCAAACATCAGTCCCGAGAGAGATACAATATTCAGGGTGATCTGTGAGTTGAATGGGGCCAGACGTAAGATATACATCAACAGTGCCGTAGCGATGATAGAAATGGGGATGGCAATGGCAATAATGATCGTGCTGCGCACCTTACGGAGAAAGATAAAAAGCACCAGGGTGGCCAGAAGTGCACCGAAAATGCCGGCCATGGCAAGATTCTCCAGACTGGTCTGGATTTCTTCTGACTGATCCCGGATGATATGCAGACTCAGCGTGGCGAGTTTTTTCTCTTGACGTAAATCGTTCAACAAATTCTTGACATTCGTGGCTACTTCCACCACATTGGCCGTCGACGATTTAAATATTTCCAGAACAATGGCTTCGTTACTGTTCAGCCGCTGAAATCTTGTTTTCTCCGGATAACCGAAACGTACATCGGCAATATCACCAAGCACCAGTTGAGTTCCCCGTATCGGTACCTGGGCAATTTCATCGATGGATTTAAATTCACCCATCGTGCGTACTGTATGTTTTCTCCCGGCTTCGATAATCCAGCCGCCGGCAATATTGACATTGTTGGTGCGCAGGCTGCGGCTTAATTCATAGACATCTACATGATGGGCACGCATCCGTTCGAAGTCAAGTTCAACCAGAACATGACGCTCATCCAGTCCGCCGATCTCGATATTGGCGACGCCATCGATCCGTTGAATACGCGGGACGAGGATCTTATTGACGATATCATAAAGTTCATCGAGCCTCCCTTCCCAGGATATGCTGAACTGGATTACTGGAAAGTCAGCGGAGCGCCAGCGCCTGATATAGATGCGTTCCACATCATCCGGCAATTGGGGGCGGACACGGTCCAAGCGGTCCCGAACGGCAACGGCGGCCAGCCCCATATCGATGCCATCGACAAACTGTACCTCGATACGGCTGCCATCTGAAGATGACGTGGAACTGATATTTTCAAGATGGGGAAGCGTACCCATGATCTCCTCGATGGGGCGGGTAATTTGCCGTTCGACTTCCTCGGGGGAGGAGGAGGCATAGGGAATGTTGATATCCACATCGTCAGAAGAAAAATCCGGCAAAAAAGCCAGGGGTAGTCTCTGTAAGGCCAGAAATCCGAGTACGATGATACTGATGATAATCATCAGCATGGAGATCGGTTTATTTACAGCAAATTCGGACAGACTCATAGCTTAATCGCTTATCTTTTATACAGGTTCGTATTCATGCAATAATTTTTTTTCCACTGATTACACAGATTAGAAACGAATTTCACGAATTACAGTGGAATTTTATTAATAAATTAGCACTGTCTTGACTTTGTATAAACAATCTCAAAAAAGCGTATCAGTATCATGTAAAACCGTTGGCGGCAATTCGAATCCCGGCCTGCCGCCAGGGCAGGCATGTTCCGGAATCTTATAAAGAAAATGGATTTAGATCCTGAAACAAGTTCAGGATGACATTAATTAAATAAAAAAATCCGTGAAATTCGATAAAATCCGTGTAATTCGTGGACTATTTTTTTGTCTTTCATCTACTGGCTTGAATCGTTTTCTGCCCGTGAAAGCGTTTCTTCCCGTTCGGGTATTCTGATCGGTAATCCTTCTCTAAGCCCATCCTGTCCGGCCGTAACGACAAGGTCACCTTCCTGCAAACCGGAAAGAACTTCCAGAGCATCCCCTGAAGTGAAGCCAACCTGCAGGGTGACTTTACGAGCCACGCCTTCCTGGTAGATATACACCTGATCCAGGTCGCTTTCCAGTATCAAGGCCTTCTTCGGAATGATCAGGCTGTTTTCATGGGTTTCTGTATCAATAAAAACCGAAGCGAACATCCCCGGTTTTAATTTTCCTATGTTATCCACAATATCGATGGTCACCTTTGATGTACCGCTGGACGGATCAACCACCGGACTGATCATTTTAACGGTGCCTGAGAATTCGCTGCCTGGTTCCGCCTCAACATGTATCTTCGCCTTCTGTCCTTCGTAAATACGTCCGATTTCTTTCTCAGGTACATAAATTTTTGCCCGCAGGGGATTAAAATCAGCGAGAACAAACAGAGACTGGTTAGCACTCACGCGCTGTCCTAATTCAATATATCTGGCGGTCACCACGCCACTAAATGGGGCACGGATATTGGTATATTCCAGTTGAATGAGGGCCGCCTCATTGGCGGCTTTGGAACTTTCATACTGCAGGCGGTTGGTTTCAAAGTTTTCTTCGGCGATAAGATTCTTTTCCAGCATATTTTTGGCCCGCTCAAACATCGCCTTGTCGGTTTCCATGCTCACTTTGGTTTTCAGGTATTCGATTTTCAGCTCATCTTCGTTCAGTTTTGCAAGTAAATGACCCTGTTTTACGCGCATGCCTTCTTCCACAGGCAGCTGAATCACCTGTCCGGGTACCTTAGCCAGAATATCTACCTGGCGTATGGCTTCGATGGTTGTGGTCTGCATAAGCGACAGGGAAATATCATCCCTCCTGACTGGTGTCACCTGAACAGGAATGGCGGCTGACAAATTTGAAGCATCGGCCGCGTCCGTGTCTCCCGGCCGGCCGCCACTGCCCACACTCGCCTGGTCATCGCCGCATCCGCTGAAAATCAGAGCTGACAGTAAAAGGAAACTGCCTGCTATCATGTAAATAATAAGGTAAACCGGCCTGCGTAACAGTCCCGGCGGGCAGAAAGGACAAAATCCTTTTTTACTCTTTCTACTTTTTTGTTTTATAAATATGCCTTGCATGAAAAACTCCATTATCCTGTAAATGCCTATATCCTGTTTAGATCCTGCTGGATGTCTGTGATAGTAAAATGATGTTGCTGATTTCCATACTCGTAAGAAACTTCCAGATGGTTAAGATCGGATTGTGACCCGTTCTTTCGAAAAAAACGTTCGAAGATTTTCTCCGAATTTTCGTCAAGAGGGGGGCCGTAATTGCTGAGAGAAAGACTGTCGACGGTGGTTCTTATCCGAATCGGACCTTCCGGACTGCCGTAGCGAAGGGCATTGCGCAGCAGGTTCTTCAGGACGATATCCAGTAAAAAAGGGTCGATATAAAGCTGATGTTTATCTGATAGCTCTTTTTCAATTTGAAGTGATTTCAGTCTGGCTACTTCTGAAATTGATTCCAGATGTTTTTCGATAACGCTACGGGTCAAAATGTACTCGGCCTTGCTGAATTCATGGTTTTCAATTTTGCTTAAAAGATTAAGTGTATTGCCCAGTTTTGACAGGTGATTTGTCTCGTCATAAATTATTTTTACAGTCGATGCCTGTTTATCCATTACACGCTCGTCAGCGATCAGATTCTCTGTCTTGTTGCGGATAACCGTTAACGGTGTCTGGATCTCATGAGCCATATTTTCTGTATATTCTTTCAGATTGCGGTAATCGTTTTCAATGCGATCCACCATTTCCAGGAAGAGTTGCTGCATTTTCCGGAATTCGGTGGTTGCCGTATTGACTTTTTTTATGGCTTGTCCGGATCCCACTTTATAGGTGCGCATGTGTGTCAGGATTTTATTAAACGGATTATACAGGGAGCGGGAAAGGAGAGAATTGAACAGTATAATGGCTGCAGCCAGAATGATAAATGCCGGGATCAATGCACCGAAAATCGCATTTTTCAGCCGGTAAAAATCTTCCAGACTCTTTGTAATCTCTAATTTATAATATATACCCGCTTCTTCGAGAAAAATCGTTTTTTTCCGGTAGAGCTGCATTTCTTCAGTATCCGTGTTGTACATAACCGTATCCGAGTAAAACGGGTTTTCGGAAAGATTCGGGCTAACAGCGAGTTCAGTCAAAAGCGTACTGGAAGATGGTTTTTTCGATGGCTTGCCTTCATGTATCTGTCGTCGGACCTTTCTCTCAACATAGTTAAAGCGCTGTGCCAATTCATCATTTATAAAATCCTCCGCTTCCCGTGTTAAATAAATGGCACTGAGGAAAAAAGCGAAAAATGTAAATATCAGGTAAAATAAAGTTGTCTTGGTTAACAGTTTTATCGAACGTTTATTCTTCATAATATGTAGCCAATATTTATGTAGGGACGCGATTTATCGCGTCCATAGGCGCCTCGTGTTACACCTGCATTAGAAAGCGATATATAACGCCTGCTTGCGTGCCACGGGTTTCACCTCAATTCGGGCGTTTTTTATTGCTTCTCTACGACATTTCTTCTATTCGTCAGCCAATTCATTCACAAAATTTATACCCCATGCCATACATAGATTTAATATAATCTTTACCACCGGCATTGATAATTTTTTTGCGTAAATTTTTTATATGGTTATAAATGAAATCAAAACTGTCTGCCTGGTCTATATCGTCTCCCCACAGATGTTCGGCGATATTTTCTTTCATCAGCACTTTATTCTGATTATACATAAAATAGAGCAGAAGATCGTACTCCTTCCTTGTCAATGAGACCGCTTTTTCTTGCACAAATGTCTGGGCGGCGATGATATCGATTTTTATTTCATTCATTTTAAGAATATTATTGCTGTTGAATTTTTTACGGCGCAGGATCGAGCGGATCCGCGCGTTTAATTCTGATTTATGAAACGGTTTGGTAATATAATCGTCGGCGCCTAAATCCAGACCATACACCTTATCTTCAATTGAATTTTTTGCAGTGACAATGAGAATCGCCGTATCGCTGTCTCTTTTCTTCAGGTGCTTGATGAGGTCTAAGCCGTTTCCGTCAGGTAACCCGATATCAAGAATGACCAAATCGTACTGGTAGATACCGGTTTTATCGATACTCTCACACAGGGAAGCGGCATGTTCCACAATAAAACCGTTAGTAACCAGAAAACTGCTCATGTCGTCGGCTAAACGACGATTATCTTCAACTAGAAGTAATTTCATTGAAAATTTTTTGAATGAAATTTAGGTATAAATCCTGTAGAAATTCTACAGAACAAAACAGTTATTTGGAACTAAAATGAAATATTTAAAGTGATGTATTTTGATTTACCCGGTTCAGATCCATGGTACAACAGTGCCATTTTTATATTTTAATGAGTCCGGGATATGCAGCATGATCTGTTCCTGCAAGGCTTTAATCAGGTTGCGTTTCAGGACACCGCGATGCAGCACTAAACTGACCTCCCGCAATGGTTTCGGATCACTTAGTTCTCTGATATATTTTTTGTTCACGGGAGCGATGTTCATCAGGGCAAGTTCCGGCAGCAAGGTGTACCCATAGTCCTGTTCAACTATCCGTTTGAGCGTCTCAAGGCTTCCGCTTTCGAAGCGAAGCGGTGTTTTCCACTCACCTTGTCTTGATTCCGGACAAATATTCACAACCTGGTTGCGAAAACAGTGTCCGTCGCTCAATAATAACATATCTTCGATATTCAGGTTTTCCAGTTTAATCACGTCATCTTTGCTAAGCGGGTTTTTGGTGGAAATATAGGCGTAAAATTTTTCATAAAACAACGGTATCTCAGTGATGGATGAATCATCGAGTGGTGTGACCAGGATCCCAACATCCAGCCAGTTTTGCTTTAATTTGCGGATAATTTGAGCGGAAATGAACT
>Ga0307424_1000782_pt1 | contig 16829 bp, 12 predicted proteins | sample SalMarWE160320MG_FD_202157 | JGI IMG/M metagenome (GOLD analysis project Ga0307424, IMG submission 202157) | Salt marsh sediment microbial communities from the Plum Island Ecosystem LTER, Massachusetts, United States - WE1603-20 | ecosystem: Environmental > Aquatic > Marine > Intertidal zone >... | reverse complement strand
GTCGCGACCAATGCCTACGGCGATTACTTCCAGTACGAGGGCGACACCACCTGGGAGGACTTCGGTTTGCTCACCTCGCTCGCCGTGCACGAGGGACGCTGCGAGGACTGCAGCAACGTGCTCAACGCAATGCTGCGCACGCTGGGCATCCCCGCCTGCCAGGCCTATACCCCGTGGTGGGGCCACTGCGACGGCAACCACGCCTGGACCTGGATTCGCGGCTTTGGCGAAGTCCCCGGCGACGGCGCCAACGGCGTCAAGGTCTACGTCAAGACCTGGGACGGCAAGCTGGATGTCACCGCGGACTACACTCCAGTAACCGCGGTCGAGTTCGCCACCGCTGCGCCCGACGGCACTGAGGCGGAAGTGCTGGTGTGGAACCTTGACGACTGGCGCGTAATCACGCGGGAAAAGGCGCAGGGCGGACGTGTCCGTTTTGACAACGTCGGCTGCCGGCTTAACTTTGCGCTGTGCATCCGCATCCCGGACGAACAGGAGCGCCTCACCGACGTGCGCACCGACGGCAGCGTCCGCTGGCTCAACTTAGACCCATCTGCCTCCACCGATGGCAGGTTCACCGCCGTTTTAGATGTCAAGAATCCTTTGGGTGAGTTCCAGCCCGATGCAAACTACACGCTGGAGCGCTACGCCCTGGACGGCTGGCAGCCTTGCCCCTCCGAACGCACTCCCACCGGTGCCCTCAGCTTCGCCGCGCATTCCGATTTCCTCTACCGCATCCTCGGCGAGGGTATCGCCGCCCGGCCCTTCACCGTGGAGTTGAGCCCTGAGACTGGAGAGACCGTGCTCTTGCGCCGCTGACGGCCCAATGGCGTATCCGAGATGCTACAATACTCACCAGCCGGGCGGGGGTAACTCCCCGTCCGCGCAGGCAAAAGTAGGTGATCACCCGATGAGGCGAATCCTCCTGTGGATTCTGGTCGCGTGCGTTGTCTCGGCTCCCGGCTGCGGCGGCGGCGCGAGCTATGTCGCTTTCGGCGGCGAGGTGAATCCCGGAGACGACGATTACGTGACGTGGGGCAACACTGAAATCAAAGTAAACATACCGCTCACGGCGCAGAGCGGAGACGTAACCGTAACTGTCGGCTCGGAGACGAGCAACGGTTATGAAGTGCGCGTCATTCTTGCGCCGCCTAACCTTACGGGAGGAGAACAATTCTGATGAATCGATGGGGAGTACAACTTGGGGTAGTGATATTGCTGCTGTTCGCGGTAATCGCGTTTTCCTGCGGCGGCGGGGGAGGCAGTTCGCAGCGCTTGGGCGGGCCGTCGGACGTGGTTCCGCTGCCGGAAGACCAGTACCCGACCACCGGCCACATTAAGCTGCGCGGCCAACTGCTGAAGACGCCGCAGGGCGTGCCCAGCGGAGTGCGCGTAACCTGGGAGCGGGTAACCGCTGCCAGCGCGGTGGGTTACTACCTGTACCGTGATGATGAGTCCATTCCCGACGGCGACCCCGAGGGATATGAGAGCTTGCGCGTAAACGGCGGCGATATGATCGACCAGCCCGGTTCCGGCGCCAGCGTTAGCTTTGACGACGTGTTTGATCCCGACCTAGACTCGGAGTGGTACTACCGCCTGACCGTGGTGAACGACACGGACGATGAGAGCGACTTCTCCAACCAGCTCTCGGTCACCATCGTTGACTTTGACTTCACCGGCTTTGATCCCACTTCGGGTACGGTCGGCGACACGGTGACCTTGAGCGGCACCAACTTCGGCGAGGATGAACCCACCGAGGATGTGGTGTACTTCACCGGCGCTTCCGACTGGGTGGAAGCCACCATCACCGACTGGACGCAGACCGACGTTGACGTGACCGTGCCGGTGGGCGCAATGACCGGCCCCATCCGGATGGAAATCGGCGGGCTTTACCAGAATTCCGGCGGAGATTACACAGTGCTGGCGCCGGTGGCAGACTCCATTGATCCCGCCGAGGACTACGCCGAGCACGACGACATCACCATCACCGGCTCGCGCTTTGAGGCCGCGCAGGGCACCAGCATCGTCACCTTCAACGGCGTCGAAGTGGACACTTACGTCTCCTGGTCGGACACCGAAGTCGTGGTCAAAGTGCCCGACAACGCCACCACTGGCGACGTGAAGGTCAAGGTGGGCGCCAACGAAAGCAACGGCGTGAGCTTCACCGTGCTGCCGCACATCGATTCGCTGGATCCCGACGGCGGCGTGGTCGGCGACAGCTTTGACGTGATTGGCACCGGCTTCGGCACCACTCAGGGAGCGAGCACGGTAACTCTCAGCGGAGATACTTGCTCCGTTTCCAACTGGGGCAATCTGAGCATCACCGTCACCGTGCCTGAAACCGAGAGCGGCAACGTAGTCGTGACCGCCGGCGGAAACGCCAGCAACGGCGTGTTCTTTGACGTGTCGCCGCAGGTGTCGGGCTTCTCGCCCACCCGCAGCTGGGTCGGCCAGGAGGTCACCATCAGCGGGACGGGCTTCGGCCCCTCGCAGGGCTCCAACAAGGTCTACTTCTACGACGGCGTGGAAGTCACGACCTACGTCACGTGGGGTTCCAACGAGATTGTGGTGGAGATACCTGCGGGCGCCGGTACCGGAACCATCACCGTTGAGGTGGACGGCGACGACAGCGTCTCCGACGATCCCATCCTCATCGTCCTGGCGCCGCCCAACTTGGACGACGTGGAGCAGTTCTGACGCCGCGCTCATAGGAGCGATAGCGTCGCGCATTCGGCCCAGGCCGCTGAATACGTGTGCGGTTCAGCGGTCTGGGCTGTTCGCGTCTCGCTCGCGTATTTCCCCAGCCGCTTCGTCCGTCTTGTGCCGCACAATCTCGCCCTCGGTGAGATAGATGACGGTCTCGGCGATGTTGGTGCAGTGGTCGCCGATGCGCTCCAGATGCCGCGCAATCGCCAGCAGGTCCAGCAGTTCCGAAACTTCATCGGGATGCTCCCGGTGCCGCGCCATGATGCGGTCGTAGGCGTCGCGCTTCTCCGCGTCCAGCTCGTCGTCCACCAGGCAAACCTCCCACGCCGCCTTCGCGTCCAGGTGAATCAGCGCCTGGGTCACCCGCTTGAGCATCAACTCTGCATGCGCCGCCATTCCCACAAAATCAAACACCGCACGGGTGGGCTGGTAATCCCGCAGCCGCTCCGCCTTCTTGGCGATGCTCGTAGCGAAGTCTCCGACACGCTCTAGATCACTGATGATTTTTAAGACGGAGATCAAGAATCGCAGGTCCCGAGCCACCGGCTGGTGGAGCGCCAGCACCTTCAGGCAGTCTTCCTCGATGTCCACGTCCATCTGGTCAATCATCTCGTCGCTTTGCACCACGCGGTCAGCCAGCCTGACATCGCGCTCGGCGACTGCTTTTACCGCAAGGTGCACCAGCTCGCCGACTTCCGCGCTCATGGTCAGCACTTTCTCCTTGATATCTTCCATTTCCCGCAGGAATTGCACTGACATAATTCACCTCTCCTAGCCGAAGCGGCCGGTAATGTAATCTTCGGTGCGTTTGTGTTCGGGTTTCTCAAACAGCTTGGCGGTCTCGCCGAACTCAATCAGCACGCCTTCGTAGAGGAACGCGGTGAAGTCCGACACCCGCGCGGCTTGCTGCATGTTGTGGGTCACCATTACGATAGTGTACCGGGCTTTGATCTCGCGCAGCAATTCCTCAATCTTGGCCGTACCGATGGGGTCAATCGCCGAGCAGGGCTCGTCCAGCAGCAGCACCTCCGGCTCCACCGCCAGCGCCCGGGCGATGCACAGCCGCTGCTGCTGCCCGCCGGAAAGCTCCAGCGCGCTCTTGTTCATCTCGCCTTTGACTTCGTCCCACAGGAACGCCTTCCTGAGGTTGTCCTCCACAATCGCGTCCAGCTCTCCCCGTCTGCGCACGCCCAGCAGCCGCGGGCCGTACGCCACATTTTCGTAGATGGACTTGGGGAAGGGGTTGGGCTTCTGGAAAACCATCCCGATGCGGAGGCGTATCTCCATCGGATCCACGCTCTTGTCGTGGATGTCGCCGCCCCGGAAGGAAATCCCGCCGGTGTGCCGGAAGGCGGGCACGAAGTCATTCATCCGGTTGAAGCAGCGGATAAGCGTGCTTTTGCCGCAGCCGCTCGGCCCGATGATAGCCGTGATGTGGTTGGGTGCGATGTCAAATGACACGCTCTCTAGTACCTGGTGGCTGCCATACCATGCGCTGAGCGCCTCCACGCGGATGACCGGCTCCACCGGTGCCGCCTGCACTTGCAGTTTGGGCCGCGGCGCTGCCGCCGGAGCAATGGTTACCACTGGTATTTCCTCTGATACTTGTTTCGCAGCCATATGGCAATCGCATTCATTGAAAGCAGGATGATGAGCAGCACCACGATGCCCGCCGCCGCATTGATGGCGAACTCCGCCTGCGGCCGCGAGACCCAGTTGAATATCTGGATGGGCAGCGCGGTGAACGGCGACTTTAGTCCGGTGGGCAGGAACGCCACATAGGTCAGTGCGCCCAGCATGATGAGTGGCGCCGTCTCGCCGATGGCGCGGGAAAGCGCCAGGATGATACCGGTGAGCATCCCCGGCAGCGCCAGCGGCAGCACGTGGTGCCGGGTGGTCTGCCAGCGGGTGGCGCCCAGTGCGTAGGAGGCCTCGCGTAGCGACTTGGGCACCGCTCGCAGCGCCTCCCGCGAGGCCAGGATCACAATCGGCAGGATGAGCAGCGCCATCGTCAGCGCGCCGGCGATGAGGCTGCGCTCCAGCACCATGAAGCGCACGAAGAGCTCCAGCCCCAGTATTCCGTAGATGATGGACGGCACCCCCGCGAGGTTCGCGATGTTGACCTCAATCAACCGGGTGAAGAAGTTGTCCCGCGCATACTCCTCCAGGTAGACCGCCGCGCCGATGCCCAGCGGCACCGCCAGCGCCGCGGTGAGGATGACCAGATACACGCTGCCCGCCAGCGCGGCGAGTATCCCCGCCTGCTCCGGCTTGCGCGAAGGGAAGCTGGTGAGAAACTGCCAGTTGAGCCGAGGCACTCCATCGGCGAACACATCCGCCAGAAACACCACCAGCACTAGCAGCGCGAAGACCACCGCCGAGGCTGCCAGCACCCGGAACCAGCGCTCGCGCCGGTGCTGGCTGGCAATGAGTCTTCCGAGTGCGGCGTCAGGGATTCTCATGCGTACCTCTCGTAGAACTTGCGTTTCAGCCGGTGGCTGACAAGGTTCAGTATGAAGGTGAGCGCAAACAGGCTCAGCCCCACGACGAAGATGGTCTGGTATTCCAGCGTGCCGTAGGGAGTGTCGCCCAGGCTCACCTGCACTATATACGCCGTCATCGTCTCCACTGGCACCAGCGGATTCGCCGTGAGCACCGGCTGCTGACCCGCGGCGATGGCGACGATCATCGTCTCGCCGATGGCGCGGGAGACCGCGAGTATCACCGACGCGGTGATGCCGGAAAACGCCGCGGGAATCATCACCTTCAGCGCCACCTGGAACTTGGAGGAGCCCAGCGCGTAGGCCGCGTCCCGCAGGCTCTGCGGCACAGCATAAATCGCGTCTTCGCTGAGGGATGCCACCATCGGCAGGATCATGATGCCCATCACGATTCCCGGGCTGAGCGCGTTGAAGCCCTGCAATCCCGGCACGATTTTCTGCAGCACCGGCGTGACGAAGAGCAGCGCGAAGTAGCCGTAGACCACGGTGGGCACACCTGCCAGTATCTCCATCACCGGCTTCACCACGCCGCGCACCCGCGGCGAGGCGTACTCCGCTAGGAAGATCGCGCTCAACAGCCCCAGCGGCAGCGCCACCACCACCGCAATCAGTGTGGTCAACAGCGTTCCCAGCAGCAGCGGCGCAATCCCGAAATGCTTCTCCAGGAACAGCGGCGACCACTCGCGGTCGGTGAGGAACTGCCACACCGGTACGTGGCGGAAGAACTGCAGCGATTCGAATAGCAGCACCGCCACGATGCCGATGGTGGTAAAGATGGAAAGCGCGCCACAGAAAGCCAGGAAGCCCTGCACCGCGCGCTCGCCCAGCTTCATGCGCACTTTCCGCCGTCCGTAGCGCTGAACGTAGGACAAGCCGTTAGCCTCCCAGCACCTCAAGCACGCCCTTGCCCTTGTTGGCGGGGTCGCCGAAGACCGTGCCGGCGGTCCCGTTCTTCAAGCGCTGCTCCGCCAGCGCATAGGCCTCGTCCGGCAGCGGAACGTATCCCACTTCCTGCGCCAGCGCTCTTACGTTTTTCAGGTAGAAATCCACGAAGCCCAACACCTCCGGGCGCTCCAGTGCGTCGGCGCGCACATAGATGAACAGCGGGCGCGACAGCGGCGCATACTCGCCACTTCGTACGGTCTCCAGCGATGGCGTGACCGGCCCGGTGCCGCCGTCAATCGCCACGATGTCCAGCAGATCCATGTTCTCCTCGTAGTAGGCCAGGCCAAAGTAGCCCAGCGCATACTGGTCGCGCGCCACGCCCTGCACCAAAACGTTGTCGTCCTCGCTTGCGGTGAAGTCCGGGCGGCTGCTGCCGCTCTCACCGCAGATGACTTCGGTGAAGTAGTCAAACGTGCCCGAATCCACGCCGGGGCCGAACAGGCGGATGGCCTCGTCCGGCCAGCCTTTCCGAATCTGGCTCCACTTCATCACTACGCCCTTCGACTCCGGCGCCCACAGCTTCTTCAGCTCCTCCACCGTCAGGTCCTTGCACCACGTGTTGTCCTTGTTCACCACCACCGCGATGCCGTCGTAAGCGACCGGCAGCTCCACAAACTCCACGCCGTTCTCCCGCGCCAGCTCCAGCTCCGCGTCCTTGATCGGCCGCGAGGCGTCGGAGATGTCGGTCTCCCGGCGGCAGAACTTCTTGAAGCCGCCGCCGGTGCCGGAGATGCCGACCACGACTTTCACCGTCCGGTTGACCTTGCCGAACTCCTCGGCCACCGCCTCGGTAATGGGGTAGACCGTGCTGGAGCCGTCAATCCTGATGAGCGTCTGCACGGCTGCCGGCTCCTTCACGCCCGCGCCCTGCTTCCCGGCGTTACCCTGCTCGGTGGCAGGCGTAGAGCATGCGGCGGCCAGAGCCGCCACGAGTATCGCGACGACAATGTATATCCAATTCCTCATTAGTGAATCCTCCAAATGTATCATGCGTTGCCTTGCGCCTGAGTGCTTCCGCTAGAACTTGAAGCCGAAGTCCACTTGCAGGCGCTTGTAATCCTTGCCGTTCACCAGCCCGGCGTCGTTCACCAGGTAGGTGACACCGAAGGTGGCGTTCTTGGCGAGCAAGGTGGAGATGCTGAAAATGTGGCCCTTGCCGTCAGTGCCGCCCCCGGCAAAGTCCGAATCACACCATGCGCCCAGCACCGCGTCGGCTTCCACTCGCCGGTAGTTGTAGCCGAACTTCCAGTTGCCGGGCTCCTTCGTGCTGCCGAGGTCGAAGCCCACCAGCCAGCCGGTGTCGTCGGCGCCGGCGTCGGTGTTGGTGACCCAGTTGCCGTAAAGCGAAACCGGCGTGTTACCGGCTTGCCAGTCCACCTGCGCGAAGGCCTCCAGCTCTTTGAAGCCGTTGGCGTAGAAGATGTCGCCGGTGTTCGGGTCGGTTGTCACCGAGTTGCCGAAGCTGTCGGTGGCGTCAAACAGCGGGGATTCCCCCTTAAGGCTGGTGAAGTTGTAGTAGCCAAGCCCGACGGTCGCAGTCGTGCTCTTGCCCCCGAACTTCACTCCGCCCTGCAAGCCGAGCATCCGGGCGTCGCTGCCGCCGCCGCGCTCATCGGCCCAGAAGTGCGCCACATTGAAGAACGGCTGGTTCTCGCCGCTGCCGTGGAACGAAAGCGCCAGGCCCTCGGGCGTAAGGTCGCCGTCCCACAGCAGCTGGTTGCCGCCGGCTGCAAAAAAGGGGTTAGACATCTTTCCGCCGTAGATGTTCACGTTCTCGTTCGGGTGCCAGTCAAAAAACGCCTGGTCAAACCAGATGTCCTTGCTGGAGAATGCCCCGTCCAGCGTCTGGTTGGTTGACACCGGATCGTCCGAACCGCTGGCCAGCCGCACCTTAAAGTCCACCTGGTCGTTCACCTTGCCGCTCATTCCCAGGCGCGCACGGATGCGGTCGCGCTGGCGGCTCTTCTTGCCGGCTTCGCTGATGTGTTCAAAGCGGTAGCGCAGATCGCCGCTGATCTTGACCTTGGGCACCCACGAGGGAAGCTCGCCGGCCTTCTCCGCCTTCTCGCTCACCTGCGCCACGTTCCCTTCCAGGGCGCCCACGCGGGCGGTCAGGTCCTCAATATGCCCCGCCTGCTCCTGGATGATGCGCACAAGCTCTTCAACGGTGTATCCGCCGTATTCAATATCCTCGGCCAGCACGGTTTCTTCAACCACGGCAGTCTCAGAAGCCTCAGTGCCGTCGCTCTCCGAAGTACTTTCTTCCGCCAGGGCCGCGGACGACAGCGCCCACAGCGCTATTAGTGCAAACAGCAGAACCCTCTTCATGTAACCTCCTTTTACCGAGAGCATTTGCGTCTGGATTTCGCTCTCAAGCAAGGAATGCTATCCGCGCAGGGTTAGCGCCGGCTTAGCGCATTGTTAGGATTTGGTTAGCGGTTTGGGCTCAGTGAACCGCCGCCGTGAGCCTATTCCGCGCGCAAGAACAGCGTGAACACGCTGCCCTTGCCAAGCCCGCTTGCGGCTTCCATTCTGCCGCTGTGGACCAGCGCCACATGCTTGACTATCGCCAGCCCCAGTCCGGTGCCGCCGAACTTGCGGCTCACCGTGCGGTCTACGCGGTAGAACCGCTCAAAAATGCGTTCCAGTTGCTCCGGCGCAATCCCCGGCCCGCTGTCTTTCACCGCAATCGCCACCTCTCCATTCGTCCTTCGCGCCGACACTCTCACCTTCACTCCCTCGCCCCCGTACTTTAGCGCGTTGTCCACCAGGTTCGTCACCGCCTGCTGCAGCAGCGATGCATTAGTCATCGCCAGCAAGCCCTCATCGCACTCAAGCTCCACCTCCGCCATAACTTCCGCCGCCAGCGGCGCCAGGCTCTCCGCCGCCGCTTCCAGTACCGGCCTCACCCGCCCGATGGTCAATCCTACCTGCAACTGGTCCGCTTCTTGTTCAATGCGCGATAGCGTGAGCAGATCTTCAATAATGCTGTTCAGCCGGTCGGCGTGCCGCACGATGGTGCGCAGGAAACGCACCGCCTCCTCGGTGTCCTCCATCGCCCCGTCCAGCAGCGACTCGGCGAAGCCCTTGATCGCGGTAATGGGCGTGCGCAGCTCATGAGAGACATTTGCCACAAAGTCCCGGCGCACCCGCTCCAGCTTCGTCTCCTTCGTGATGTCCCGCAGCACCGCGATGATGCCCAGCAGGTCGCCTTCTGCGCTCCGCATGGTTTTAGCCACTGCCTTAACCACTCGCTCCCCGCCTATCCTCAGTGCCACTTCGGCTTCCACCGGCGCCCCCCTTGTCTTGGCCTCTTCCAGCAGCGACAACAGTATTGGCGCATCCGTCACCTCGTATACCATCTTCCCGCCCGCATCCTCCGGCGAAGTCCCCACGAGATCCCCTGCGCTCCGGTTCATCAGCAGTATCCGCCCGTCCGGCCCCAGCGCGATGACGCCCTCGCTCATGCTGGAGAGCACCGCGTCAAGCTGGTTGCGCTGCGCCGTCACCCGCTCCAGCATCAGGCCCAGCTTACCCGCCATCTCGTTCAGCGCGCGCGCCAGCAGTGCGCTTTCCTCTGACCCTTCTTCGCGCACGAGGTGGCGCAGCTCGCCGCGGGCGAAACGTTGCGCTCCCTCCTTCATGTCCTCTAGCGGGCGGCTGATTCGCCGCGAAACAACGGCACTCACCAGCGCCGCCGCCAGCGCTGCCACTAGGCCGGCCACGATGATGGCGTGCTGGTAGGCGCCCGCAGCCTGGCTCATCGCTGTGAGCGGCAGCGACACCCGCAGGACGCCGATGGTCTTGCTGTTCTCCCGCAGCGGCACCGCCAGATACAGCATCCGCTTCCGCACTGTCGTGCTGTAGCGGATGGACTTGCCCGCCACTCCCTCCATCGCGCTGCGTATCTCCGGGCGAGTGCTGTGGTTCTCCATTTGCGCCGGGTCTTCATCTGTGTCCCCGGCCACCGTCCCGTCCGGCAGTATCACCGTGATCCGCGTAGCTGCCATCAGTCCGATGGACTTGCACTCCTGCTCAATCCGTGCGGTATCCCCCGCCCGCACCCACGCAGTGAAATCGTCCTGCAGTATGGCCGCGCGCGTGTTCAGCTCCTGCGTGGTCTCCTCCACGATGAACCGGTGCAGCAGCGCGGTGGAATACCAGCTGACGCCCGCGATGGCCGCAACCGTGATAACTAGGTAGGAGGGAAAGAGCAGCCAGATGAGCCTGCGCCTCTTCACTGCCTATTCCTTGAAGCGGTAACCCACTCCCCGCACCGTCTCAATGTATTGCCCGTACTCCCCCAGCTTCTTGCGAAGCCCCGCGATTTGCACATCCACCGCGCGGTCGGTCACCACATACTCGTCGCCGCGCACCGCTTCCACGATCTGGTAACGGGTGAACACCCAGCCCCGCCTGCCGGCCAGGAACCTCAGCACCTCAAACTCTGTCGGAGTCAGCTCCAGCACCGCTCCCGCCAGTGTGACTTCGTGCTTGCCCGGCCGGATGGCCAGCTGGTCCACTACGATTTCCTCTCCCGCCTCGTCGGCAGCGGCCGTCCGGCGGCGCAGCACGTTTTTGAGCCGCGCCACAAGCACCCGCGGGCTGAACGGTTTGGTGATGTAGTCTTCCGCGCCCAGCTCCAGCCCCACTACGATGTCGGTATCCTCCGACTTGGCCGTGAGCATAAGAATGGGAATGTGCTTCAGGTCGGGGTCGCCCTTCAGCCGCCGGCAGACCTCCAGCCCGTCTATGTCGGGGAGCATGAGGTCCAGTATCACCGCGTCGGGGTGTTTGGCCTTGGCTTCCGCCAGCGCTTCCCGTCCGGTGGCTGCTTCCAGCACGCTGTACCTTTCTTTCGCCAGAGTATGGCGCAGCAGCTCGCGGATGTCGTCGTCGTCCTCCACGACCAGAATGTTCTTCTTTTCCATTTCGCCTCTCCGCTGAAGGCGGGTTCCGCGGTTGCGCCCACATACTAGCACAACGTCCCACACCATCAACCACGTACGCCGGGCTTTAGCCTGGCTATCGTGGCTTCCCGCGCGCTTCCACGCTGGACACACTGGCGGCCTGCCGCTAAACTAATGCGGCTACCGGCCCAATCCACGCGCTATTGGGGGTGATATGGACGTCCTGCTTGCTGTCTCGCCCGTGATTGTTATCTTTCTGCTGATGACGGTGGGCCGCCGCACCGCCGATGTCGCCGGCCTGCTCGGCTGGATTTACACCGCGCTCATCGCCGCGTACTTCTTCCATACCTCCTGGGAAGTCATCCTCATCGCCTCCCTTGCGGGCATCGTTGCGAGCTTTCCCATCAGCCTGATGGTCGTCACCTCCATCTTCCAGATAAACGTGATGGAGGAGGCGGGCGCCATCCGCCGCCTGGTGGCGTTTATGAAGACGCTCGCCAGCGAAAACCGCGCCGTGCAGATAATGCTCATCAACGTCGGCGTGGGCACGCTGCTCGCCGCCCTGGGCGCCACCCCCGTGTCCATCCTGCCGCCGATAATGCTCAGCCTCGGCTACTCCGCCTTCGTCGCGGTGGCGCTGCCCGCGATCGGCTACGACGCGCTCTGCACCTACGCGCTGCTGGGTGTGCCGGTGGTGGTGTTCGCCGACGTGGTGAGCGCCATCAGCGGCCAGACTTTCACCCCCGCGCAGGTCGGCCTGTACTTCGCGCAGTTCATGCCGGTAGTCACCACCCTCATCGCGCTGTCCATGCTCTGGCTCGTCGGCGGCTGGAAGGAAGTCCGCCGCGGCTTCTGGGTCGCGCTGGTGACCGGCCTGTCCGCCGGCTTCATCGCCATCGGCATGAACGCCGCGGGCCTGCCCACGCTCACCGGCGTGGTGGCCGGTATCGGCGTAGTCCTCGTAATGCTCCTGTACATCAAGCTCGGCCGCCGCCCGTTGATTGACCGCAGCGCCCTCACCGACGCCGACCGCACCTCCGAGCGCTCCATGGGCCTGATGCTCGCGGTGCTGCCGTGGATTCTGCTGGTCGCTTTCAGCATCTTCACCAACTACCGCCCCCTCGGCCTCTACGATGTGCTTTTCAGCAAGTTCTCAATGCCCGTAACCGTCATCCCCGGCGAGCGCCCGCAGGCGCTGCGCGTGCTCTGGCAGGCCTACACCTGGGTGCTCATCGCCACCATCATCGCCATCCCCTTCTACCGCATGAAGCAGGTGCAGCTTCGCGCCGCCTTCGCCAAGACCGGGCGCCGCGTCCCCCGCCCGGCCTTCGCCGCGGCGGTGTTCTTTGCCATCGCCTATGTGCTCAATTACTCCGGCAAGGCTGCAGTGCTCGCGGGCGGCGTGAAAACCTGGCAGGCCACCGCCGGCAGCGGCAACAACATGGTCTACACCGTGGCCAACGCCTCCGCCCACGCCTTCCAGGGGCTTTACGCCGGCGTGGCGGCTTACCTGGGATTGCTCGGCGGCTTCATCAGCGGCAGCGAGACCTCCAGCATCGTGATGCTCTCCAAGCTGCACTTTGACACCGTCCACTTGGTCTATCCGCAGGCCACCGGCGGGAAGGCGCTCGCCATCGCGCTGCTCATTGCCGCGGTGTCCGGCATCGGCGGCGGGCTCGCGTCGGTCATCAGCCCGGCCAAGCTGCAAAACGCCGCCGCGGTGATTGACCGCATCGGACTGGAGGGCAAGGTCATCAAGTCCACCGTCGTCATCTCGCTCATCATGACCTTCGCCGTCGCCATCATGGCCTTCATCTTCCTCGCCTGGCTGTAGGCTTTTGGCAGGATTGTACCGTAGGGGCACGGCGGACGCCGTGCCCGTTCAACCGCCACCATAGCACTAACCCGCGAAGGCGGACGAGGAGTTACCGCACTACATCTGCTCCCTACACACAGGTTGCATCGACGTTGCTACAACCATGGCTGCGTTGCCTGACGCGGCAGGTGGATGTTAAGCCGCGGCTCTGTTGGCTGACGGGCAGCAGTCTGGCTCCAGCACCACGGGCACGGCGTCCGCCGTGCCCCTACAATCCCCCCAACAGCCGCTTAGCCCGGTATAATATCCCCAGCCGGCATTCCGGCCACTAACGTCCGATGGTGAACACGCGTATGAATTACCGGCGCACGCTCGTTGCGATAATCGTCTTCCTGCTGCTCGCGGCTGCTTGCGGCAAGTCCGGCCGCCACAACTCGGCGCTTACGCCCCTGCCGGAGGCCGCGGGCATTCCCGCGCAGGTCTCCTCCGCCGAGGGCTACGGCTTTGGCGCGGACGGCTTCACCCCCGGCGAGGATTTCTACCCCGACCGCTTCGTGGTCGGCTTCAAAGACGGCGCGAAGGCCGCGCGCACCTCTGCAGGTGACATTGACTACAATCCCCGCTCCCGGCTCTACCAGCACCCCGAGCTCGCCGCCTTGGCTCGCGAGATCCGCGACCGCTACGGCCTACAACTGGGTAAGGAAGCCTACGTGCGCGAGGTCAACTTCGCGGGCTACCAGACGCCGGACGGCGCCTGCGCCAAAGACGTGATGGAGCGCATCCAGTCCGACTACGCCGGCTCCATTGAGTACATCGAGTACGACGGCGTGCGCTACCTGCAATACATCCCCAACGACCCGGATTACACCGGCGGCAACCTCTGGGGCATGGAGAAGATAAACGCCGCCGACGCCTGGGACACCGAGCGCGGCGACGACGGCGTTCTGGTCTGCATTGTTGACACCGGCGTGCGCTACTCCGCCGATTCGGTGGACGGCCACCCCGACCACGAAGACCTGGCGGACAACTACCTGCATCCGCCCGACTACTGGCCGGACGAAATCTTTGATATCTACGACAACGACAACGTGCCCGAGGACGCCCACGGCCACGGCTCCCACGTCTCCGGCACCATCGGCGCGGTGGGCGACAACTCCAAGGGCGTCGTGGGCGTCTGCCACGACATTTCCATGGTGATGATAAGGGTGTTCGGCACCGGAAGCTGCCCCGACAGTTGGGTGGCCATTGCGGTAACGCTGGCTACCGAAATAGACTCCGACGTTATCAGCATGAGCTTGGCTGGCACATTCCCCAACCTGGCGACCAAGGAGGCCTGCGAAGACGCCTACGCCAGCGGCATCTTCCTCGCCGTCGCCGCGGCCAACTCCAACACGGACAAGCCCTACTACCCCGGCTACTATGAAGTATGCTGCGCAGTCGGCGCGACAGCGGACGCATCAGATAACAAAGCGGGATTCAGCAACTATGGCCAATGGGTGGATATCGCTGCCCCGGGCGTAGGCGTCAAATCAACTCTTCATTCAAGCCCAACAGCGTATACGTCGCCCCCTCACTGGAACGGCACCAGCATGGCCACGCCCCATGTGGCCGGCGCGGCCGCGCTGCTGCTCAGCTACGATCCCACGCTCACGGTGGACGAGCTGCGCGCGGCGCTGGAGAGCACCGGCGCCGACCTGAGCGATTCGCAGTGGGTCAACCCGGACATCAAGCGCTTGGACATCGGCGCAGCCCTGGACTTCGTGGTCAATGACGACTTCGGCGAGCCGCCCACCGCCTCCATCACTGCGCCCGACGATTCGGACACGGTGAGCGGCACCGTCGGCCTCACCGCCGACGCCAGCGACAGCGACGGCAGCATCCTCAAGGTCTTCTTCCTGGTGGACGACAACCTGATGGAGACCGACGCCAGCGCGCCATACTCCTACGACTGGGACAGCACCAGGTACGTCAACGGCGACCATAAGCTGAAGGCGGTCGCGCTGGACAACCAGCACATGACCGGCGTGGATACCATCACCGTCACCGTGGACAACGCCTGCGAGACGCCCAACTACTTCATTGACTTTGAGAGCGGCGACGACGGCTGGTGGGACACCGATGAGGACGGCTCCGGCCACTGGCAGCTCGTGGACGACGACGGCGCCAGCGGAACGCACAGCTACCACCAGGGCGGCGACGGCGGCGCCAACTACGGCAACTACGAGTTTGACCGGCTGTATTCGCCGGTGTTTGACCTCAGCGGCCTGGAAGCTGTACGCCTGAAATTCAAACATCATTACGATGTATCTGACGCCGATCCAAGGAACTATGATTATGGCTATGTGATGGTGAATGACGGCAGCCACGATTTCATATTCTTGGAGGACGGCAGCTTCGGCCCTGGCACGCTCTCATCCTGGACGCAGGAGACTTACAGCCTCAACAGTTATATAGGAGACATCATTCAGGTTGTATTCCTGTTTGAGTCCGACGCTGGATATGGCACCGGTGCCGGCTGGTGGATTGACGACTTCGCCATTGAAAAGAAGACTCCGCCTTGCGTAATTGATATCACCGCGCCCGATGACGGCGCGGCAGTGAGCGGTGTCACCGGCTTCACCGCCGATGTGACCGACGATGTGGATGTCACGCTGGTGGAGCTGTACATAGACGGCGCGCTCCAGGATAGCTTCACCGACGACGGCCCTTACGAGTGCTCCTGGACCACCACGGATTACCACGGCGGCTACCACGAGCTTTCGGTCTACGCCGAGGACGAGTGGCCCACCGGCAACAGCGATAGCATCGCGGCGTACGTGAAGAACCACACGATTGCGGACATTGATGCCGAAACCGGCGTGACCGGAACTACGATCACGCTTGACGGCACCTATTTCATTGCCGACAACGGCGATAGCTACAATCCCGCCACCGATAAGCTCTACTTCAGTGGCGCTTCGGGTTGGACTCAGGCGTCGGTGAGCGACTGGCAGGCCGACACCATCACCGCATCCGTCCCCGCCGATGCTGTCACCGGGCCGGTGATGGTGGATATCAACGGCGCGCAGGTTACTGCCGGTTTTGATTTCACCGTGCAGCCCCATCTGGACGCGCTCACGCCCAATGTCCAGATTGTCGGAGGCGGCATCGCGGTTGAAGGCACCGGCTTCGGCAACTCCTCGAATGAGGACAGCCTTGTCGCTATAGGTGGCGTGGAATGCTCCATCGTCTCCTGGAGCAACAGCGAAATAGAGATCACTATCCCGCCCGCGGTCACCCAGTCCGACCTAACCGTAACCGTCACCGCCGGCGAGAGCAACGGCCTTCAATTCACCCCGCGCGCGAAAATCCTCTCGTTCAACCCGACCCGCACTTGGGTAGGGCAGCAACTCGCTATCGGCGGCACCAGCTTCGGCGATGATATGGGCGGCAGCACCGTCACCTTCACCGGGCCGGTTATGGCTGCGCCGGGCGATATCGTCTCCTGGGGTGAAACCGAGATTGTGTTGCACATCCCCACTGGCGCTCTGCGCGGCGATGTGGCGGTCACGGTCAACGGAGTTGATTCCGCCGGCGCGTGGCTTCTGTTAGTGCTGCCGCCGCCCGGCCTTGGTGCCCTGGGGCAGTACTAGCCCACACGCATGTGGTACTTCGGGTACGCCGGGCTGACCAGCCCGGCTCCCACTGGGAGCCCGCAACGAGTGGCCGACGGCAGCCCGGCGTCACTTCTCCAGGTTGGCGAGCGGCAGCGTGCTCACGAAATCGTCCATCAGCCGCAAGCCGATGATAGTGTTACCCCGCGTGCGGAACAGCAGGTGCCAGTCCGGCGCGTCAATGCGCAGCACCTCAGCCCTCACGCCGGTTCCCTGCATGTAAGCGGTGGTCATATCCTCCACGCCGGAGCCGACGGTGATACCAAAGCGCGTCTTCACCTGCGGAAACTCCTTCGCG
>Ga0307424_1000781_pt1 | contig 16831 bp, 13 predicted proteins | sample SalMarWE160320MG_FD_202157 | JGI IMG/M metagenome (GOLD analysis project Ga0307424, IMG submission 202157) | Salt marsh sediment microbial communities from the Plum Island Ecosystem LTER, Massachusetts, United States - WE1603-20 | ecosystem: Environmental > Aquatic > Marine > Intertidal zone >... | reverse complement strand
TCGCTCCGGGTGACCATCTCCGCCGCCGACTTGTAGCTCTCGATCCGGCTCACCTGGGGCCGGATGCCCAGCTTCCGCAGGGCCTCGGCCACGTGGAGGCTCCCGGCGTACATGCCCCCCAGGTCGACGTAGGCCGCGGGATGCACGAAGAAGGAGTCGCAGGCCGAGGCCAGGTAGAGGTCCTTGAATCCCAGGTTGTCCGACCAGGCCCACACCGGCTTTCCCGCCCCGCGCACCGCCTGGACCGCGGTCCGGATCTCCTCCAGCGCCGCGAAACCGTCCCCGGGATGGTCGAGCACCAGGAGGACCCCGCGGATGCGGTCGTCGGCGGCCGCGTTCCGGAGGTTCCCGAGGATGGAGTGCAGGGTGGGGCCGGAGTAGGCGAAGAGGCCGCTGACGGCGCCGTTCGGGGGGTATTCCGGGATCGGTCCGGAGACCGGCTGCTCCAGGATGGAGCCGCCGGGCACCGAGGGGGGGCGCCCCCACCGGAGATAGACCGCGCCCAGGAGGAGCGCCGTCACGAGCAGGATCCCGGCCGCCACCGCGGCCACCACGCGCAGGAACGAGTGCATCACGAACCTCCCCCGCGGGGGGCGGCCCCGCCGCGCGGGCGGCGCCCCGGTCTCATCGTCTCACCGGGCGGACGGCCACACCGCGATCACCGCGGGGAGGGACGCCTCGGTCTCCATCCAGCCGCCCTCGGTGTGGTCCGCGGTCCGGTAGCGCACCGGGTCCGAGGTCACCGCGAGTTCCGCTTCGCGGCCGCCGTCCAGGGCCATGGCCGCCACCAGGCCCCATCCCGACTCCCTCAAAAGTAGCGCGGTCTCGTAGAGGGTGTAACCACCCTCGGTGACGAAGATGAAAAGCCGACCGGACGCATCCGTGGCCACCCCGCTCCGGCGCGCCACCTTCTCCGAGCGCCGCACCCGGATCCGCCCGCTCCGGTCCAGGAGCATCAGCGACTGCACCGCGTGGGGATAGGCCGCGGCCCGGGTCCGGTCGGCCTCGCGGGAGAGATCCAGGAGCCCCGCGCGTGGCGCCGCCCTTCCCCCCGAGACCAGCAGGGCCTTCCAGCGGGAGTGGCTCCGCCCCCCCAGGTCCCGGCCGTGGCGGCGGAAGATCCCCAGGTGCACGCGGTCGGGATCGTAGAGGCCGGCGTTCACCACCACCGGGGCGTGCAGGCGTTTCTGCCATCCGTCCAGCCCGGCCGGGGGGCGATCCGGGTATTCCCGCTCGTGGTAGGGCTCGATCCGGCAGCGCTCCGGATCCAGGCGGACGAAGGCGATGCCCGGCTCCCCGGTGCGGCAGTAGCGCGCGGCCCGGACCCGGGTGAACTCCAGGCCGGGAAAGAGACCGGTCCACTCCGGTTGGGGCAGGCTCCGGAGGGGACCGGGGGATGCAGCCCCGGCCGGCGGCGTCGGGAGGACCGCGGTCAACACCGCCAGGGGAAAGATGATAGACTCGAGCAATCGCCGGGCGGGACCGGCGGTCCGCCGGCAACCCCGCGGCCGGAGAAAGAACGAGGTGATCATGCTCAAGGTTGGCGACAGGGCTCCGAAATTCACCGCCCGCGCCCATACCGGCGAGACGGTCCGTCTGGGCGACTTTGCCGGCCGGACGGTGGTCCTCTGGTTCTACCCCAAGGCCGACACCCCCGGCTGAACGGTCGAGGGCAAGGGGTTCCGTGATGAACTCCAGCAATTCGAGAAGCGGAACGCGGTCGTGCTCGGTGTGAGCTTCGACAGCGTCCAGGAGAACCGGGCGTTCGCCAGGAAGTTCGATTTCGGGTTCCCTCTCCTGTCCGACCCGGACCGCCGGATCGGCACCGACTACCACGCGGCAGCCGACCCCGACCAGGCCACCGCGGATCGTATCACCTACGTGATCGGGCCCGAGGGCACCATCACCCACGTCTACCCCAAGGTGGACGTGGCCACCCACGCCGCGGAAATCCTGCGGGCCCTTTCCGGGAGCGGGTCGGACTAGTCAACTTAATACATTGCAACGGGTTACCATGACGGATCGCGGCGCGGGAAGGCCGGGACGGCCGGGCCGGGATCATGAATTGCTGGACGGGACGGGTTTGGAGCGTGCATCCTAAGAGGGTCCCCGTCGGTTGCCGATATGAGGGCAGACGGCAGTTGTCCGACGGCGCACGTGGTTGAGCCGTCTCACGTTTCCTCTCGATGAAGCACGCCGGATGGGGAGGTCCCCGGCGAACCCCGAGCAAGCGAATCTGCGGCTACGGCCCCTTGCTCGCCCCCGGTCCCGTACCGTGATGGGTTCACGATCCGGGCAGGACCCCCGGGTTCCGGCAGAGGACGGCATGCATCTGGATGCCCGCGACCGGCTACCTTCGCGTAGCGCGCGCCGGGCCGGGCTGTCCCGCTCGTCCGGAAGTTTTTTCCGATCGGTCCGATCCGGCGAAGCCGCGGACCGCAAGTCCCCCAGGGGTTCACGACGACCCCAACGCCAATAGGAACCAGAAACGTATGTTTGAAGAGTCCAACGAACGGCGGCCGCGACGCGTCCGTCGGCGGCGAGTGCGTGTCGAGTCCGATTCATCCCCCTCCGAGGAGCATCCGCGGAGTTCGTCCGAGGATCCCCGCTCGGGTTCCCGGCCGTCCCGCCCGCGGCCGGACTCGCGGCAGGAGTCGCGTCCGGAGCGCCGGGAAAACTCGTCGCGCCGGCCGGCGGCTTCGGACTCCCGCGGCGAGGGATCCTCGCGGCTTCGCCGGCGCCGCTCCTCCTCCAACAACGGCATGCGCGACCCGCAAGAGGGCGGCGGGCGCCGGCGCCGGCGCCCCGACAACCGGCGCCCCGGGGGCGAGGGAATCCGGGACACCACGGCCAGCCGCATGGCGGCCGCGGACACCCAGAACACCCGGCGGTCCCGTCCCATGGGCCGGCCGAACCAGCCCCGCCCGCAACGCACCGAGCGGCGGCGGGGGCTGGACATCCTCAAGCTCCTGCAGCAGCAGATCAGCATCGATCCCTACCAGCGCTTCCAGATGGAAACCACGCCCGACGTGGTCTCAATGCGGGTCATGGACCTGATCACCCCCATCGGCCGGGGCCAGCGCGCGCTCATCGTCTCGCCCCCCAAGGCGGGAAAGACCACCCTGCTCATCCAGACGGCGGAGGCGCTCCACGCCAACCACGAGGACGTGAAGGTCTTCGCCCTCCTGGTGGACGAGCGCCCCGAGGAGGTCACCCACTTCAAGCGGAGCACCCACGCCACGGTCTATGCCGCCTCCAGCGACATGTCGGCCCGCGATCACATCCAGATCGCCGAGGAGTGCGTGAACACCATCGTGGAGCCGGTGCTGGCCGGCGAGGACGTGGTCCTGCTCCTGGACTCCATCACCCGGCTGGCCCGGGCCTACAACACGACCCAGGGGAACTCCGGCCGCACCCTGAGCGGCGGCCTGGACGCCACCACCATGCTGGCCCCGCGGCAGATCTTCGGCGCCGCCCGGAAGGTGGAAGACGGCGGCAGCCTCACCATCCTCGGCACCGCGCTGGTGGACACCGGCTCGCGCATGGACGAGGTCATCTTCCAGGAGTTCAAGGGCACCGGGAACACCGAGCTGGTGCTGTCCCGGGATCTCTTCGAGAAGCGCATCTTCCCCTCGGTGGACATCGGGAAGAGCGGCACCCGGAAGGAAGAGAAGCTCTATCCGGCCGACGTGGTCGGACGCCTGCACAAGCTGCGGCGGCTGGCCGCCTCCTACCCGCCGGACCAGGCCATGCTGGGCCTCTTGAAGCTCATGCAGCGCTATCCCACCAACGAAGAGGTTCTGAAGAGCCTGGCCGCCATGGAGTAGCCTCCGGCGCCCCGGCCGGCCGGGATCGTGCGGTCCCGGCGTCACGCGTCCAAGGACGCAGCGGCGACAGGGGTCCGGAGAACGAAGGGGCCGCCGTCCTCTATCCGGCCGCCTCCTCCCACGCCCGTCCCTTCAGCCACTCGCGGAGAGCCTCCGGGCGCAGGGGTCTTCCGGCCAGGGCCGCGGTGTCCACCCATTCCAGCCGGTAGACGTTTCCGGGGGAGTTCCGCCGGGCCTCGGGGCCACCCAGGACCGGCTCCCCCCGGGCGGCGGCGGCGCGGAAGTAGAACTCCTCCCGGCCCTGGTTCTGCAGCACCAGGACCGGCCCTTCCACCGCGACCGCCAGACCGGTCTCCTCCTCGATCTCGCGGATGGCGGCCGCTTCCGGGGTCTCGCCGGGTTCCACCGTGCCGCCGGGAACGGCATCGTAGTCCACCCCCCGCTTCCTCCGGTGCATGAGGAGCATCCGGCCGCCGCGAACGATGAAGACCGCGGCCCGGCTAGCGGGGGGAGGTGTCACGCCCGGGGGAGGACAGACCCAGGTCGGCCATCCGCGTCTCCACGCAGCGGGCGGCGATCGGATCCTCGGTCCAGAGCTTCAGGTCCAGGGCCTGGAGCACGGGGTGGGATTCGGGAGCGCGAAGCCCCTGTCCCGGGGTGCGGATGCCCTCGCGGACCGCCCGCTCCAGCGCCTCGAGGATGGAGGCGTCCAGGTGGGGAGCGGCCACCAGCAGGTTGGGGCCGCCCACGGTATGCACGTCGCTTTCCAGGCCCGGGTAGCTGGAGGCGCGGATGATCACCCCCTCGAAGTCGTCCTCGGCGTGCTGGAGTTTGTTCAGCATGTGCTTCGAGAAGGGAAGGATGGTGAACTCGCCGGGCCGTTCCCGCAGGAGCCGGCTCACCGCCTGGATCGGCACCCCGCCGCTGAAGGTGGCGGCGTCGAAGTCGCCCCGCTCCAAGGCGGTGGCCGCGGCCGAGTAGCCCTTGTCCCGTTCGTCCACGTAGACATAGCGCGGCTCGATGTCCAGGGTGGAGAGGATGAGGCGGGTGTCGATCTCCCCCCCGCTCTGGTGCGGGCCGGGGTACATGAGCAGGCCGCTCAGGTCGAGGAGGTTCCCCACCCGGACCAGGCTCGACCGCACCACGTACTGCTCCGCGTCCACGTAGAGGGTGCCTAGGGTGCAGATCTGCTTCACCCCATCGGTGGGGGCGCCCCACCCGTTCAGGACCTCCCGGAACGGGCTGCTCCCGACGATGGCCAGATCCGCCTCCCCGTCGGCCAGGCGGTCCAGGTTGTCCACGGAGCCGGCGGTGGTGATGGGGACGACCACGACGCCGGGAACAGTACGGGCCCACCAGTCGGCCAGGTCCCGGCCCACGGGCAGGAAGGTGCCTCCCACCGAACCGGTGGCCAGGCGAAGGGTGTCCGGGACGCCGCCGGCGGCCTGGGCGCTCCGGGCGAGGGGAAGGACGGCCAGGAGCGCTGCTCCCAGCAGGAGTCCGAGGTGTCTGGCTGTTCGAGCAGGGCAAACGCCCATGTATTGAACTCCCGGTTCCTGAGGGGGGGCCCGGGCGGGAGCCGTGTTCCCAACACCTAGATTTTAGACAAGATATGGCCCCGATTCAAGGTCGGGGGGACACTATCCGGCCTCCCCGGCGCTCCGGGCGGCCAGGGGCTCCAGAAAGCCCAGGAGACCTTCCCGATAGGCGGAAAATGCCCCCAGATCCGAGTGCCCGGCCCCCTCGATTTCCAGGACGGTGACCGGGGCGGTGGCCGCGGCAGCCAGGCGGCCGAGTTCCCGGTCCGGGATCACCGGGTCCCGGGTGCCGTGGGTGAGGAGCACCGGCACCCGGACCTGCCGCACCGTGGTCTCCGGCTCCACCGCCTCCAGGTCCCCGGCCCGGAGGCGCCAGACCCAGGACACGATCCAGCCCAGGAGGGCGGGAGGCAGGCGGCGCTTCCTGAGCACCCGGGCGGCCAGGGTCTCCACCCGGGCGAAGGCGCTGGTCAGGATCACCGCCTCGGCCCGGAGCCCCCGTTCCAGGGCCAGGAGCACGGCCGCTCCGCCCATCGAGTGCCCGAGGACCGCCCGGGGGAGGGCGGCCAGACGCGGGTCCCGGTCCAGGACCGCCCCCCCCTGGAGCACGTCGGCGGCCAGATCGAGGAGGGTCATGCTGCCCGAGCCCTCGCTCACGCCGTGCCCCCGGAGATCGAAGACCAGGGAGGCCCAGCCGCCGCCGGCCAGGAACTCCGCCCACTCCAGGAGCGGCTGGGCGTGGCTCCCCCACCCGTGAACCAGGAGGACGACGCCGGCGGGGGCGTCGGGAAGGGTGACCCAGCCGACCAGGCGGCGGCCGGCCGAGGCGAAGGTCACCGGCTCCCGCCGGTGCGGGGTCGGGGGCGGCGGGCCGGCCGAGACCTCCCGCGGGGGGGTGAAGCTCCTCCAGGCCACCACGAACACGATTGCCGGCACCAGCAGGATCAGCGCCGCCCCGCCGGCCAGGATCGCCGCCGTCACCGCGCCTCCCACCGGCGCCCGCTCAGCGGGAGGCGGCGGACCCGATCCATCGATCCAGCCAGGCCCGGAACTCCCGGTGCCAGAGGAGCGCGTTCTGCGGTTTCAGCACCCAGTGGTTCTCGTCGGGGAAGTGCACCAGGCGGGAGGGGACCCCCTTGGCCTGGAGCACGTTGTAGAGGGCCATCCCCTGGTTCACCGGCACCCGGTAGTCCTGGTCGCCGTGGCTCACCAGCATGGGGGTCTTGAATCCGGCCGCGAACCGGATCGGATTCATCCGATCCATCTTCTCCAGGCCGTCCCACGGTTGCCCGCCCATCGAGCGCTCGCGGCCGTAGGTCACGTCCGAGCCGTACTCGGCCAGGGTGTCGGCCACCCCGGCGTGGTTCACGATGCAGGCGAAGCGGTCGGTCTGGCCGGCGATCCAGGCCACCAGGTAGCCGCCATAGGAGGCACCCACCGCGGCCATGCGCTCGGGGTCCACGTAGCCCTCGGCCACCACCGCGTCCACCGCGGCCATGGCGTCGGTGTAGGGCTTGTCCCCCCAGCCGCCGTGGATGGAGGCGGCGAAGTCCTGGCCCCGTCCGGTGGACCCGTGGAAGTTGGGGGCCACCACCACGTATCCCGAGGCGGCGATCAGCTGCAGGTTCCAGCGGAAGTGGAACTGGTCCCCGGTGATCCCGTGGGGACCGCCGTGGAGCACCTCCACCAGCGGCCACTTCCGGGAGCTGTCGAAACCGGGGGGAAGGACCAGCCAGGCCTGGATGGTCACCCCGTCCGCCCCCGGGAACTGGATCTCCGAGACCTCGCCCAGGGCCAGGCGGTTGACCCGCTCGTCGTTCATCCGGGTGAGCCGCTCCTCGTGGGAGCCGCTTGCGTCCAGGCGCACCACGTCCGGGGGATCCGAGAGCGTGTTCCGCACGGCCAGGAGGCCGCCCCCGGCCAGGGGCCGGAGCCCGCCGTAGGCGCCCCCCGCGCGCACCCGGGTGGGCTCGCCCTCCTCGAGGCCGGTGCGGAAGATCACCACCCGGCCCTCGTCCTCGGCGGTCAGGAACACGGTGTCCCGGCCGGGCACGAACTCCCAGTCCGCGGCCGAGCGGTCCCAGTCCTCGGTCAGGACCCGGTGCCGGTCGTGCTTGCGATCGTAGACCGCCAGGCGCACCCGGTCGGCGTAGAAGTCGTCCATGCGCTGCATGCCGTAGAGGATCCAGCGGCCGTCCGGCGAGTACCGCGGGCGCACGTCGTCGGCGGGGTTCTGGGCGGTCAGGTTCCGGACCTCCCCGCCCCGGGCCGGGACCGTGAACACGTCCCAGTTGGTGGGGCTGTGGGGGGGAAGGCTGGCATCGGCGCTGAACGCCACCTCCTCGCCGTCGGGGGAGATGTCGAACTGCCCGGAGGGGTCCATGAACTCGAACCAGCGCCCGGAGTCCGGAATCAGGTCCTGGAGATCCCGGGTCTCCAGATCCAGCACGAACAGATGGGGCACCTTGCCGTCGGTGAGCCAGGTGTCCCAGTGCCGGTAGATCCGGTCTTCGGTGACGTGGACCCGGACCGGGTCCTTCTCGCGCGCGGCCAGGAGGTCGCGGGTGCCCTCCAGGGTCGGCGCGTCGCGCAGCACCCAGGCCAGGAAGGCGATCCGGCGCCCGTCCGGAAACCACCGGGGATCGGCCGCCCCCAGGGGAAGATCGGTCACCACCTCGGCCTCGCCCCCGAGCAGGGAGAGGACGGCGATCTGGCCTTTCTTCCCGGGTTCGGTGCGCACCAGGGCCAGCCGGGTTCCGTCCGGGGACACGGCGGGGGCGGTGCAGGACGCCTCCGGCGAGGTGAGGACCCGGGGTTCGGCCCGGCCGTCCAGCAGATAGAGGCGGGTCGTCCCCCGGTTGTCCTCGAGATCGTAGGCGGTTACCGGGACCACGATGCGGTTTCCGCGGTCGTCCGAGGCGGGCGCGCCCACCCGCCGCATCTTCCAGAGGTCCTCCGGCGTCATGGGGCGCCGCCCACTCCCTTCCTGCATACCTGCCTCCTCGTCCCGGGACCGTGCCCGCGGGGACCCTGAAAGACCGAAGCCCGGCGGCACCGGGCTTCAGACACTCCGAATCGGGATGCTGCGCCGGCCGGTTACCAGCGCTGGCCGCGGCTCTCGCGGGGCCTGGCCTCGTTGACCCGGAGATTCCGGCCCCCGAAATCCATCTGATCCAGGGCGGCAATCGCGGCATCGGCGCCTTCGTCCATCTCGACGAATCCGAACCCGCGCGGCTGCCCCGTGTCGCGGTCGGTGATCAGGCTCACCGCCTGCACGGGACCGTACTGGGCAAACAACTCGCGAACGGCATCCTCCGTCGCGGTGAAGGGCAGGTTTCCGACATAGATCTTCTTCGACATGACTCCTCGCTTGGTACCCGCCCGCGAGCGGGCACGGATGGGACCAACGCAACCGGCGGGTGCCGGATCAACCGCATCCCCCAGGGGAACCGGCGAGCAGCTCGGGAAGGAAACGCTGAAGGTGATTGCGTCGCTTCGAGAGAGAATTCACCTGACCCCCAGCCCTCCATCCTCACGAACCCGTTGGCACACTAGCATGTATGAGATTCGTGGAGCAAGCGGGAGGGGCCGCGGCGGGCGTGGGAAGGCGGCGCGGGGCCGCCGGACAAAGATATACGAGATAAGGAATTATGCTTTTGGGCCGGATTCCCGGTAACGATCGGCCAGCCGCCGCGGCGAGGCGCCGAGGGCGTGCCCGGCCAGGAGCGCCGCGTTCTCCAGCAGTTGGCGCAGGGGCCCTCGGCGGCAGAACCGACGGCACGAGGTGGTGACCTCCAGCGGCAGCACGCGGATCGTCCCCTCCCGCTTCAGGCGGGCGAAGAACCGGTGGTCCTCGAACAGAGGCACGTCCTCGAACCCTCCGGTCCGCAGGTAGACGTCCCGGCGCACGAAGATGGCGGCGTCCCCGTAGGACGTCCAGGCCCAAGGGAGCCGGGAGCCCAGGGCCACCGCCCCCAGGACCGGGTGCCGGTGCTCGAAGCGGAGCCGGAACTTGCCCCCCACCACCGCCGGATCGGACAGGGCCCCCTCCACCGCGGCCAGGCCCCCCCGGGGAAGCCGGGTGTCGGCGTGCACGAAGAGGAGGATCTCCCCGGTGGCGGCCCGGGCTCCGGTGTGGAGCTGGACTCCCCGGCCCCGGCGGGCGGCCAGCACCCGGGTCCCGGCCCGCCGGGCCACCTCCGGGGTCCCGTCCCCCGAACCGCCGTCCACCACCAGGATCTCCCGGGCCGGCGGCGTCTGGTCCCGGATGGCGGCCAGGGTCCGCTCGATGCCGGCCGCCTCGTCGAGGGCGGGCACGATCACCGAAACCCGGGACGCGCCCCTGAATGCGGGTCCCGGCGGCGTGTAGACTTCACGGCTCATCCCCGGAGTCTACCTCTCGTGCCCGCAGACCGGGGCCGAACCCGGCCGACGACCTCCCTGATCGGGAATTGATCTGATATTTCGGCCCAGGGCATCGAGAATCGCAGTCCATGGATCGAGCACCTTGAGCATCACCGGGGCGGTTCAGTAGCTTGCCTTTGACTATTGTCCACCTCCGTGTTCGCACTCGAAACCGACTCGGCCGCTCAGTTTTCGTTCCATCGCCGTCAGGGGGTCGATATGTTGCGATGTTCCCGCGCTTCCAGGTGTGCCTCCTGGCTCCCATGCGCCGGCCTCGCCGTCACCATCCTCTTCGCCGCACCGGAGACCTTCTCCCAAACCGCCCTGCAATACGGGGCCTGCGCCGACTCCACGCTGCCGGCCGGCGAAACCCATGATTACGAATTCACGGGATCGGTCGGGGACGTGACCACGGTCCGCATGCAGGACGGCAGCAACCCGTTCACCGCCCAACCGAGGATTCGCATCTTCGATCCGATGGGTGCGCCCCACTTCGTGCGCCTCATCCAGGGCGCACAGATCGCGACCGGAAGGGTGGCGGTACTCGACTAGCCACCCCGCACCGCCTCATGGCGTCGGCCGCTCCGTTGCGTCGCCTCCCGGGGTCCACTCGTGGAGCCGACAGACGAAGGCCGCCCCGCCGCCCTCCCGGGCCTCCACCTCGACGCTGCCCCCGAAGCGGTCCAGCCAGCCGCGCACCACCCCCAGGCCCAGGCCCAGTCCGCCCGCGGCGTGGGCCGATGTGGCGGAGGAGGGGTCCCGGTACGCCTCGAAGATCCGCAGGCGCTCCGCCTCGGGCACGCCCGGTCCGCGATCGAGCACCGCGACTCGCTGTCCGCCCTCCGCGGCGCGTGCGACCTCGATCTCGACGCGCGATCCGCTCGGACCGAACTTGAGGGCGTTGTCGAGCAGGTTGAGCACCACCTTCATCAGCCCGTCACGCTGCGCGCGCACGGGCGGTAGGCCGGAGACGGCCTGCACGTCGATCTCGAGTCCGCGCCCGCGCGCCAGCGGCCCCAGCGCCACGGCCGCCTCCTCGGCCACGGATGCCGCGTCCACCGGTTCGAGTCGCACCGGGAGGTCGGGGTTGTCCAGGCGGGCGATATCGAGCAGGTTGCCGACCAGACGCCCGAGGTGGGCGGCCGAGGTCCGGATCGAGCGCACGTAATCGCGCGGGATCTCGGCCAACTCGCCGCCCACGCCGTCGAGCAGGTTCTCCGACGACCACAGGATCGAGGTCAGCGGCGTGCGCAGGTCGTGCGCCACCTGGGCCAGGAAGGCGGCCTTGCGGCGGTCGAGTTCGGCCAGGCGGCTGCGCATCATGGACTCCTCGGCGGCGTGGCGCACCAGGTGGATGCGCTCCAGCGCGCGGCCGGCCTCGGCCCCCACCTCGGCCAGCAGGGCGGTCTCTTCCTCGACGTAGCGGCGCTCGTTGCGCTTTTCGCCCAGCACGAGCGCTCCGACCACCCCGGCGTCGCCGACCAGCGGCTGCAGCAGCACGACGCCGCCCGAGCGCAGGTCGGCGGGGAAGTCCGGATCCTCGATCTCCGGCTCGGCGGTCGCCCCCGGCACCGCCCGCGCCCGCGGCGAGGCCAGAACCAGCGCCTCCAGCGTGTCCTGGGGGGAACCGGGCAGGCGGGCCCACAAGTCGCCGTGCAGCGTGGCGGCCGTTCCCGTGCCCGTGATCGTGCCCAGCACGCGGGGTCCGAGGCACGACTGGAGGAATTCCCCGGTCCGCCGGGCCAATTCGTCGGGATCGGCGACACGGGCGAGCGAGGCACGAAACCCGTGCGCCGCCTGGTCGAGCCCGGTGCGCAGCTTGAAGAACGTGCGGTCCACCCAGCCGCCGATGCGGCGGCGCATCGGCTCGAAGAGAACGATTGCGACCACGAACACCGCGAGCTGCAACAGATCGATCGATCGCGGATCGAGCCCGCCGAGACGGCGCCCGAGGGCCACCCCGAGCACGAGGTAGGCCCCGGTCAGCAGGGCGGCCATGGTGCCGTAGATCAGGCTGCGCCGGATGATCAGGTCGATATCCAGAAAACGGTAGCGTGCGATCGCCACCGCGAAGGACAAGGGAACGGCGATGGCGAACAAGCGGACAATCTCGATCGGCAGGAGCGGAGCAAACCCGAACACCCGCGGCAGGGCATGCAGCAACACGAACGGGGTCGTGCCGACCAGCACGCCCCACCAGATCCACTTGGCCTGTTCGCGCTCGCGCGCCAGCTCCGAGCGCCGGCTGGCCCGGACCAGCTGCAGGAAGCCCGTGAGCACCACGACCACCAGAAACGCGTCGGCCAGCCGCTCGGCCATGATGAAACGCGGGAAGGCGGCCGGCGATCCGCCGGTCACCGCGGCCACGAACGCACCGGCCTCGACCGCGAAAAGGAGTACTCCCAGCGCCGTGATCCCGACGAGCAGCCTCCTTGTCGTCGGACGCGGGGCCGGCTGCGGGAAGACGGTGGTGATGTGCAGAAACAGGATCGGGACCGCCACCAGGCAGGCCAGGCGCAGCAGGGGCACGATCAGGTTCGGCCACACCGGGGACGGCGGGAAATACGCGTCGCCGCACAGGATGGCCAGGCCGTAGGTGAGACTGGCCCAGAAGAACGCGCGCGCGGGCTCCTGGCGGACGCGCGTCGCGAAGGCGAAGGTGCAGGCGACCCAGAACAAGAGCCCGGTCAGGGAGGTGACCATCACGTGGGGGAACCCATGGGCCGCCCGAACCGGCACCGATCGCAGGCCGGCGGCGGACTCGATGGTCACCGTGGTACCCGGGCGGAACGCCTCGATGCGAAACCGCGCCTCCTCCGGCCCGGCCACGAGGGCGCCGGCGACGCGCGCAGGCCACGCCGTGGGCAGCGCCTCCGGGTTCACTGCCCCGACGCGCGCCTGGCGCAGCCCGCACCAGGCATAGAGCAGCAAACTCAGGACGCAGAGGAGGTCGATCCAGCGGGAACGGTTCACGTTCATCGGGGTCCCCCGGGGAACTCCGGGATTATAGCCCGCGGTATCCCGGCACGCTTCGGCAAAGTCGCGCGCGGCACGCCGGGGCCGGGATGGCGGCCGGAGGGCCGCCGGTCCCGGCGTCTTGATCCGGAGCCGAAGGCGGGAATGGAGGCCGGAACTGCCCCTGGATCGGCCTCCTCGCGCCGTGTAGACTTCGCGGTTCATTCCAGGTCCCCCCGGCCCCGGTATCGCGCATCCTCAGGAAAGGGCAAACCCGTGACCCACCGCATGCATCGCTCTGCGGGCTGGCTGCTGTTGGTCGGCTCGATCGGCCTCGGTCCCCTGGTGTTCGGCCTCCGGGCCGTCGCCGCCCCGGCCGCCCACCTGGAGCCGGGGGAATCCGACAGCGCCGCCGCCGGGGCCGATACCGCCTCGGCCAAGAAGAAGGGCGAGCCCCCCTGGCTGGTCTCCGCGGTCCACGGACCCGCCGACACCGTCAGCTTCCAGACCGACCGGGGCACCTGGATGAGCGTGGACGTCTCCCCGGACGGAAAGACCCTGGTCTTCGACATCCTGGGAGACCTCTACACCATGCCCATGGCCGGCGGCACCGCCACCCGGCTCACCTTCGGGCCGGCCTACGACTTCCAGCCCCGGTTCTCCCCGGACGGGACGCGCATCCTCTTCACCAGCGACCGCGGCGGCGGCGACAACCTCTGGACCATCGCCCCCGACGGCTCCGAGCCCCTCCCCATCACCGCGGACACCGAGCACGTGATCAACTCCGGGGCCTGGAGCCCGGACGGCGACTACGTGGTGGCGCGCAAGCGCCTTACCGACCAGAGCAGCATCGGCACCGTGGAACTCTGGCTCTATCACCGCCTGGGCGGGGCGGGCATCCAGGTGACCAAGAAGGGCGAACTCCCCGACGCCAACGGCCCGGTGTTCTCCCCGGACGGGCGCTGGATCTACTACGCGGCCCGCCACAGCCGCTACCGGTACAACGCCAACGTGTACGCGGGGATCTGGCAGATCGAGGGCTACGACCGCGAAACCGGCAACACCCGCGTCCTCACCGACGGCTACGGCGGCTCGGGGCGCCCGGCGGTCTCCCCGGACGGGAAGACGGTCGCCTTCATCCGCCGCGACCGCACCCGCACCCTCCTCATGCTCCACGACCTGGCCAGCGGCCGGGAACGGGTGCTCTTCGAGGGCCTGGACCCGGACATGCAGGAGAACTTCGCCTGGACCGGGACCTACCCCGGGTACGACTGGACCCCGGACGGCCGGTCCATCGTGATCTCCTTCGGGGGCGGGCTGCACGCGGTGGACGTGGCCGACGGCCGGGCCCGGGACATCCCGTTCACCGCCCCGGTGGAGGAGATCGTGACCCGGGCCCTGCGTTTCCCGCAGAACCTGGCCCCGGACAGCGTGCGGGTGCGCATGGTCTCCTGGCCCAACCAGTCCCCGGCCGGCGACGCCCTGGTGTTCAGTGCCCTGGGCAACCTCTACCGCATGCGGCTTCCCGGCGGGGAGGTGAGCCGGATCGGGGCCGAGGGCCCCCGGGCCTACGCCCCGGCCTACCAGGCCTCCCGGCGGCGGATCGCCTACGTGACCTGGAGCGACCGCGACGGGGGCGAAGTCTGGACCATGGACCCGGACGGCCGCCGCTCGCGGCGGATCACCGGCGTCCCCGGCCAGTACACCAACCCGGTCTTCTCCCCCGACGGCAGCCGCCTGGCCTTCCTCAAGGGGAGCGGGGCCACCGAGCGGGGGCGGGACCTGGGGGACGAACTCTGGCTGGAGATCCTGTGGGCCCCGGCGTCCGGTGGCGCCCCCCACTACGTGATCTCCACCCAGAACCGCGGCTCGTCCCGGAAGATGCCGCGGCTCACCTGGTCCCCGGACGGCACCCGCATCTTCTACGACGAGGACGAGCAGGGCCCGGACACCCAGAACACCCTCCTGATCTCGGTGCGGCCCGACGGCACCGACCGCCAGGTGCACCTGAAGATCCCCTACGCCGAGGAGATCGTCCCCTCCCCCGACGGGCGCTGGGTGGTCTACAGCCGGCTCCACGAGGGCTTCCTCTCCGCGTTGCCCGAACTCGGGAAAACCCCGGTGGATCTGAACGGGGAATCCGGGCCGCTTCCCGCCTGCCGCTTCACCAGGGAAGGGGCGGACTGGCTGAACTGGGCGGACGGGGGAAAGACCCTGACCTGGGGCTTCGGTCCCGAGTTCTACCGGGTGTCCCTGGAGGACGTGCGCCGGGCCTGGGAGGCGGACAAGGTGAAGGCGGCGAAAAAGGCCGACCCCGCGGCGCAGGAGACGGCCGAGGCCGAGGGGGGCGCGGCCGGGAAGAAGGAGGACGACGCGGCCAAGGTGCACCCGGACACCCTGGCCGTGCGGCTCACCGTGCCTCGGGCCCACCCCACCGGAACCTACGCCCTTACCGGGGCCCGCATCATCACCATGGTGGGCGACCGGGTGATCCCCCGGGGAACGGTGGTGATCCGGGACGACCGCATCGACGCGGTGGGGCCGGACGGCTCGGTCACCATCCCGGCCGGAGCCAAGGTCTTCGACGCCTCCGGGAAGACGATCATGCCGGGGATGGTGGACGTCCATGCCCACCTCCACTACGAGTTCCTGGACATCATCCCCGAGACGGTGACGTCCTATTACGCCAACCTGGCCTACGGGGTCACCACCACCCACGATCCCTCGGCCAGCACCTACGCCGTCTTCACCCAGTCGGAGATGGTGAAGGCGGGGATCATGGCCGGGCCCCGCATCTTCTCCACCGGGTTCATCCTCTACGGGGCGGACATCCCCAACAAGGCGCCGATCGAGAGCCTCGAGGACGCCCGCCATCACCTCCGGCGGCTCAAGACCCTGGGCGCCTTCACGGTCAAGAGCTACATGCAGCCCCGCCGGGACCAGCGCCAGTGGGTGATCGAGGCGGCCCGGGAGGAGAGCGTGATGGTGGTGCCGGAGGGGGGCGGGAACCTGGAGATGAACATGTCCATGATCCTGGACGGGCACACCGGCATCGAGCATGCCCTGCCGGTGGCCCCGATCTACCAGGACGTGGTCACCCTGATGGCCCGGAGCCACAGCGGCTACACCCCCACCCTGCTCGTGGCCTACGGGGGACTCTTCGGGGAGAACTGGTTCTACCAGCACTACAACGTGTGGGAGGACCAGAAGCTCCTGCGCTTCACCCCGCGGGGCCGGGTGGACGCCCGGGCCCGGCGGCGTCCGGTCATGGCCCCCGACGACGACTGGCACCACATGGCGGTGGCCGCGGGAGCCAAGAAGGTGATCGAGGCGGGGGGGCTGATCCAGCTCGGGGCCCACGGGCAGCTCCAGGGTCTGGGCGCCCACTGGGAACTCTGGGCCCTGGCCCAGGGCGGGATGTCCAACCTGGACGCCCTGCGGGCGGCCACCCTGAACGGGGCGCGCTACCTGGGCCTGGACGGCTGGATCGGCTCGGTGGAGCCGGGGAAGCTGGCCGATCTCATCGTCCTGGACGGGAACCCGCTGGCGGACATCCACCAATCCAACACCGTGCACTACGTGGTCAAGAACGGCACGATGTGGAACGGCGACACCATGGACCGCATCTGGCCCGGCGAGCGGCCCTGTCCCCCCTTCGACTGGCGGGTGCAGGGGGCCATGCTGGACCGCCTGAACGGAGGGAACTGAGCGCGATGGACAACGACAGACCCCGGATCTCCCCGGAACAGAACCTCCAGGCCATCCTCAAGTCGCCCAGCTACGTGCTGGCCGAGGAGGACACCGGGCTCCTGAAGCGGGACGAACTCCGCCCGGTCCGGCTCCAGCTCGAGTACTTCAAGCCCCAGCTCATGCTGGAACAGCACCGCATCCACTCCACCATCGTGGTCTTCGGGGGGACGCGGATCCTGGAGGAGGGCGAGGCCCGGGCCCGGGTGACCGAACTCGAGGCCGCGCTGAAGCGGAAACCGGGCGACGTCGACCTGGAGCACCGGCTCCGGGTGGCCCGCCGGGTCCAGGCCAAGAGCGCCTACTACGACGAGGCCCGCAAGCTGGGCCGGCTCATCTCCGAGCGGGCCCAGCGCCGGG
>Ga0307424_1000780_pt1 | contig 16833 bp, 18 predicted proteins | sample SalMarWE160320MG_FD_202157 | JGI IMG/M metagenome (GOLD analysis project Ga0307424, IMG submission 202157) | Salt marsh sediment microbial communities from the Plum Island Ecosystem LTER, Massachusetts, United States - WE1603-20 | ecosystem: Environmental > Aquatic > Marine > Intertidal zone >... | reverse complement strand
GCGGTCGATGAAGAATTGAGCGTTAGCCGCGTTCTGCCACGTATCAGGTGCGATTGCAAGCAGGCGGGCCGTGATGCGCGCATTCTCCTCGATCTGCGAAATAAGGGCGGGGGTGATGACCCTTGCCTCAACTGCCGCAATGAGCACCAATCCGATCAGCGGGATGCTGATGACGAGCGGCAGAACGTGGCTGAGCAGCAGGCGGCGGCGCAGGTTCAAGGTGCTCTGGGTTCGTGCGGCATAAGTTTGTAACCCACACCACGTACAGTCAGAATGCGCTGCGGATCGTGCGGGTCAACCTCGATCTTTTCCCGCAGCCAGCGGATATGGACGTAGACCACCTGGGGTTCGCCGACGTACTCAGCGCCCCAGACGCGTGCCAGCAGATCGTCAGTCGAGATAACGTTGCCGACCTCCAGCGCCAATGAATGAAGCAGGTCGAACTCGCGCGGCGGCAGTTCGATGCGTTTTTCGCCAACCGTCACGGTGTGAGCGGCAGGGTTGATGCGGATGTCGCCGATCTCGACCGGTTCGCTCTCCGAGAGTGGATGAGCTGGCGCCTGGGTGCGGCGCAGAACCGCCTTGATGCGCGCCAACAGCACGTCCTGATCGAAGGGCTTGGTGATGTAATCCTCGGCGCCCAACTCCAGCCCGAGGACTTCATCGAACTCACGGCGGCGTGCGGTTAGGAAGATCACCGGGGAGCCGATCTTATCCTGGAAGATACGCAGGGCGTCGAGCCCGTCCATTCCAGGCAAACCGATATCGAGCAGCACCAGGTCAGGAGGCTCACGGGCGGCGATCGCCAGCGCATCCTCGGCGTTGCTGGCGGCCATTACAGCGTAGCCAGCCTGTTCGAGATTGAAGGAAAGACTGCGGCGCAGCAGGTCGTCATCGTCAACGAGCAGCAGCTTGGCTGGTGTCATACAGTACTCCGCTATTCATCAGGGCAGTTCGGGGGGCTTTCGTTTGCCTTTAAGTCTACATCATTTTGGGTATTAACGGCCATATGATGCGTATTTGTCCAGCCGTCTTCTAAAGTGGGCTTAAGACGGAAGGCAGCGATCGATAATGCGCCTTCAAGCCGTTCGTGATAAAGTTTTATCGCAGATTAAAGAGCATGGCTCGAAGGAGCGAAGATGATATTGAGTGAAGAAGAGGCGATGCGCATCCTGCATGATGCCTCAGAGAGCATCGCCCATCGCGAGGAGGCGGCCAGCTACCTGGAGGAAAATCCGACAGTTGAGGGGATCGACAACCTGGTAAAAGGTATGGATGATGACGATCCTGGTGTGCGCTGGGCGACCACCAATGCCCTGGCTCAACTGGGTGAGGCGGCTCTCCCGGCTGTACTGCAAGCGCTGATCCAGGGCTACAACGGCCGCATGCGTGATAGCGCCTACCACTTCCTGCGCGGAAACAGCAGTCCCTGGGTACGTATGCATGCTGAGTCGGTGCGTCAGGCGCTGCGCTCCTTGGCACCAGAGGTGACTGCTCCAACCGCAGCCGCCGAACTGCTGGCCGAGTTCAAGTCCAGCCGAAAGTAATCTGTTGGAAACGAACCCAAACCCCTGAGATCCCACCAGATATTTAATGTCCGCTTAATTTACCCACAATCCCCGGTTAAGGTGGCGTGGCCACCTCCTCCTGTACGCTCAAATCAGTTCACCCGGCGACATGCTGACCGGCGGGTTGAGTTGTTTTCTTGATCACAATGCAGTCGTTTATATAAAGGCGGATCTCTGCTTCCTACCTTCCGTGAAAGACTGCATATTGCATCTTTTTAGAATCGCCTCCAGATACTCGGCCATCATGAGGACTGATCCGTTTCGGGGCTGGAGATACGAGGATTTTGTTGGTTTCCGGAAATCAGAGACTTTGATAAACGCAAACAGGACCGCGATCTCCGGGTTCCCCGGAATGAATTGCAGACGGCCCGGGGCAGGGTGTGAGTTTTGAGTATGGATCCTTCAGTTCTTGCAGCCCCGTTAAATGCCCAGGGAGCGCGCCCGCTTGAAGTTGTTTTCATCGCGTTTGTGCTAGCTGCCATCGGCGCTGCGTTTCTCATATCCTGGCTGCGGGACCGCAGGCAGGACCCATCGCTCACCTCCGCAGAGATTGATTCGGGTGAGTGGCTGCTGCGAGCGCTGGCAGTCCTGGCGATTGCGGTCGTGGCTGCCTTCGTCTGGCTCACTCTCCACGGCCACAGCTGAAGCCTGCCCTGTAAGCTTTCCTTAATCTCGACTTCAAGACTTTATAAAGACCGATACTACCTGGATGAGGGAGAATATTGCTGTATTAATCAGAGGCCAGGCGAACTGCTTTTCCTGCCTGGAGGAGGCAAAAAATGGATCGAAGGACGTTAGCGGAGAATCGTTCGGCGGTTACTCACATCGAGGAGCCGCCCTTCGCTCGCAACTTGTTTGGCAACACCCGCTGGGCATGGCTCTGGTTGCTGGTCAGGCTGTACGCCGGATACCAGTGGCTCGAGGCTGGTTGGGGGAAACTGCATAACCCGGCTTGGGTCGGTGCCCGATCAGGGACTGCGTTGAATGGTTTCGTACAGAACGCCCTGAGCAAGACCGGCGGCGCCCACCCCGACGTCCAGTTGTGGTACGCGTGGTTCTTGAATCATATTGTGCTGCCCAATGTCAAGGTCTGGAGCTATCTCATTTCGTTTGGTGAGTTCCTGGTCGGGGCGGCGTTGATTCTCGGACTGTTCGTGGGGATCGCGGCGTTTTTCGGTTTGTTCATGAATACAAGCTACCTGCTGGCGGGCGCGGTCAGCATCAACCCAATCTTGCTTATTCTGGCGCTGTTCCTGATCCTGGCCTGGCGAACGGCCGGGTGGATCGGTCTGGACCGCTGGGCCCTGCCCGCCCTGGGGACGCCGTGGAGTCCGGGCTACGTGTTTCATATCGAACATCCCGCAAGCGGTATGCAGCATGAAGGGCAGTCTGCCTGAGAGGTGATGAAATGAAGATGACAAATTCGAATGCCATGGATCTTCCAATTCAAGCCCACGTTTATACTGGGGATAGACCCTGCGGTGAGACCGTCTGTGTTGTGCTCAACCCGGTCAGCGAGCGGGTGACGGATGTGGTCGTCAAACTTTCTGCGGAACATGGATCTGAGCGCGAAGTGCTGGTCCCTCTCTATAACATCGCCGCAGCTACGGAAAATGAGATCAAGCTCGATTTGGACTGTGAGCAGGTAAGATCGCTGCCCGAGTTTCGGCACACAGATTTCTATGAGGTCGAGGTTCCGGTCGGTTTTTCCGGTGGACCTTTCGTAATGTGGCCTTACGTCGTTCCTGAACTGCAGCGCGTACCCGTGGAAACCGATATGGTTCCAGCGAACGAACTGGCGATACACCGCGGAGCGCAGGTGATCTCAGCTAGCGGGCCGGTTGGTAAGGTCGATGAGTTCTTGATCGATCCTGAAAGCGAGCTAGTAACCCATATCGTGATGCGGGAGGGGCATCTCTGGGGGCGGCGTGAGGTGCTGATACCCGTTTCGGCAATCACGCGCATGGAGGACGACGAGATCAAAGTGAGCCTTAACAAGGAAGAGATCGAAGCCCTGCCTGAAATCCCAATTCACCGCAACTATCATTGGGAACGAGCCGCGAAATAGACAATGCACGACCCCGGTCAGGAGGATGTTTGCAATTAACGATGCCTGGCCGGGGCGAATGGAAGGAGGGCGAAATGATGCACAGACATACAATCTCGTTAGGCCGCTTATTCGGCATTCCATTGGAGCTGGATCTTTCCTGGTTCCTGATCTTCGCGCTCATGACCTGGATGTTGGCAGTGGGTTATTACCCGGTCGAGTTCACCGGCTGGCCACAAGTAGAATACTGGCTGGTAGGCGCGGCCACAGCACTGATGCTCTTCGTCAGTGTCGTGCTGCACGAACTCGGACACTCAATCGTCGCCCAACGCTACCAAATCGTGGTGCGACGCATCACGCTGATGGTCTTTGGCGGTGTCTCCGATATCGCGACCGAGCCTCCAAGTGCAGGTGCCGAGTTCTGGATGGCCATCGCCGGTCCGGCCGTCAGTTTTGCGCTGGCAGGGATCTTAACGCTCCTCCGTCCAGCGTTCACCAGCATCCCGCCGCTGTTGGCTTTGGTTACGTACCTGGCTTATATCAACGCTATCCTTGGGCTCTTTAACCTGATACCCGGTTTCCCACTCGATGGCGGGCGGGTCTTTCGTGCCATCATCTGGAGCGCTACAAAGAACCTGCGCCGAGCAACACTCATCGCCGCCAATGTTGGAAGATTTATCGCCTTTGGCTTTATCCTGATCGGCGTCTGGCAGGCGTTGACCGGCAATCTGATCAACGGTATATGGATCGCCTTCATTGGTTGGTTCCTGGAGAGCGCGGCTGTTGGACAGATTCAGCAGCAGATGCTAACCGGTTTGCTCCAGGGGCATAAGGTGCGGGAGGCGATGAGCACGCAATTCGCCACAGTCCCTGCCGAAGAGACACTTCAGCAGCTGGTTGATAACAAGATCCTTGCCGGTGGTGGACGCAGTTTTGTGGTGCAGGAAGCGGGCGAGCCAGTCGGTTTCCTGACGATTCACCAGGTGCGCGAGGTGCCGCGCGAGCAATGGGGTCAAACATCAGCCCGTGAGCGGATGATGCCACTCTCCAAGACTCACAGCATCACACCCGAAGAGGGCATGATGGAGGCAATGAAGGAAATGGACAGCGACGGCGTCAATCAACTGCCAGTCATGCTCGAGGGGCGCATGCTTGGCTTGCTCTCGCGCGAATCGATCATTACCTACCTGCGAAATGCTCAGGAACTCGGCTACTAGCAATGTACCGCCTCACATTCCACAGTACGGATCATCACTTTCGGGAAACACCCCGTGATTGCTGACGGCATGCTCCTTGCTCTCGATGGATCACGCCCAGCCTGGTCGGGCGAGATGATCGGGCTGTGGCTGGATCGACCGCTGCTGATCGGAGGCGATCAACTCCCTCAGGCATTAGACCGTATCCTGATCGCCTACGATGGGAGCGCCGCGGCCGGCGACGCGCTTGAATGGGGGTTGCGCCTGAGCACATCCTTAGAAAAGTTGGGATTCGACATCCTCGCTGTGGAGGAGCGCACATCATCGAACGGAGCGGCCGAGAACTGGCTGGAAAAGGCGTTAGGTGCATTCTCCAAGCGCTACAATCCACCGCAGGATTTCACCCACCACGGTGAAGCCGGACACGAGATCCTGGCTGCGGCGGACCAGCATCAATCGGACCTGATTGTGATGGGCCGCCCGAGCCATAGGCTGGCTGTAGGTTCTGGGAAGACCACCTTCCGGGTGCTGCGAGGTGGACAGGCGGTGCTGCTGCCATGATCGCGCCCATTACTGGAGGCAGGGGCAGAGAAGCTGTGAGGACGGGCCACAGGCCAACCACAGGGCTCCGACCGGGGAACACCCTGACGGTTCGGACCTGGCTGATGCTGTTTTCGCTCGGATTGGCGCTCTGGTCCGTCATCCACAATGTGCCGATCATCGTGGAGATCCTCGGGCTGCTGTTCGGTGCTCTACTCATCGGCCTGGCGCTCGAGCCGCTCGTCCGCCGCATGTCTGCCTGGATTCCACGCTCACTGAGTGTCATTCTGCTCTACCTCATCCTGATCGGAGTATTCCTGGGGATGGGTGAACTGCTCGTGCCATTCTTCAACGCCGAACTTTCTACCTTGCAATCCCAGGGACCGGCACTGTGGACCACAGTATCCACCACGCTTTCAAATACCCCGCTAATCGGGCAGTTGATTCCATCATCGAGCAATGCCGCCAGCGCGCTGGCCCAGCGGACGGACACGCTGGTACAGGCGATTGTCGGAGCCGTCAGCGGCGTGGGGAATGCAGGCCTGGATATCGGCGTGGTGTTCATCATGGCGTATTTCGGAGTGGTCTCTCAGGATGAGTTCGCTGGAGCGCTGGCACGCTGGGTTCCGCGTTCTGCACACGCCGATGTCTCGCGCCTGATTGAGCGTGTGCTGGATGGCCTCGGGCGCTGGGTGCGCGCCCAGCCGCTGGTCGTGCTCTATTTCACGTTCGGGTTCAGTGTGACCCTGGCGCTGCTCGGTGTGCCGTTTGCGCTGGCGATCGGGCTCGTCGGGGGCTTTTTAAGCATCATTCCCTTTGTCGGTGGTCTGGTGGCTATCCTGCTCGGCGTGCTCAGTGCCCTGGCGGTAAAACCGGTGCTGGCGCTGTGGGTGGTGCTGATATTTGCAGTCTTAATTGAGCTCGAAGGGCATCTTATCGCACCTGCGATCTTCGGCCGGGCGCTGCAATTGCACCCGGCGCTGGTGCTGATGGCGATGTTGATTGGAACCAAGACCGGTGGGCTGATTGGCCTGCTGTATTCGATACCGCTGGCGGTGATCCTGATGGTGCTGCTTGATGAACTGCGTGGTCGCTGGATGAACGAAGGGGCCGACCAGGATGCTGTGAGCGGCGGTGGGGATTGATCAGAGCCACGGAGTTCGTCCCGTTCTGTAGGTAAGCATCCGAGCCCGAAAGCTTTTCCAGCAAGTTGCTTTGAGAGCGAATACTGGAGGATATTTGCATGGAGAGCAGCAGGCATCAAGAGCCGCATTTTACGGCCTCAGAGGCCGTGCGCGACATCGTTATCGGCATGTCGGACGGACTGACTGTCCCTTTCGCTCTAGCTGCAGGACTTTCCGGCGTCGGCGCCTCGACGACGATCGTCGTCACCGGGGGACTGGCCGAAATCGCGGCTGGGTCGATCGCGATGGGGCTGGGTGGTTACCTGGCGGCGCGCACAGACATGGAGCATTACAACGTCGAACGGGAGCGCGAGCAGAGTGAGGTTAAGAATAAAAAGCAGGCCGAACGGGACGAGGTAGCGGATATTCTGGGGCGCTACGGCCTGTCGGACGAATCGACCAAAGCAGTGCTGGATGCGTTCGAGGACAAACCCGAGAAGTGGGTGGAGTTCATGATGCAGTTTGAACTCGGGCTTGACAAGCCCGAGCCGCGCCGGGCGGTTCAAAGTGCACTGACAATCGCTTTATCTTATATCGCTGGGGGTTTTATCCCGCTGACGCCCTATATCCTCCTTCAGCAGGTCGGCCGGGCGCTGCCGATATCCGTCGGCGTCACGCTGCTTGCGCTGCTCGTCTTTGGCTATGTTAAAGGCCGCATCATGGGTGTGCATGCGCTGCGGTCGGGCCTGCAGACGGGTCTGGTGGGGAGCCTGGCGGCCGGCGCGGCCTTCCTGTTGGCGCGCTTGATCGGCTGATCGGATGACGGAAAACCTACGCGGTCAGACCTGAGCGAAAAGGCACGTCAAATTTTAAGAGGCGAGGAGGGTGGCAGCTGGTCCACCCGACTGCTTCCTTATCAGGCAATAAGCGCGGCGTAAGGGATCCACCAGGCTCTATCCAGTACGCTGATATATGGTATGAAGTGCATTCCTCCGCACCCTGCAGGACCAGGGTGGGTGCGCAAGGCAGGGGCGTAAACTGAAGAGCTATTTCTTGGGTAGATTAATCGGCTTGGGCTTTAAGGAATGGGTCTAAATAGAAGCAGCCCAGCTATATGTTTAAGACTCCTGCTGGTGCATGCGATGCCCCTGTGATGGAACAATAAATGGGCCGATGGAAAAACAATCCAAGATTATGGTCGGGTCAGAGACAACCTGCTCCTGTAGTTGATTGTGGCATTAGCCTTCGGCATGCAGGTTATGCTGATCTACTTCGAGCTGCTGTATCCGAGCTATGCCTCAGGAGGCACCTCCGGCGCAAATCTGCAGAAGCTCCATATCTTTGTCTGGATCCTGGCTACGCTGGCGCTTTTCATTGGCTGAAGCCGACAGTCTGCGAGATGCTCGATGGTCTGCGCTCACTTGAAATCGAACCGGTCATACTCTCCGGCGAAATCCCAAGACCACGGCCGCGGTCGCATTCGAACTCAGGCTGGAATCTATTGAGGGTAACTGTCCACCCGAGCAAAAGGCGGTACGTATTCAGCGCTGGAAGGATGGTGGCGACCATGTCGCCATGGTTGGTGATGGCATCAATGACCCTCCGGCGCTGGCGGCAGCCGACCTGAGCATCACCGTTTCAAGCGGTACCGACGTCGCTGGGGAGACTTCGGATTTGATCCTGACACAGAACGACCTGACGCTTGTGCCTTGGCTCATCTCACACAGCCGGTGCACACGGCGCATCATTCTCGAGAACCTGGGCTGGGTTTTCGCCTACCATCTGGTTTCCGTCCCGCTGGTTGCTTTCGGGATCATCAGCCCGGTCATCGCTGCGGCGGCGATTGCGACCAGCAGCCCACGTGGTATCGGAAGTTCGCTCCGGCTGCGGGGTTGTGCCTAACGGTTTCGAGTGGACGGAGGGGGATGTTCGCGCCGCTTCGAAGTGGCTCGCTCGCATTTCAGTCCAGCGAGAACGTTCCAAGCTGAGGTCGGTTTCCGCTGGTGATGATTTCAAAGTGGGCCGCCGAGGACCCCAGTTCAGAGACGCCCCACTGCAGGACATAATTTCCAGGTTCCAGTGGACCTTCCCAGAGGATGATGTTTTGAGGTTCTCCGCCCGTTGGTTCAACCTTCGGCAGCAGCCCTTCGCCGGAGGCGCGCGGTTCGCCATCGCTTGTGGTCAGCGTCCAGGAATCCTGGTACCTATCGGCGGGCAGCGTCAGCGAGCTATGGTTAAGCACACCGAGTGCAATCGTAAAACCACCTTGAGCATCCTCCCCGATGGAAATCGTGAATTCGATCTGGCCCGGAGCTTGTGTGGAGGTCGCAGGGTTCGAACCCACGCTTGTGCACGCCGAGAGGGCTGCCATGAGTAGAATGATCAATTCTCGCTTGGAGGTCACCCAGAAATCCGATCGATGAGTCTCTGGTCAATCATAAACCATTGAAAAGCATGATGCAGCGCTGACGAGGGCTTGAGAGAGCTTCAGCCGGCGAAATCGAGTGCGGCCTGCTTTGCCCGCACGACAGCACTAAGGGCATCCTCGGCGTATGCGTCCGCGCCGATTTGTTCGGCCCATTCCGAAGTGACGGGGGCTCCACCAATGAGCACCTTTACGCGAGTGCGGAGGCCAGCTTCTCCTAGCGCTTCAATCAGCTCGCGTTGTTTGGTCATCGTGGTTGTCAGTAGCGCCGAAGCGCCGATTAGCGTTGCGCCTGTCTCTTCGACAGCGTCGATGAATTTCTGGGAATTGCAATCTACCCCAATATCGGTCACGCGGAATCCATTTGCGGACAGCATGGTGGCGACGAGCGTCTTTCCAATTTCGTGCATATCCCCCTCGACGGTGCCAATGACGATATGGCCGAGCACCTCTCGCTGCTCGTCTCCCACCAGAGCCGGTTCGAGAATGCCAAGCGCCCTTTTCATCGCCTCTCCAGCAGCAATCAAGTCGGGCAGAAAGTATTCACCGCTCGAATACAGCTCTCCGACCCGGTTCATCCCCGGCGTAAGCCCCTGATTAATGCAAGCCAGGGGATTTAAACCAAGATCGAGTGCCTTTTCGGCCAGAACGGCGGATTGCTCCGGGTCACCGGCGATGATGGTCTCTGTTATTTGTGTGAGAATCTGATCCACTTTCGTTTCCTCCGACGCGAGCGCTTGTCTAGCGATGCCGGCTCACAGTGAGGGCTCACTATAGCACGCGATCAAGTGCGGCACGAATTTCAGGCAGCGCATGCCGGGCAGCTTGCTCCCCAATCGCGATAATTTCCTCGGCGCGCAGGAAGCCGGTAAAGATGCCGACGTCGGCCGGGATGCGGGGGTGAATGAGCACGTCCGGGGGGCGTTCCTCGAGCCGGATTTTCGTCATGGCGTGAGCCATCAACATCACAGTCTGGTACACGTCGTGGGCGAGCGGAGGTAGGTGTTCCAGCGGGCCGGTGCCGCTGCTGCGAGGGGGGTCGTCGAAGGCGGTAGCTACATCGACGGCGATCGTCAACCGGGCACCAAGTCCATACGCCAGGTCTACCGGCAGGTTATTCAACACACCGCCGTCAACCAGGTAGTGCCCCTGCCACTCGACAGCCGGAAAGACACCCGGGAAGGCGCTGGTCGCCATCACGGCCTTCAACACCGATCCTTCCGTCAGATCCACCTCCGACCCTGATTGCAGGTCGGTCGCTTTCAGCGCCAGCGGCAGGCGTAAATCCGAGAAAGACAGCTCCGGGGGAGTGAATTGAGCGAGAAATTCGCGCACGTGCCCGCCGGCCAGCAAGCCGCGACGGGGTGGGCGGATATCAATCAGCCTTGCCAATTGGCGCAGGCTGGCCATGCGGCATGATTCCTCAGCCAGCGCCTTGGGCTTCCAGCCGGCGGCATAGGCAGCCGCCACGATCCCGCCCATGCTGGCGCCGGAGAGGCAGGCGATGGGAATGCCTTCCTCTTCCAGCACTTTCAGCACGCCGATGTGCGCCAGGCCGCGGGCCCCTCCCCCGCTCAGGGTAAGGCCGATTGCAGTCTTGGAACGTGGTTCTATCATGTTCGGGTTCTCGTTGGTCCTATCGGGCTTGTTTACCAAGCCCCGGATCTGAAGAAGAGCAAATCCCTGTTTGATCTGTTCGGGCAGTCGTGCCGCTCTCCGGTCAGGTTCGCCTACCATGATAAACTGTTTGAAATGCCTTGGGAGGACTCATCCCTTGTCCAACACGCTGCTGTACCTGATCACGGTTGTCATCTGGGGCTCCACCTGGCTGGCGATCACCTTCCAGTTGGGTACGGTCGATCCGGCGCTCTCCATCGCCTACCGTTTCAGCCTGGCGGCATTGGTATTGGTGCTGTACAGCCGGTGGCGAAAACTGTCGCTGCGCTTCAGCGCCCGCGAGCACCTCTTTATCGCCCTGCAGGGTCTACTGCTGTTTTCCACGAACTACATCCTGATTTACCTGGCCGAGCAATATCTGACGAGCGGGATGGTGGCGATTATCTTCTCGATGGTCGTGTTCCTGAATGTTTTCTTCGGCGCTGTCCTGCTGGGTGACTCGATCCAGCCGCACGTCCTGGTTGGCGCGGCCGTTGGTGTGCTGGGATTGGTGCTGATTTTCTGGCCCGAATTAAGCGGCTTCTCGCTCGACAATGAACGTGCGTTGGGGCTGCTGCTGGCCGTCGCCGGGGCACTGTCGGCCTCGCTCGGCAACATCACCTCCGCTCGCAACCAGCGCCACGGGCTGCCGGTGATCCAGGTCAATGCGATCGGCATGGCCTACGGCGCGCTCTTCATGGCACTGCTAGTCCTGCTGCGCGGTGCGCCCCTGCGCTTCGAACTCACACCCGAATATGTTGTCTCGCTGCTCTACCTGGCGATTTTCGGCTCGGTAGTCGCCTTTGGGAGCTACCTGACCTTGCTCGGACGAATCGGTCCGGGACGAGCCGGGTATGCAACCGTGCTCTTCCCGGTGATCGCCTTGATCCTCTCCACGCTCTTCGAGGGACTGCACTGGGATCTAGTCGGAGCGATCGGCGCGCTGCTCGTCGTGGCCGGAAATGTGCTCATCCTGAGGCGCCGAGGCTAGTCCCCCCCTTACAGCACGCTTTCATTAAGCAAAGGCACGAGAATCCCGCCTCCAGAGGCCACGGGCGTGTAAGAAACGCTTAAGGCCCGGGCAAGGGATAGGTAAGTTCCCCCTCTTATTCTTGATTCAATCGAGCGTTCTGGAGTCAAACAGAAGGGCATCGATGTCGGGCAAGCGCAAGTCGCTCCCGGCCGGATCCGTCGATGACCTTCCGCTCGAATGCCCGAAACCGGAACCCAAGGAGGGTCAAAATGTCCAAGAAGATCTCAGTGTTGGCGTTAGTGCTGGTTCTCGCGATGGTGGCTGCCGTGCCGGCGTTCGCTAAAGGTGGGCGCGCAGGCGCAATCGGGATCGTGTATGTCACCAGCCAGGGGCTGTACTACGACACGTTCGTCTCCGCTTCGGAATTGCCGATGAGAGGCCCCTTCCAGAAGCTGGAGAACGGGAATACCGAATTCGGCCTCGGTGATCCCGGCTACTTGGGCGGGCGTTGGTGGATCGATGTGAATGGCAACGACATGATGGACTCGGGGGATACCTTCCTGCTCTGTCCGCTGCTCGGACCCGGCCGCGTCAACCCCTGAACACGCATGCTCTGACCGGATTCGACAAAGTCCTTTCTCAAAGGCAGGGGCGGCCGCCAGGTCGCCCCTCTTCCCTTGTGTTCACCTGTACAATACAGAGCAGAGCCGAGCGAAGCGGGGTATCGAGTGCGCATCGCAATCTTCACCAACGCCTACAAGCCCGCAATCAGCGGCGTCGTCACCTCGATCGCCCTCTTCCGCCAGGGATTGCACGCAGCCGGCCATCAAGCGCACATCTTTGCCCCTGAGTATGAGGATTACCAGGACGGCGAGCCTTATGTCTTCCGCCTGCCAGCGCTTGACCTGAGCGACCAGCTCAACGTTTCGATCGTTCTGCCGCTGAAGAACTTGATCGAGCTCACGCTGCACGGCATTCAACCAGCCCTGATTCACAGCCAGCATCCGGTCTGGATGGGTGACCTGGCGGCAACCTTCGCCCGCGAGATGCAGCTTCCGTTGGTCTTCACGTTTCACACCCAGTATGAGCTGTACGCGCAGTCCTACAGCCCATTCGCTGCGAAAATCGCCGGGCGTCTCACCGAGGAACGGGTACGGCGCTACCTCAAGCAGTGCGCCCACATCATCTCCCCTACCGAGAGCATCCGGGAGATGCTGGAAACGACCCTCGACCTAGGCGGAAAGGTGACCGTCATCCCGACCCCGGTCGACCTGGAACGATTTCGGGTTGCAGCGGTGGGCGAGGTGCGGGAGCGCTATGGGCTGCGGGACGCAGAGCTGCTGCTCTACGTCGGCCGAATTGCGAAGGAGAAGGGCCTGGATCTGCTGCTGGAAGCGTTTCGTGTGGTGCACGCGCGGCGGCCAAAGACGCGCTTGATGCTGGTTGGCAAAGGTCCCTATGAGGAGGAGGCTCAAGCTCTCGCCCGCCAATTAGGCCTGGGAGAAGCGATCAACTTTGTCGACGCCGTACCCCATGAACAGATTCCGGCTTACTACCGTGCTGCCGACCTGTTCGTCTTCAGCTCTACGACTGAAACCCAGGGCCTGGTGCTGCTCGAATCGATGGCTGCCGGGACACCGGTCGTGGCGGTTGAAGCCCCCGGTGCGGTCGACCTGATAAGCGGTGGTGGGCTGCTCACCCGGGCAGAATCTGCTGACCTGGCCCGGGGCATCCTGGAGGTACTCTCCCGGCCAGATGAACTTGAAAGGTTGGCCCACCAGGCGAAAACTGTCGCTGCACGCTACTCGATCAGCTCGGCCACCGACCGCATGCTGGCGGTTTACCAGCAAGTGCTTTCAGAGGCGGGTTCTGGCTCGAAATAGCCCCCCGTCGACCTTCACGCTGTGACCTTGACAGATTTGCCCCCCCGGGCGTAGCATCGCGGCTATTACAAGTCCGAAAGAAGGTCCGATTGAAATCCGATCGCCCCGACGGAGATCCTGGCGGAGCGCCAAGCGCCTCGACCTCCGGCACTGATACCTAATCCCCCGGAAGCCATTTCAACGATCGCCTCCGGGAATATCTAATCCTGGAGGTGCAGCATGGATGCCTTCAACGTAGACCGCGTGCTGGCTGATTTGCGCGCCATGCTCGAAAAGAATGACCTGAACCAGGCTGTCCAAACCCTGGAATCCTTGCGCGCACCGGACCAGGCGGAAATCTTCGAATCGCTGCCCGAGGATGACAAGGTAGCGCTCCTGCCGCAGATGAGGCCGGAACAGTCGGCAGACCTGCTGGAAGAGCTCGAAGACCAGGAGGCGGCTGGCCTGGTGCGGGCACTACCCGAAGCCACCGCAATGCGCATCATTGAAGCAATGGAGCCAGACGAGATTGCCGACCTGCTTGGCGTGGTCGAACCAGGCTACGCGCAGGACCTGCTCACACGCCTGGAGGACCCGGAGGAGATCCACCCGCTGCTGCTGCACCCGCAGGATACCGCCGGAGGGTTGATGACCTCCCAGTTTCTCGCACTGCGCCGACGGATGACGGCTGCTGAAGCGCTGCAGGCGGTTCATGCCTGGAAACCCGAGGATGATACGCTTTATTACCTCTTCGTGGTCGACATGCACGGCCACCTGGTGGGCGAAGTCAGCCTGCGGCAGCTGATCGTGGCCGAGCCCAGAGCGCAAATTGCTGAAATCATGAATCCAGACGTGATTTCGGTTGGCACTGGTGCGGACCAGGAGGAGGTCGCCCGGCTGATGACCCGCTACGATCTGCTTTATCTTCCGGTGGTGGACCGCGAAAATATTCTGCTGGGGGTAATTACGTTCGATGATGTGATCGATGTGCTCGAGGACGAGGCGACGGAGGACATCCAACGCCTGGGCGGCGCGCAGCCGCTCGATCAACCCTACCTGCGCACCGGGATCTTCGCCGTCACCCGCAAGCGGATCGGGTGGCTGATGCTGCTCTTCCTGACCGAGAGCCTGACCGGAACGGTGCTGCGCCATTTTCAAGATGAACTGGCCTCGACTGTGGCGCTGGCGTTCTTCGTCCCGCTGCTGATCGGGACGGGCGGCAACGCTGGCTCGCAGACGACGAGCACGCTGATTCGCGCGCTCGCAGTTGGAGATATCGCGCTCAGCGATGCACTGCGCACCTGGTGGCATGAGCTGCGGATCGGGCTGATGCTGGGCTTCGGGATGGGTGTGATGGCCTACGGCAGGGCGCTGCTCTGGGGGTCATCGCCGGGGCTGGCGCTGACAGTCGCGCTGGCGATCGGGGTGATCGTGTTGTGGGCGAATGGGCTGGGGGCCGTGCTGCCGCTGCTGGCGGCCCGGCTGCGGGTCGACCCAACGGTAGTATCGGGGCCGGTGATGAGCACACTCGTCGATGCGACCGGACTTTTTATCTACTTCAGCGTAGCCCGCACCATCCTCAAGCTGTAGTCCAGACGGATAACATAACACCGGCCGCCATTAGGCGGTCGGGATTATGTTCATGGTATTGGATCAACGTTTTCCGTGAGACCTTCCTCAGTGTGCGACTTGTCCACTCCGCAATTCCGCGGCAGACGGAGGCGACGCCGGTGTGGGTGATCATCAAGCTTTCGAATTCCACAAGGCCCTGCCCCTGTGTGCTCTTCGAAGGCGATTGCCAATTCCGTGATTCTAGCCTGAAAACTCACCCCACTCCAGAGGCTGCAAACTCCGTCGGATTCGACACCTCCGCCTGCCGCCCGGCCGTTTTCCTGTACCTGGCCCTCCGCCATGTGAAAACAAAAACGACCGTGTTGCTGCAGGACAGCAGCAGGCTACACGGTCGCCGGTTAAATCATTTCCCAGACGATTCGGTAGCAGGCTGTCCTGGCTGGTCATCCCAGCTTTAGACCCTGTTGCTTTGCGTCGCCACCTTTCGGTGGGTTTGCCTTTTCGTCGCAGCGGGTTATCGGTTGTTCAGGTACAAAAGGAGGCGTTTGACTGCCACCTTACAAAATCCTAACAATTTCCTTAATGGATTTCCATCCCCCTGCAGTCCCATATACCTTCAGTTACGTCGTGTATTAGGGAATGGGGTGGTCCGATCAAAGCAGGAATACAAGAGCTCGGGATCCGTCGTTCGATGGAATCCGAAAATATCTGAGGTGGCTCTAACCTTCTAGGGTTTTATCTTCTCCGGTCGAGGGGAGCGGCAGGAATCCCGGTCCAGTTCCAGAGGCCGGACGATGATTGGGCTGGATCGAGAGCCTTATCGTGCACTAGAATCGGAGAACGTTAGAAGAACCATGAGCACAAAATACTTCGCGTACTTTCTCTCCCTCCCTGAGCGGACCCTGCGCGCGCTGGCGAGCGTGGGGGGCGGGATAGCGCTGCTTGTGCTCGATACGTTGGTCCCTCAGGTCATTAAGGGCACGACAGTCTACCGGATCTTGATTGGCGATGGGCTGCGTTTTGTGGTCGAGCGTGTGGCCGGTATCACGGCCCTGGTTCCTGATGTCTCTCTGCCACCACTGCCGCACGACTATCAAGCCCGCAAGCTGGCCGGAACGGCGCTTGAGAGCCTGGGTTTGATGGCGGTTCAGTTTTCCCCCCTGTGGGTGTTCGCAATCGCCGGCGATGCAGCCGCCGGGGGGAAACACTTCCTGCGTCGACTGGAAGAACAGCTGAAACATGAGGGAGTCATCGACCCCGAGTTTACGATTGACGGCGTGGTCGATCTGCTCGACGCAATGCAGCGGGCTTCGCGAGCGACCGCCACCACGATCGATACGCCGCCCCTCTCACGCAGCGATCTGGAATTAATGTCGGCGGAATTAAGGGCAGCCTACCTGAACGTTTTCGAAGGATCAGTCAACCTGCTGCCCCGCCTCGATCGGCTCTGGTCCCGCATGCTGCAGGCTTCGATCGAGAGCAGGATCCCGCTGCCGCAGTTAGCCGGCTATATGGCCCAATCCTCACAGGCCTGGCTCGGTAAAGGCAAGGGGGCACTCAGGGCACTGGGCCGCACCGGATCGGATCTGGCGGGAGAGCAAATCTTGTCCGGCTATCAGCGTGCGCTGGACGAACTCGCTTCCGGTGGGGCACGAGCTTTTCTCCGGGTGCGTATCTCGCCCTATCTGCAGGCCGCCCAGCGGCAGTTCGCCCCGGAGTTTCAAAGCTGGACCGAGGCAGGAACTGCGCGAGCTGTCGCGTGGAGTCGTTCCGCTCGCGAATAAATTATTCGGGAAGAACCGGTGTGACTGCTGAACCTGGGGGAAGTTCAGCGGCAGCGGCGCGGTCAAGAAACCAGTGGACGTCTCCA
>Ga0307424_1000776_pt1 | contig 16908 bp, 9 predicted proteins | sample SalMarWE160320MG_FD_202157 | JGI IMG/M metagenome (GOLD analysis project Ga0307424, IMG submission 202157) | Salt marsh sediment microbial communities from the Plum Island Ecosystem LTER, Massachusetts, United States - WE1603-20 | ecosystem: Environmental > Aquatic > Marine > Intertidal zone >... | reverse complement strand
CTGCGCGAGACGTTCGATGCGCGCGGCAAGGTGAGTGCCCAAGGTCGCTTTCGGCAATGGACCAACGGCAATCTGCAGGTGCTGGTCGAGCCGGCGGCAACCGGCGACCGAATTCGCATGAAGACGTTGAACGGCAACGCACAAGTGTTCATGAACACCGGCCTCGCGACCCTCGGCCTCGCCGCGGTGGTGATGATCATGACACTCATTACCGGTGGGGATGCCAGCGCGCTCCGCGGCATCACGTTCTTGTCCACGATTGGGGCGGCCATGTTCGGCGTCGGCGCGCTTCGCTTGCCGGGCTGGGCGCGGCTGCGCCGCCGACAGATGGAGGGGGTGGCCGCGCGCCTCGCGCTAGCGGAACCCGAACCGCCACCGGACACCTTGCCGCCCGCGGAAGGCTGACGCTCGAGGGGAAACGCGCTCAGGCCGCGTGAGATGCGAGCTGCGCCGCTCGCGGTCCGCGAGTGAACTCGCGGCTCGGCTTCTGCCGGTAAACCGGCGTCTCACTCCGCTTCTAGGGGACGATGCCGAGCGGCGGCAGCCGTAGCATCCTAGCCCTTGCCAGCCACCAGAAGGGCAACCGGAAACCGCCGCAGCGCGTCCGCCATTCGCAGCGTGCCCGTCGCGGGCTCGCCCGCGTCCCCTCCCGGACGCGACGAACGTGCATGCCGTCTCTGAGCTGGAGACGGTAGGTCGCGCGCATCATACGCGTCCGGGTGGGGTGGGCGGGCGCGCCTTCGTCACCGCGGTGAGTACGGCGCGGGCGACCGGGAAGCGGGCCAGCCGTTCGAGCGGCACCTGGTTGCGCCGGGTCCACGACGGATACCGGTCCGTCGCCACCCCCGGCAGGTTGACCGGCACCGTCTCACCGGTGAGATCGTCGAGCGCGATCCCGACGAGCGGAGCCGGCGTGCGGGCCAGGAATCCGTACACGGCTCCGGCGAGCCGCTCCGGGGCCGGGTCGTCGCCGAGCGGAAGTCCCTCGGTGTCCAATCGCGCCCGGAGTCGCTCCTTGGCAGTCGCCCGTTCGGCGCGGGCGCGGGCCACCCGTTCCGGCGGGAGCGACTCGATCCGCTCCCGCAGATCGAGGTCCGTCCCGCGCCAGAACCCCGCCAGCGGCGGCAGGTCGTGCGTGGTGACGGTCGCGAGGGCACGGGGGGAATAGGCGCGGGGCGCCTTGAAGCGACCGCGGGCGTCCCGCTCGAAGTAGAGCACGCGTGTGGAGAGAATGCCTCGCCGCGCCAGGGTGCGGGAAAACCCGCGCGGGACCGTCCCGAGATCCTCGCCCACCACGAGCACGCCGTGGCGGCGGCTCTCCAGCGCCAGGATGGCGAGCAACGCGGTCTCGGGGAAGCGCACGTACGCGCCCGACGGGGCCTCCGCGTCCGGCGGTATCCAGAACTGCCGGAACAGTCCCATGACATGATCGATGCGAATGGCACCGACGTGGCGCATGGCACTCCGCACCACCGCGATCCAGTAGGCGAAGCCGGTCTCGCGGAGCGCCTCCGGGCGCACCGGAGGAAGCCCCCAGTCCTGTCCGGTGGCCGAGTAGTCGTCCGGTGGCGCGCCCAGCCGCGTCCCGGTGGCGAACAGCCCGGGAAAGCTCCACGGGTCGGCCCCTCCCGGAGCGCTGCCAAGCGCGAGGTCGCCCACCAGACCCACCGCGAGCGTGGTACGCGCCGTCCCGCCCACGGCGCCGAGCTGACGGTCGAACTCGAACTGGAGATAGCGTTGGACGTCCACCGCGTCCGGGTGCGCGCGCCGGAAAACCTCCACGGCGGGCGCGTCGTGGGCGTGGAGCGCCGCGGGCCAGCGTCGCCAGTCGGCGCCGTGCCGCTCCGCCAACGCCATGAACGTGGCGAAGCGCTCCAGCGCGTCGCCGTGGCGACGGCAGAACTCCCGGTAAGCGCGGACCCGCCGCGCCGCGGGCTGATGCGTCCCGCGCCGCTGGAACCGCGCGTGCAGCGTCGCAAGGGCGGCGCGTTTGACGACAGCCACGGCTTCGTAGTCCACGCTGGCACCGGCGCGCAGGCTGGCCACCCGGTCGCGCAGCGCCGCATCCGTCGCCGGGGCGCCGGCGGCGCGCGCCTCGGGCACCGCGTCCACCTCCAGGTAGAGCGGGTTCCCGAACACGCGACTGAGCGGGGAGTACGGGCTGACATCGACACCCGTGTTGGCGATCGCGTGGAGCGGGTTGATGCCCACGAAGCCACCGCGCCAGCCCGCGGTCCGGCGCACGAGCGCGCGCAGGTCACCGAAGTCACCGGCGCCCCAGTTCCGGGCGCTCCGGATTCCATAGAGGTTGGCCACGATGCCGAACGCGCGGTGCTCGCCCAGGCGGTCGCCCACCGACATGCACGAGCCGGGGGCGACGATCAACAGTTGGCGCACGTCATGCGCCCGTCCGTTCAGGCAGACCGCGCCATCGAGCCGGTGATATCCCCAGGCGAGCGGGTCCGGCAGCGGGAGGCGCAGCGGCCCGCCGCCGGCGCGACGGCGGCCGCCCTCGATGACCGTGCACTCGCCGTCCTCGAGCCGCAGGCGCAGCTCCCAAGCGACGGGCCCGTCGTGCCCGGGCGGCACGCGCAGCCGCACGGCAACCGCCGTTGGGGGCGCCTCGGTCACATGCACGGCGACCGGCTCGAGCAGGCGTCCGTCCTCCGCCGCCCGGATCTCCGCCAAGCGGTCGCGCGGCCCGGTGGGTCCCGCGCACGGGAACCCCAGCGCCTCCGCGAGGGCCTCCTGGGTATCGCTCGACGTGGGGTGCTGGTTGCCGAGCATGTCGTGGTACGCCGGGACCACCCCGATCCGGTCCGCCAGGTGGCGGAGGTCGGCGGCGCGAGTCACCCGTTCATCCCGGCGTCAGCACCAGGGCGCCGAGCGGAGGCAGGCGCAGCACCACGGATTGCGCGAACCCGTGGAACGGCGTCGGTTCGGCCTCGACTACCGCCGGCGTCTCGACGTCGCTGCCGCCGTAGCGGCGGTCGTCGCTCGAGAATCGCTGGCGATACGTCGTCCGGGCCGGCACCCCGATGCGGTAGCCGTCGCGCGGCACCGGCGTGCAGTTCAGCACCACGACGACGTGCGCGCCCTCCGCGCGCCGCTCGAACGTGAATATGCTGTTTTCCCGGTCGTTGCAGTCGATCCAGGCGAATCCCTCGGGATCGGGATCCCCCCGCCAGAGCGGCGGCGTTTCCCGGTACAGCGCACCCAAATCCTCGAAGAAACGCAGGAGGCCGCGGCGGCCGGGATCGTCCGTCAGGTGCCAATCGAGACTGCGATCGTGATCCCACTCCCGCTCCTGGGCCAGCTCGCCGCCCATGAACAGGAGTTGCTTGCCCGGCCGGGTGTACATGTACGTGTACAGCAGCCGCAGGTTGGCCAGCTTCTGCCACGGGTCGCCCGGCATCTTGCCGTAGAGTGACCCCTTGCCGTGCACCACCTCGTCGTGCGACAACGGCATCACGAAGCGCTCACTGTGCTCGTACAGCATGGCGAACGTGAGCACGTCGTGATGGTATCGGCGGTGGACGGGATCCTGCGCGAAGTAGCGCAGCGTGTCGTGCATCCACCCCATGTTCCATTTGAGCGTGAATCCCAGCCCGCCCGCCTCCGGTGGCCGGGTCACGCCGGGCCACGCCGTGGACTCCTCGGCCACCATGATGCAGCCGGGGCGCGTGTCCCGGATCACCGTGTTGACCTGCCGCAGGAAGTCGATGGCCTCGATGTTCTCCCGTCCGCCGTATGGATTGGGGATCCACTCGCCTTCCGAGCGACTGTAGTCCAGGTAGAGCATGGAGGCGACGGCATCCACGCGGAGCCCGTCCACGTGGAATTCGTCCAGCCAGTAGAGCGCGTTCGAGAGCAGGAAGCAGCGAACCTCGGGCCGGCCGAAGTTGAAAATCAGCGTACCCCAATCGGGGTGCTCTCCACGCCGCGGGTCCTCGTGCTCGTACAGCGCACTACCGTCGAAGCGCCGCAGCGCGAAATCGTCTTTCGGGAAATGCGCCGGCACCCAATCCAGGATGACCCCAATCCCCGCGTGATGGCACTGGTCGATCAGATACCGCAGATCGTCGGGAGTGCCGTACCGGGCGGTGGGCGCGTAGTAGCCGGAGACCTGATATCCCCACGATCCGGTGAAGGGATGCTCGGCGATGGGGAGAAACTCGAGATGGGTAAAGCCGTGTCGGCGCGCGTGGTCGATCAGCTTGGGCGCGATCTCTCGATAGGAGAGCGGGCGATGCCCTTCCTCAGGCATGCGGGCCCACGAACCGAGGTGCACCTCGTACACGCTCATGGGTTCCCGCAGCGGGTCGCGCGCCGCGCGCGCGGCCGTCCAATCGTCGTCGCTCCACGCGTACTGGCTCTCGTACACGCGTGACGCGGTACCGGGCGGCAACTCCATGCTCGCGGCCATGGGATCGGTCTTGATGCGGATATCACCCGCCGCCGTCTTGATCTCGAACTTGTAGAGCGCCCCTGGCTCCACGCCGGGCACGAACAGCTCGAAGACGCCCGAGCTCCCGAGCTGACGCATGGGGAACAACCGCCCGTCCCAGCGGCAGAACTCGCCGACCACCGAAACGCGCCGCGCCGTTGGAGCCCAGACCGCAAAGCTCACGCCCCGCACGTCATTCACCTGGCGGACATGCGCGCCGAGCCGCGTCCACAGTTGGCGGTGGGTGCCTTCGTTGAACAAGTGCAGGTCCATCTCGCCGAGCGTGGGCAGGAACTGGTATGGGTCCGGGTGCTCCCACGTGTCGCCGGAGGGAAAGCGAAATCGGATCAGGTAGCGGAACGGCAGCGTGCGCCGGAGCCGCGCGGCGAACAGGCCATCGCCGAGCGACTTCATGGCGGTCGGTTTCTCGGCGCCCTCCACCTGACACTCCGCCGAGGCGGCGTCGGGATGAAACGCGCGCACCACGGTGCCGCGGCCGTCCGGCGCGGGATGCGCACCCAGCACGCCATGCGGCTCGGTATGCTCGCTGGTAACGAGCCGCTCGCGATCCTCCGGAGGAATCTGCAGTATCGCGTCGGTCGGTTTCGTAGTTCGGCTCATCCGGACTCCTCATACCGCAGGAGAATCAAGGAATGGGCGACGAGCGCTACCGCGTCCGCGCGAACCATGCGAACGCCCGGCCTGGCCGTGTGCACCTCCTGGACCCAGTGGCCGGGCCCCGGCATGGTCGGCAGGACAAAGCGGCTCGAGCGGCCGCCACCGTTCAGCGCCAGCAGGACGGTCTCGCCGACCACCAACCGTCCTCGGACGTCACGCTCGTCGGTGGCCCGACCGTGGAGCAGCATCCCAAGGACGCGGAGTCGCGGGTCATGCCAGTCCGCGTCCGCCAGTTCTTTGCCGTCGGAGCGGAGCCACGTGATGTCCTTGAGCCCGGACTGCGCCACGGGAGCCCCACCGAAGAAGGTGCGCCGCCGGAGGACCGGATTCGCCCGCCGGATGGCGAGCACTTGCCTCGTGAAGTCCAGCAGCGTGCGCCGCTCCGGCGTCAGGGTCCAGTCGATCCAGGTGAGCTCGCCGTCCTGGCAGTAGGCATTGTTGTTGCCCTGTTGGGTGCGTCCCAGCTCGTCGCCGTGCGAGAGCATCGGCACGCCCTGCGAGAACGCGAGCGTCGCCATGACGTTGAACGTGAGGCGCTGGCGCAACCGCAGAATGCGCGGGTCCTCGGTCGGGCCCTCGGCACCCCAGTTGCGGCTGTAGCTGGCGTTCGTGCCGTCGCGGTTCTCCTCGCCGTTCGCCTCGTTGTGTTTGCGCTCATGACTGACCAGGTCGTGCAAGGTGAACCCGTCGTGACACGTGACGTAGTTCACGCTGGCATTGGGATTCCGGCCGCCCACCTGATAGAGATCGCTGCTCCCGGACAACCGGTACGCCAGCTCGGGCACCTGACCCGCCGCGCCCTGCCAGAAGCGCCGCACGGTGTCGCGGTACTTCCCGTTCCACTCGGCCCAGCCGATCGGGAACAGGCCCACCTGGTACCCGCCTTCTCCCAAGTCCCACGGCTCGGCGATCAGCTTGATGGCGGACAGCGTGGGATCCTGGCGGATGATGTCGAAGAAGCGGCCGAGCCGGTTCACCTCGTACAGCTCCCGGGCGAGCGCCGGCGCGAGATCGAACCGGAAGCCGTCCACGTGCATCTCGGACACCCAATACCGCAGGCTGTCCATGATCAGCTGCATGGTCCTGGGATGCAGCGCGTTGAGACTGTTGCCGCAACCGCTGAAGTCCACGTAGCGGCGAGGGTCCGCGGGATCGAGCCGATAGTAGGCCGCGTTGTCGATGCCGCGAAAGCTCAGCGTCGGGCCGAGGTGATCGCTCTCGGCGGTGTGGTTGTACACCACGTCGAGCACGACCTCGATGCCGGCGCGATGCAGCCGCTTGACCATCGACTTGAATTCCGCGACCTGCTGTCCGCGCGCGTCGGTGGCGAACCGCGCATCGGGCGCGAAGAACCCGATGGAGTTGTATCCCCAGTAGTTCGTGAGTCCGCGCTGCACCAAATGGCGCTCGGACACACGGTGATGCGTGGGCATCAGCTCGAGGGTGGTGATGCCGAGGCCCTTGAGATGATCGATGATCGGATCGGTCGCGAGTCCAAGGTACGTCCCCCGAAGAGGCTCAGGGACATCGGGATGGCGCATGGTCATCCCGCGCACGTGCGTCTCGTAGATCACCGTCCGGTTCCAGGGTACACGGGGGAGGCGGTCATCGCCCCACTGGAACAGGTTGTCCACCACGACGCACTTGGGCATCGCGCGCGCGCTGTCGTGCGGGTCGGGATGCTCGGCGTCGGGGGCGCCGGCCGGATAGCCGAGCAGCGAGTCGTCCCAGCGAACCGGACCGGTGATGGCGCGGCCGTAGGGATCGAGCAGGAGCTTCGCGGGATTGAACCGGTGCCCCGCCCCGGGCGCATAGGGCCCGTGCACCCGGTACCCGTAGCACTGGCCCGGGCGTACATCGGGCAGGTAGCCGTGCCAGACGCCGTCGGTCCGGTCCGGCAACGCGACACGCTCCCGCTCCGCGCCGTCCTCCGGGTAGTCGAACAGGCAGAGCTCAACGGCCGTGGCGTTCTCCGAGAACAGCGCGAAGTCGGTGCCTTCGCCATCCCAGGTCGCGCCGAGCGGATACGAACGTCCCGGCCAGACCCTCACCACGCGCGCCGCGCCGCGCTCACGACCCGGGCGATGTCCTCGAGGATCCACGAACCCGTCATGACGTCACCGCTCCTTCGCGCAACAGGCTCCGAATGCCGCGGAGGGGGATGCGGATCCACGTGGGCCGGTGGTTCAGCTCGTACGCCAGCTCGTACAACGCCTTCTCGATCAGGTAGCAATCGACCAACAGCCGGACCTCATTGCCGCTGCGCGGCAGGAGCCCGGATGGCTCCACCGTCTCGCGGTAGGTGTCCATGAACGCGCGACTCACCCAATAGCTCCAGAACTCCGCCCACGGCGCGAGCGCCTCCACGTCTTCCGGTCGCACGCGCCCGTCGATCAGCGCCGACGCCGCGGCGTAGTCGAACGAGCGGAGTATCCCCGCGACGTCCACCAGCGGCGAGCGTTTGAGCCGGCGTTGCCCCAGCGACAGGGCCGGCTCCCCCTCGAAATCCAGGATCACGAAGTCCCGACCCGTGTGCAGCACCTGCCCCAGGTGATAGTCGCCGTGACACCGGATGCGCATGCCGCCGAGCGGGCGCTGCGAGACCGCGCGCAGACGGTCGAGCAGCAGGGCGCGCGACGCCAACAGCGACTCGGCGCCTTCACGCAGTTCGGCGGGGAGCGACCGCACTCGCGTGCTCAACAGGGTCAGACTCTGCTCGGCCTTCGTGCGGAGCGACTGATAGAGCGAGCGCTGATAGAGCTGGGTGAACGGCTCCGGGACGAAGGCCGGGTCGTCATCGTCGGAGCCGAGCGCCGCGTGCAGCTCGGCCGTGCGCTGGCCGAGCAGTCGGGCGGATCCAAGGTACATGCCGATCAGCTCGGCCACGCCCTGCGGGTACTCGACGACTTCGTCCGCCACGATCGGGCCCGGCCGCTCCGGGGAGAGCCTGAGCTCGCTGTTGGCGGTGATGACGCGCTCGAAGAAGTGGTCCACGGCATCCACCGTATAGCGCCACGCGTCACCCTCGTTGGGCACGAACGCGTGCGCCACACCAACCGTGAGCGCCTCGCGATCCGGCTGGCGGTATTCCATGGCGCCCACCACCGCGGGCACGTGGCGGAACGAGGTGCGCGTGGTGAGGAACCGGCCCATTTCCAACTCAGGGCTTACGCCCTCGTCCAACCGGCGGAACAGCTTCAGGATGAACCGAGTCCCGTACGCGATGGACGAGTTGCTCTGCTCGACCCCGAGTGGCTGGGGCACGAGCGCCTCGGGCGGCTCGTCCTTGACTGCATCGCGGAGCGCCTTGAGCGCGGTCGTGACGATGGCCCCGTCACGTCCACGGACCTGGCGCCGGCTCGTCAGGCTCCGCAGCAGCCAGCGACCGAAGGCATCGCTCCCGACGGCGTCGTACACCACCCCCGCGTCGCCGTCCTTCGCGCGGATGCGCGCGACGGCCAGTCCGCTCTGAATGCGCTCGTCGGCGGCTCCACCCGCGGCAAACGCGAGCGGCACGAAGTACGTGTCGGGCTCGCCGTCGGTGAAGTTCACGAGCACGAGCGTCAGATACACGGGCTCGCCGTCGGCAACGACCCGAATCGCCTCCGTGATCCGCAGGCCCACGATGTCGCGGGCCTTGGCGCCGAACCAGCGCCGCTGCGGAAGCCAGCGCATCAGCGCCCGCTCCAACCGCTCGGCCGGTGCGCCGTCGAACGCCTGTTCCCACACATCCGCCACCGCGATGGTCGGGAGCCGCGCCCCGGCGGGTACCACCTCCTGATCCTCCGCCCCGCGCTCCAACGCGAGCCAGTAGAACGTGTGCGGCGCGAGTGTGAGCAGATAGGGACCGTCCGTAATCACCGGGAAGCGGGTCTGCCCGAAGACCTCGACCGGCGTGGTCCCCTTGAGCGGTGCGAGGTCCAGCTCGGCACACTGCACGAAGCGCGACAGGTTGGCCACGATGAGGAGCCGCTCCTCCTCCGATTCGCGCAGGAACGCCAGCACCTTGCGGTTCTCGGGCTGGAGGAACTGGATACTGCCCGTGCCGAGCACGGGGAACCGCTTGCGCTGCGCGATCAGGCGCTTCATCCACCAGAGGAATGACTGTGGATTCCGCTGCTGGGTCTCGACGTTGATCGCCTCGTAGTGATACTCGGGATCCGTGATGACCGGCAGGAACAGGCGCTGCGGATTCGAGCGCGAGAAGCCGGCGTTCCGGTCACCGCTCCACTGCATGGGCGTCCGGACGGAATTCCGGTCGCCCAGATAGATGTTGTCCCCCATCCCGATCTCGTCGCCGTAGTAGATGATCGGCGTGCCGGGCAGCGAGAATAGCAGACTGTTCATGAGCTCGATCTTCCGGCGGCTGTTGCCCATGAGGGGGGCCAGCCGACGCCGGATGCCGAGGTTGATGCGCGCCCGCGGGTCCTGCGCGTAGACCCGGTACATGTAGTCCCGGTCCTCGTCGGTCACCATTTCGAGCGTCAGCTCGTCGTGATTCCGCAGGAACACGGCCCACTGCGCGCCCTCGGGGATGGGCGGCGTCTGTTGGAGGATGTCCACGACCGGGAACCGGTCTTCCGTATGGATCCCCATGAACAGCCGGGGCATGACCGGAAAGTGGAACGCCATGTGGCACTCGTCGCCGTTGCCGAAGTAGGCGACCGCGTCGTCGGGCCATTGGTTCGCCTCGGCCAGGAGCATGCGGTCGCCGTACTTCCGGTCCACGTGACGGCGGAGCTTCTTCAGGAACTCGTGCGTCTCGGGCAGATTCTCGCAGTTCGTGTCCTCGCGTTCGTACAGATACGGCACCGCGTCGAGGCGGAGCCCGTCCACGCCCATGTCGAGCCAGAAGTCCAGCACCTTGAACATCGCGCGGTGCACCGCGGGGTTGTCGAAATTGAGGTCGGGCTGGTGCGAGTAGAAGCGGTGCCAGTAGTACGCCTGCGCCACCGGGTCCCAGGCCCAGTTCGACTGCTCGAAGTCCTTGAAGATGATGCGCGCGCCGCGGTACCGATCCGGCGTGTCACTCCACACGTACCAATCGCGGTACCCGTTGCCGGGGCTGGCCTGTCGCGCGCGCTGGAACCACGGATGCTGATCGGACGTGTGGTTCAACACCAGCTCCGTCACGACCCGCAGGTCGCGCTGGTGCGCCTCGCGGAGGAAGGCGCGAAAGTCCCGGAGCGTGCCGTAGGATGGGTGAACATCCGTATAGTCGGCGATGTCGTACCCGTCATCCCGCAGCGGCGACGGGTAGAACGGCAACAGCCACAGGGTCGTGACGCCGAAGTCCTGCAGGTAGTCGAGCCGCTGGGTCAGGCCGCGGAAGTCGCCGATGCCGTCTCCGTTGCTGTCGGCAAAGGCGCGGACGTGCAGTTGGTAGATGACCGCGTCCTGATACCAGCGGCGGTCACTCATCCCCGGGCTCCCGCACCGCGAGGCGGAGCACGTGGGCCACCTCGCGCGTCGGATCGAGCCGCACGTAGTTGCGCGTCCCCCGCCAGGTGTACCGTTCTCCCGTCAGCAGGTCCTCCACCTCGTACCACTCATCCTCGTCCCATCCCAGGGCGTCGAGCGGCGCGTGGATCATGGTCTCGCGGGGACCGTGCGGATCCAGGTTCACCACGCAGAGCAGGTGGTCGTCCCCCGCCCACTTGTAGTACGCCAGGATCTGATCCGTCTCCGTGGTACAGAAACGGAGGTTGGCAAGCTGCCGCAGCGCCGGGTGCGCGCGCCGCAGACGATTGAGGCGCCGGATGTCGTCGTTGATGTTGCCCGCGGCGTTCCAGTCGCGCACCCGAATCTCGTATTTCTCCGAGTGCAGGTACTCCTCGCTGCCGACTTTGACAGGCACGTTTTCGCACAGCTCGAAGCCGGAGTAGATGCCGTAGAGTGGCGACAGGGTGGCCGCGAGCAGCAGCCGCACGCGGAAGGCCGGACGCCCACCGAGCTGGAGATACTCGTGCAGGATGTCGGGCGTGTTGGTGAAGAAATTCGGCCGGAAGTACTCCACCACCTCGGGATCGGTCAGCTCGGTCAGATACTGGGTCAGCTCCCACGCGCTGTTTCGCCACGTGAAGTACGTGTACGACTGCGTGAAGCCGAGCTTGGCCAGCGCGTGCATCCGGGCGGGACGAGTGAAGGCCTCCGCCAGGAAGATGGTTTCCGGATGCCGTGCCTTCACCTCGCCGAGTACCCAGTCCCAGAACGCGAACGGCTTGGTGTGCGGATTGTCCACCCGGAAGACGGTCACGCCTTGGGCGATCCAGAACAGGAAGATGTCCCGGCAGGCCGTCCACAGGTCGGGATAGTCGTCGCACCAGAAGTTGATCGGGTAGATGTCCTCGTATCGCTTGGGCGGATTCTCCGCGTAGCGGAGCGAGCCGTCCGGGCGGCGGAAGAACCAGTTGGGATGGTCGTGCACCCAGGGGTGGTCGGGCGAGCACTGGAGCGCGTAGTCGAGGGCGACCTCGAGCCCGACCGTGCGGGCGGCCCGTAAGAACGCATGGAAGTCGTCCAGCGTGCCGAGGCCCGGATGGATGGCGGTATTACCTCCTTCCGCACTCCCGATAGCCCAGGGACTGCCGGGATCGTCCGGCTCGGCCCGGAGCGTGTTGTTCTTCCCTTTCCGGTGCGTCGTGCCGATGGGGTGGATGGGCGGCAGGTACACGACGTCGAACCCCAACTCGGCCACGGCCGGCAGCCGCCGCGCCGCATCGGCGAACGTCCCGGGTCGTGCGGGATCCGTGGTCTGGGAGCGCGGGAACAGCTCGTACCACGCGGCGACACCCGCGATCTCGCGATCTACGTCGATGAGGTAGAGCCGCTCGTGCCGCACCGCATCCGGCGCGGGCAGGTGCATGGCCAGCAGATCTTGGACACCGGGGTCCAGGGCGGCCGCGGCGCGGTCCGCCTGCGGGAGGCGCTCGTCGCGCAGGCGTTTCCCCACGCGGCGTAGCCCGGCCTGGTCGGGGCCGGACGCCTCGGCAACCGCTTCGTCCACGAGCCGCGCGCCTTCGAGCAGCTCCATGGCGACATCCGCGCCGGCCGCGAGGAACTTCTCCACCTCCGATGTCCAGCTTCCCCAACGATCGGTCCACGCGTCCACGGAGAACGTCCAGCGACCCACGCGATCCACGACGAGCTCGCCGGTGAGCCGGTCGAAGTCCCTCTCGTAGGTCATAGGCGCCGTCAGCCAGTCGGCATCACCGGGGGGGCGGTACCGGATCCGGCCCGTCACCAGGTCATGACCCTCCTTGAACGCCGTCGCCCGCACCGTCACGCGGTCACCGACGACGCGCTTGGCGGGAAATGCACCGCCATCGACGCTGGGCGTCACCTGCTCGATGACCAGGTGAGGGAGCCCGGACGCCGGAGGCGAAGCGCCGGTCTCAGAAGACCGAACGGCAGCCGCACGCTGGTTGTTTGGAACCCTGCTGGGCTTCGATACCATCATACACGGTACGAAGAACTACACGTTTTCTGAAGTGCCGGTACGTCCCGCTATGTGTCGTGGCGCCCTCATACGGCATCCCTCCCGCTGCTCCCTTCCGTCTCGTCCATCCCGCCTATCCCGACCATCCCGTCTATCTCGCCTATCCCGCCTTGCCCGCCTTGCCCGCCTTGCCCGCCGCCCCCACCCCCGCCGCCCTCCCTGTCACCCACGCCCACCAGAAGTTGTATCCGCCAATCGGGCCGAACGCGTCGAGCATCTCACCACACAAGAACAGTCCGCGGCAGCGTTTGCTTTCCATCGTCCGTGGGTCGATCTCCGCCAGGCTCACGCCGCCGCCCGTGACTTCCGCCTTGTGGTACCCCTCGTGGCCGGTGCACGGCAGCACACCGCACACGAGCGTCTCCGTCAACCGACGGCGCTCATCTCGACGGAGTTGGGCGAGCGACCGATCCGGCGCGATGTCCGCGACCTCGAGGAGCGCCAGCGCGAGGCGGTCGGGGAGCTGACCGCGCAGGGCACCGACCGCGGTGCGCGTGCCCTCGGGGCGCAACCGCTCCTCCCACGCCGGTTCGTCCAATTGCGTCCAGCGCACGCGAACGTCCGCCGGCCGCTCGGGCGCGGCGCGCACCACGACGTGCGATACGTCGAGCACGGCCGGACCGGAGTAGCCGCGATGCGTGAAGAGAAACCCGCCGGTCGCGGTCGCCGAGCGGGCACCATCCCGCGCGGTGATCGTCACCGGCAGCGACACGCCGGCGAGATGGCCAAACGGCGGCGGCGTGGCGGTGAGTGGCGTGAGGGCGGCGTAGGTCGGATGCACCGTGTGGCCGAGTCCTTCGGCAAGGCGGAGCCCGAGTCCGTCACTCCCGGTCTTGGGCACCGACAGGCCACCGGTGGCGAGGACAACCGTGTCCGCCTCGAGCGGCTCGCCCGATTCCAGCGCGACCTTCCAGCCACTGGACGTGGGCGACACATCGGTCACCGATGTATGTGGACTGAACCGAACGCCGCGCCGTGCCGCCAAGGTGAGCAGCCCATCCCGCACGTCGCGCGCCCGGTTTGACGAAGGGAAGAGCTTCCCCGAGTCCGTTTCCTCGACCAGCGCGAGATCTAGCTCGCGCTCGAAGAAGGCGATCTGCTCGGCGAGCGGCCAGGACCGGACGATGTTCCTGAGCGTGTGCGGGGACGAGTCGGTGACGAAGCGGGATTCGTCCAACCGGGCTGGGAGGATGTTGCACCGGCCACCGCCCGAAATGAGGATCTTCCGCCCGCCGTCCGGCGTGCGCTCGAGCAGGACGGTCTCCGCGCCGGCGCTCGCGGCCGAGACGGCCGCCATGAGTCCGGCGGCTCCCGCGCCCACTACCACGACTCGCGCCAGGAAAGCTCCAAGGTGAGATTCGGGAACGTATCCCAGCATCGGCCGGTCGTCGAGGCGCCTGCGGTGGTGGTCACTTGCTCGGCTTCGCGGTGGACGCCCCTGGTGCCGCGCCCTTCATCTAGTTACTGTTCATTCAGCGTCTGGCGCGGTACGCGCCGAAAATCCAGCGATATTGTGACAAGGGACCTGGCTCAACGCCGGTCCCTTTTTCGTGAGAGAGCCTTCGCCGGCGGTCAGCCGGCGGCCTGCAACGGGGGGCTTGATCCCGTGAAGACTGATGAGCGATCGGGACGTACGGCACGACCGGACTCCGGGCGACCATTAGGACACACCACCAGTTCAAGGAGTCGGGTTATGCGTACGAAAGGCACCGTCAAGTGGTTCAACGACGATAAGGGCTTCGGGTTCCTCACCCGAGAGGACGGAGAGAAGGACTGCTTCGTTCATCACTCGGCCATTCAGGCCAGTGGGTTCAAGTCGCTGGCCGAGGGCCAGAAGGTCGAGTTCGATGTGGTGCAGGGCCAGAAGGGCCCCGCCGCGGAGAACGTCGTCGTCGTCACGAGCTAAGTCCCAGTCACCACCGATGGCCCAACGGGGTCGCCCCGGGTTCGGGGCGGCCCCGTTGTCGTTCGGCGTGGCGTGACCGAATCCCAGCCTGCGCGAGCCCGCCGTGTCAAACGGCTCCACGGACAATCCGATGATTGGACCTTTTGCTGTCTGGGGTTCATATTTTCCTGATGCGGGTAATCTCTGACGACCCAACCACGGGAACCGTGGCATGAGCGAGACAGCGCGTGTGATTTCGGTCGCCCTCATCGAGGACAACCGTCTGGTGCGCGAAGGGATTTCCGCGCTGCTCAATCAGCTGCCGGACGTCCGGGTCGTCGCCGGGGGCTCCAGCGCCAACGAGGCGCTGCACAAGGACGTGACCGTTCACGTGGTCCTCCTGGATCTCGGCTTGCGGAAGGGCGACAGCCTCCGCGTGGCGGAGAAGGTCAAGCAGGACTTTCCGGACGCCAAGGTCATCGTGATGGATCTCCTCCCGGTGCACGAGGACATCGTGGAATTCGTCCACGCGGGCGTGTCCGGCTTCATCATGAAGGACGCCACCCTCGACGATCTCGTGCAGACCATCCGATCGGTGGCCGACGGTGCGCACGTCCTGCCGCCCCAGATGACTGGATCCCTTTTCTCCCAAATCGCGCGGGACGCGGTGGCCCGGGGTCAGTCGGACGTGCTCGGTGCCGTGCGCATGACGCGGCGCGAACGGGAAGTGATCAACCTCATCGCGGAGGGGTTGAGCAACAAGGAGATCGCCGGCCGGCTCCATATCGCGACGCACACCGTCAAGAGCCACGTGCGCAATATCATGGAGAAGCTGACGCTGCACACACGGTTGCAGATCGCCGCCTATGCCCACCGAGACGGGACCTCGTAACCGGGAATCGGTGGGGGAGCCGGGGCGCGCCTCAGGACCCGGCCGCACTGTGACCCGGCCCACGCGCGTGCTGGTGGTCGAGGATAATCGGCTGCTACGCGAGGGGATTCTGGCCATCCTGGACCGGGAGCCCGACTTCGCGGTGGTGGCGGTGGCCGAGGATGCCCCGTCGGCACTCCGGTGCGTCCCCGAGGCGGAGCCCCACGTAGTGCTGGTGGACGCGAGCTTGGGCGATCAGGACGCCCACCACGTGGTGGAGCACATCCGGCAGGCGGCGCCCGAAACACGCGTGATCGTGATGGATCTGTTGCCGGTGGCGGAGGACGTCCTCGAATTCATTCGCCGGGGAGCGTCGGGGTTCGTTCTGAAGGAGGCAACGGTCGATGATCTCGTCCATGCCGTTCGATCGGTGGCCGAAGGACGAGACGTGCTCCCGTCGGTCGTCACCGGCACGCTCTTTTCCCAGATTGCGGAAGAGGGGGAGAGCGGAGCTTCGCCCCACGTGAGCCGCGCGGTCCGGATGACCAGGCGGGAGCGGGAGATCATCGACCTGATCGCCGAGGGCCTGAGCAACAAGGAGATCGCCAAGCGCATCCATCTGTCCCCCCACACCGTGAAGAGCCACGTGCACAACATTCTGGAGAAGCTGGCCCTGCACAGCCGCCTGCAGCTGGCCGCGCACGCACACAAAGGCGAACTGTCAACGGACGGCTCCCCGTCGTCCACCGATCAGGATTCTCTCCCCCCGGAACCCTAATGCTCTCGGCTGGGTGGAGCGAACCTCAGCGCCAAGGAGGCCAGTTCGCGACGGATCACCTCATTCCACGGATTCTGCTGATGCGGCCGGTCGGTCGAGGCCTCCTGGAGCGGCACCTCCGTCGTCGGTGGCAGCGGCGGCAGGCTGACGGAGTGCTGGCCCCCCGTCTGGAGACCCCCTGGTGTCAGTGGATTGGGCGGTTGCTGAAGCGATGACGAGCCCCACGCCCCATCCCCCGCCGAGCCGTTTCCGTCCGGCTGAGCTCGGGTCGCTGGCGACCACCGGGATCTTCATGCTCGGCGTAGTCTACACGCTCTACTTCGCGCGGGAACTGATTCTGCCCATCGTGCTGGCGGTGTTTGTCGCGCTCCTCCTGCAACCGCCGGTGCGGCTCCTGCACCGGTTCCGGGTGCCCGGACCCGCGGCACCCGCCTTGGTGCTCCTGCTTTTGGTCGCGGGTGTCGGCGGCGCCGTCTACCGGCTCTCTGGCCCGGCGGCGGACTGGGTTCAGCGGGCGCCGCAGGATCTGAAGAAGCTCGACACACGGGTGCGCCGGCTGCTCCGCTCGGTGGAAGACGTGACCCGCACGGCGGAACAGGTGGATCAGATGGCCGCCGCGGCGAGCTCCAACACGCCCCAGGTGGAGATCAAGCCGCGGAGTTTTTCCAGCGTCGTCTTTGGTGGGGCGCGGCATCTCCTGTACAGCGGCCTGATCGTCCTCGTCCTGACGTACTTCTTTCTCTCCTCAGGT
>Ga0307424_1000775_pt1 | contig 16919 bp, 17 predicted proteins | sample SalMarWE160320MG_FD_202157 | JGI IMG/M metagenome (GOLD analysis project Ga0307424, IMG submission 202157) | Salt marsh sediment microbial communities from the Plum Island Ecosystem LTER, Massachusetts, United States - WE1603-20 | ecosystem: Environmental > Aquatic > Marine > Intertidal zone >... | reverse complement strand
TGCCTTTTCTGCAATGAACTCCGCAAAGGATATATTTGTGGAGTATTTTGTGTTCGCTCGAAAAGGGTATAGTTAGGTGATGTTATGAAAAGTGACTCTCTTCCAGTTGAATTAAGATACTGGCCAATAAAACGTTACATGGACACGTATAAAAAATCGTTAGATGACATAGAAGAATTTTGGGAGCAAGAAGCAAGAAAGCTTGATTGGTTCAGCACATGGGACCGCGTGCTCGACTGGGACATGCCCTTCGCAAAATGGTTCCCCGGCGGCATGCTAAATGCATCCTATCTTTGTGTTGACAAGCACCTGAAGAACTGGAGACGAAACAAAGTAGCCATATACTGGGTGGGCGAAAACGGCGAAGAAAAAACCCTAAGCTACCTGCAGCTCCACAAAGAAGTTAACAAGTTGGCGGCTGCCCTCAAGAAGCTGGGCGTAAAGGACGGAGACCGTGTGGCATTCTATTTGCCCATGATAGTTGAACTTCCCATAGCTATGTTGGCATGCGCCAGAATAGGTGCGATTCACACTGTCATCTTTTCTGGATTCAGTTCACAGGCTCTCGCTGACAGAATAAACAATACTGAAGCTAATGTGGTCATAACAGCAGACGGCGGCTACAGAAGAGGAAAAATCATTACCCTAAAAGAAATAGTTGATGAAGCAGTAGAAAGCACGCCGTCAGTAAAGAACGTGATAGTTGTGAAGAGAACTGGCCACGAAATCAACATGAAAGAAGGCAGAGACATCTGGTATCACGATGTCGCGAAACATATAGAAAAACCTGTACCTCCACTGCCTGTTGAGAGCACTCATCCACTGTTTATTCTTTACACTTCGGGAACCACAGGAAAGCCGAAGGGCATAGTTCACAGCACAGGCGGCTACTTGGTTTACATTAACTCCGTCTACAAATCAGTTTTCAACATTCAGGAAGACAGCGTGTACTGGTGCAACGCGGATATAGGATGGGTCACTGGACACAGCTTCATTGTCTATGCGCCCCTGCTGAATGGCGCCTCAATAGTCATGTATGAGGGAGCCCCAGACTATCCTGAGCCAGACAGATGGTGGAAGATAATCGAGGAATACAAAATAACAACCCTCTACACCTCGCCCACAGCAATAAGGATGTTCATGAGTCTCGGCGAAAAATGGGTCAAAAAGCATGACCTCAGCAGCTTATCAATTCTAGGAAGCGTTGGAGAGCCGATAAACCCGGAAGCGTGGATGTGGTACTTCAAAAACATAGGCGGCGAACGATGCCCCATAGTAGACACTTGGTGGCAAACAGAAACGGGAGGAATAATGATTTCACCAGCGCCCGGAATAGGATTGGTTCCGCTGAAACCTGGCTCTGCAACGTTCCCGCTGCCCGGAATCGACGTTGAAGTAGTAGATGAAGACGGCAAACCAGTGCCTGCAGGAGTAAGAGGCTACATCATAATCAAGAAACCATGGCCTGGAATGGCTCTGACCGTCTATAAGGACTCTGCACGGTTTAAGGAAACTTACTGGACCAGATTCCCGGGAGCCTACTTTGCCGGAGACTACTGCATGAAAGACGAGGATGGATACCTATGGCTTCTAGGCAGAGCAGACGAAGTGTTGAAGGTTGCAGGTCACAGACTAGGAACGGTGGAACTTGAAAGCGCAATGATTTCACATCCGGCAGTAGCAGAAGCGGCAGTTGCCAGTAAGCCTCACGAAATCAAGGGAGAAACAATTGTGGTCTTCGCTGTTCTGAAGGAAGGAAACAAGCCAAGCGAGGCACTCGAAAAAGAGTTGATAAACCACATGAGAAAAGCTGTGGGTCCCCTCGCAACGCCTGAAAACATATACTTTGTGGCAAAACTTCCAAAGACCCGAAGCGGCAAGATCATGCGCAGAGTCCTGAAAGCACTTGTTACTGGACAATCAATAGGCGACATCTCTACCTTAGAAGACAAGGCTTCCGTGGAAGAGGCAAGACAGGCCTTCGAAGAATTCAAAAGAATCACGAAGAAATAAAATTCTTCGTACTTTTTTCTTTCTTTTTCTCTTGTTATAGCATACTAACCTATGTGTGAACGTTAGGCACCAAGTTTTTGTGGTGCTCGAAATTTCTGAAAAAATCTAGTTTTCAACAATGTACTGCTATTAGTAGTCTAATATGCGTCAAGAAAGTGCGAAAAACTGCAGCACTGTGTGAATCATAGTTTTGCAGGTTAGGCAAGTCTTGCCCCGTTAAGGGTCTTGGTCTGCCACGAATATTTTCTTATTCTTGTTGTGTTCCCGTAGCCGCAGGCTGCGCATCGTTTCTCTCCCACATGATATGCTCTTTTGCCGCAGCGTCTACATTTGATGTGAACAGTTTTATGGGAACGTTTACCAAAAGATGAGGTACCCTTACTAATTTTTCCCACCTGATGTCACCTTGGGGGAGGAGAAATTATTACCACATTGTCGCCACGGACTATGATTGCGCCGAGTTTGCTAACATTCTCTACATCTGTAGTATCGTCTGTCTCATCTAACACCAAGTTGAGGTGCTGATCGAATCCCTTGAGTCTTCCTCGCAGTTTCTTGCCGCCTCTCAGCCTAACAAGAACTATTTTTCCAAGGCTTTCTTCCAAGATTTTGGTGGCCATTTCGCTCATACGAATCCTCTCGTCAACTTTTGTTTCGTATCGTTTATAGGTTTTGGCTTCACGATTTAAAGGTATCTACGGTCTAATTCATCGTCCATATAAGATGTTTTCGTTTTCCAAGGCAAAAACAGTCAATATCTACGGGAAATGAACAAAAATTTTGTCAGTTCCTTCCAGTTTAGCAGAAAAAAGAAGAGAGAGGAGCGGGGAACAGCGGAGGTGTGCTTGCTTACTCTATGTCTATGGGCTCGCTTTTGGTTTTCTCTTCTTTCTTTTTGGGGATGGTGATGTCTAGTACGCCGTTCTTGTATTTTGAAGTCGCCTTTTTAGTGTCTACTTTGACGGGCAATTCAACTTCTTTGAAGTATTTGCGTTCAGGGGTGTCAACCGAAATCGTTAACTTGGCATCTGTTCCGGAGAGTTTGATGTCTTCCTTTTCTACACCGGGCAACTCAACTATCACCCTGACTTCGCTGTCTGCAGGTATAACGTCTGCTAAGGGTTCCCTTTTCTCTTCGATGCCCGCCTGTGGTGTTTCCTTGCCGGTTTCTGGCGTGAGGTTTCCGAACTCTGTTACTTTCGGTTTCCCATCTGGACCCACGGTTACGCTGTAGCCGTACACGAAGGGCCCCCAGCTTTTCACTTGGGTTCCGTCGGGCAGTGTTCGTTCTTGTGTGAGGTCTTCGGGTGCAATCTTGGACAGGTTCTCGAACTGTTTCGTCATCATTTCTTCCATTTCTTTGAAGATGTCTTCTATGTCTCCTAGACCGCCTCTAAAGAAGGGCCATCCTTTCTTAGACCATCTGTCTTCGTCTGACACGATCTTTTCACCTCCTCAAATTCTCTATCTCTTCCAGAGATTCTAACAGTCGGCGTAGGGCGAGGCTTAAGGTTAAGAAGGCTGATTGGCTGAACTCTGAGCAGCTGTAGGTTCCTCTGCCTGTTTTTGTTATGAATCCGCCGTCGCTGAGTTTCTTTGAGTTCTCCCAGACGGTTTTCGGGTTCAAATTTAGGTCGTGCATGAAGTCTGCGAAGCTCATTGTGCTGTCTTCTTCCTGGACTAGCCGTCTCATCATTTTTAGGCGGGTTTGGTTGGATAGGGCGTCGAACATGCTGGAGAATTTTTGGAAGTCGTCTTCGAAGGCTTTGAATTCGGTTTCAAGTTGGTCTTTTGGCCAGTCCATGGGGGATAGGGGGATTTCTAGGATTATTTTGTTGTTACGTACTAGTTGTAGTTTTAAGCTCATGTAGCCTCACCCGTTTATTACCGTATAGTAATAAGTGTAGTTCTTTCCATATAAATATTACTATTCAGTAATAAACAGTCAATGCTGCCTCAACAAAAAAGGAGAGCGTAGATCAAAATTGTTTGGGGATGTCCTGTTTTTCCATGATGAAGCCGCAGTAATGGCACCTCAGACGAAGAGGCTCCTCGTTTTCCACATAGAAGGTAGATTTCACGGGTTCTTTGCTGTTTGAGATGCAGGCAGGATTACCGCACTTGACTGCCTCCCGTATAACGTCAGGTAGCCTGACCAGCTGCTTGTCCACAACCTTGTAGTTTCTGATGATGTTGATGCTTGCGTGGGGAGCCAACAGAGCGATTTTGTCCACTTCTTCAGATTTCAGTTCTCTTCCTTCAATCTTAACCATGTCTTTCAAGCCTAACGTTTTGCTGGGCACATTCATGCCAACAGTTACGACGCCGCTGACGCGCCCCGTGATTCCCAAAATTTTTAGCACGTCTAAAGCATGTCCAGCTGTGATGTGGTCGATTACTGTTCCGTCTTTGATTTTGGATACACGTAAAGTGGTTTCACCCAAGCATACCCGCCCCTTCAGGATTCCACATTACCTATTGTATGGCGAGTTTATTTATAGATGCTGTTAGTCTTCGTCTTCCACGAGCTGCATAGGCTGTCCGCAGCAGACGAGAACGCCGCTACCCGGCGCGATAACTTCCACCACGTTGCCGCAGATTTTGCAGGCATACATTTGCCCCTTTTGTGTCACCGTTTCACCTCCCACTATGGCACGTCTAAAGTTCTGATGAAGGAAAATCTATTCGCCGCAAATACTTTTTGGCGTACTCTGGCTCATGCGCAAGCTCTTGGCTTCTCAGAAGCTGCCTCTCAAGGCGACTCAACGCTGCGTGAAATGTTGCATCAACGCCGTAGCCTTCGCTGGAGCTGAAAAATGAGCCTCTTCTTGTCCTAAACTGGAGCCGACAGTGAATCAGCTGCTGCCCCTTGTAGTTTGTTCCATGAGTTTTCATGTAAACGAAAAGTGTGCCCGCCTTCAGCGTCTTCTGGTATTTGCGTGAGAAGACTTCGAAGTCATTCATTATTAAGCCGCGTTGAATGTCGTCAATTTCTACGCCCTTAACCGAAAACTGGACAGTTATCCGCTGTTTCGGCATCTCCATTTCGGCTAGTGGCTCAAGAAGGTCTCTTTTGGTCAATATTCCTAAGGGTCTTCCATTACTGACAACAACCAAAGATGAAATGTCGAATTTCTGCATCTTCTCCACCGCGTCTTTGAGCGTGGTCTCGGGTAGGATTGTGATGACTGGCTTCGTCATTATCCCCTTCGCTGAAATGCTTAGAACCGGCGCTTTCTCTCCAGCTATGTCGCCTACGTTTTGGCTTTGTCTCGGCTGAAAGATGCTCGTGATAAGGTTCTGGATGCTTACAATACCCACGAGCATTCCGTCTCTAACCACAGGCACATGAGAGATGCCATGCTCCCTGAAGAGGCTCAGAACTGCTCCCACGGACTCGTCTTCTTCCACAAGGAACGGCTTCTTGGTCATCACCCCCTCAACTTTGGTGCTGCCCCACTCCCCAACCACAGCCCCCTGAATAATAGCATCATCCGTGACTATTCCAGCAAGTTTCTCTCCGCTGAAAACCGGAAGCTGACTGATTCCGCTGGTTATCATCAGCTTCGCCACTTTGCTGAGGGAATCCTGCAGGGACACTGTGGGTGCTGAACGCATCAAAGTCTCCACTTTAGTTGTCGACGGATCGTACCGCGATCGGACTATCCATCTGTGAGCGATTACGCCCACATATTTTCCTTTGCTGTTTAGCACAACCAACACTGGCGTCGACTCTTCTTTGAGGAGCGAGAGACAGGCGGAAAGCGTGTCTGTTTGATTGACGCTCTTAAATTTGGTTGCGAAAACGTCTTCTACAACATTTGGAACCATACATAATTTCTCCGAACAGTTTTTTCTACAAAAAGCACTTCAAACATACAGTAATATCTCTCGGGCGGTCTTTAATGTTTTTGTTTAAACCCCTGAACATGCAACTTAGACTGTGTGGCTACTTCTTTGCTCCAAATATAAGCGCCAGAAGAGCTGTTCGGGTGACTATGCCATTCCATACCTGCTGGAAGTATCTGGCGTAGGGCGTATCATCCACCGCATTGTCTATCTCGTCGACTCGCGGCAGAGGATGCATAATAATCAGGTCATCCTTTGCGCCCTTCAGCGTGTCAATGTCGATCTTGTAGGTTCCGCTGACTTTGGCGTATTCGGCGGGGTCAGGGAATCTTTCCTCCTGAATCCGTGTTACATAAAGCACATCCGTTTCAGGCAGAACATCTTCAACAGCGGAGCCCTCCACTATGGTTATCCTCTGTTTTATGGCGTCAGAAACTTCCCGCCGCATCCTAAGAAGCTCAGGCGAAACCAGAAACAGCTTCACATTGTAGAGAGACAGCGCATACGCCAGCGAGTGGACTGTGCGTCCATACCGCAGGTCTCCCATCAACGTGATGTTGAGCCCGTCGATTGTTCCTTTCTCTTTCAGGATGGTGTACAGGTCCAGCAGAGCCTGGGTTGGATGCTCCTCTGCTCCGGAGCCAGCGTTTATCACTGGCACATCAGAGAACTCGGCTGCTAGTCTGGCTGCTCCCTCCAGTGGATGCCGTAGCACAAGGACGTCGGCGTAGTTTTCGACAACTCTGATTGTGTCTGCCAAGTTTTCGCCTTTTTTGATTGCAGCAATTTTGGGTTCTGCGAAGCCGATGGTGGTTCCTCCAAGCTTGTTCATGGCGGCTTCGAAGCTTAGGCGGGTTCTTGTGCTGGGTTCAAAGAATAGGGTTGCCAAAATTTTGCCGTGGAGCATGTTTGAGCCCTTCTTGGCTATGGGCTCCATGGAGGCGGAGGTTTTGAGGATGTAATCGATTTCTTCTCGGGTGAAATCTTTGATGGATACTATGTCGCGTCCCTTAAACTGCAAACGTTACACCAGACACACTTTAGCAACTCACAAATAAATGCTTAATCTACCCAAAGTTAAAAAAATTGAGACGATTACGTTGGCTTTGTCATTTAGATAAGTCTGCTGTTGCGGCTTCACTGGTATAGCCACTCATTTATCATCCAGCGGTCATTTACCTTGACCAAGTTGAAGACCCATTCTTCTGTGTATGTTTCGGCTCCGACAATTGGGTCAGTTTCAGTTATTTTCGCTATCATCTCTAATGTTGCGGTGGCTCTGCCATTCTCTGTTTCCATGGATCTGCTGCTGATGCTTTTGACGCTTGCCCTCCATTGGCTGCTCTCCAGCTTTTGAACAAACTCCTCGAACTCTGAGTAGCTCTTAGAACTTCGCAAAGTGGGCGACATCAATGTCCAAGCCTCGTTGGCGTCATAACTGTTCAGCACATATATGTAATTGTCAATAGCGTCTTCAGCTTCTTCAAAAGAGCCGGTGATGGATTGCCACAAGACGATCGCGCCTATGGCTACCCCAGCAATAATGACAGCTACGAGGGCTAGTGCAAGGATGGTTTTGTTTGAGGTCATGCCAAATCACCTCGAATTAGAAACTTTTACACAAAAAATTTTGCCCCCTAAAAAGGCGGGGGCGCCGTTAAGGGTGTGAGTGATGGTGGGCTGCTGAGTCCGCCTGTGATTAGATGTCAAAGTTGGTTACATCCGTCACAGAGTCGGTTACTGTTGAGCAGGGTGTTCCCGCTTTTTGAGTACGACCACCAGCAGTGTTGTGGTCATTAACAGCGGCAGAAGGACCCATGATGGAAACTCTGGGATTGGTTCACAGTCGAAGATGTTGGTGTCGATGATGTTGTACGAGTTCGTGTAGGTTACTGCCTGTGCGATTATTGTCATCTCCATTTCAAATCCAATCTGCATTCCCGAAGCTTGATCGTATATGTAAGCGATTTTCATGTCCTGACCTGGGAAGGAGGCAGTGAAGTTGAGGATGTTGACGCTTCTGCTGGCACCGAGAACTGTTCTGGTTTCTGTTGTATTGATTGTATCCGCAGTTGCTGTGTTGAGTATTTTGTCGCCTTCGTTCAGGTTTGCCGCTATGATGTATCTCTGAAATCCGCCACTCATTCCGGATTCAATATTGCATACCACATCAGAGGATGGGATAGCAGTGCCATTCATGTAAGCTCCAGTTATGCGCAGAGTGACTTCCTTTCCGGAAACTCCAATCACCTCTATCATGCTCCAGTCAGGGCTGATTACTGTCTCTGCTGGAGTAGTCACCACGTAATCGCCGTATTTCACCCACTGCCCAACTGAAACGCCAGGATTATAGTCTACAGCCCATACAGGGGCAACGAAAGTCGCCATCAGAATGACACAAGCCAAAGGAAGCGCAATCTTTAACCTTGAATTCATCATGTATTCTAGTATTCCCTCCTGTCCCCGTTTTGTTGCAGCTAGAACTTTGGTTTGCCGAACTGGAGTCCGCCGCCTTGGCTCCTGTTTTCACTCGCAGCCTTTCTGGCGGTTTCTTCTACCCGCTGGTGTAGCAGTTCCCAGAGCCAATCAGTGAATTCTTTCAGGTTCTTGGTTTGAATCCAAACTTCTCCGGGTCCATAGATTTCGGTGACTAAGCCCTCTCCACCCAGTAATGTGGATTTTAGTCCGCCGAACTTCTTGACGTCATATTTGCATGTGTCGTCGAAGGCTACCAAGTGATAGTTGTCCACTGTCAGCGATTCGCCTGCTTTGAGGCTGTGGTGGTCCATGGCTCCGAAGGCGTTCACGAACAGTTGTCCCTCTCCGGAAACCTTAAGCATGAAGAGGCTTTGACCAAACAGTCCCTTCTTGAATCCCTGCCACTCCGTGTCCAAGTGAATATCCTTTGTGGAGGCTACATAGGCGGACTTCTGAAGAATAAGGCCTTTCCCAGCTTTCACCTCGAAAGGTTTTATGTCTCCTACTGGTGCTGGAACGAAGCCGACCTTGCCTGAGCCTTTCTCTGCACTGTACTCGTTAACGAAGAAGGATTCTGCGCCCAGAAGAGTTGTCTTGATGCTCTTCCATAGGCTCTTCTCTTCCCTCTTTCTGGTCTTAACGTTGATGTGGGGTGTCATGTAGACCATGGCGCCCGCTTCTGCTACTATAACCTCGTTGGGGTCCAGATTGACCTCCAACAACGCGTAAGCCGGACTATACTTAATCTCATGTTTCATTATTTTCACTTCCTATCTGTTGCTGCTCATTTTGCAGCAAAAACACTTCAATATGAGCCGGATATTTAATCGGCGCTCACGATAAGTGAGTGCAGAGTCACGGAAAAAAAGATAAAGTGATAAGACAGTTTTAGAGGCATGGATAATCTTGTTTTGATTTCGGCTGAAGCTGTTTCGGCAATTCTTTGTTTTGTTCTGGTGCGGTTTATGATAAAGCCGTATCGATTTACTGGTGAGAGCCGATACGTTGGTTTGCCGCTGGGATTCGCTTTTTTGGGGCTTTCGTATCTTTTTATGGGGTTCGCCTATTTTTCTGGCACCCTCATTTTTATTGAAGACATGAAGTGGCTGCAGCTTTTAACCCAAACCTTCGCATTTGCCTTTCTTGCAGTGACATACTACTTTTCGAAGCGAACCAGTAAACGTAAGCGTTTGCGATGGCAGATTAGCTTCACAGCACTGATTGTTGGTTTGGCGATTTCTTACCTGATTGTGTTCGTGCCTCCGACATTCGTTTTGCCTAGCTACAAAACGGTAGATGAATACTTCAGACTCGTCAACATACTTCTTGTGTCATACATTTCGCTTCACGCACTGAGAAGCCACACGATGAAACCTGACCCAAAAACACTATGGTTTCCCCTCGGCTACGTTTTACTTGGCTTTAGCCAATATTCCTCATTGGTCTGGTCGCTTGATTCAAGCTTCACGGCATTAATAGGAGCACACGTTCTCCGATTAGCAGGTCTGATTGTTTTCTTGGTAGTGTCTATACGCACTTTTACTCCACATGATGCGACTAAAGAAGGAGAGAGTATATGAGAAAGATTAAACGGCGCGACCGAATGAAGATATACGGGGATATTCTCTCTATTCTTTATCATGAAACAAAAAAAGAGAAGGTTGTTCTTACTCAAGTTCAATTAAAAACAAACGTTCCTTATGATCGCCTCAAAAAGTACATCGATGAACTCAAAGAACTTGGCTTGATCCAAGATGAGCCCTCACTGCAGTTAACGACAAAGGGTCAACAATACCTACGGGAATATCAGACAGTGCTCGATTTTATGGAACGCATGGGATTAATGTACAAAAAGGGTATTCCGCAGACGCCACTGCTATTGAAGTAACGTGTTTTTGAAGGTAGGCTCAATTTTATTTCATAAATTCATCAACTGGCTCCTAAAATGAAACAGGGCAGGTAATGCCGTCCAGCTATTGCGGTTATTCTATTACTGATTCGACAGTCAGGTTTAGGACAACTTCTGCTATGTCCATAGAGTACTCCGCTATTCTTCTCACGCTCTCAATCACCAACCGAACGTTCGCCGCCTCCTCTATGTCCGTCTCCTTTGACGAAAGCAGCGTCTTCTTCTCCAAAGCAACTATCTTGTTACCTTCAGCGATAACACTGTCCGCCAAGGCATAATCAAGCCTGAACAGAGACTCTATGGCAGTTTCGAAGGCGGAAATAGCCACCTCATCCATTTCTTGGATTGCTTGCAGAAAATCGTTGCCTAACTGTTTTTTGAGAACCTGAACATTTTTTGCTATGTTGGTGGCGTGGTCGGCTGTTCTTTCCACCATCTTAGTTATGAGCCTGTAGCCGAGGCAATCCTTGGGCGCTTTTAATCCAATCTCAGTTATTATCCGGGGATTCTGAATAGCCATCTTCAGCTGCCGTATAATGTACAGATGAAACCGGTTAACTTCATAGTCGGTGGCTCTGACATCCTTCGCCAACTGGTAATCGAGGCTTCTGAGGGCAGCCATGGCATCCTTGTGCATAGACGACGTTATGATGCTCATTCTCCGCAAAGCACTCGGAACCGACAACTCTGGGTAACTTAACAGAACCTGCAAAGTCAAATCCTTGGAAGTGTCGGTCACAATCTCGGTTCCAACCAGCATGTTTCTGGCAAAAGTTTTGATAGCGTTTCTTTGGGTTGACAAAATTTCTTTTTGCTGGTCTTTTGCTCTTATGTGAATTATGTTGTAGCCCAGCAGATACACGGAAACGGTTTTTCTTATCAGCGCCTCAGAGCTGTCTTCCGGAGAAGCCCTGATTAGCGCCTCCTCCGTCTTTTCCAGTTTCCCCAGTTCTGGAGGCAAAACAGCTAAGGATCCGTTTTCTTCCTGTCGGACAAGCAAGGGGCTGCCTTTCTGAAGCCCGTTTTGGGTGACCCACCTTTTCGGCAACGAAAGCACATACGTGGATCCCCCTGTGACCTGAAGCTTTCTTGTTTCGCCATCCTTCAACGAATTCTCTCTCATTAGTTTTCACCCGACATATAGAGTATGTAGATATATGTACACTCATGTGACAAACTATTTAATCCTTACAACCTTTGTTCCAACAAAGACCCAGGTACGAAACCATGAAAAACAAAAACATCAAAGAAACCGCAGCATTTCTTGCAAGAGCCGCCAGACATCTGTACAGAATCCACAAAAACAGTACCAAAGTTTGCTTGCACACAAACATTCGCAACTTTTGCAGTTCTATAGAAGCAGGTGTTTGTTGCCTCTTTTCTGTAAGCGAAGTTTTTATACCATTCTCTGGAATACTATTGCGAGGCGGGCAGGTATGGAGCGAAGAAACAAGCGTCGCCTAAGGCTGTTTCCGAAACAGGGCTACATCATGCTGCTTATCGGAATCCTGATTGGCTTCATGGTTTTCTTGGCAGTCAGCGCAATAAGTTACCGTGGAGGAACAGGAGGCGCTGGACAGGAAGGCTTGCCGTCCCACATCAGTTTCACGTTTCTTTACACAAGCGAGAAACAGGGCTGGCTAGAAGACGTCACGCCCAACTTTGAGCAGTGGTTTTTTGAACGCTTCAACATCACAGTTAGTGTACAGCTCATAGTAACTGGAAGCCACGACAGCGTGAACCTCATCCTCCAGGAGAGCGCACAACCAACCGCTTGGAGCCCAGCCTCCAGCATCTGGATACCTTACCTGAACCAGAAATGGACAGATTTGGGGAAGGGACAAGAGGTTGCCAAGGATTCAACCCCTCTGGTTTTGTCTCCTGTAGTCATAGCCGGATGGTCTTCCTTCTTTAAAGAACATAACGTGACTAGCTACCAAACCTTGTATCAACTAGCCAAAGATGGAACCGCCTTCAAGTACGGGCATCCAGACCCGTTACTGAGCAACGGAGGCGTCATGGCTGAAGTTCTGGAATTTGCTGACGCTCTCAACAAGCGTCCTGAAGACTTCACTTACGACGATTTCACAAACCAAGATGCTCTCGAATTCGTTAGACTTATCGAATCAAATTCTGTCATGTACGTAAAGAGCACAGGCTTTTTTGGCAGCTGGGCAGCCGAGAACGGCCCCTCTGCCATTGACTGTTTTGCAGTCTACGAAAGCGTTGTCATCAGCAACGCAGAAAAGGCAACGGCCAAATGGGGTGATTCTCTGGTTGCAGTTTATCCCGAAAATGGAACACTTCTTTCTGACCATCCTTTTGTCATCTTGGATGCGCCTTGGGTTAGCCAGTACCAGAAATTTGCTGCCGCACAGTATCTTTTCTATCTGCTTCAGGAAGAGAATCAGGACAAAGCCCAAGAATACGGGTTTAGGCCAGCCAATCCAAATGTTCCCCTTAACGCTGAGGTCTTTAACGAGAAAAACGGCGTTGAATATGAAATAAACGTTACAACCTATCGACCTCTGTCAGGAGAAGCAATGGAGAACATACTCACTGTGTGGCCTTCTGTGAAAAATCCGGGAGTGTGACTGCTTTTAGCCAGCCAAAAGGGAAACAGAATCTGCTCTCCCGAATTGGAGTGTCCGCAACCGTAGCAAGTCTTATTATTTTTGTTTTTTTGCCAAGCTTTTTTCTCATATCGTTTACGTTTACGCGATGGCCTGAGGTTTACACCGAAGTTTTTGCTAATCCGCTGATAGGAGACACAAACTGGATAGAAATCCAGAAGTATCTTGGTTTATCTTTGCGGCTTGCCATCTCCGCGGTTATAATAGACCTCATTTTTGGGATTCCTCTTGCTTACATACTGGCTCGGAAGAAGTTCTGGGGAAAAGGGTTCCTTGAGGACCTCATCACCTTCACGCTGGTTATCCCCACGTCAGGTTTCGGTTTTGCAACTCTGATTACGTGGACATCAGCTTCTGGAATAGGTGCTCTTTTCGGAAGGGGAATAGTGGAAACAAGTTACCTGATTCCCGGCATCAATGTTCCCTTCATAATGCTGATAGTCCACATTGCATTAACTTTTCCGTACATCGTGAAAACTCTTAAAGCCAAACTTGAGGACATGTCAACCCTGTTTGAGCAAGCCTCCGGAACCCTTGGAGCTTCACCGTCCACAACCTTCAGAAAGGTTCTGTTTCCGTTGACGATACCCGCAATCTTTTCGGGAGCAGTCCTCGCCTTTGCCAGGTCTCTGGGAGAAACGGGAGCCACGTTAGTAGTGGCAAGCATCTACACTACGGCGCCGATTGCGGTTATCAGTTGGGTGTCCCAGTTCAAGTTTGGACCTGCCGCTTTCTTGGGCAGCCTGTTAATTATTGTGGCGTCAGCGATAATTCTTCCAGTAGAATTTGCGTTGCAGAAAAAGGGAATCTCAACGTTCTCGCTTTTTTCGAAGCTCAAACTTGAAAAGAAGCTTCTGAAGGTTGAGGATTTTGCTTCTCGGAAGCTGTCACGGCTCAGAGACGCTGTTGTTATACTTTTTATAATCATAGTTGTTGTGGTCCCCATAGTTGTTGTTCTGAATTCTGTTGTGCTATCTTGGAACAGCGACCCGAACACAGGCAACGTGAGAGAAAGCGTAGTCTATCAACTGTTTGGACCATCCAACTACTTCTCAGCTTTGATGAAAGCTACCCTAGTCTCGTTTTCCACCGCCGGAGTCGCAACATTCATTGCAGCCTGCATAGCCATTCCAACAGTATTCCTGATAATGCGTTTCAAGTTCGGTCGTTTCCTCAGAGCCCTACTCAGAATCCCGCTGATTGTTCCAACGTCGGCGCTGGGATTATCTATACTGCTGTTGTGGGGTCCCGGAGGAATGCGGCTTGCAGACCCGGGAATCTGGCTGATAATCTTGACGCACATAGTCTTTTCTGTTCCTGTGATAGTTGAGCCTATGCTCGCCACATTCGAAGGGTCTGACATCCCCCTGTATGAGGATGCATCCCGCACCCTAGGCGCCAACGCCTACAACACTGTCGAGTCAATCGCCCTTCCGCTGCTGAAGAGGGGAATCTTAACAGGCGTTATACTGTCCTTTACGCGCTCCTTGGGAGAAACAGGCGCAACTTTTCTTGTGATGGGCAGCGACACCACAATTCCTCCCCTAGTAGTCAACATGGTTGAGTCCCTTGCGATTCCTGCGGCGCTCTTCGCGTCAACCTATCTGATTGCAATTTCGTTTGTGTTGCTTATGGTTTTCAGGAAGTTGACCACCAGATGAGACAAAGTAATACGCTTCAAAAAATCATATATGAGGTGAAATGAAATGCCCGAAGTCAAGCTAAAGGATGTAGTAAAAACCTTTGATAAAGGCAGAATAATCGCTGTTGACCACGTGAACTTGACTGTTCACGACCGAGAATACTTGACGTTGCTTGGACCAAGCGGATGCGGAAAAACAACCACTTTGCGTATGATAGCGGGGTTGGAGTTGCCTGATGAGGGCGAAATCTCCATCGGCGAGCGCCTAGTGTCGCAGCTTCCGCCTGAATACAGGGACATCGGATACGTCTTTCAGGAGTATGCCCTGTTTCCTCACATGGACGTCTGGAACAACGTCACCTATGGACCCCGCGTGAAAGGATGGGAAGACGAGAAGAGCGAAAGAATCGGACGAGAAATGCTGGAGCTGGTCAGACTCTTTGAACGCACCGACGCTTATCCAAGCGAGTTGAGTGGCGGAATGAGGCAGCGGGTTGCCCTAGCGCGGGCATTATCTTCTGGCTCTAAGCTTCTGCTGTTGGATGAGCCCTTAGGCGCCTTAGACGCGAAAATCAGAACAGACTTGAGGTACGAAATCAGAAAACTGGTTAAAGACCTGCAGTTAACGGCTATCCACGTTACTCATGATCAGGCAGAAGCTATGGCAATCTCGGACAGGATTGCGGTGATGAGGAAGGGAAAGATTCTGCAGGTTGGAACCCCTCAGGAACTGTACCTGAATCCTCAGCACATTTTTGTGGCGAATTTTGTTGGGGAATCAGATTTCTTGGAAGGCTACGTTACGGACCGTGTTGGGCATAAGCTTACGGTGGAGCTTCGTGGAGGTCTTTCTGTTAAATCATTGAACAAGGACCACAAAATAGGTGACAAGGTGGTTGTAGCCATAAGACCGGAAGTTTTGTCCATCACGAAGGGCGAAAAAAGCGGCTTAAACTCGCTTGCCGGCAGCATTGAAGGCTTCAGATTTGAAGGAAACAATGTTCGGTACGAGATTAGGCTCAAAAACGATGACATGGTTGTTGTTGTGCGTCCAGCGTTAACGGCTGAATGGCTTAGTGTGGGAGAGAAAATCACGGTTGCTTTTCCGGTTGAGAAAAGCTTTGTTTTCTCCTATCCTGAAAGAGGTTTGAGAACGGAGTTGGCTCTTGAGTGAAAAGATGGAAAATACTTAAGCGGCAGATTTACATTGTAATTAGCTACAGTTATAGAATTGCTTGCTGTTTGAAGGTGAACACTTATGGAAAGATGGTTTTCTGAAAGAAGAAAGTCTAAAGTGCTGGAGATGGCGGATAGGCAGATGACCTTGGCTATCGACACGGTAATCGAGCTTGAGAAGGCAATTGATGCAGCACTAAACGCCGACAAGGAAAGGGCAATAGCATCCTTCAACAAACTTTCTACCGTAGAACATGAAATCGACGAGCTTAGAAGAGTCGTTTTTGAGGAGCTTACCCGCGGAAATCTTGAATCAAAAGACCGCGAAGACATCATGCACCTAGTGAAAAGATTGGATCAGATGGCAGACCACGTCAAGGATGGATCAAGAGCAGTTATTGTGCTGTTAGAGGCGGAAGTCCCAAAGGGAATGTGGGAACAGTTTGCCAGAACCGCCAAAGACTTGGTTGACTGCGCAAAAACTTTACGTAAAGCCATCGAAAATCTGGGCACAAACCCCGAGAAAGCCATGGAACTCGCAAAAGAGGTTGACAAGATAGAGGGGAAAGTGGACCAGAAGTATGTGGAGTCAAAGGCGTTGCTTCTCAAACTTTGTAAGAAAACTGATGCTGCGACAGTACTGCTGCTTAAGGACCTCATAGAGGAAATGGAGCACGTTGCCGATGCCTGCGACGACACAGCGGACTACGTCAGAGTCTTAACAGTCGTTAGGGAAACCCCCTAACCTCCCTTTTAACACGCTACACCCTTTTTCGAATTAATTTGCAGGCAATACTGCTAAAGTTTTACATTCCAGTTCGGTATCTGTCCATTTGTTCCTGTTTTTGATTCTGTTCCATCTGCTCACTGCCTGATAATAGCCCTTACATGAGCAGGGATAAACAGGAATAATTTTGAAGACCAGAAAGCGTACACAAAGGCTAAAAGCGAAATCTGAGTATCTTACGTTGAATTGGTGGGAATAGATATCGTTCTAATGGATGGCAAGCATATCGAGATATCGGCAGAGGATTACCATTCATTATTACGCAAAAATCGCAACTTATCCCTAATCAAAAATATTCTTGAGGACATTTTGAATAACAAAAATTTCAAGTGTAAAGGAAAGATGTTTAGCCTAGTTACAGGAACATGGAACCCAGTAACTGGTTGTCGATATAACTGCAAGTATTGTTGGGCAAGAGCACTCGCCACCACG
>Ga0307424_1000774_pt1 | contig 16928 bp, 19 predicted proteins | sample SalMarWE160320MG_FD_202157 | JGI IMG/M metagenome (GOLD analysis project Ga0307424, IMG submission 202157) | Salt marsh sediment microbial communities from the Plum Island Ecosystem LTER, Massachusetts, United States - WE1603-20 | ecosystem: Environmental > Aquatic > Marine > Intertidal zone >... | reverse complement strand
CGAAGCACCGTGATCCGACGGCGCGGCGATGAGTTGCGTGACCGATCTCGCGGCGCGGGAGAATGATATCCGGGTAATTCGTTAATGAATGACTGAAGGAGAGAATGCAGTGGAGCGTAGTACGGTGAGTGACCTATTGTTATTGCTCGGTGCCACTATGCGACTGACCAGGCTGATCACGAGCGACGACCTCGGGCGGTGGTGGATCAAGGATCCGCTGGACGCCCTGTTCCACCCGAGGGACGAGATGGTCCAGGACGAGCCGGGTAGCTACACGCTGAGCCGAGGGACGGCTGCACCTCGGCTGATCAAGGGCCACCGCTACTTGGCCGGCCTCTCTTGTCCGCACTGCGCCGGGACCTGGGTGGGCTACGGCGTGCTGGCCAGCTACGTCGCGACTGCCAAGAGCCGGCGGGCCCGGGCGGCCTGGCGGTTCGTCGCCGGCGGGCTGGCCTTGAACACGGCGGCCGTGACCATCGGCCGCGAGCTGGACTACTGGGAGGAGTGAACGATGAGCGTGACAGTGGCCGTGAAGGTAGGAGCGAGCGGGACAAGCAAGGAGGAGGTGCTCGAGGAGGGGACCAGCTGGTTGGTGGACGCAGGGCACCTGACGGTCTACAAGGGAAGCTGGACAGGCATGGACAAGGGGCCGGAGGCCCTAGCCACGTACGCAGCAGGTGACTGGCGTTCGGTGGTCTCCTCGTGAGCCTCGCACGTCCCGAGCGTGGGGATCGGGTGCACTGGTCGAGGCCGGGCAGGAACAAGGTCTGCATGGACGCCGAGGTGGTCGGCAGCGCGAGGGAGTTCGCCGCGGGCCTGGTTGTTGGGGAGGGGCAGGACGCTGCTGCACGACGGCGTGCAGTCGGCCGGCGACCCAGCCCAGGACGCGGTGGGCGCCCGCTGCTACCCCGGCAGCAGGGCCTACAGACCGGGTACCTGGCACTGGCCGGAGGAACCAGAGTGAGCGAGCTGCAGCGCGGACTGTTGCGGGTGGCCGCGGCGATGGGTCTCGGCGTGTCCTCCTTCGTGCTGCTGGGCGAGGGAGGGCTCGGCCTGCTGTTCGCGGGCTGGGTCGCCGTGCTGCTGTTCCTGGACAGCGAGCAGGGGACCTGGCTGCGCGGCTGGTGGCAGAGGACGATGGACCGGTGACAGAGATCACTGAGGAGCGGATTCCCCGGAGGCTGGAGTACGTCCGGCTGGACGAGATCCACCCGGCCGGGCGCAACCCCAAGGGCCACGACGGCGCCTCCATCGCCCGCTCGATCGAGCATCACGGCCTCGGTGAGCTCCCGCTGCGCGACGATCGCACGGGGCGGCTGGTGGCCGGGCACGGGCGTCTGGAGCAGCTGCTGGCGATGCACGCGGCCGGCGACGGCCCGCCGGACGGCGTGACGGTCGACCCCGCGGACGGGATGTGGCGCATGCCGGTGATCGCCGGGTGGGCCTCACGTAGCGATGCCGACGCCGAGGCCTACCTGATCGGCAGCAACCAGATCACGACCGCCGGCGGGTGGAACGAGGCCGGACTGGCCCTGGTCCTGAGGGACCTGCAGGAGGCGGACCTGGCCGGGTTGACCGGCTTCGACGACGAGACGATCACAGTGATCTTCGAGGCTTCCCGGGCGTCTGCCGGCTCGATCGAGCCTGAGCCACCGGAAGAGTTCCCCGTCTATGGCGAGGACATCGCCACCGAGCACAGGTGTCCGTCCTGCGGCTACGAGTGGTCCGGCAGCCCGCGCCCGGGTGTTCCGGATGAGTAAGCCACCCTACCGGGTGCCCCTGGTCGCCGAGACCGCCCTGGAGCCGCACAACGGGCTGATGGTGGCCTCGACGTTCTCCGGCGGCGGGGGCAGTTGCTACGGCTACGAGCTCGCCGGCTACACCGTGGGCTGGGCCAACGAGATGGTGGCTGAGTCGCGCGACACCTATCGGGCCAACCACCCGGGCACAATCCTCGACCCTCGCGACATCCGGCAGGTCCAGCCTCAGGACGTGCTCGACGCGCTCGGCCTGCGTCCGGGTGAGCTGGACTTGCTGGATGGCAGTCCGCCGTGCCAGTCGTTCTCGCTGGCCGGTTCTCGGACCAAGGGTTGGGGCAAGAAGCTCAGCCACGCCGACGGCACCGAGCAGGTCTCCGACGACCTGTTCTTCGAGTTCGCCCGGCTGCTCAAGGGCCTTCAGTCCAGGACATTCGTCGCCGAGAATGTCAAGGGAATGGTGACCGGTGCGGCCAAGGGTCAGTTCAAGCGGATCTTGGTTGCACTCAAGAATGCCGGGTACCGGGTGGAGGCCCGACTGCTGGACGCCTCGTGGCTCGGAGTGCCCCAGGCCAGGCAGCGCCTCATCTTCGTCGGGGTGCGCAACGACCTGGGCATGGCACCGGTGTTTCCTCGGCCGTTGCCCTACCGCTACACCCTGCGGGACGTCCTGCCAGAATTGCACCCGGACACGCAGATGATCGTCAAGAATCCCAAAGCTGACTTCGTGCCGGAATGGGGCTCCCTCGACCATCCCTCCAAGACGATAATGGCAGGGGTGGAGCTTAATCCCAGGATCTCCGGGCGGGTTATTGAACCGGAAACATGGTCCAAGGGAAAGACTGGTGAAATAGCGGCCCAGTTGTTGCCCGGGCAATCTGGGGACGAAATTACCGGATCCGGATACTGGCAATTACATCGTTTACATCCGGACGAACCGGTACCTACTGTGTCTGCTCATTGGGGTGGAGGCTCTACTAACCAGATTCATCCCAACGAGCCTCGGCAATTGTCCATCGCCGAATTGCGTCGTGTGTGCGGCTTTCCGGACGACTACGTGCTGACAGGTACCTACGCCCAACAGTGGGCACGGCTCGGCAACGCCGTTCCGCCGCCGATGGCCGCCGCGGTGGGTGCTTCTCTGCGTGATCACGTCCTGCTCCAGGGCTCGGACGTCGTAACCGGGTCGTCGGGATGACCGGGTCGCCGGGCCAGACGGGCACACTGTCCTCGTAGAGAGGGAGTAGATCATGACATTGAGCGGGGCATCCGGTACGGGTGGTACGAGGGCGGTGCGACCGCGGCCGCTGGACAACGCCCTGCTGGCGAGTGCCCAGCGCCTGACCCGCGAGACGATGCGGGCCAGGCCTGGGCAGGTCGGCAAGATGGGGGCCTGGCAAGATGATGCATGGGACATGTTCGACCTCGTTGGCGAGTTGCGGTTCCTCGCGGTGACGCTGGCTCAGCGGATGAGCCAGGCGAGGTTGTACATCGGCAAGCTGAGCGACGACCCGACCGAGGACCCGGTGCCGGTCGACGACGCCAGGATGAACGAGGTCCTGGACTCCGTCGCCCAGTCGTCCGCGGCCAGGGCCCAGCTGTTGCAGCGCCTGGGGACCAACCTGTTCGTGCCCGGCGAGGGCTGGCTGGTCGGCATCCCGAGGCACATGCTGCCGCGCTCCATGCTGGTCAATGCCGGGCTGACCGTTCCTGACGTGCCCCCGTCGCCGCCCGAGCCGCTCGTGCCGGGCACGATCCGGATCGACGAGCTCGAGTGGCGGATGCTGTCCATCAGCGAGGTCAGCCAGTCCACCGGCGGCGGGGACGTGCAGATCACCCTCGGGCCCAGCCCGGACGAGATCCTGCGGGTGAACCCCGACGAGGTCCTGCTGCTGAGGATCTGGCGCCCGCATCCGCGGCGGTGGTGGGAGGCCGACAGCCCGGCCCGCTCCAGCCTGCCCGTGCTGCGCGAGCTGGTCGGGCTGCAGATGCGCTCCTCGGCCGAGATCGACTCCCGGCTCGCCGGCGCCGGAGTCTTGATCATTCCCCAGTCGGCTCAGCGCGCCTTCAAGAACGCGGCGGGCCTGCCGGAAGACAGCCAGGAGGATCCGTTCACCGAGGCCCTCATGGAAGCGATGATGACCTCGATCGCGGACCGCGCGAGCGCGAGCGCGGTGGTCCCGATCGTGATCAGCGTCCCGGACGAGAGTGCCGACAAGTTCACTCACCTGACGTTCTCCGAGCCGCTGGACGAGACCGCGGGGGAGCGCCTCGACAAGGCGATCCGCCGGCTGGCCCTCGGGCTGGACGCTCCTCCGGAGCTATTGCTGGGCACCGGCTGCGCGGACACCGAGACCGAGATCCTGACCCGCAGTGGCTGGCAGACCCTGGAGACCCTCGATCCAGACGACGAGGTCTACACCCTCGATCATGCGACGGGCCTGGCCGAGTGGCAGCGCCCCTCGGCGATCAATCGGTTCGAGGTGACCGACCACCCGATGCTGTCGATGTCCGGGGACAGCCACTCGTCCCTGACGACGCTCGATCACCGCTGGCCGGTCATCAAGAAGCACCCCCGTACCGCGGGAGATCCCCGCCGCTGGACGACGTCCGAGCAGGGATTCGCACAGCACGACGTCGTCCCCTTGGCGGCGCCCCTGAAGGTGGCCCAGGCCCCGGCCGAGGCCAAGTACGCCGACGACTTTGTGCGGCTGCTGGTCGCATTCACTTCGGACGGGTCCTGGCAGCGTCACGGCGGGGCACGGATCGTCAAGTTCTGCGACGGCGAGACCGTCGAGATGCGTCGGATCCTGACCGGGCTGTTTGGGCCGGACGGCTTCCGCGAGGAGAGGCATCCCACCGCGACGGCCATCGGCACCTCGTTCGTGCTGCGCCAGGCCGAGGCGGCCACGCTGCATGAGCACTGCGACGAGGTCAAGGCGATCCACCGGGAGTTCATCGAGGAACTGACGCACTCCCAACTGCTGATCCTGCTGGATTCGTGCGTGCAGATCGGCGACGGCGTCATGGCCGGGAAGGCCGCCACCCTGCTGTATCAGGTGGAGCCCTCCCGGCTGGAGGCGTTCGAGCTGGCGGCGGTCCTGACCGGGCACAAGGTCACGTACGGGGTCAGGGAGACCTCTGGAGGGTTCGGCATCCGGCCCTTGCACTGGGTGCGTTGGTCGCGCGCCAGGACAGTGTTCGCCCCGGTCGACACCTCGCAGACCTTGGTCCGGTATACCGGCACGGTGTGGTGTCCTACCACTGGAAATGGCACCTGGTTAATGCGCAGAAATGGCCAGGTAGCATTTACAGGTAATTCAATGAATCACTGGGGCGCGTGGCTAGTTCTTGAGGACGTCGTCACGACCCACCTGGAGCCGCCGCTCGCGCTGATCTGTGACGCGCTGACCACGCAGTACTTCTGGCCGGTGGTGACCGGCGAGGGTTTCGGCATGGCTCCGGAGCAGGCCCACCAGTACGTGATCTGGTACGACGTGTCCGATTTGGTGGTGCGGCCGAACCGGTCCACCGACGCGATGGGGTTGTTTGACAAGGGAGCGCTCAGCCAGGTGGCCCTGCGCCGGGCCACCGGCTTCGACGAGACCGACGCCCCGGAGACCATTCCGCAGGAGGCGCAGATCGCCATCGACGCGATCAAGCAGGCGCCCAGCCTGCTGGCCACGGTGAATCTGGCAGATCTCGTGGCCCAGATCCGCGCGGTGCTCACGGGCCAGCCGGCGCCGGCCAGCTCCTCCCCACCGGCCCCTGCGGGTACCTCGCCTGCGGGCGGGGCGCAGCCCGCGCAGGGCCAGCCTTCGGGCGGTCCGCCGGACGTGCCTACGGACCAGCCGCAGAAGGGCACCGGATCGGTGCCAGCGCCCGAGTCGATCGCGGCTTCAGGCTCAGGCCCGCGGCCGGCTCCGGAGACGGCGCCCATGGGCCTGCCGTTCGGTGCCCTCGGCGCCGTGAGCATGCCCGACTGGATGATGAACGACACGGAGAAGATCCCGCTGCCGGACTTGTCGCGTGCTGCTGAGTTGGGAGGGCGCGGGCGCGGAACCAGGGCACGCCGGAGGAGGGATTGATGGACACCTGCCCGACCAGCACGCGCGAGCGCTGCGAGCACTGCCAGGCGTGGACGTGGTGTCGCTTCGGCGGCCCAGCCGAGGACATGCCCTGCGACGCCGACCTGTACAGCGGCCGACGGCCGGGCACGTGATGGAAATCCCGGCGCAGTGCCCGGTCTGCGGGGCTTACTCGGTCGATCCTGAGGGGCAGTCCTCGGCCCTGCTGGCAGTGTGCGACGTCCTGGTGCTCAAGGCCCTGGAGACGATGGGCAAGTGGATCGTGCGGGCCGACCGGAGCAGGTTCCGAGCCCTCGGCACGAGGCCGTACTTCGTGGCTCACACGCTGTGGCAGCCGACCGACGAGACGGTGACCAAGGCCTTGCGTTCGGCCTGGGACGTCGTGCCGGCGCTGATGGATGGCCACGGCTGCTGCGAGGTGACCAGCCGGCAGGTGACGGCGATGCTGGACAGCTATGTGCACGATCTCATCGTCACCGGCACTCCGCACCAGTTACAGGAGCTGGCCTATCGGTTCACCGACAGGCTTGGGTTGCCGGTCTACTTGAGGGAGAGCGCGTGAGTGTGATCAGGGTCCTCGGGTTGCTGGCCGGCGGGGTGTGCATCGGACTTCTGGTGGTGTGGATCGTGGTGATGAAGACATGGCCAAGGCCTTGAGAGTGCCGTGACGCTACGTGAGGCGAATGTCCGGTGGGGCTACACCCTGAATGCGAGGTGGAGACGTGACGGTCAGTGGACCTGCCGGGCCTGTGAAAAAGCCCGGGATGTGCGAAAGGCATCGCGCCGAGTGGATGAAGTGGCTTGACTGGATCGGCACTCCGTCATGCCAGGCCTATTCCCAGGGCGGGATCAACCTCGTTGCTATCGGACAGGACAACCCGAAGCGAATCGAGGAAGGCCGGCAGGCCAGGGCGAATCGTGCCTACGACCTGGTGCGCGAGCAGCAGGCGTCGATCCGGGCCGAGTGCATGAGCACTTGTCACCAGGGTGCGAAGGATCAAGAGGAGTTGATCAAGGTGCCTACCGGCGTGGAAGATTGAGAGCATGGCCTCGCCCCTGATCTCCCCCGGCACCGCGACCAGCACCCGTGCTGCCTTCGACCTCGAGCTCACCGCGACGATGCTCGACGCCGTCACGCGCTTCACTCGAGCCGTCAGGGCCTCGGCGTTGGCGGCCGCGGCGGCCGGTGCACCAGGAGCGTTCACCCTCGGGGAGGTCCTCGGTGCGTGGACCCCGGCGGTGGACGACGTCGCCGCTCTGCTCGCGGCGAGCGGGCTGGACGACGCCTACGTCGCGGCGGCGCGGTCCCGGCTGCTGGCGGTCGACCTGCCGGCAGAGGTCTACGACAGCGCCCGGGCCGTGCTCACGTACGCCGCGGAGCAGCGCTGGTCTCGCCGCCGGCTGGAGGATGAGCTGCCCGCCGCGGTCGATCCGGAGACGCCCTTCGTGGAACTGGGGCTGACCGCCGCCGTCGAGCTGGCCGCGAAGGCCGGGAGGTCCGCGGCCTCGATCGCCAGGATGATCGCCCGGACCGAGGCGACGGCCGCCTACGGGTACACGGCGGTGAAGACCATGGCGGCCTTCGGCCGGCCGCAGAAGAAGTGGATCTCTCATCACGACGACCGCACCCGCCCCACGCACCTCGCGGTGGATGGCCAGGTGATCGGGATCGCGGAGTCGTTCGTCGTCGGCGGCGCGGCGCTGCTGTACCCCGGGGACCCCAGCGCGCCGCCGGAGGAGGTCGATAACTGCAGGTGCGTGCTAGTGGCCATGGGGAAGGCGACCCTGCAGCCGATCGACCTCCTCGAGACCCTCGGGTCGAAGCCCTCGAGCGCTCTGCGCGAGCTGATCAGAGGTGCGTGATCATGACGCTTGAGTCGCACAAGGGTAACCATGGAAGTTGATATTGAAGGGAAGTAGGTAGGTAGGTGGTGCTCACCGTGCCGGGCGTGGCGGCGCCGTGCAGGTGACCCGCGGATTTCTTGACATCACATACTCCAGGGTGTTCAATAGGTGATGTCAGGAAATCAGGGCCGACCCGGGAGACATCGTGATTACTACAGCGGCCGTCGAGAAGATCCTCTCCGCGCTCGTCGACCAGCGCGCCGCCATCACCGACGAGATCAACAAGCTGGACCAGCCGCACAAGCTGTACGGCCCCGTGAGCGGGACTCCCGAGCACGGCCAGTGGATGGCCCTGCGCCAGGCCCGTGACGAGCTTAACGTCGCGATCATCACGCTGGACAAGGCGTTCCCCGAGCCGGAGCCGGCGCAGCCCGCGCAGCCCACGTCATCGCAGCTCGCGCAGTCCGACTGCGACGTCCCGATCTGGTGACCGCCGAGACCCCCGCCCCCGAGCCGCCACGCCGCGGCCGGGGGCGGCCCCGCGTTCTACCCGAGGGGACGGTGCGGACTACTGTTCGATTCCCTCCCGAGGTGCTCGCGGAGATGAGGCGCGCCGCCAGTGAGCACGGAAGATCACTCAATGACGAGGTGATCCACCGCTGCCGGGACCCTCGTCCCACGTAGCACCCGGCGGTACCCTGCGATTCATGTCCCCTCAGATCGGCATGCTGACCTCAACGGCAGCTCTCGGAACCGCGGGCTGTGGTCCATGCTCGACCCGAGGCTTCGCCGCCTCCGTGGATCCGGCGGCGAACGGCGCCCCCGACCAGAGCTCAACCCCCAGAGTGTCCTGGTCGGGGGTGCTCGGCGTGGAGGGCATGCCCACCGGTGATGGGCGCATGATCGAACGGAATGCGCTCAGCTGGGAGCCGCCGCTGCCGATTCGGTACGTCCCCGAGGACAACGGGGAGCACGCCGGAGCGATCATCGTTGGCCAGATCACTGGGCTCAGCCGGGCGCAGAACGGCGACATCCTCGGCGAGGGGTTCTTCGACCTGTCGATGCCTCACGCCGTGCAGGCGGCCCGCGGCGTGGAGTCCGGGATGCAGGACGGCGTCTCGATGGACCTGGACGACGTCAGTTTCGAGCTGCGGGTCAAGGCGGACCTGCTACAGGAAGACGAGGACGGACAGACCGTGCCCTCGGCCGGCACCGATCAGCTGCCGCCCACCGATGCCAACGGCATGGTCACGCTGATCGAGATGAAGGCCGACGATGAGCTGATGGTGACCACCTCGGCCCGGATCCGCGCCTCCACCCTCGTGGGCATCCCGGCCTTCGACACCGCGCGGATCGCGCTCACCGAGCCGATGCCCACCCTCGCGGATCAGCCGGCGGCGCCCGCGCCCGCGCCCGCCGAGGCACCTCCCTCGGGGCAGGCCCCGTCGGCCGGTCAGCTGCCGGACGGCTCCGACTGCTCCTGCGACGAGGGGGCGCCCGGCTACGACCCGGGCTGCGACTGCTCGGGGAATCTCAACGCCTCGGCCGTACCGGACGCTCCTCCTGTCTCGTGGTTCTCCGACCCGGATCTGCACGAGCCGACTGCGCTGCGGGTGACAGCCGAGGGCCAGATCTTCGGCCACCTGGCGATCTGGGGGACTTGCCATATCAGTCACGCTCACACCGGGTGCGTGACGCCGCCACACAGCGCTACGGGCTACGCCCACTTCCGCACCGGCTCGGTGCTGACCGCCGAGGGTGCGGAGGTGTCGGTCGGGCACGTCACCCTGGACACCCTGCACGCCGGCCCGACGCTGAGCGCCGCCGCGGCCGCCGCGCACTACGAGCGCACCGGTGCGGTAGTGGCCGACGTGGCCGCGGGGGAGGACGCCTTCGGCATCTGGGTGGCCGGGGCTCTGCGCCCCTCGGTCACTCCGGACCAGGTACGGGCGCTGCGGGCCTCGCCGCTGAGCGGGGACTGGCGGCGGCTGTCTGGCAACCTCGAGCTGGTGGCCGCGCTCGCGGTGAACGTGCCTGGCTTCCCGGTGCCACGTCCGCGCGGGCTGGTCGCCTCGGGAGTGATCACGTCGTTGGTCGCTTCGGGGATGGTCCCGCCGCGCAAGGTGCGCCGGCCGGGCACCCTCGGGGCGCTCTCGGTGGACGACTTGCGCTACCTCAAGCGGCTGGCCGATCGCGAGCGCCGCGAGGAGCAGCAGCGTGCGGCTGGAGTGCTGCCCCAGGCCGCCGAGCTGGCCCGGCGGGTGCGCGCGAGCGCATTGGCCGTCCGGGTGCACGCCGCGAGAGACTGAGTCATGACGCCCGAGGAGCTGAACCGCAGGTTCGATCATCACCCGCCCACCGGCCTGAAGGTCGGCGCGCACGAGGCGATGCGCCGAGCCTGCAAGGAGCTGGCCCAGATCATCGACGAGGAGCTGCCGGAGGGCCGGGAGAAGTCGCTGGCCATGACCAACCTCGAACAGACGGCGTTCTGGTCCAACGCGGCGATCGCGCGAGAGGGGAATTGAGCATGTGCAACTGCCGGAAGGGTGCCAAGAAGACCACGTCTACTTCGGGCCAGGACCAGCAGGCAGAAGCCAAGTCCATGACCCAGACCTTCGCGTTCATCCCGCCGACCGGCCCGCGGCAGAGCTACGGCAGCCGGCTGGAGGCCGAGGCCGCGCGGGTGCGTGCTGGCCGGGTGGGGAGGATCGAGCGGAATGGCTGACAGGGAGAACGTCAACCCTCATCTCGAGGCCGCCCTGAAGCGGGTCGAGCGCGAGGGCAAGGAGATTGACCCCGAGGCCGCGATGGCTCGGTTCAACTCTGCCTTCTGACGTGGTGCTACTCTGCCGATAACCGTAGGTGGCAGCAGGGCCCTGGCGCGGATCCCACCGACCAGGAGGCCTGATGAGCCAGTCCCGAGCGCGTGCGCTCCGGCGGACCACCTTCTTCACCGACTACGAGCGGCAGTCCGGCAGCGGCGGCAGCGGCGGGAACGCGCCCGGCGCCGACGACTTCGTGATCCCTCAGGACCTCAGCGCGCTCACGGACGAGCAGCTGGCTGCCCTGCACAGCGAGGCGATCGGCCACTTCGACACGCTGTACAACGGCGGCGAGGGGCTGACCGAGGAGGCCATGGCCGCTCTCTCGGTGCTCACCGAGGGGATCGAGGGGCTGCAGGGCGAGCTGTCCACGCGCCGGGAGGCCGCCGACCAGCGCGCCGCCGCCGCCGCGGAGCTGGCCACGCGGGTGCACACCGAGACCCGTACCGAGGAGATCAACGACCGCGAGGACGACGCCGCGGGAGACGGCGACGGCCAGGGCGGCGACGGGGACGACGAGGACGAGTCCGGCGAGGGCGACGGCGGCGGTGGTGGCGAGGAGGCGCCTGAGGGCCAGGCTCCCGCGGCCGTAGTGGCCGGCGCGCCCGCTCCGCGGCGCGAGGTGCGGGTGAACCTGTCCTCGGTGCGCTCGCAGCGTCCGGTGATGCCGCGCCAGGGAAGCGCGCCGACGCGGATGCAGGATCTGGTGTTCGCCTCCGGCGATGGCACCGGGTACGCGGCCGGAGCCGGTGTGAACTGGCGGGACATCGGCCGGATCGTGGACCGCCGGCTGGCCGGTTTCAACGAGGGGCAGTACCGGGCTGCCCAGCGGGCGGGCCAGCACCTGGCCGCCCAGCATTCGGTCGCGGTCTTCCAGCGGCCGATCCCGCAGGATCTGATGATCCAGAGCAACGACCCCGATCACGTCGAGGAGGTCTTCGCCCGGGCGGTCGACCAGTCCCGGCTGCAGGGCGGCTCGCTGGTCGCAGCGGGCGGCTGGTGCGCGCCCTCGGAGATCCTCTACGACTTCCTGGAGCTGGAGAGTCGCGACGGCCTCTTCTCCATGCCGGAGATCGGCATCGCCCGCGGCGGCATCCAGTGGACGACCGGGATCGACTACTCGACGATCTACGCGGCCACCGATTGGAGCTACACCGAGGCCCAGGACGAGGCCGGCACCTACGCGGTGACCGACGACGCCGACCATCTGCACCCCGGCTCGGGCAGCGCGGGGGACAAGCCCTGCTACACGGTGCCGTGCCCGACGTGGGACGAGGAGCGGTTGGCGATCGCCGGCCTGTGCCTCAACGCCGGTCTGCTGCAGCAGCGCGGCTACCCCGAGATGCTGGGCCGGACCACGCGTGGTGCCCTCGTAGCCCACGATCACAAGATGTCCGTGCGGCTGATCAATCTGCTGGTCGCCGGCAGCACCGCGGTCACCATGACCACCGGCACCGTCGGCACTCTTGCTCCGCTGCTGAGCGCGATCGAGAAGCAGGTCGAGCACTACCGGTATATCCACCGGCTGGCCCGGAACACCGTGCTCGAGGCTGTCTTCCCGTACTGGGTGCACGGCGCGGTCCGCACGGACATCGCGCTGCGCCAGGGCCTGACCCCGACCGAGTCCGTCGAGATCACCGACGCTCAGATCAACATGTGGTTCGCCAGCCGCGGGATCGCCGCCCAGTTCGTCTACGACTGGCAGCCGCTCACCGGCACGGCGGCGAATTTCACCGAGTGGCCGTCGACGGTGGACTTCCTGCTCTACGTGGCCGGCACCTGGGTCAAGGGTGCCAGCGACGTGATCACCCTCGACACGATCTACGACAGCGCGCTGCTGGGTCAGAACAACTTCACCGCGCTGTTCACCGAGGAGGGCTACCTCGTCGCGAAGCGGTGGATCGACTCCCGCGTGATCACCGTGCCGATCTGCTCCAACGGTGGCACGGGCGCGCCGATCCAGCTCGGCTGCGATGGGACGGCCTTGGTCGTCGATCAGGTCAACCCAGTGCCCGGTACCAGCGCGGTCAGCGCTGAGGACGGCGACGGCTTCACCCTGACCGTGACCGGGGCCAGCGACGCGGGCGTCGGCCTGCACGACCTGCCCTACCGGTTCACGCTGGACGCCCAGTCGGCCACGCCGACCTGGACCGCCTGGCAGGCCAGCGCCGTCTACAGCCCGACCGGCCTCACCGCCTCGACCACGTACCACACCCGGCACGAGGTGCGGGACCTGGTGGGGAACGTCGCCGCGGGCGCCGGAGTGGACGCCACCACCACCGCCTGATCCTGTGCGCCTCGCCCCGCTCCTGACCGCCGGGAGCGGGGCAGGCACCATCTGAGAGGAGCTCAGGATGACGATGGTGGCCCCAGCAGCACTAGTGACGGGCGCTGCCCGCACGCCGCTGCCCTATGGCCTGTTCTCCGTGCTCACCTTCCGCCCGAACGGGGCGGACCGGTGGGAGACCGGGGTGACCTTCGAGACGCTGTCCTGCGAGCCTCTCGAGGGGATCGGCCCGGCCCAGTGCGAGGACGGCCAGACGACCGGCCTGCCCAAGACTGTGACGGTGGCCACCGGTGCCGTGGGTGACGACGGCAGCGCCCTGCCGTTCACGGTCTACGGGCACTTCGCCTGCAGCCCGGTGGGCTGGACGCCGGAGCAGGCTCAGGCCCGGGCCGAGCTGCAGCTGACCACGCGCGAGGAGGCGCGGGTCGAGCAGGCGTTCTGGACGGCCGACCTGGGCAACACGCCCTCCCTCGAGGACGGCGGGACGACGGACATCTCGGTGGCCGGCGCCGACGTGACCGAGTCCCTGGGCCTGCTCGAGGACTGGATCGCCACGAACTATGGCAGCCAGGGGCTCATCCACGTCACGAGGGAGACCGCGCTGGTGGGCCTGACCCTCGGAGCGCTGGAGACCTCCGGCGGGCGGCTGCGGACCAGGCTCGGGACTCCGGTCGTGGCCGGGGCCGGCTACCCGGGCACCGGGCCCGCCGGGGAGGCCGCTGCCGCCAGCACGGCGTGGGCCTTCGTCACTCCTGCGCTGTTCGGCTACCGCAGCGAGATCTTCACCAGCTCCAATCGCTCCGGCGATCTGTTCGACCGCGCGCAGAACGACCTCTACGCGGTCGCTGAGCGTTCCTACCTGCTGGGCTTCGACCCGTGTGGCGTGGCGGCCGCGCTGGCCACGCTGACCGCTGTCTGAGAGAGGACCCCCGATGGCCAACGAATGCTTCATCCCGATCCTGGGCAAGCGGATTCGGGTCACCAGTCTCGACAGCTGTGGGAATCTGCCCGCCGCAGGTACCGCCGATTCGGTGGTCGCGACGGATGGATTCATCACCCTGACGATGTCGTCCCAGGTCGAGGACGGCGCCGAGATCATCACGAAGAAGGCGGATGGCAGTCTCTGCGTGAGCGAGAAGCTCTCTCCGAGCTTCAAGCGCTTCAACGTGGAGATCACCTTCTGCGGCGTGAATCCCGCGCTGCTGGCGATGATGACCAATGCCGAGACCTACGAGGGCTACACGGTCGACGAGCTGATCGGCTTCGTGGTCGCCGAGGGAACCATCGAGAAGGCTTTCGCCTTCGAGCTGTGGACCGGCCTGAGCGGCGAGGCGTGCCCGACCGGCGCGGCTTTCTCCGGCGGGTACAGCGTGCTGCCCTTCGTCCAGGCCGGGGTCCTGGGAGACCTCACGGTCGACGGGGAGAACGCGGTCTCCTTCTCGCTGACGGGCGCCTACACCAAGGGCGGCAACCAATGGGGCACCGGTCCGTACAACGTGCTGGAGGACGACGGCGGCGACCCCGCGCCGCTGCCCACCGCGCTGGACGCGCTGGACCACCTGCTCCTGATCAAGACCACACTCGCACCGCCGGCCTCGGACTGCGACCCGCTGCCGATGCCGCCGTACATCGCGACCGTGGTGCCGGGCACCGGCGTGGAGGCCGGTGGGACCGCGACCGTGATCACAGGTGCCGGGTTCACCGGCGCGACCGCGGTGAACTTCGGCGCGACGCCGGGCACCAGCTTCTCGGTCGACTCCGACACCCAGATCAGCGTCACCTCGCCTGCCGGCACCGGCACGGTGGACGTGACCGTGGTCAAGGCCGGGGGGAACGCGACGCTGGTGGACGGGTTCATCTACACCTGATCAAGGTGAGGTAGGTGGGTGGAGCACGCCGTGGGAAGGTGGCCACATGACGGGTCCTTGCGCCTGGACGGTGTCCTACGCGGCGTGCTCCACCTGCGCTCCTCTGGACGGCATGTCCGAGGAGGAGAGGGCCACCTTCGAGGGGATGGCCGCGGAGTTCCTGTGGAACTGGACGCTCCGCCAATTCGGGATCTGCTCCGTGGCCCTGCGCCCGTGCCGCGCCGACTGCGTGTCCTGGACCACGTTCTTCGGTGGCGGCCCGTTCCCGAGAGGGATCGGCGGCCCGGGCCGTAGCTGGCCGTACCTGATTGACGGAAAGTGGTTCAACCAGCGCGGTTGCGGTTGCCGGGGCTCGTGCACGTGCGCCGTGCCGAACAGCCTCGAGCTGCCGGGCCCGGTCTCAGCTGTCACCGAGGTGCTGATCGACGGCGACGTGCTCGCTCCGGCGGCGTACCGGCTCGACGGGAACCTGCTGATCCGGCTCGACGGGGAGACCTGGCCGAGCTGTCAGAGTCTCGAGCTGCCGGCCACCGAGGATGGCACCTGGCAGATCACGTACGACCGGGGCCAGGAGGTGCCGGCCGGCGGGCAGATCGCCGCCGGGCTGCTGGCCTGCGAGCTGGCCAAGGCCGCGTGCCGCGACTCCACGTGCCAGCTGCCGCAGCGGCTGCAGACGGTGACCCGGCAGGGCGTGACCCTCGCGATGATCGACAAGTTCGAGGGTCTGGACAAGGGCCGGACCGGGCTCTGGCTGGTGGACAGCTGGGTGGCCTCGGTCATCCAGCCGCGTCGGTCCAGTCGGGTCTTCTCGGTCGACGTCCGGCGCCCGGTGAGCCGGATGACCAGCCTGACCTCGTCAGCCGCGCCGTCCTCCGTCCTGCCGCAGACGCTTCCCTTCACGATCGGAACCTGATCATGGCCTACACGAAGCCGGCTGCCGCGGTCGACGGGACCACGTCCTACAACGCCGCGCGTGACACGACGATGAACGACGGCATCGAGGCCGCGGCCCTCGTGGCGGACACCGCGGCCGCCGACGTCGTGACGGCTCAGGCTGCTGCGGATGCTGCCCAGGCAGCCGCTGATGCGGCACAGGGTACGGCTGACGGGCTCACCTACGTCGACGTGGGTGCCGACGTTGCCGGGGCAGCGGCGGCTGCTGGAGCAGCGGCGGAGGCCGCCAGCGAGCCGCGCAGCCCGTGGGTGTTCCGGCCAGAGGACTACGGCGCGGCCGCGGACGTGGTCTTCCTCCACGATGCGGTCACGACTGCCGCTTCGGCGACCGTCCTGAGCGCCTCGGGAGGATTCGCCGACCTGACCACCGGGATGTCGGCGGTCCTGGCCTGCGGCTCGGCGGACGGCGTGACCCCGCAGTACGTGACGCTGACGAGGGTCAGCGACACCGAGGCGGCGATGAGCACGCCGGCCGTCGCCTCGGTGACCTGCCTCGCCGCGTACGGCTCCGACAGCTCGAGCGGGTACAACGATTGCGTCGCGGCCGCGGTCGCCTACGCCCAGGCGAACGAGGGCTTCTCCGAGATCCTGCACTCGGGCTTCTACGGCTTCGCCAGCGCGCCCACGCTCGGCGGGGCGGCCGAGGGGAACGCCTACGTCCCGCTGCCGCTGCTCGCGGCCACCGCTAGGAAGGTGACGCTGACCTTCAGCGGGCCCGGCTCGGCCGGCGCGCTCGCGCACTGGCAGCAGCTGAGCCCGCAGGCGGTCGGCGGTGGGCTGGTCTGCCTGGACGGCTCAGGGACCGTAGACGTCACCTACGGGCCGACCGCGCTGATCGGCGGGCCTGTCCATGGGTACGGAACCACCTCGGTGTTCACCAACCTGATGGTGGTCCTGGACGGGATCAGCGCCGTCGTTCCCTACGACGCGCCGTGCTGTGGCTTCGACTTCTTCGGGGTGGCCGAGGTCGAGGTGCTGGACGCCGGGGTCTTCCCGCTGGCGATCGTCCCCTCGGGTGGGGCGAATCCGGTGCCGTCGCAGGCCACGCCGACGGCGTTCACCAACTTCGGGTATTTCGGCCTGCGTATGCCGATTACGACGAACAATGCTGTGCAGGACATTGTCCTTTTCCGCTGCGAGGGAATCGTCAACGGTCTTCGGCCGAGCGAGCACACCCGGGTCTTCAGCCTGCACCTGATCAACTGCTACGCAGCCCTCGTCCCCTATCAGGGCTCCGGGGCGATGGCGGACCGGATCCACATCATCTCGGCGACGATCGAGAACTGCGTGCACGCGATCGCCGCGGT
>Ga0307424_1000773_pt1 | contig 16941 bp, 15 predicted proteins | sample SalMarWE160320MG_FD_202157 | JGI IMG/M metagenome (GOLD analysis project Ga0307424, IMG submission 202157) | Salt marsh sediment microbial communities from the Plum Island Ecosystem LTER, Massachusetts, United States - WE1603-20 | ecosystem: Environmental > Aquatic > Marine > Intertidal zone >... | reverse complement strand
AAAGCGCTGCAGCGGCTGGTGCCGGAGATTCGCTCCGAGGACCTGATGACGGGCGGCGCCGGGGTGCGGGCCCAGGCTGTCGAAAGTGACGGACGGCTGGTGGACGACTTTCGCATCGTCGAGACGGACCGCGCGATCCACGTGCTCAACGCGCCGTCGCCCGGTGCCACGTCGTCGCTCTCGATCAGCGCCGGCATCCTGGAGATGGCGGAGAAGAACTTTGGGCTGGAGGCTTAGTCAGCCTGCGCTACGCGTCCTCAAGCTCTGAGAGGGAGCACGGCCCTAGTGGCCCTAGAGCCGGCGTCATCTTGAGTGATGAGAAGCGCCTCGCGGATGCGAGTCCGAATGGGCAAGCGACCGATGCTGGCGCGGCAGAACGCGTCTGAGATCAGTGCGAGCTCCCCAGGACTTTCCGAATAGGCGACGGTGACGTGAGGCACGATCCCGGCGACTGGGATTCTCCCCTCGTAGGGCGGCGTCTCGGGATAGAGCCCAGCGAGACGCTGGATGATTTCGTTGAGCGGCCCCTGGGGTTCGGGCCGCAGGTAGATGGCCTCGCGGAAGCCACAGACACCGGCGAACTCCAGGACGGGTACTTTCTGCCGGCCGAAAAACGAGACCAGTTCCTCGATGACATCCTCAGTGATCAGATGCGGCGGCTTGAAGGGAACAAGAAGAGTGATGTGGGCGCCCACACCCTGGGCCGCTGATGGGTCGTGCTCTGCGCGCCAAGCCCCTACGAGCGGATCGAGCTCCGGGATCGGGAAGCCGATTGCGGAGGATCGCGGCCCGGGCTGTCCCCCAGTGCTCATTGGTTGGTGTGCTAAGACACGCTCTGCATGATCGGCTCGCCGGCGGCGACAGCGGGCTCACGCAGATGCTTCGTGGCCTCGCGCCAGTCAGCGGAGCGGGGCAGGATGATGCCGCCCGACCGCACGCGGTAGACCTCCGGGTTGTCGACGCCGGGCGGTATGGTGCCGTTCTCGCGCATCGCCTTGGCGGCGTTGATCAAGCGGCGGCGGGTGCGAATGATCATCACGTCTGAGGTGCCGAGGTGCTCGTGGTCGCGCTGGTAAATCGTGCCCATGCTCTCGGTGATCGCCTGGTCCTCCAGCGGGACGTTGTCCAGGCCGGTGTAGTTGATCAGGTTCTTCTGCTTCTCGCGGTCGATTTCGTAGTCGTTCGCCGCGTTCTGGCGCAAGCGGAAGCGTCCCAGCCAGTCGGTGGTGTTGGGCAGCAGGCCGGTGTCACGGGGCCTTCGCGCCGCGGCCGCCTGCTCCGGGCGCATGGCTCGCGGGCTGTCGGCTTCGAAACGGATCATGATTCCCCAGTACATCGTCGTGTTGTCGTCGAGGGGCACCCAGCAGCGCACCAGGATCTGCTCCCCCAGCTTGCCGGAGGGGATCATGGTGTAGAAGGGGAAAAGGAAGTGCGCCGTGCGCCAGTAGTAGGTGTCTTCCTCCGCCGGGCGGTAAGCGCCGTACGACGTACCGAACTCCGTCTCGATAACGTCGTAGCGCGGCGCGCGGTCCTTGAGGCCGTAATACTCGAAGGAGCCCGGCTCCTGCTCTTCCCACTTGCTGGCGCCGAGGTGCAGGAAGCCGAGGTGGCTCGTGTCGATGTCGCCTTCCAGCGCCTGCATGTAGTTGCACTCGCGCATCGTCAGGGTCGTCCGCACGATGCCTTCGCCGACCAGGTTCGCTTCGAAGTCCGGCAGCGGCGGCGGCACCTCGCGCGATCCCATGTAGCACCAGACGATGCCGTTGCGCTCGATCGTGGGGTAGGCGTGGACGCGAACCTTGTTCTTGAAGTTGGACTCGGCCGGCTCCGACGGCATGTCGACGCAGGCGCCGCTGACGTCAAACTTCCAGCCGTGGTAGACGCAGCGCAGGCCGTCTTCCTCGTTGCGGCCGAAGAAGAGCGACGCGCCGCGGTGCGGGCAGGCGTCGGCAACGATACCAATCTCTCCCGCGGTGGCGCGGAAGGCGATGAGGTTCTCTCCCAGCAGCCGCAGACGCATAGGCGGGGAGTCCGGCGCCGGCAGCTCGCTGCTGATGAACGCCGGTATCCAGTACTGGCGCATCAGGTCGCCCATCGGCGTGCCGCTGCCAACGTGGCACAACAGCTCGTTGTCTTCTTTACTCAGCATGGGCCTACTCCTAGGGAATCTTGGCTTGCCACGACCGTGGCCTTCAGTGAAGGCATGGAGGTGTCTCCCATCTCCGAGGTTCGTTAAGTAACTTACGGAATCGTAGCACTTATGGGAGCGATTGGGGCTCCTGGTCGACGCCAATGCCGCGACTGTATTGGCCGGGATAGGCGGCGACGATGTTGCGCTGGATGCGGTAGAGGAATTGCGTGAACTGCGTTTTCTCTTCCTGCGTGAACCCGGCCAGGCCGTCCTCCATGAGGACGGTCATAGCGGGCATCAGGTTGACGCAGAGGTCGCGGCCGCGCTCGGTGAGCTGCGCGTAGCTGACGCGGCGGTCGGATGGGTTTGGCACCCGCTCAACGAGATCGTCGCGCTCGAGGCCGTCGATCAGGTTCGTGATGTTGGTGCGGCTGACATTGAGCTCACGGCTGATCTCGTTCTGGGCCAGCAGGTTCTCGCGCGAGAAGTACAGCGTCATCAGCAGCGTGAAGCGCGCGCCGGTCATGCCGACGTCGAGGTCAAGCGATTCGAGCTGTTTGGCGACCGCGGTGCGGTGTACGCGGACGGTCCGCAGCATCGCCAGAATTGCCTCGATGGCGTCGGTGTCGGTGCCGGGTAGCTCTTCTCCGTAGCGCAGCGCGGAGGCGTGCAGTACCTCTTCAGCCGCGGCCTGTCCATCGGCCTCCCTGACACCTCCGTGCGTCTTGTTGACCTGCACCATCCACCAACCCCTTGTCGGCTCTTCGCCTGCATTAGTACGCCGGGGCACAGCCCCCGGCGTGCCGCAAAGCCTACCAGATTTCTATCTTCGTGAGCGACACGAGACGGGCAGCCTGAAGCGGCTCTCAGACCGCGAGAGGCTCTGGATCAGGTGGGGAAGGCACGGGTTTGCGCCTAGCCCAGGAAGTCGGTGACCGCCTTGACGAACTCTTCCGGCTTTTCGCTCATCGGCACGTGCGCTGTGCCGGGGATGCTGACCAGCTTTGAGCCGGAGATCAGCTTCTGCCAGTGCGGGCCGTAGACCGGTGGGTTGAGGCCGTCCTTGTCACCCCAGATCAGCAGCGTCGGGGCGGTGATGCGATGGATGCGCTTCTTCAAGCCTTTGTCCCAGATCGGCCAGATGAACTTGCCTGTCGCGGCCATGCCCATGGCGCGGTCGAGCGTCGCCCTGGCAACGGCCTCCTTGTCCTCGGGGTCGACCTTCGGCATTGCGGCCATGGCCTTCTCCGGGTCGGCGTAGAGCGCCTGCATCACGACGTCCTGGGGCGCGGCGAAGAAGTCGAGCGGCTGGTGGTCGTCCATCCACAGGCCGGCGGGCGAGTGCAGGACCAGCTTGCGGACGTACTGCCGGTCGAGCGCCGCAATCTCCGCCGCGAACATGCCGCCCAGCGAGCTGCCCATGAGGTTGAAGCTGTCGAGGCCCAGGGTGTCGAAGAAGTCGGCGTAGTAGACGGCCATGTCGATCACGTCGTCGAGGTGCTCCAGGCCGTCGGAGCCGGGCCAGCCGGGGTGGATAGGCTGGATCACGTCGTATTTCTGAGACAGCAGCTCAAGGAAAGGCTCCCATTGCGCCTGCCCGCCGGCCGCGTGCAAATAGACCAGCGGGTCGCCCGAGCCGCCACGGCGCACCGTGACGTTGAACATGCCGTTGCGGACGGAAACCTTTTCTTCCTTGAACCCCATGTTTAGCTCTCCTTGGCGACTGTGTGTCGCTACTTCGCGGCGGTGAGGGTGGCGCGACGGTTGGACTCCAGTGGCTTTATCCACCACTTGTCTTCCCATTCGCTCCACAGGTCTCGGATGTTGGGTAGCACTTTCTCAGACATGAGCTTGACGTTGTGCATGGTGTTTTCGCGGTTGACGCCCCCCAACTGCATGAGCAGCATGAGATGGCCTACGCCGAGGTCTTTGCAGGTGTCGCGCAGCCGCTCGGAGACCTGCTCCGGGGTGCCGGCGATGACGGCGCCGGATTCAACGCGGTCCTGCCAGGTCACCTTGCCGCCTTCCTTCACCCTGCCGAATCCCTGGCGCGCCATGCCGCTCGCGATGTCCTTTTGGGTGCGGTAGCCGGGGGCGTCGGTGAAGCCCGGGTAGAAGTGAAGACACTTCTCGTAGAAGTACTCCACACCTTCCGAGTAGCGTTCCTCCGCCTCGGATTCAGAATCGGCGACGAAGCAGGCCTGCGTCATGCCGACGCGGTAGGGGTTGGGCTCTTTGTCTGCCTCGGTAAGCAGCTCGTAATAGCTGCCCAGCGTGCGCTTGGCGCTGGCGTGGCCGCTGAGGCTGAGGTGGGCGTAAAGGTAGTCCATGTCGCGGACCCACTCCCAGGTCTCCGGCGAGCTGCCACCCGGCACCCAGACCGGCGGGTGCGGCTTCTGCAGTGGCCGCGGCCAGGTGTTGACGTAGCGCAGTTGGGTGTACTTGCCGTTCCAGGCGAACGGTTCCGGCTCCGTCCAGGCCTTGATGATCAGATCATGCGCCTCGTGGTACTTCTCGCGCAGCGTAATTGGCACCTGGCCGTAGGCGAAGTTGGTGTCCATCGTCGTGCCGAGGGGGAAGCCAGCGATGAGCCGGCCGCCGCTGATCACGTCGAGCATCGCCATCTCTTCGGCGACACGCGTCGGCGGGTTGTACAGCGCGATGCTGTTGCCCAAGACGACGAGCCCGACGTCCTTGGTACGGCGGGCCAGCGTGGCGGCCATGAGGTTGGGCGACGGCACCAGGCCGTAGGCGTTGGAGTGGTGCTCGTTGACGCAGATGCCGTCGAAGCCGACCTGCGCCGCGTACTCGAGCTCGTCCAGGTAGTCGTTGTAGACGATGTGGCCGCGCGCCGGGTCGTACAGCGCCGTCGGGATGTCGATGTAGACGCTGTGGTAGCGCTCTTTGAAGTCTTCCGGCAGATCCGGATACGGCATCAAGTGGAATGAGTGGACTTTCATGTTGGTCTCCCGCTCCCGGAGGGGTCCGGGATCTCCCCGGCCTGCAACGCCTCGACGGAGCCCGCCAATGCTATCACCTTCACGCGTACGTCAGTGCCTCTGACGTCTTACAGACCGTAGCAACGCGAGACGGCTTGCGCTAGTCTGCCACAACATTAGCTTAAGTTCTAATCATGCTTTTACGATGTAAAATCAAGGCCATTCAGTGGCTGCTCAGCCATAGAGACAAGTGATACTCTCTAGCATCATTTCGGATGTAGCATGTAAAGGCATTGACGGCGCACGACAGCGCGAGCAGCGACCAAGGAGTTTGAGTTCATGGCGAAAGTTGTAGGCGTTTTCAACACGGTTCACAGCCCCTTCTGTTTCATGGCCCCAGAGCATTGGAACGAAGTGCGCGCTAACCGCTCGTTGCGCGAGGACGTTCCCATGGACGACCTCGAAGCCAACCAGCAGAAATTCCAGCGCATCCAGGACGCCTTCGACGTGCTGAGGGAGAAGCTCTACAGCACCAAGCCTGACGTCATCGTCATGTTCGGCGACGACCAGCTGGAGGCCTTCGACTTCACCAACTTCCCGGCCTTCGCGGTCTACGTTGGCGACGAGTACGACGGCCCGCTGCCTTCGCGCGACGCGTCGCAGACCGGCACGATGCGCGCCAAGAACGGCGAGGCTGCTCCTCCGGCGCGCGCCCACCTCGAGGCGAAGGCCGACCTCGGCGTCAGCCTGCTCACCGGCCTCATGGAGCGCGGCTTCGACCCGGCGTTCAGCATGGACATGCCGAAGCCTGAGAAGGGCATGGGCCACGCCTTCATGCGTCCCGCCGCCGCGATTACCGACCTCAAAACGCCGCTGCTGCCCGTCTTCGTCAACTGCTACTTCGCGCCGCAGCCCACCGCCAGGCGTTGCTACGAGTTCGGCGTCGCGGTGCGCGAGTCGATCGAGGCGATGGACAGCGACCTGCGCGTCGCGGTCGTTGGCTCCGGTGGTCTCTGGCACACGCCCGGCGCCAAGGACGCCTACCTGGACGAAGACTTCGACCGCAGCATCCTGTCGTACCTCGAGGCCGGCGACGCCAAGGGCATGGCCGAGGCGTTCGACAGCTACAAGATCCCGGAGGGCGACCGCAGCCAGTTCATCGGCGAGCGCGCCCGCCAGGCCACCGGCATGCCGGGCTTCGGTGGACCGCAGGGCGGCACGCGCGAGATCTGCAACTGGGTCGCCGCAGCAGGCGTCGCCGACGGCAGCCGCTCGACCATCGTCGACTACGTCCCGGTGTACGCCTCGCCGGTGGGCGCCGGCTTCTCCTACTGCATCGAGCCGTAACCACCGGCCGGAACGAATACAGAAGCGCCCCGGATTGCCGGGGCGCTTTTCACGAGGGGGATAGCTCTTGAAACGCAGTACAGACCGCATCATCGTTTCACACGCCGGGGCGCTGCCGCGGCCCGAGGACCTGCGCGACCTCCTGATCGCCAAGGAGAGCGGTAAGCCGTACGACGAGGCGGCCTACCAGCGCCGCGTCCGGGAAGTCATCGCCGACGTGGTCAAGAAGCAGGCCGAGACCGGCATCGACATCGTCAACGATGGCGAGGAGTCGAAGCGCAGCTTCTCGTCTTACGCCCGCACCCGCATCAAGGGCTTCGAGGAGCGCATGGTCGACACGTCCGGCGAGCCGCCGACGATCTACCGGCGCGACCTCGTCGACTTCCCGGGCTTCTTCGGTGCCGGACGTTCTGCCTTTGGGGGCCAGGGCGGACTCGCCGCCAACTTCTCGACCACCGCGGCGCACGTCTTCTGCGTCGAGCCGTTGCAGTACGTTGGCCAGGCCTCCGTGCAGGAGGACATCGACAACCTGAAGCAGGCGCTGCGGGGCGCCGGGGATGTCGAGGCGTTCCTGCCGGCGGTCGCGCCCGGCACGATCGAGCATTGGATGACGAATGAGTACTACAAGACAGACGAGGAGTTCGTCTACGCCATCGCGGAGGCGATGCGTCCGGAGTACGAGGCCATCGTTGACGCGGGCTTCGTGCTGCAGATCGACGACCCGGACCTGGGCGACGGCTGGCAGATGTTCCCGGAGATGAGCGTGGCGGACTACCACAAGTACGCCGAGCTGCGCATCGACGCGCTGAACCACGCGCTGCGCGGCATCCCGGAGGACCGCATCCGCTTCCATATGTGCTGGGGCAGCCACCACGGCCCGCACAAGTACGACCTGCCGCTGCAAGACTTCATCGACCTCATCGTCAAAGTGCCGGCGGAGTGCTACAGCATCGAGGCGGCGAACACGCGGCACGAGCACGAGTGGCGGGCCTGGGAGGGCGTCAAGCTGCCGGAGAACAAGACCGTCATGCCCGGCGTCGTGGGCCACACCTCGGACATGATCGAGCACCCGCGCCTGATCGCCGACCGCCTCGTGCGTTACGCGAAGATCCTTGGCCGCGAGAACGTCATCGCGGGCACTGACTGCGGCCTCGGCCCGCGCGTCGGCCACGCAGAGATCGTCTGGGAGAAGTTCAAGGCGATGTCAGAGGGCGCCGCGCTGGCGACGAAGGAGCTTTGGGGGAAGTAGACACTAGGTTCAGAAAAGGAAACGCCCCTCCACTGGAGGGGCGTTTCTCTTTTTATTGCCGTTCTAGCTCACACAGCCGCCGGTTGGAACGTGGACGTGACCTTCTGGTGGCCGCCGTTCTCGTCGTAGTCCTCGAACTTGTCGAGCCCCAGCTTCTCCAGCACCGGCGTGTCCTGGATCGAGAACAGGATGGCGTCCTCGCTGGCCGAGGTGTTGGCGTGCTCGTGCAGTGCCCACGGCGGTACGACCATGACGTCGCCTTTGCCCCAAACGAAGCGCTCGCCGTCGATGATCGTCTCGCCCTTGCCGCGCTCGACGTAGTAGACGGCGCTGCCGGTGTGGCGGTGCGCCCGGAGCCGCTCGCCGGGACGGATCAGCTGCAGGTAGCAGGCCATGGTGGGCAACGCGGTGCCGCCGGTTTGCGGGTGCTGGTACTCCAGCATGATGCCGTCGTCAGGGCTGCCCTGCTGGTCGCGCATCGACATCAGGGCGTCGTGGGCGCTGGCCCAGGAGTAGATCAGTAGCGGCGACGACATCGGCTTCTCTTTGATCCAGGTCGGCGCCAGGTGGCCGTGGCCGTGCAGGTGCTCCGATTCGTTGTTCGCCTTGCTCAGCGGCACGCGCGGGCTGTCGTACATCTCGAAGAACATCGCTTCCAGCGACTGGATCAGCGGCACGTCGAGACCGTCGAACCAGACGACGCGCTTGTCCGTCTCGTTGCCGTGGTCGTGCCAGGCCCAGCTCGGGGTCAGCACCAGGTCGCCCGGCTCCATGAGCACCTTCTCGCCGTCGACGGCGGTGTAGGCGCCCTGGCCCTCCATGATGAAGCGAATCGCCGTCGGCGTATGACGGTGCGCCGGGGCGGTCTCGCCGGGCAGCAGCATCTGCACTGCGCCGAGCAGGCTGTTCGTCGTGGCCCAGCGGCCTTCGAGGCCGGGGTTGAACAGCTGCAGCGCCCGGCGTTCGTTGCCGATCGGCACCACCTCGCCGGAGTCCTTCAGCACCGACTCGAACAGCTCCCACTTCCAGATGTGGGCCGTCATCTTCGGCATCGGGTGCGGCGTCATCTGGCTGGCCAGCTCCCAGAGGCCGTACATGTGGTTGTCGTGGATGCGGTTGTGGAATTCCTCTGAGGTGACCTTGGCTTCGGGCTCGGCGGTCATGGCGTTGACTCCTTCCGCTGTAGCTAACGCGGTAATGATACGCCGCGTGAAGTAGAGCGTGCAGAGCACGGCGTGTATTTGGCCGCGGACGGTTGGAGTCTGGCACGGTGTACTGAGCACTCTGCACTCGCTACACTCACGCCATGCTTGAGACAACCATCGTTGGCAGCCTGCCCAAGCCCAGCTGGCTGGCGGACCCCAGCTCACCCCTGCGCGCCCCGTGGCGCCTGGAGGGCGAAGACCTGCGAATGGCGCAGGACGACGCCGTGCGCATTGCGCTGCTGGCGCAGGAAGAGGCCGGCATCGACATCGTCTGCGACGCGGAGCAGCGCCGCCGCCACTATATCTGGGGCTTCCTCGAAGGCCTCACGGGCTTCGATCTGGAGAGAATGGGCCGCAAGCGCGCCCGCGGCGGCAGGTACACGGAATCGACCGCCGTGGTGCGCATCGTCGGGGAGGTGACGCGGCCGGCGCCGGTGTTCCTGGAGGCGGTGCAGTTCGCGCGCGCCCACACGGACCGGCCGCTCAAGGTCACGCTGCCGGGGCCGATGACCATCGTCGACAGCTCGCTGGACGAGCACTACGGCACGGACGAGAAGACGCTGGCGATGCACTTCGCCGAGATCCTCAACGCCGAGGCGCTGGTGCTGCAGGACGCCGGCGCCGACGTGATCCAGTTCGACGAGCCCTGCTTCAACATCTACCTCGACAAGGTGCAGGAGTGGGGCATCGAGACGCTGGAGCGCTGCATGCAGGGCGTCACGGTCAAGAAGGGCGTGCACATCTGCTACGGCTACGGCACGGACGCGGTGCTGGCCTGGAAGACGCAGAACCAGGACTGGGGCCATTACGGCGTGACACTGCCGCTGCTGGCGAAGTCGAACGTCGACCAGGTCTCGGTGGAATGCGCTGCGTCGGGCGTCGACGTCGCGGTGCTGGCGGCGCTGCAGGGCAAAGACGTCCTCATGGGCGTGATCGACGTGGGCACGGAGGAGGTCGAGGCGCCGGAGCTGGTGGCGGACCGAATCCGCGCCGCGCTGCCCTACGTCTCGCCGGAGCACCTCTTCCCGTGCACCGACTGCGGCCTGGTGCCGCGCAGCCGCGCCGCTGCCTACGGCAAGATGCGGTCGCTGGCCGAAGGCGCTACCATCGTGCGCCGCGAGCTCGAGACCGGCGGCGTCTAGGGGCCGTAGTGGTAGGGCCAGCGCACCAGCAGGTGCGTGCCCGCTGCGTTCCACACGACCTGCGGCGGTACGCTCGATCCGATCGCACCTTGCGCCAACCCCCGCTCCTGCCCGGTGGCGACATCGACCGCGATGAGGTCGTAGATATCGAGTCCTACGGACTCGATGGTGGGTGATCGTACCGGGCCCGTCTCGCCCGTCTTGCGCGCCAGGACGACGCGCGAGCCATCCGGTGAGAACACTGGTGCGAAGGCGCCCGGGACGCAGGTGACCGGCGTGGCGTTCTGGTAGATCGAGGTCCCTTGGCAGTCGGGGGCTCCAACCAGCGCGGCAACGAATCCGGCCGCCGTCCCTAGAACGGGATCCGGCGGTATAGGACGATACCGTAGTCCGTCCTCGGTGATGTTGTAGCCGCCGACGCCGGGGAGGGTGGCGATGACTTTGCCGGTGCTCGCGTTAGCGATGAAGGTCTCGATCTTGGGCCGAGGCGGCGGGCCGCTGATCTCCGGCACCGTGTAGAGATAGGCGCCCGAAGGGTCGAAGCGTGCCGGCCACGGCAGGTGCTTCAGCTCGGTCTCGGTGCCGTTTTGCAGGTCTTCGAGAATAGTCGTGCCCTCCGCGGTGGGGCGGATCAGCACATCGGTGGCGGGTGACCAGTGAGGGCCTGTGCCCAGGGGCGTCGGGTGCGGGACGGTGATATCCCGGCTTACCGCCGTCTCGACGTCGACGAGAAAGATGGCGCTCTCGCCGCCCGCGTTGCCCGTTTGAAGGTATCGCCCGCTCGCGGACCAGTGGATGGCTGCGCCGACGTCACATTGAGTGCATTGATAGAGCCCGTGCAGCAGCTCCCTGGTTGCGCCGGTGTCGAGGTCGACGGCCCAGAGGTCGTACTCGCTTCCGGTCGGTTCCAGATCGCGGGTGTTGAGGTGGTAGGTCATCCAGCGCCCGTCCGGCGAGACGGGGCCGCAGTTAGTGCCTTCGTAGAGACGTCCTTTGTATTTGCAGCCCTGCTGGGTGGACTCCCAGGGATCGGAACCGGCGAGGACGCCGCTTGGCCCCTGGTCCTCGTAGACGGCGATCTGGTTGCCGTCGAAGTCCTTGCGGATCGTGCCGTCGAACGTCTGGTAGAGGACGGACGAGGTTTCGTCATCGAACACCGCTTCTAGGAGGGAGTGCTGCGTGTCCTCGAAGAGGGTAATGATGCGCCCGGCGTCCACGTCGATCAGCCAGGTGGTCGACGGTATCTCGGTCACCGGTGTCGGCAGCGGCGGTGGGATTGCGGTGGGTCCCGGCGTGCCGGGCAGCTCCGGGAAGATCGTGGCCGCCGGCGACTTGTCACCGTTGCCGGAGCAACCGACTGCGAGGGCGCAGAGGAGGCCGGCCAGCGCTAACGCCACGCGATGCATGCGTCCACCTTAGCGAATCGCTGCTGACGATGCGCGAAAGAGGCCCCGGCAAACGCCGGGGCCTCTCAGTCGATCTCGAAGCGTTCTTAGTCGCGCTGCATGCGGAAGTTGCCCTTGGGGCCGCCGCCTTGCAGGCGCGTGATGTCGATGATCAGCGCCGCGCCCTTGCGGTCGGGGTCGTGCATCTGCTCGACCTCCGGGGTCATGTCGTAGAGGCGGCGGCGTGTCTCCTCGTCCGTCTCGACGTGGCCGCGGCCCTGGACCACGATCGTGGAGCGCGAGTTGCTGTCGCGGTAGAGCAGCGAGAGCTTCGGGTTGTTCGCCATCGCCTTGATGATGCCGCCCTCGGCGTTACGTACCCAGATGCCGAGCTGCGTGGGGCTGTAGACCAGCGTGCTGCCGCGCAGCGATTGCTGCGGCTGGCCGTCAGCGTCGACGTAGCAGACGACCATCGGAGTGTTGTTGAACAGGGCGCTGTCGATCTGGCCCTTGAGAAACGTCGGGACCTCGTCGACCTGCTGCGGCGGGCCAAAACGGCCCATCACGGTCTCCTGAGCCACGCGGGTGATCTTGCCGTCGCCGTTGAAGGAGAAGGTGAGGTGCATCTCGGACGGGGCGGCTCCGAGGTCCGGGAAGATGGCGTCGACCTTCAGCTTGTCGCCGTCCGCTGCCGGCTCGGACCAGGCGCCGCGCTGGTAGATCGGCGTGAAAGCCCAGATGCCACCCAGGCGGAACAGCACCTGGTCAACGCCCTTGACCTCTTCGCTGTTCTGGGCTCGCACGATTTCCAGGACCACGTTTTGCGCCAGGTGCTCGCGGGCACGCTCGGAAGCCGAACGCTCGCCGGTCTTGATTGATTTGACGACCGCCTCGGCGGCCTCGACACGCTTGTCAGCCATTGGATGGGTCCCCCTCGTTGAATCGGAATCGTTGGAAAGGCACGCACGATCGTAGTGCGTCGCCATTCGGCCGACAAGACGCTGGGAGTCAGGCCGGCGCCTGCTTAGGCCTGGTGAAGCGAGCTTACGTGTGTCGCTTTAGGGGCACGGGGGTGTCCCCCATGTTCAGTCAGGCTGCGGGCGCGATAGGCTCGTCGTCGGGGTGATGACGCGTGATACGGCTGCGCACCCCGTCGAGCAGGTGGCGGCCCGGCCGCTTGGCCAGCAGCCGTTCGCCCTGACCTCGCAGAACTCGCCACGTGGTCCGGGACGGCTTCAGGCGTCGCAGGCGCAGGCGGCGAAGTGTCTGGCTGACCTGGCGCTGCAGGGGGCCCATGGTGCGAAGGCGCATCTCAGGCCTGGGCGCCGGCCACTCGCCAGACTCGTCGCGGGCGTAGCGCATCATGACGACGTCCTCGCCGTGCTTCGTCGGTGCGCCGGCGGGCTGCTTGTAGCCGGGCAGCGTGCGCGCCGGGCTGGCGCCGCCACGGGCGTGGAAGCGCATGGCGGCGGTATAGGTCTTCGGTAGCTCCACGTCGACGTCACCCAGCAGCGCCCCGTCCACCGGTGTGGTCGTCAGCGCATAGGCGACGCGATTGTCGAGCATGTTGAGCGCGGCGTTGCGTAGCAGCGATCCGGTGCCACCGCCGCGTTCCGACTTGCCCAGCGTGGTGATCTGCAGCAGAACCACGGTGTCGCCGGCGTGGGCGCGGGAGCGATTCCAAGACTCGGCGCTGGTCAGCGTCTCGAAGTCCGGGTACGTCTCTTGCAGCAGGGCCGCGTCGCCATGCACGTCGGTGAGGATGGTCTGTACGATGCCGAGCGCCCTGGCGCCGGACTCGTCGCGTTCCACGACGACGAAGATCGTGTCGCCGGCCCTGGCCAGCATGTCGCGGATGCTCTTAAAGCCGACGTAGGCGAATTCGCCCCACTCCTCTTCGAGGCCACTGGCGATGGCCGCCAACGCCTGCTTGTCGTAACGCAGGTCGGACAACTTTTCGATGCGTATGCCTGATTCGGTGAGGTCCGCGCGACGCACACGGCGGTGTCCGGCCTCCCACGCGGAGGCGGAGGCCGCAGCAGTCGCTGCCGCCGCTGCCACAATGACGCCGCGGTGGTCTGAAAGCGTCTTGAGCGTGTCTGGAGAAAGCCTGGTTTTCATCGCCGATCCCTCCTTAAGGAGGCTACTTACCCAATTACAGGATACACCTCTATATTCGGACATAGACAGGCGGGCGGCCATGCCGCCCGCCTGTCAAAGGGCCAATTTACATAAATATTACGTGACGTTCTTGAGCCGTCGCAGCGACGTGAACGTCTTCTCCAGCTTGCGGCCTTTCTCGGTAAACGAGACCTCGCCGACGTAGACGTTGCCCTGCGAATCGATGCTGATGCCGTGCGGGGCGATGAACTCGCCCGGGCCGTCGCCTTCCACCTCGGAGCCGAGTCGCGCGACGAGGCGGCCGTTCTTGGTGAAGATGCTGAGCCGGTGGCCGACCATGGTGCAGTCGGCCAGCAGCGGGTGCGGGTCGTGCAGCAACTCGCCGACGTAGAGGTGGCCGTCGTAGAACGTGATCGCGGAGGGGCGGTAGATGTCGCGCCAGACCGCCTCCAGGTTGCCGTTCTTGTCGAAGACCTGAACGCGGTTGTTCTCGCGGTCGCAGACGTAGACGTTGTCGTCCTCGTCGAGGCAGAGGTTATGAGGGCACTGGAACGAGCCGGGCTCGATGCCGTGGCCGCCCCAGGTCTTGAGCAGCTTGCCGTCCGCCGAGAAGCGGTGGATCGCGTTGTTGCCGTAGCCGTCGCCGACGTAGATGTCGCCGCTGCGGGCCGAAATCGCCATGTGGGTGGGCAGGTTGAACGGCATGTTGCTCCACTTTGGCGCCGGTGTGCCCGCGGTGCCCAGGGTCCAGACCAGCTCGCCCTCGCGCGTAAACTTGTCGATGGCGTGGCGCGTGTTTTCGACGGCGTAGACGAAGCCGTCGGGGCTGACCGTGACGCCGTGGGCGCGGCCGCCGTAGAAGCCCTCGCCCCAGGAGCGCAGGAAGTTGCCGTCCCTGTCCAGGACGATCATCGGGTGGGGGCCGCGGTTGAATACGTAGAGGTTGTCGTCGGCATCGACCGCGACGCCGGCGACCTCCGGGAACTCGTAGCCGGCCGGGATCTTGGCCCAGGCGTCGTCGGACTGGTAGGCGAACTCGCCCTGGGCCAGGTGCGGTGTAGCCGCCATGGTCATATCAAGATTCCTTATCTAGCGATAGATCAACGGGTTTGCGGGTTGCGGGGCGGCCTCAAGATAGGCTTGTCGGTGTAGCCTGTCAACGAACGGGAGGAGCCAGCCTGGGCGCAGTGAAGGAGCGATGTCGTGAGCGTTGATGCGATGACCTACAGGAGCGTGGTGGGCAACTTCGCCACCGGTGTTGCCGTGGTTACGGCGGGCAAGGGTGAAGACTGTCACGCCGTGACGGTGAACTCGTTTACCTCTGTTTCGTTGGAACCCATGCTGCTGCTGGTCTGTCTTACGACTGCTTCCAGGACGCGGGCCGAGATCATGCGCTCCAGGGTGTTTAACATCAACCTCCTGAGCGAGGGCCAGGAGCATATCTCCCGCCTGTTCGCCAAGGCGCAGGAAGACAGCAAGTGGTTCGATGAGCTGGGCTGCAGCGAAGGCACGCAGGGCGCGCCGCTGATCCCCGGCTGCCTGGCTCACATCGAGTGCAGCCTAACGACGACGCATGACGCTGGCGACCACACAATCTTGATCGCGGAAGTGCAGCACGCCTTCATCGCGATGGAGGACCGGCCCCTGCTGTTCTTCAGAGGCAAGTACGGCCGGATGACCGACGTTGCTAGCTGAGAGAGAGGTATCTAAGGCCTGGGACACCCCGGCCCCCGCTAAAGCTGGCGCAGGAAACGCCGGCGGCTCAGGCGACCTTCGATTCCCCGCTTAGCTGACTGCTAGGGGCTGCGCCGTCTTCTCCTGGGTCAGCGGGTGGATCCACCACTTGTCTTCCCACTCGTCGTCCCAGAGGTCTCTCAGCTCTGGCATGACCTTCTCGGCGAAGAGCCGCGTGTTCTTATTCGTCAGCTCTTTCGACATGTTGCCGAACTGCAGCAGCATCATGAGATGGCCGATCCGCAGGCTCTTGGCCAGCTCCCGCACCTGCTCGATGACGCGTTCCGGACTGCCGGCGATGATGTTGCCCTGGCGCAGGTAGTCTTTCCAGCCCTGGTTGCCGGAGAACATGGCTGAGCTTGAAGGCCGGTTGGCACGCACGCTCATCTCGAGCGAACGCATCGATCGGTAGCCGGCCACGTCGGCGAAGCCGCGGTCGATGTGGAGGCACTTCTTGTAGAAGTACTCCGCTGCCTCCGCGTAGTCCTCCTCGGCCTGCGCGTCGGTTTCAGATACGCCGATGAGCTGCAGGAAGCCGGCACGGTAAGGGTTGGGCTCTTTGCCCATCTCGTCGACCAGCTTCCAGTAGCTATCCATGGCGGACTTTGCGGCCAGGTAGCCGCCGTAGCTCAGGTTCGCCATGAGGTACTCGCGCTCAGTAATCCACTCCAGCGTCTCGATGCTGCCGCCTCCCGGCACCCAGATCGGCGGGTGTGGCTTCTGAATTGGACGCGGCCAGGTGTTCACGTAACGCAGCTGCGTGTACTTGCCGTTGAAGGCGAATGGCTCGGGTTCGGTCCAGGCCCTGATGATCAGGTCGTGCGCCTCGCGGTACTTCTCGCGCAGGGAAACCGGCGCCTCGCCGTAGGCGTACACGGTGTCCATCGCCGTGCCGACCGGGAGGCCAGCGACGAGGCGGCCGCCGCTGATCACGTCCAGCATGGCGAACTCCTCCGCCACACGCGTCGGCGGGTTGTACAGCGCGATGCTGTTGCCGAGGACGACGAGGCCGGTGTTGCTGGTCCGGCGTGCCAGCGATGCCGCCATGATGTTGGGCGAAGGCATCATGCCGTAGGCCTGCTGATGGTGCTCGTTGACGCAGATGCCGTCGAAGCCGACGTCCGCGGCGTACTCCAGCTCGTCGAGGTAGTCGTTGTAGGCGCGATGGCCGACGGCCGGGTCGAAGAGCTGGCTCGGCACATCGACCGCCGAGCTGTGGTACTTCTCCCTGAAGTCCTCCGGCAGATCCGGGTAAGGCATAAGGTGGAACCAGTGGAACTTCATCGCGGCCTCCTGTGCTTTCGCAGTCTGGGGACACCATTGGCTGCCGCTGAAGATCGCGTTTTCAAATGATCTTCAGCGGCGCGATGGAGGTGCCCTCCATCTTTCAAACCTGCCTGCCGACATCCAGAATCCGGCCAGCGGGCCAGATCGAGGCGTCTGGGCGAGTATAGACCGCCGGCGAGGATTTTCATAAGCCCTTAACAAAGTTCGGGCTGCGACGGTCTGAATCTGAGTCAGATTCAAGTCGCCGCTGGTATAATTTGCTCTAAGAAGGATCCCGCTGCCTTCTAGAACCATCCGATAGTTGAACGAGGCCCCGAATTATGACCACATCGCAGTCCGGGACGGCGCAGAAGTACGTTTATCTGTTCGGAGAGGGCAAGGCGGACGGCTCTGCCGACATG
>Ga0307424_1000772_pt1 | contig 16984 bp, 16 predicted proteins | sample SalMarWE160320MG_FD_202157 | JGI IMG/M metagenome (GOLD analysis project Ga0307424, IMG submission 202157) | Salt marsh sediment microbial communities from the Plum Island Ecosystem LTER, Massachusetts, United States - WE1603-20 | ecosystem: Environmental > Aquatic > Marine > Intertidal zone >... | reverse complement strand
CCACGTGTTCAAATGTTTCCATGCTCGTTATTGCATCGAACTCGGCACTGCCATAACTCATGCTGGTTACATCTTCCACATGGAAGGATACATTGGGAGCATGGGTACGTCGCTCGGCTTCTGCAATTATCTCTGCATCGATGTCAGCCCCATGTATTTCTTTTAATTTCTGCGAAAATATTCGAACACCAAAACCATCTCCACAAGCGATGTCAAGTGTCTTCATGGCGGGTTCAAGATACGTCAAGGCAAGCTCATAATGGAAACTCAATTGATCACCTGTCCAGATCTTTTTGGATTCCTGTACTTCCATTCTTGGTATAGAAAAAATCGGTTCTGTCCTGTTACGACACTCCTGCAATAAAATGTCTGAATACTGGGGAATGTCTTCGATGTATTGGCAATGGAAAAGATCCCTCTCCTTGAACATATAAAATTTTGGATGGACTCTGAATATGGCATGCATATCTGATGTTAACAATTTATCAAGAGTGCGCATAGCACCCACACGGTAGATCTCAGAGGTGAATGCTACCGGGAAGTCATCGGGCATTTTCACACAATCAAGCTTATACTCTTGTGCTTGAGCCAACATTTTCATGGCAGCGATTGGGTCAAAACAGAAGTGAATGCCGTCCACCCTAATGATATAATCAACGTCCCCCATATCGCTGCATGCATCAAGTATTCGATTTAGGGGGCTTGCATCATGGCCGTAGAACACTGAAATCTCATTCTTGGGAAAAGAGTGCTTGAGAAATTCAAGCCCCCCCCGGTCGAAGGAAGGTGCAGCTATAATTACTTCCGAAGCAGGGATGGTATCGAATACTCTCTTGACTGTCCAATACACAACAGGATGATCTTCAATGACGACCATACAGTAATCACGTCCGCCAGACCAAGATATCGAGCTTGCTTGTACAATCACCACGTAGTTATTACGCATTTTTTTTAATTCCATAGATCATAGCCTCCCTGCCAATGCCACTCTCGCTGAATTTTTCACATATCTCACGTTTTAAATGATTCAGACCTGCGGACGCCAAGTTTTTTTCTAACAGTTTTCGTTTTGCATGGCATTGTCGCCCCAATTCATCGTTACCAATGTAATTGTCTCCCATCAGGAGAAACATATCTATGGGAAAGGTTGATTCCTTCAAGATAATTTCAAATCCACTACTTTTCAGAAGTCGTGCCAGAGAATCGAAGTTGAAATAGTTTATATGATGGGGGGGAGCTACCCACCAGGGTCCGTAATCGCATACTGTTCTTAAGGCATATTGAAAAGGGTTATAATCATTAGGCACGACTACACAAACAAGCCCATCAGGGGTTAACACATTTTTTACTAATTTCAATAGGCAGGCAGGATCGGGGATGTGCTCAAGTACCTCGCTCAAATGCACGACATCGAATTGACCAATGGTTTTTGCCATTTCATTATCAAAGAAATCCTCAAGGATATCCAATCCCAATCCTTTGCTGTGCTCTGCGGCTTGATGGGATGGTTCGATACCTTTCGTCTTCCAGCCACGCTGTTTTCCATGCAACAAGAAATATCCTGGCCCTGAGCCAACATCCAATATCCGTCTTCGGTCTTCAGATAGATTCTTTTCAAAGGCTTCATAGCGCTCACTGTAAACCAGATTCCACCATTCCAGATCTTCTTTATACCGATCTATATACAGAGGTTTCTCCTTAGCATAGTACTCATCACGGTAAACACCCGCCAATTCGTCTTGGGAAGGGATAGGAACAATGTGCTTGAACCCGCAACTATTGCAATCGATAACATCAAATCCTTTGACCGAATCCAATACAGGCCCTTCATGGTTTCCCCAACATTTTATTCCGGGCATTGATAACTCTACTCCTTTACACCTCTCCGCTGGAGAGCCGCAACACTCTCTTATGTTCTAAAATATTGACTGTGCTCACTCACTATTCTGCATTCACCCATCTTTTCCTGATATCAAGCAGAGGCCGCAGTCCGTCTGAGGGATCGGCACGCCACTCCCTGTCGGGCAATTCCATGGGCATCGGCTCTTTAATCCCACTGCCGTCCGCCTCGAATGCTTCTTTGATAGAACGGATCACCTTTCCCATATCTTCCGGCAACCAGCAATGGCCGCTCACAAATTCTTCGCCTTTACCATCAAGATCAAGATGGAATTCGATCATAAATGCATCCCAGCGGTGCACAGCTCGATAAATGACGCCGGAATTCACGCTGTGGTCCGACCAACCAATTTGAATTTTGAATTTTGAATTTTGAATTCTGAATTCATTTTGAAGGGTCTCGATGGCGGCAAGATTGCATTCGTTGACCGGGGTGGGATAGGCAGAAACGCAATGCAAAAGAGTGAGGTCGTTACATCCGGCAGTCCCCAATATATCTACAGCCTTGTGAATCTCCTCTAATGCGGCCATGCCCGTGGAAAGGACCACCGGCTTCGCTGTTCTGGCGACGGCCTTCAGGAGATCCTCCCACAGCAATTCATAGGATGCAATCTTGTAAAAACTCACATAAGGCCTGAGTTCTTCAACGGCGTTGAGATAAAAAGGGGTACAGGCAAATTGAATCCCAGCCTGGTTACACCTCTTGTAAAGCTCGGGCAAAAAACTAACAGGAAGTTCCCATTCCTTTCTCCTCCGGTGTTCTTCACTTCGATCGAGGATCTCAGGCGCGAAAAGCTCCTCCACTTTGAAGAGTTGAAACTTGATCGCGTCGCAACCGATCTCTGCTGCAACATCGATGAACTCGAAACAGCGATCAAGATCGCGGTTATGATTGCCGGATACTTCCGCTACAAATTGAGTTGGCATGATGAATGTGATCCTCAGATTTCCTCTTTTCTTAATAGAGAGGCGATTTCTTCCACGATTCTTGGCGTGCCGTCCTCTATTTTCAGGTTTTCAAACTTTTTCTCTTGCTGTGCCAAGTCATTTGCCGCATGCTCAATTTCCTTGACGCTCTCCAGAACACCCGAAGGGATGCCCAGGCGATCATAGAATTTCTTGGCATCTGTTTTATGGGCCTCCGAGAGCGGCAAGGTTATGGGATAGGCTCCGAGCGCCAACGCCTCGTAAAAGGAATACCCAAAACCACTCAGAAACATGCTGCTCCGCGCCAGAAGTCCGGGAAAATCAGAGTCAAAATCCTCAACCACATGGACCTTGAAACCATTCTTGGAGGCCAGGTTTCGCACGGCCTCCTTCTGTTCCGGGGAATAGAGATAGGCGAGCAGGACAATCTCTTTCTCGACATGCATACCCTGGAGCTTTCGGATTTGTCTCCGAAGAATTACATATTGCTTTCCAGCGATGGCCCTTGGATGCCTCTCTTTTCGGGTGCGTATCGGGTCATCATAAGTCACGCCGGGGATAACAACCAGATCCGCTTCCTTCGTCCAATTTCCCTGGTGATCCAGCACAACGACCTTGCAATTCCGGGGAAAACCCTGCCTCCAACCGGGGGCGAGTGTGCGCCGGTAATAGATATCCAGTATGATCAGGTCAAAAGAATCCGGGAGTTCAGGCAGTTTAAAAGCAGATGAAACACCTTTTTCCGCTATACTTTGGGCTTTGAGCTTTGGGCTTTGAGCTTTCTTTATAGTCCTTATCCCAGCTTCTTTAAGCATCTGCCGGGCCTTCTCATCTTCAACAGCAAAGGTAACAGCCCATCCCAACCGTTCAGTGATTTGAAGGGCTAGTTCCCTGCTCCGCATCACATGGCCATAGCCATAGCCATTGCCGGCATCCGCGATCATCAGGACCTTTCTTCTCTCTTCGCAGACCCCCATCTGATGTACATGTCGGTTGATTTCCAGCAATGAAGGATTCTTCTTCAAAAGATTCAGGACATCCGGCAGATAAAAAGATGTGTTTGTAGCAGACAAGGAATCGTAGATCGCGTTCATGAATTCCAGGTCGGCCCATGTATCCACTGAAAGCCTGTGTTGATGTGGGTTATAAAGGTCTTTTGAAAGCCTGCACAGGTGCGTTTTAAAGAGGTCAGGACGTCGCCCGATTATCGGAAAATGGTGCTCTTTCAGTTCCGGCCGATCCGACAGATCATCAGCCCGTTGCCATGCCCTACTCCTGGCAATCCCGATGCCCTCAAGTGCGGGGAGATTGCCCTCGTCGTCCTCTTTTACCTCTATGACATCAGCATCGGGATGTTGCCGGGCGTCTCTTATCAGGTAATCAATTGATGGAGCATGAATCAACGGGCAGTCGCCGCTCACTAAAACACAGATATCCGCCTTGAATTCCTCTGCCGCCCTCCTGAGGCGTGTCGTGACATGATCCACCTCCCCCTCGTACCAGAAACATGAAACGCCCTGGTCGCGGGCAAAATCGCGAAGCGGTTCATTCTCCTTTTCCGCGACAGTAGCGATGACAATCTCATCCAGCTCCTTGCAGGCTCTCAGGTGATCAACAATCCATTGCAACATGGATCGATCGCCGATGAGACGAAACTGCTTCCTCGGGAGGCGGGAAGAGCTGAGACGAGCCACAACAAACGCCACTGCCCGCTCTCTCGTCGAGGGATTAACGGATGGCCGACTTTTATGAACATGCGGCACGTTCATTCAGTTTATCGCCTCCTCGATAGAAGAGATAACATAGTTTGTCTGCTCGTCTGTCAGTTGCGGAAACATCGGCAGAGAGAGTATATGGCGATAAGCCTCCTCAGCTACCGGACAGAGACCCTCCCCTGTCCCGAAGTGTTTTCGATAATAGGGCTGGAGATGAACGGGAAAATAGTGGACATTCACTCCTATCCCCTTTTTGCGTAATTGTGCGAATATCCGGTCTCGCTCTTTTACACGAATAACATACAAGTGATAGCTGTTCATCACGTCAGGACAGGTGTACAGTGGTGTTAGACCTTTAACGGAAGCGAACTCCCGGTCATATAATCCTGCTATTTCACGGCGCCTCTGCACAAAGGAAGGGAGCTTTTCCAGTTGACTTAAACCCAGGGCACACTGAAAATCCGTTATGCGGTAATTGTAACCCAGCTCCGTCATTTCGTAATACCAGGTCCCTTGTTCCGCGCGGCTGGCATGATCGGCGTCAATCCCATGATTGCGAAACCTCCGCATCCGTTCAGCCAGATTGGAATCATCGGTAGTGATCATGCCGCCCTCGCCCGTGGTAATGTGTTTGACCGGATGGAAGCTGAAAACAGTGAGATCGGCAAGCGTTCCTACATTTCTGTCTTTGTACCGTGCTCCCAGCGCATGACAGCCGTCATCCACAAGCGCCAGACCATGTTTGCTGGCCAGAGAGCGGAGCGTATCATAATCGCAAGGTTGACCCGCATAGTCCACGGCAATGATGGCTTTAGTCCGCGAAGTTATTTTGTCCTCCACCCGCTTCGGATCAATGAGCAAGGTATCCGCTTCAACATCCGCAAAAACTGGTGTCCCCCCTTGAAATGCAACCGCGTTTGCGGTAGCAACAAAGGTGATAGGAGGAACAATGACCTCATCTCCAGGATTTATACCGAGCGCGAACATGGCTGTGTGGAGGGCCGCGGTCCCGCTTGACACGGCTACCGCGTACTTCGCCCCCACATAAGCTGCAAAGGCCTTTTCGAATTTTGGAACTATTGGACCTGTTGTCAGCCATTTGGACCGCAGGACGTCAACCACCGCCTGGATGTCCGTTTCATCGATCCACTGATGCCCATAAGGGATGATGTGCCGATTTCCGCTGTTTAATTCAGTTGTTCTCAACTGCAGACCCTGGCCCGCCGCCACTCACAATTCTCCTTAAATCCTCAACATCCAACCAGTTATCGTTTTCCTTACTGCCGTAGTGAAACCCATCGGGCAATTTCTTCCCTGTTCCGTAGTTCTCTCTTTTCCACCACGAAAGCTGGGGCATGATCACGTAAATACCGTTATAACTCACGGTATTTCTCCCCTCTTCTTCAGTCACCAGGACCTCATGCAGCTTTTCCCCGGGCCTAATCCCAATCTCTAGTATGGCACACTCCGGGGCGACGGCCTTGGCCAGATCCACAATTTTCATACTTGGGATCCTCGGCACAAATATTTCCCCTCCCTGCATGTGGATGAGGGCAGAAACGACCAGATCCACGGCCTGATCAAGGGTAATCCAGAACCTTGTCATTCGCCCATCAGTTATTGTTATTTTCCCGTTTTTTTTCTGTTCGTTGAAGAGGGGAATGACACTGCCCCGGCTGCCGATGACATTTCCGTATCTGACGCAGGAAAAACGTGGTTCCCGGCCTCCAGAATAGGCGTTCCCCTGTACGAAGAGCTTCTCCGCGCAGAGCTTGGTGGCCCCATAGAGATTAACCGGGTTCACTGCCTTGTCCGTGCTGAGTGCAACAACTTTGCTGACACCGGCATCTATGGCAGCCTCTATGACATTCTGGGCCCCATTTATGTTGGTTTTCACTGCCTCGATAGGATTATACTCGCAGGCGGGGACTTGCTTCAACGCGGCTGCATGAATGACAATGTCAACTCTTTCCATGGCCCGCCGGAGACGATCCCTATCCCGCACATCTCCAATGAAATATCTCAGGCCCTCTTCGCCAAATTTTTGACGCATTTCAAACTGTTTCAGTTCATCACGGCTGTAAATCCTGATCACCCTGGGACGGTATCTCTCCCGCATCACCTTGCAGAAATGTTTTCCAAAAGAGCCCGTTCCCCCTGTAAGCAGGATGGTTTGTTCCCGCCAATCAATCCCTTGTTCCACGTGTGCCTCCCGTTCCCGCTGTCTGGATTTCTCTGGACCCTACTGATTCGGGAACATCAGGTTTTTTCTGATTTGTTTTACTCCTTGGGGCAGGTGCTCCCCGGCATTCACTTTCAAATTGTTCATTTACTTCTTTATTCAATGCCCTTGTATAGCAAGAGATATGCCACCCTCAGAGACAGCGATCTGACTGGCAAGAATGAACCTCTTTGCCATCACACTTGGCTGGCACAGCTCTTGCTTGATCCTGGAGTATTAATAAATAACCATGAAGTTGAACTTGGTCTTTTCATTCCCGAAAGAGAATAGAAGACAGCAGAAAATCACTCATGAAGAACGCAGCCCATTCATCTTGCATTTCTACAAATGGAGCGATCATCCAGCAACGCTGGCCCGCACTGTTCGATTCCCTCATCAAGGCTGGTGAACCCAGAGAATTCTTCTTTTCCCTCCACACACCTCAATCTACCCTTGTCATAAACGGGATTCATTTGAGCAGTGCGTACGATCAGGTTTCTGAGGCAGAACTACAGGCATCATTGGTTCCGGGAGGGAGCCGTTGTGCATGGATTTATGGGATAGGAACCGGCCAGGTTCCCTGTGTTTTGCTCCGGCGCCAGGAAATGGAAAAGATGGTCGTCGTGATAATGAATCCTGATGTTGCAGTGCAGAGTTTCAGGTATTTTGATCACGCTGAGTGGCTATCAGACTCGAGAGTCGAGCTTTCATTGGCTGAAAACGAGAAGGACGTCAACTACCCGTTTGCCGCCATTCCCTCCTGCCTGCAGCTTGCTTGTAATTCAGCAGCCCGGCTCAGGGACCTGGTCTTTCTGGAACTCGCTACCCCGTTCATTCAATCCGCGCACCAGGCAAAGAATGGAGAAACAGCTCATCGTATAAGAGAAAACATGAGCTACATCCAGTCAGACGGAGATGTGGCGGAGCTCTTTGGTACACGGAGCGGAGAAACCATCGTGGTGGCGGCCGCAGGCCCGACCCTTGTTTCCCATTATCCATGGTTCATGGAAAAGAAAGGCAACCAAATATTGATCGCGGTAGATGCGGCACTCAAACCCCTGGTGACAGCCGGTATCATTCCTGATGTCGTGGTGACAATCGATGCCCACCGTGAAGGAGTACTCCCTTTTTTTGAGGGTATCGATCATGCGTTAGGGGCCTCTATCCAGCTGGTTTATTTTCCCATCGTACATGGCGATGTGCTCCACCTTTGGCCTGGCAGGCGATTAACAGCCTATTCTCATAGTGACGTGTACAAATCGGTCTCTCAGGCCAATCCAAAAGGGATTCTTTTCTCGTCCGGGAGTGTCCTTCATTCAGCACTGGATCTGGCCGTCAAAATTGGCGCCTCGAAAGTAATTCTGCTGGGAGCAGACTTTTCATTCCCGGATGGAAAAACGCATGTTGCAGGAAGCCCGGTATCCCGGGAAAAACAGGAAGGAATAACTCATCATTGGGTCCTCAATGGTCATGGAAAGAGGGTTGCCACTTCCGCGAACCTGAGATGGTACCTCAGGGATCTTGAAAAATATATTGCCCGATATCCGCACATACACGTCATCAATGGGAGCAGGGAAGGGGCACGTATAGAGGGCACGTCCTACCTGGAGATTAAATGATGATAGACAAGGATATTCCCTATACCCGGATGCTGAAAGCGACAGCAGACGCGTTTCGCCTCGGTATGGAGGGGCTGGCGAGCGAGAATTTCATTAAGGTTATTGATTTACTGGCTTCTCTTGTACTGGATCCGGCCTTGCCCAACCGCGAAGGGACAAACAGTATTCTCGGAGAATTGCTCGACGCCCAATCCCGGAAGGATTATTTTCACGCGGCCGATTTACTGGAATATGAACTGCCTCGGTGGTTCGTTGACTCCTACGGAGGAGCGAAGTAGAAGCACTACTCAATTTAGTTCTTTTGTTTTCGAATATTCTGAGGAGGGAAAATAAAGCATGGGAGACAGGGGAGTGAAACTCGGTCCATTTGTGACAAATGAATTCGGTGAGCGCTACCTCTACGAGGTGAATCGTACCGCGTTTAATAAGGTTGGATCCGATGCCCTCTATCGGCAGATCTTTGGGGATGAACTTTTCCAGGAAGACACCCTGCATATCATCATTGGGACAGATTCTGGTTTACTGCCTTGCTATATATTGCAACATGGAATATCTGCCGGCTCGCGTTTCCTTTTTGTGGAACTTCCTCATGTAATTGACCGCATCAAGGATACTATCCCCCTGGCCAAACACAAAAACAGATTAGCATTAGTTGCCTGTGATAATTGGCAAGCAGCGGCTGAACAACTTGAGCTGACAAACTACATCTACATTGGCAAAGTTGTCTTACGGCAGTCAGTTGGGGCAATTGATGCTAATATGGTCGAGTACCCCGAATTTCACTGGAGAGTCTCCCAGGAACTGACCCAGTTGGTTTGGGCGACAAAGGCAAGTCTTGGCACAGCGGGATTTACCATTCGACAACTGGAAAACCTTGCGGAAAACCGACATTCCAGTATATGTCTCAAGGATGCGTTTGCTGGTAAAACAGCCTTTCTCCTGGGAGGAGGTCCTTCGCTGGATGAGGCTCTCCCCTGGCTCAAAACCCACAAAAATGATTTGGTAATCCTAGCCGTATCGCGTATCTGTAAACGTTTACTGAATTACGGCCTGACACCCCATATCGTATTTTCAATTGATCCGAATCCCGTCAGCTTTGATATCAGCAAGGAATTATTTTATTTCTGGAAAAAAACATTATTCATTCATGCCTTTCATGTTTCACCGCCATTGCTGGCGCAGTGGCGAGGCAGAAGCCTTTTTATGGGTCCGCGTTTTCCATGGGAAAGTCCACTCAGTTTAGAAACACTCCCATCAACAGGTCCTACGGTTACAAACGCGGCCCTCGCCGCAGCAGTTACCATGGGATTTTCAATGGTTCTGCTTGCGGGGGTTGACCTCTGTTACAGCCGGGCAGGTTATTCTCATGCTAAGGGGAGTAATGAGCACGACCTAGGTCCCGAGTTGGGCCTATCGGGCATACAGGTGAAAACAAACGGGGGGCGGATATGTGAAACAAGGCCTGACTATGCGAGTGCCATGGAAATCATTGCCGGCCAGGCCACACAAGCACAAAGAAGAGGATGTAAAATCATCAACACGGCGTCCGGTGCCGCAAAAATACCCCCTATTGTCTATCAGCCCCTTGACGAAATCCGCGTTGAAAAAGCAACAGAAAGACCCGAGGAAATTATTCAAGACAGGTTACCGATTGATAATCGAGACATACGCGTCACTTACTATAAGGATGCGCTGGATGAACTCGCAACGGGCAATGGAAAACTCAGAAAAATCAGAAAGCTGGCCCAGGAGGCCCTTGAATACAATGAGGGACTTTTTGGCCGTGACGGAAAAAACGCCAACTTCAAGTATAAAGAAAGGATGGATAAGATAGAACGGATACTCAACACAACATATAAGCACTTTGTCCCACTGGTGAAAGGATTCGGGATCAAGAGTTTCCTCAGGGTTGTTCACGTGAATAGCGAGAATGAATGGGACAATGATGAGATAGAAAAAGCCGGGAAACAGTATTATGAATCCTTCCGCGACAGCACGGACCTGCTAATCAAACTTGTGGAGAAGGCACAGCAGAGGCTTCGAGCCCGTCTAGAGGAAGAAAAGGATTCCCCTGATATAAATCTCTTGACAGCCCAATGGAGAAGAGACCATCAGCCTGGGAGATACCTGATCTGGACACAACGGAATCCCGAAGCCGAAAAAGGCGCCAGGATATCGCATGGCGCCGTGCTGAAGGAGCTTGAGGACGAATTTAGGAGTATCATAGAGGAGAAAGAAACAGGACACATGCGCCTCATGCGGAAAAAAATCAACCTTTCAGGCGTAAGAGGTAAGGCGGCAGGGCTGTTCCAAAAAAAGGATACTGACGAACTGGAACGTTTAGCCGAAGGACTTACCCATATCACCAGCTCTGAAGCTAGAAAACTTCTGTACCTCACCCGGGGTTACCTGGCGGAACTTCATGGAAATATGACCCAAGCGTTTGAAGAATACAATAAACTGCTTTCAGATGAAACCGATCCAGCCCTGTTGGAAGACGCACTGCAGCGCATTGCTGTCATCTGCATTGATAATCGGGACACGGAAAATGCAGTTACGGCACTGGAATGCTTGGCACAACTTTCATCTACCTATGCACCCCAGTACGCAGATATACTGCGATTGACCGGAGACAGAGAGACTGCTGCCGAGGTGTACAGCGACTATTTGCAGAAAGTCCCTGATGACCTTGGAACCATGTTGAAGCTGGGAAAACTTTACAAGGACATGCGCGCAGATGAGGCAGCTCAAATGGCGTTCAACTATGTTCTTGAACGCGACCCGGACAATGGCGCGGCCAGGGCCATGCTCCAAACCTGAACACCAGAGCCAGTTTCAAAACGTCGTCTTTTGCCCGATCTCTGCGGCAGACAGAAATTTCAATCCTCGAAATATCCAACATATTCCTGTGGTCAAAATTTTCGCCTTTCTTGACCTCGAACAAAATTGAATATTTTGAAACTGGCTCACCATCATTCAATTACCCTATACACATCCATGCCCTCGCAGTATCAACCCCATTTTCAGATAAGGGACCTTGTGGCAGCAGGTTTCTGGATCCCGGCTTTACGGCCGAAATGACAATTCGAAAGAACCTATTTTCCCCTCCTGGATTCTGACTCCCGACTCCTGCCTCCAGCGCGGTTCAAATTTTATTAAAGCTTCCTTTCGGCCCTGCCGATGAAATGAGTGCAAACAGCAAGAAATCAAGGGCCGGAAAGGGGGGAGTACTTAATTGTGAATTCGAAATGTTGAGTTTTGAATTTACATAGCTTGGCCCAATGGGAAAGGAAAAGAACGTAACCAAGAACTCTTAAAAAGGGCATTGACGCCCGGAAAAACATTTCAAGGAGGGAAAAATGTCACTTACCGTTAATACCAATATTGCTTCATTAACCGCTCAAAGGGCCCTGGTGGGCACAAACAGGTCTTTACAAATCTCTATGGCACGTCTGTCCACCGGTCTCCGGATCAACAGCGCGAAAGACGATGCCGCGGGTCTCGCTCTCTCCGACAAGATGACCGGCCAGATCCGCGGTATGAACCAGGCGGTGCGAAACGCCAATGACGGCATCTCCATGGCCCAGACGGCTGAAGGGGCCCTGCAGGAGAGCACAAACCTCCTCCAGCGGATGCGTGAGCTGGCAGTCCAGTCGGCAAATGGTACATATGGTACGTCGGAAAGAGCATCACTGAACGACGAATTTACGCAATTGCGAGATGAGATAGGCAGGATCGCCACCACTACCGAGTTTAACGGAACGCATGTCCTGACAGGCGGGTTGAGCGGCATCACCTTCCAGGTTGGTGCAAATGCGGGGGATACAATTTCCCTCACTGTGTCAGGCTCAATGACTGCAAGCGGACTGAGTGTTAATGGCCTAAGCGTTACTACTATGAGTCATGCGAATTCCGCCATGACCGCCATTGATTCCGCACTCTCGACAATTGACACTTTCCGTGGCAAGCTTGGTGCCATTCAGAGCAGGCTGGAATCAACTGTCAACAACCTGATGAGCATCTCGGAAAACGTCGCTGCGGCCCGGTCCCGGATTATGGATGCGGACTTTGCGGCGGAAACGGCAAACCTGACCAGGACGCAGATCCTGCAGCAGGCTGGTGTTGCCATGCTTTCCCAGGCAAACGCCATTCCGCAGACAGCACTTGCGCTCCTCAAGTAACCTTTAACAAAGAGGGGAGGCCGATCATGGCCTCCCTTCCAAAATGAATTGAGAGGATCCGGAAATGGGATTGGCAGTCGGGGGCCTGGCAAGCGGGCTTGATACCCAGGGAATCATTGAAAAGCTGATGGATATTGAGCGTCAGCCCATTACATTGCTTCAGCAGCGGGAAGATGCCTTCCAGGTGAAACTCTCGGCATATGGAGAGGTCAAGAGCGCCCTCAGCGAGTTTCAGTCCGCGGTGAATGACCTGCGCTATCCCAGCAATTTTGCCGCTTCATCGAGCGTCTCCTCGAATGAAGGTATCCTCACGGTTACCAGTTCAGGGTCGGCTGCGCTGGGAAATCATTCCATTATTGTCAGCGCCCTGGCACAGGCCCACACGATCCGGAGCGCAGCATTTACCGCCTCCACCGACGTGGTGGGCACGGGAACCATCTCCATCCAGGTGGGAACCGGTGACGCAGTGGATGTCACCATTAACTCTGACCATGAAACCCTTTCCGGTATTGCCGCAGCCATTAACAGCGCTGACGCGGGAGTCACCGCAAGCGTTATTGATGACGGGCTGGGTCATACCTATCTGACCATGACCTCGCAAGAGAGCGGGGCGGATAACATCATCAGTGTGAATATCACGAACGGTGGTTCCGGCCAGCTTGACAGCCTGTATGATGGTGGGGAAATGGTAACAACCCGTGCCGCGGCCAACGGCCAACTCACCGTAGACGGCATCGACGTGGAGCGTTCTTCAAACACCATTTCCGATTTGATCAGCGGCGTCACCCTCGACCTGCATAAGGCGGACAACACCGAAACAGTGGGTGTGGACATAACGCGCGACACCGATACCATCAAGGAAAAGATAAGCGCCTTTGTGGATGCCTACAACAAACTGGTTGACAACATTTCAAGCAAACAGGCTTATGGAGGTGAAGAGGGGTCATCCGGAGCACTCATTGGCGATTCCACGCTCAGATCCATCACCCGGAACCTTGGAAGCATTCTTGGGCGACAGGTTGGTGGAACGGAAAACGGTGCTTCCACTCTTTTCGGTATCGGCATATCAATAGACCGATACGGCAAAATGCAGATGGACGATACCGACGTAACCGATGCCCTTGCAACCAACATTTCTGATGTAATGACCATTTTCACATCCGACACGGAAACCAGCCAAGGCATTGTCACCGCCCTCGCTGATTATCTCGACATGGCAATGGATCCGGTGGACGGCATGATAGCAACCAAGGAAGACGGCCTGCAGAGCAGTATTGATGATTTAAACGACAAGCAGGACGCCATGGAGACAAGGATCTCCAAGCGGGAGGAAATACTCTGGGCACAATTCAACCGCCTTGAACTGCTTCTGAGCGGATACCAACAAACGAGTGATTACCTGACACAGCAGATAACCGCGCTTACCAATCTCAACAAACAGATCGCGGGCAACTAGCAGCCACACACGTAGAAACCGGAGAGGATAAAAGGAATGCAGCCAGCGCTCAATACGTACAACAAGGTATATGTAGAGACGAGCACCAACAGAATCAGGATGCTTCTGGACCTGTATGAAGGTGCCATCCGCTTTGTTGAATTTGCTGAAAAGGTCATGGAGGCATACAATATCGCGAAGAAAGGTGAATATATCTCTCGTGCCATCGCCATTATCGGGGAACTGGACAATGCCCTTGACCGGAAGACAGGTGGCGAGATCGTCCGCAATCTTTCGAGCCTTTACGAATACATGATTCGGCGATTGACAGAAGCAAACCGCAGAAGCAATGCCCTTGCGCTCAGAGAGGTGAAGTGGCTCCTTGAAGGCCTGCTGGATACGTGGGAACAGGCGGCCCAACAATTGCCTGATACGGATACGCCAGATCTGCCGGGGGAAAATGGAATGGTTTCATATTCTGGCAAACAATATGGTGGAATCCATGTCGCATCATGAGCTTGAAAAAGACATAGAAGTGTTCAGGAAGACGAGTGAAGGTCTCGTAGTACTGCTGCAAAAAGGAGATCTGGTGGGAATTGATGCCCTGGCCCGGGCACACGATGCGTCCTTTCGGCGTCTGGTTGAGCATGGCACTTTCACAAACCCTGATGACCTTCAAATGCTGGTTGACCTGAAAGAGGCCGTTGACCGGACACGGAAGTCCCTGGAAGAAGGCAAGGAACGGCTTTTTGCAAAAATCGTTTCATCAAAGAAAAGACGGCAGTGCCTGAAGGCCTATGGAAATGATTCATGAGTTATGTGAGTCAGGAGTCAGGAGTCAGGAGTCTAAATAGTCGACCCTGAAAAACAGGGAAATAGGCCCTAGGATGCGATTTTTGGTGAGATTGAAAGGTGAAAGGCTAAAGGCTAGAACGGAAGGAGTTCGCTTTATTGAAACAGGCAAACCGGCTCAACGGGCCAACGGACTCAACCTGTAACCGTGAGGAAAGGGTTTTACTAACAGTCTAACAGCCTACAATCTAAACAACCTTCAAGAGGTGACATAAAATGGGAATAGAAGCGGTTAATACGGCAAGACTTCCGAGCCCGCTTCCGGCAAACGTATTTACGGGAAATGGGGCACGGAATACCCGGTCTACCCGAACAGAGAAAGCCCCGGGACAACTGCCGGTATCCAATACACCCATTTCCGAGGCTGTTATGAAGGCCTTGAACAATGATATGAAAGCACTCCACCGTGTTGGGCTTCAATTCTCCGTGCACGAGGATACAGGGCAAACCGTGGTGCGCGTGGTGGACAAGGATACCGGGAAATTGATCAGGCAGATTCCGCCCCAGGAATTGCTTGACCTGGCGGCCAAGCTGGAAGATATGATGGGGATGCTGTTCGACAAGCAAGTATGATGGGGAAAGTTGGAGGACTGGTTGATGACCGAAAAAAATATTCTCTTTATTGATGACAATACGAATATCCTGAATTCCTATAGCCGGGCACTCAGAAAAAATCCATGGAAACTCTTTTTCGCAGCATCCGGACCCGATGCCCTGGGTCTGTTGCAAAAGCATTCCATGGACGTTGTGGTTACAGACATCAAAATGCCCGAGATGCATGGGATAGAGTTGATATCGAAGATCAGGAAAAAATTCAAAACAATACCAATCATCGTCATTTCAGGATATCCGAGAATAAAGGATGATCCTGAATTGAAATTTCATGCAGTCACGGCTTTTCTGGAAAAGCCCGTTGATGTTGATGTCTTGCAAAAAACATTGGTATCGCTCTCGAAATAAGGGACAAGCTTCGTTCAAGATATCCCCGTCTCCCCAACACAGCCTACGCATGGTCGCGACCGGGAGGTCGCGATCCTACAGAGATCAATGGTAAAACGTGCTGTAGAAGCAACGTCCACGTTGCAAACGGGAAAAAATGGTGGGAGGCTAAAGAACAGGCTGTTTGTGGGAATAGGGGCTCCCGGTGATCACCATCTGGGTGGCCTCTTTTTTCTTGCTATTGATGACCAGCGGGCCGATGAGATTGGCGGTAATTTTCTCCGGGATTCCTTCGGAGGCGTTCACAATGGCATATATTGCCAGGTCTTCTTCCCTGCCACTATTCCACGACATCTCTCTCAGAACCGCTTTCAGGTCCACCGCATAATCCGGTTCGAACAGATTCGGATTGATGATCACAAAGGCCAGGCCGGGATCGTCCACGCACTGGTACCAGAGGAACGGCCGGGTCTCTTCCCGGTCCAGGATGACAAACCGATGCGTTTCCGGGAACCCCGGCATGCCGGTTGGCATGGTGATTACCCTTTCCTCATCAATTTCAACCTGGCCAAAATCTCTCGTTTCCAGTTTCAAGGCATTCATCCTCTCGTTTTTCACCGCAGAGACGCTAAGTGCGCAGAGACTGCTTTTTCTTTTGCTGCCACTACTTCTTTGCTCGGTCTTCTAGGTTGAAAAGGCTTGCGGCCCCCACAAACGCCGAGGCCTGTCCTCTCGATGACCGGATATTTTCGTCTTTTATCTTCTCATATACTTCCTGGCGTAGTACACGCACGTTCTGCGGGGCATCTATCCCCAGCTTTACCTGCATCCCTTCAACACCGATGACCTTTATGACGATATCATCGCCGATATTGATACATTCGTCGACCTTCCTGGTCAGTACAAGCATAGATGCCCTCCATGGCAAGACTGATGATTTACACCGCAGAGACGCGGAGATCGCAGAGGACTTATTTACCCTGGTGGCTCATATAACTTATTGACAATACTTATAATTTTCAAAAGTTTTTCTCTGCTTCCTCTGCGTCTCCGCGTTGATAGCATTCATTCTATAAATAATCGACAAGGCTCATGCTCATGACCTTGGCGGATGAAGCAAGGGCCGCCTGATAAGCCGTTTCCCTTGATTGCACATCTGATATGGCCGCCAGGATGTCCGCGTCTTCAAGCTGGGA